>Ga0182011_10002605_pt1 | contig 15152 bp, 10 predicted proteins | sample 711E1DmetaG_FD_120481 | JGI IMG/M metagenome (GOLD analysis project Ga0182011, IMG submission 120481) | Permafrost microbial communities from Stordalen Mire, Sweden - 711E1D metaG | ecosystem: Environmental > Terrestrial > Soil > Wetlands > Permafrost | place: Sweden: Stordalen | collected... | reverse complement strand
TGGCTCGTCGCCATGACGGATCCGCCGTCCCTGGCGCTGATTGCTGCAGCCGTCGCCCGTCGGGCACAAGCGCGACTGGTTCACTGGGTGCAGGACATCCATCTGGAGATCGATCTGGCGCTGTCGCCCAACCGGCTGCTCGCCGCCCTGGCCCGGCGCTGGATGCCGCGCCGCGACACGGCCTGGCAGGCTGCGGGAGCCTGTGTGGCCATCAGCCGGGACATGGCTTCCCTGATCGCGGAACACGGCGTGCCGGCCGCACGTTTGCATACGATTCCCAATTGGGCGCCAGGAGACATCGCCCCCATTTCCCCGGTGCCCGGTCTCAACGCCCTGCGCAGCGAATGGGGCGTCACCGGCCAGTTCGTCGTGGCCTATTCGGGCAACCTGGGGCGCGTCCATGCCTTGGAGCCAGTGTTGGGCGCCGCTGCCCTGCTGCGGGACGACCCGGGCCTTGTTTTCCTTCTGATCGGGGATGGTCCGCGGCGGCGGGCGCTCGAAGAAGAGGCCTGCGCCCGAGGACTGGGCAACGTCCGCTTCCTGCCGGCCCAGCCGAGGGCGCGGCTCGCTGAGAGCCTCTCGGCCGCTGACGTTCATCTGGTGACACTGCGCGCCGGGTGCGAGCGTCTGGTATTCCCCAGCAAACTCTACGGGATTGCCGCAGTCGGACGGCCGGTGGCGTATCTCGGGCCGCTGCAATGCGAGGTGGCGGAAACCATCCGCCGCGGCGATTTCGGGGTCACCGTCGGGGATCACGATTCCGTGGGACTGGCGGACGCGCTGCGTCGCCTGAAGGAGGACCGACCGCGTCTCACCACGCTGGGAGAAGCCGCGGCGCGCTGGTCCCGTGCCACCGGCGGCTTGCGGGCCGCGCTTGAGGCGTGGACTGGGGTGCTGCATGATGCCTGACGGCCCCCCGCGCAAGTCCGCTTGCGGTCCCGCACTGTATCCGGCTAGAATCGAATGAAACCATGAACGCCCGCCGTCTGGCGCCGCTGCTGCTGTTTGCGGCCGATCTGGCCAGCGTGATGCTGGCGTTCCACGTCTTCGGCTGGATGCGTGGTTTGCTGCCCTTCGGCAGCGTCGATCCGGTGCCGCTGCTGCTGCCCTTCACCGTCCTGGCCCTCGCGATCTACCTGATCGAAGGCTACTCGTTCCGTACCGACATGCTGAGCGTGTCGTACACCAGCCAGCACGGCATCGCCCTGCTGGCGGCAATGCTGGTGATGCTGCTGGTCACGTTCGTTTTTCTGGGCGGAGGCTATTACCTCCAATCGTCCCGGGCGGTGATCGCGGCGAGCTTCGTGGGCCTGATCCCGCTCACGCTCACCTACCGGCGCCGGCTGGCGCTGCGCATGTTGGACCAGCAGCAGAAGCGCCCCATCGTCTTCCTCGGCAGCCAGGCCAGTTGCGTCGCGTTCAAGGACACCTACGACCAGAACCGGATGACGCAGGAGTTGCTCTTTTTCGCCACGGACGCCACGCGGCATGAAAGCATCTCCCCGTTGATCGAGATGGAGATGCAGGCGATTTCGGCGCTGCCGTCGATCCTGGATCAGCTGGCGCAACGCATCGAGGCGGTCGTCTTGCACGACACGAGTCGCGACCTGCCGTTTGCCGTCACCGAGCGGTTGATCGCGCTGAATTTCACCGGCGTGCCCACGTACACGCTGGAGCTTTTTCACGAAGTCTACTGGCGCAAGATCTCGCTGGACCGCCTCAACCAGACATGGCCCTTCCAGGAGGGATTCCAGGTTGCCCGCGAACCCGTGTTTGCCCGGCTGAAACGGCTGAGCGACATCGTGCTCGCCGTGGTGGGCCTCGCGCTGTTCTCGCCCTTGCTAGTGCTCTGCGCCGTCGTGGTGTGGGCCGAGGACCGCGGTCCGGTCTTTTTCCGTCAGATGCGCGTCGGGAAGAACCGTGTGCCATTCCTGATTTTCAAGTTCCGCACGATGCGGCCCAATGCCAGCAACGATCCCTACACCCGGCCCAACGATTCGCGCATCACCCGGGTCGGCCGGTTTCTCCGGGCCGTGCGGTGCGACGAGCTGCCCCAGCTGTGGAACGTGCTGCGCGGGGAAATGAGCCTGATCGGACCGCGTGCCGAATGGATCAACCTCGTCGAGCGCTACGAGAAGGACGTTCCGTGCTACCATTTCCGGCACCTCGTGAAGCCGGGCATCACCGGCTGGGCGCAGGTGAACTACCCCTATGGAGCCAATCTCGACGACACCTTGCGCAAACTCGAATACGACCTCTACTACATCCGCTATTTCTCCTTCGTCCTCGACGCGTCGATCGTGCTGAAGACGATTCACATCATGCTGTTCGGGAAGGGGCGGTGAGGAGCGCTCACTCCCGGGGTTCAGGGTTCGGAGTTCATGGTTCAGAGTTCAGGTTTAGGGTTTTGGGGGTTGGGGGTTGGGTTTTTCGGTTCAAGGTTAGGAGTCTGCAGTTCGGGGTTCGGCAAAACACGCGGCTTTGGGGCGTTCTCTGTGCTATCGTTTGATCCATGACGCGGAATCCTAAACTCCGAATCCAAAATCGAGCCTCTCGGCGCTATGATTTCATTGCCCTTGGGGGTGGCAGCGCCGGGTTCAACGCCGCGCGGGTGGCGGCCTCGTTGGGCCGGCGGGTCGCCATCGTTGATGGGGCCCGCGACCTCGGCGGACTCTGCATCCGGCGGGGCTGCATGCCTTCGAAGACCCTGCTCTACAGCGCCGAGGTCCTGCACCAGGCGCAGCGGGGCCGCCTCTTCGGGTTGACCATCCCACGGGCGGCGGCCGACATGAAAGCCCTGCACGCCCGCAAGGTCCGCCTGATCGCCGATTTTGCCGGCCACCGGGTGCAGCAGCTGACGTCGGGCCGCTACGCGCTCTACCGGAGCCACGCGCATTTCGTCGACCCGCACACCGTGGAGCTGGCCGACGGCACCCGCTTGCAGGGCCGGCGTTTCATCATCGCCACCGGTTCCGTGGCGAGTGTGCCGCCCGTGCCGGGATTGACGGACGTGACCGCCTGGACGAGCGACGACGTGCTCGACCTCGCCGTCGTGCCCAAGAGCGTGATCGTGTTGGGCGGCGGCATCGTCGCCTGTGAATTGTCCCAGTTTCTGCGTCGCATCGGCGCCCGGGTGGTCCTGATCCAGCGCAGCCCGCATATCCTGCGCGATCACTCGCCCGAGGCCAGCGTCGTGCTGCAGCAGGCGTTTCGCGATGAGGACATCGAACTGTTCACAGACACGCGCATCACCCGGATCGCCGGCGCCGCCGACGGCGTCGCCGTCACGTTTGAGGATCGCGCCGCTCGCCGGACGGTGACCCGGCGGGCGCGGCACCTGTTCAACGCGCTCGGCCGCGAACCCAACCTCGCCGGACTGGAGCTGGCGGCAGCTGGTGTCAAAACAGACCGCGCAGGGCGCGTCGTGGTGAACCGCTGGCAGCAGACCTCGCAGCCCCACCTTTACGCGGGTGGCGACGTCTGCGGCCCGCACGACATCGTGCATCTGGCCGTGGCTCAGGGCGAGCTCGCGGCGCGGCACGCCTGCGGCGTGGCTGGAATCGCTCCGATCGACCATTCGCTGCTCTTGAACGTCGTCTTCACCGATCCCCAACTGGCCACGATTGGATTGCGGGTCAGCGATCTCGCGGCGCAAGGTCGCCGGCACCTGACGGCCTCATACCCGTTCAACGACCACGGCAAGTCGATGCTGATGGAGGCCAACTACGGCTACGTGAAGGTCATCGCCGAACCGTCGCGCGGCCGGATTCTGGGCGCCGAGATTGTCGGGAAAGACGCCGGCGAACTCATTCACTGTTTCAGCGGCCCGCTGGCCATGCGCGCCACGGTCTTCGATCTCCTTCGCGCCCCCTGGTATCATCCCACGCTCGCCGAGATCATCACCTATCCGCTGGAGGAGATCGCGGAACAGGTCAAAAGATGGCGCCGCCGCGATTCATCCCGCCTGCGCGAGTAGTTCCTTCAAATCAACCCGACCCTCATAGAGGGCTTTGCCAATGATGACGCCGTCCAGGTTTGGACGGCGTTTTTTTATTTCCGCCAGGCGCGCCACGTCCGCGGGTGAACTCACGCCACCCGAGGCGATGACCCGGCAGCGGACGGCCTCGAGCATGGCCTCCTGCGCGGTGAAGTTGGGGCCGGCGAGCATGCCGTCGGTCGAGATGTCGGTGTGGATCAGCGTTTGCACGCCAATTCCGTCCATCCGGCGGCCCAGGGCGACTGCGCCGGTGCCGGTGGTGTCGATCCAACCTTTGACCGCCACCCGACCGTCCCGGGCGTCGATCCCCACGGCGATCCGGTTGCCAAACGCCTGCACCAGCTCCCCGACAAAGGCCTCGCTCTCCGCCGCGCGCGTGCCGACCACCACCCGGCTGACGCCGCAGCCCAGCATCTGTTCGACGGTGGCTCTCGTGCGCAAACCGCCGCCGCATTGCACCCGCAGGCCCAGGGCCACGATCCGTTCGACCACGGCCAGATTGCGCGGTGCTCCGGCAAAAGCTCCGTCCAGATCGACCACATGGACCCAGACGCTGCCGGCGGCCTGGAATGCGGCCGCCACGACGGCGGGGTCTTCGGCGTATACCGTCTCCTGGTCGGAGCGCCCCTGCGTCAGCCGCACGCAGCGGCCACCCTTGATATCGATGGCGGGATAGATCTGCATCCGCGGGTACGGAACCACGCCCGCCGCACGACACCAAGCCAGAAAATCAGACCTTTTTTCGCTTTGTGCCATCGCCCTGTCGCGGTCCACACTGCCCGCATGCCAAAAACCGCCGCCCCTCCCTTCCTCACCGAACTTCTGCACGCCCGTTCGCCGTCGGGCTATGAATTTGAGGCCCAAAAAGTATTCGACCACCACGTCCGGCCCGCCGCCGACGAATACGCCCGGGACGCCATGGGCAACCGCCTGGCCACGCTCAACCCGGGCGGCGACCCGGTGCTCATGTTCGCCGGGCATATGGACGAACTCGGCCTCCTCATCACCTATGTCAACAAGGACGGCTTCCTGTATTTCGACACTATTGGCGGCCATGACCGCACGGTCATCTCCGGCCGCCGCGTCGTGATCCAGACCAGGCACGGCCCGGTCAAAGGCGTGACCGGCAAGCGTGCCGTTCACCTGATGGATGAGAACGACCGTAAGAAAGTACCTGAGATCCACGAGATGTGGATCGACATCGGGGCGCATTCGAAGCGGGACGCCCTGGCCCGGGTGGCCATCGGCGACGTCGCCACCTACGACCACGAATTCGAACTCCTCCACGGCACCATCGGCGTCTCGCGCGCCTTCGACAACAAGGTCGGCGCCTACATCGTCGGCGAGGCGCTGATCCGCCTCGCGCCGCAACGAAAGAAACTGAAGGCGAAGGTCGTGTCGGTCGCGACCGCCCAGGAGGAGATCGGGGTGCGGGGCGCCACCACCTCGGCTTATGCCGTCAATCCGCACCTGGCATTGGCGGTCGACGTCGGCCACGCCACAGATCACCCCGACTGCGACAACCGCAAATACGGCGAAACCAAGCTGGGCGCCGGACCGATCCTCTGCCGCGGCCCCAACATCAACCCCAAGGTCTTCGAACGGCTGCTGCGAACGGCCAAGGCCCTGCGAATTCCGTACCAGCTCGAGGCCGATCCGCGGCCGACCGGGACCGATGCGCGGGCGATCCAAATGGGACGCGGCGGCGTCGCCACCGGCCTCGTCAGCATCCCCCTGCGCTACATGCACACGCCCAGCGAGGTCGTGGACCTGAAAGACGTGGAGCGCTGCGTCCAACTGTTCGTCGGATTCGCGCTCTCACTGGAGCCCGGCGACTACGCCCACTGGTAAAGGTGCCGGCTTTGTTTTGGAGACGCGAAGCAAAGTCGGTGTCGCCAAACATCCGGGAACCGTCTATGAACTCCGGCGTCGTCTTATGTCTGACGCGCCACAAAATACCCGCATCCTGGTAGTCGACGATGACGCGGTCATCCGCACCGTTTTGGTGGCGGCACTCAAACGGGGTGGCTATCCCAACGTCGAGACGGCGAGCGGGGGCCGGGCGGCCCAGCAATTCCTCCGGACCGGCGGCTTCGACCTGGTCATCACGGACATCTCCATGCCCGATCTCGACGGTCTGGCGTTGATGCGCTGGGCGCTCGAGACCGTGCCGGGGCCCGCCTGGATGATCCTGTCCGGCGACACCACGTTTCAAAATGCGGTGGCGGCCGTGAAGCTCGGCGCCTTCGATTACATCTCGAAGCCGCTGACGGAATTCGACTCCTTCCTCGTGTCGGTCCGCAACGCCCTCCGGCAGCGTCAGCTGCTGGCGGACCAGGCGTTGCTCACCCAAGAGTTGGCGAGCCAGGTGACCCGGATGGAGCAGGCGTTGCACCTCCTGTCGACCCAGGCCGAAATCATCCGTCTCGACCTGCAGCGGGCCGAGCTGATTCAGCGTGCCCTGCTGCCCGACCGGCCGCCCCGGCTCGGCCGGTTCGCTTTCAACGCCCTCTACCGGGCGAGCCACAAAGTGGGTGGAGACCTGTACGATGTGCTGCCCATCGACGAGCGGACCTATGCCTTCTATGTCGCCGACGCCGCCGGCCATGGCATTAGCGCGGCGATGGTCGCCGTGCTGTTTAAACTCAGCCTGGTCGTGCACGATGAAAAGACCGGGGCGCCCGTCTCGCCGGCGCAGGTGCTGGCTGCCGTCAATGCGCGGGTGTTCCGCGAATGCGCCGCCCCCGGCCTGTTCATCACGGCGGCCTTGTGCGTGTTGGACATTGAAACCGGCGAACTCACCGTCGCCTCCGGCGGGCACACCCCGCTGCTGCTCCAGCGCGCCGGTCACGAACTCGAATACATTCCCCGCACTGGTCCGGCGCTGGGCCTCGCCGGCGACCAGACCTACGGCACCTTTACCACCCGTCTGGGCACCGGCGACCGCCTGCTGCTCTATACCGACGGTCTGACCGATCCGCGGACGAACGCGCGCGAGTTTTCGCTCATCGAGCTGGGCGCGCTGCTCGCGGCACCCGCCGACAGCCCGCAGGCCCGGCTCAATCGTCTCGCCGCCGAGGTTTACCGACGGACCGGCACCTCCCTGCTCGAGGACGACCTGACGCTCGTGCTCATCTCCGACGGCGCATTCGATTCCGCGGTGGACAATGGCGCCGCGCTGCCGGGTGCGACCTGGGGGAAAACGCCGGCGGAGGGAAGTTCCTCCGCGGGTGCGTTCATGGCGCGCCGCAGCGAAACCGCGTTTTTCCGACTGACGGGTCGTTGCGTCTGGTCCCAGGCCGGCGCCTTCCATGAAGCCTGCTCCGCCGAGTTGGCGGAAGGCCGGACGGTGGTGGTGGACCTCGACGGTTGCGACTACATGGACAGCACCTTCCTGGGCACTCTCCACGAACTCGCGACCGCAAGTGGCACTCGAGGCGTGTTGGTGCTCCAGCGAATGTCGTCCGACTTGCGCCGGTTGTGCGAAGAACTCTGTCTCCAGCGGGTCCTGCAGTTGGTCGCCGTGGAGGCCCGACCGCTGCCGGCCGACTTCTCGCCTCTGCACCCCCTTCCCTTGTCGTCGGACCGGGGCCGCGAGCGCATGCTGGCCGCCCACGAGGTGCTCGCCACGCTCCATGAGGACAACCAAGCGAGGTTTTCCGGTGTGATCGAGGAACTCCGCCGCACGCGTCCGGCCGCGCGGGAATCGTCGTAGGCCAACAACGCAAATTGCAGGAGCGAGCTGGCTCGCGACCTGTCCGCCGAAGGCTTGGCGAAGGAGGATGCCGAGAGAGGAATCGCCTGCCAGCAGGCTCCTCCACCGATCATCGGGTGGCGTCCTGCCCAGGGGCGAGGACGAGAATTTGTGCGTGGTTCCGGCCAGGGCGCGACGCGGGCGCGCGGGCCCGACTCAGGCCGCGTCCTTGTTCTCCGTCTTGACCACCTTCTTCAGCACGGGCCGGCGCCGGCCCGCGACCACCCCCGCGTCGATCAACACCTCGACGACATCGTCGCGTTGGGGCAGGTCGAACATGACCTCGAGCATGAGGTTTTCCATGATCGAGCGCAACGCGCGCGCGCCGGTCTTGAGTTCGACCGCCTTGCGGGCGATCGCCCGCACCGCGTCGCGCGTGAAGCGCAGCTGCACCCCGTCCATCGCGAACAGCTTCGAGTACTGCTTCACCATGGCGTTCTTGGTGCGGAGGAGGATGCGTTCGAGGTCGGCCTCCGTCAGCGGGTCGAGCACCGAGACGACCGGCAGGCGGCCGATGAACTCAGGGATCATGCCGTAGCGCACGAGGTCCTCCGGCGCGATCATCTTCATCATCTCCTCCGGCTTGAGTTCATGGTCTGCCGGATTGACGTGGAAGCCCAACGAACGGGACCCGACCCGCTTCTTCACAAACTGCTCCAGCCCGACGAACGCACCGCCGCAGATGAACAGAATGTTGGTCGTGTTGACCTGAATGTACTCCTGGTTGGGGTGCTTGCGGCCCCCCTGGGGCGGCACGTTGCACACGGTGCCCTCCAGGATCTTCAGCAGCGCCTGTTGTACGCCCTCCCCGGACACATCGCGGGTGATGGAAACGTTCTCCGTCGTGCGCCGGATCTTGTCGATCTCGTCGATGTAGACGATGCCGCACTCCGCCTTCTTGACGTCGTAGTTGGCGGCCTGCAGCAGGCGCAGCACGACGTTTTCGACGTCCTCGCCGACGTAGCCCGCCTCGGTCAGCGTAGTCGCATCGGAAATGGCAAATGGCACGTCGAGAATGCGCGCCAGGGTCCGCGCCAGCAGGGTCTTGCCGGAACCGGTCGGGCCGACGAACAGGAGATTGCTCTTTTCCACCTCGACATCGGAGAATTCCGGGGCCAGCGCGGCGCCGCTGCGATGGGTCTGGCCCGCATCGAACATGAGGCGTTTGTAATGGTTGTAGACGGCGACGGAGAGGACCTTCTTCGCATGGTCCTGGCCGATGACGTAATCATCCAGCGTCTGTTTGATCTCCGAGGGCTTGACCAGGCGGAAGGCCGGACGGCTGTCCGCCGGCGGCGCCTTGACCTCGCGGTCGATGATCGTCTTGCAGACGTTGACACACGAGTCACAGATGTAGACGCCCGGTCCCGCGATGATCTTCTTCACCTCCGCCTGCGACTTGCCGCAGAACGAGCACAGGGTCATGCGCGAGGACTTGGCCATGGCGGGGAGGAGAATGTTGGGCTAGCCGCGGTGACGCCGGGACGTCACGCGGCCGAGGGCACGGCGAGGGTTTGCGCCTCGCGGGTAGAGGCCACGACGTGATCGACAATGCCGTAGGCGTGGGCTTCCTCCGCGCTCATGTAATAGTCGCGGTCGGAGTCCTTGTCGATCTGCTCCGGGGTCTTGCCGGTGTGCCGGGCGAGAGCCTCGTTGAGGGTGCGGCGCCAGCGCAGGATTTCGCGGGCCGCAATGGCGATGTCCGCTGTCTGGCCGCCAGCGCCCCCAGTCGGCTGGTGGATCATGATCCGGCTGTTGGGCAGCGCGAAGCGTTTGCCCTTCGCCCCCGCCGCCAGCAGAACTGTGGCCATGCTCGCGGCCTGGCCGATGCAGTACGTCACCACGTCGCACTGCAGGAAGTTCATCGTGTCGTAGATGGCCATGCCGCCGGTGACCACTCCACCGGGTGAGTTGATGTACAGGTGGATGTCCTTCTTCGCGTCCTCCATCTGGAGGAAGAGCAACTGGGCGATCACCAGGTTGGCCACGCCATCGTCGATCGGCGTCCCAATGAAGATGATTCGGTCCTTCAGCAGGCGCGAATAGATATCCATGCTCCGCTCGCCGCGGCCGGTGTTCTCGATGATGAATGGGACGTAATAGCTCACAGGTAGATCAGGTCGCTCAGGACGCGGGCGACGCCGTCGTGACGGTAGCTTTGCTCACCAGAAAATCAAGTGTCTTGTCGAAGATGATCCCCTGCTGCAGTGCGCGCAGCCGGTCGCGATCGCCCGCCAGTTCCTTCGCCAGCTTCTCCGGCCGCTGGTTGGCCCGCAACGCCTCGCGCATGATCGCGCCGTCAAGATCGCGCTCCTCCGCCTGGATTTTTTCCCGCTGCGCGACCTTGGACATGAGCAGCTGCGTCTTGACGCGCCCGGCAGCGGCCCGGCGCGCGTTTTCGTACAGTTCCTTCTTGTTCTTCTCGAACTCCGCCTCCGGCACGCCGCGGCGCAGGTTTTCCTCCATGAAACGCCGCAACACCTCCTGCGTCTCCGCCGCGACCAGGCTTTCCGGCAAGGGAAACTCGATGCGGGTGGCGAGAGCCTCGCTCACCTGCTGGCGTTGGGCGCGATGGTTCTCATACTCCTTGCGGGCTTTGAGTGTCCGGCCGACCTGCGCCTGAAGGGCTTCCAGACTTTCCACCTGCTGCGCCTTGAAGAATTCCGCGTCGAGCGGCGGAGGCACGCGCTCGCGCACTTCCTGGACCTCGACCGCATAGACGGCAGTGCGGCCCGCCAGTTCGGCGGCGGTGGCAAATCCCGCGGGAAAGGTGACCGTGATGTCCCGATGGTCGCCCGCCTTGAGGCCGGCGAGCTGCCGGCCGAGGCCGGGAATGAGGCCCTCCTGCTCGCCCTCCACCTCCTCCCAGGTCTGCGGCGCGCGGCCATAGATTTGTCGCTCCGGCATCATCTCGGTGATCGGACGCCCATCGACCGAGCCCGTGTAGCCCAGTTTGACATAATCGCCCTTCTGCGCTGTCCGCGCGGCGACCCGGAACTCCGCCCGCTCCTGCCGCAGATTCTCGATCGTGGCGCCGATTTCGGCCGCCGTCGGCTCGACGAGCGCCACCCGCACGGGCAGACCAAGGTATTCCGGCAGCTCGAACTGCGGATAGACGTCGACCGTGAAGGTGATGGCGGCGGACAGGCCCGGCTCGATGGTCCCCTCCTCCACCGAAACAACACTCGCGATCTCGAGTTTCGCCTGCTCCATGCCGCCGCGGTAGGCCTTGCTCAGCAGTTTGCTTTTGAACTCCTCCTGCACGTCCTTGCCGAAGCGTTTGACAACTAGTTCCGCCGGCGCCCGGCCCGGGCGGAAGCCGGGCAGCCGGGCGACCCGGGCAATCATGCCTACCGCTGCCTGGTACTCGCCATCCACTTCGCTCTTGTCGAGGGAGACGATGACGGTCTTGCGGGTGTCAGAGAGGTCTTTGGTTTCGATGTTCACTGCGATCGGAGAATGAGGATGGAAACAAGCGGAATTGGTCACGCTACGGGAGCGGCGCAGCGCCGGTCAATGCTGGAGTGTCAAACGAGCGCCGACCGCGTGCGCAACGAGGGTTCTGCTGGCCAGTAGAGCATCTCAATTCTCAGATAGAGCGCGACGCCCTGCCAATGGCACGGGTCTCCTGACCCGTGAGGGTCGAGAACATGGGTCGGGAGACCCATGCCACCCCGACCGCGATAAGGGGGTCACCGTTCGAGTTGCAGGCAGAGCGGCGACGCCCCTGTCGCCGAGACTGGCTGGTGAGCGCCGGTCCCTCGGCGCCTTTCAGATCCGCGCGACGGTTGCGCCAAAACCTTGCCCACGCCCGGAGGCCGTCCATGCTGCAGTCTCATGTCGAGTCTGACTTCGCTCGTCCGCGCGCACAGCACCGTTTTGCTGGTCGACTCTGCGTCGGCGCTCGTGCAGGTCGGTCTGTGGCGGCACGAGGAGCCCGTGCGCTGGCGGCAATCCGCATTGGAACCCAGCGTCGCGGTCTTCGCGTCCGTCAACGGGGTGTTGGACGAGGCGGGAATCGGTTTGGCGGAGATCGGCGCGCTGCTTTTTTGCGAGGGGCCGGGTTCGATCCTTGGGATTCGCACCACGGCGATGGCCCTGCGGGCTTGGCAGACGCGACCGGGAAGCCCATTGCCCGCGTTTGCGTATCGCAGTCTGGACCTGGTGGCGCACGACCTGTGCGGCGTAAGCGCGCCGACGCCATTGGCGGTGATCGCTGACGCGCGTCGTGACCGCTGGCATTTTGCCGAAGTCGGCTCCGACCGGAAAGTCCGGCCCCTGCAGCGCGTGTCCGGCGCGCTCCTGGCGGCATTCAACGGCCCGCTGTTCATGCCGACGGGATTCCGCGCGTGGGCGCAGCTGGCGCGGCCGGTCAGCGCGGTGCCCTACGCCCTGCCCGACCTGTGGCACCGTCAGCGCGATTGCGACCTGCTACAACCGAGTCCAACGCCCGACGCCTTTCTCCATGAGGATCCCATTTACCTGACGTGGTCTCCGCAAATTCACCGCGCCCCCGCCAAGGCCGCGCCTTGATCGGGCCCCTTTCAACTGAACCACGAAAAACACGAACCACACGAAATCGATATCTTGAGGCCCAGGCTTTGAGTGAAATCGACCTCACCGAAAAGGGGGCTTAGAAATCAATGATCCTTTCTCCGTTTTCTTTCCTTTCGTGTATTTCGCGTGTTTCGTGGTGGAAATCCGGCTGCATGAATCCGGATTCGTGCGCATTAGTGCCCAGGAGTGGTTTCCCACTGCCTCGATCCGACTAATCTATGCCTGCCGCCTCACCTCCCCCGCTGCGCTGCTGGGCCGAAATCGACCTGGCCGTGCTCGAGCGCAATCTGAAGCTCATCCGCGCCTCGCTGCCGTCGCACATCAAATATGTGGCGGTCGTCAAGGCCGACGCCTACGGACACGGCCTTCATCAAACCGTTGCCCATCTGATGCATGCGGGCGCGGACCTGTTCGCGGTCGCAAATGTCACGGAGGGCGCCGCCATCCGCGAGGTCGGGCCCGGCTGGCCCGTGCTCGTGCTGGGTCCGCTGCTGCCGGAGGAGGACCGCTATCTGGCCGATTACGATCTCATCGCCACCGTGTCCACGCCGGAGGAGGTCGCCCGGTTCGATGCCGTGGGCCGGGCGGCGGGACGCGTCATGCCCGTCCACCTGAAGATCGACACCGGCATGGGTCGCCTCGGAGTGTGGCATGAGGATGCGCCGCAATTGTACGCCCGCCTCCGCGCGGCCCCGCACGTCCGCCTCGAGGGTGCGTTCACGCACTTTTCGAGCGCGGATGAGGACCCGGCGTTCACGGATGAGCAGCGCCATCGCTTCCTGGCCGCGCTGCAGCGTTGCCCGGGTCTCCCACTCGACGGCTTGCTCATCCATGCCGACAACAGCGCCGGACTTGAGACCGCGCACGGAGAGCAACCGTTCAATGCGGTCCGGGTTGGTTTGCTGCAGTTTGGTGTCCTGCCCCACCCTCACTCGATGCTCGGGCGAGTCCGCACGGAGCCGGTCTTCAGTTTCCGCACCCGGGTGGGGGTCGTGAAGAACCTGCCGGGAGGAGTTGATATCAGCTATGGCCGCACCCATACGCTGCGGCGCGACTCCACCGTGGCAGTGCTCTGCGCGGGATACGGAGACGGGATTGCCCGGGCGTGCAGCAACCGCGGCTTCGTGTTGATACACGGCACGCGATGCCCGGTGCTCGGGCGAGTCACCATGGACCAAACGGTGGTCGACATCACCGATGTCAGTGGCGTCCAATGTGGCGACGAAGCGGTGTTGGTCGGGCGCCAGGGCGAAGCCGAAATCAGCATCGCCGAATTCAGCGCCTGGTCAGACTCGATTCCGTGGGAGACGCTCTGTTCCGTCACCAAGCGCGTGCCAAGGGTTTATCGGACATCCTTGGGATTGTGAGAGTCTTGCGGCGGCATTGCCGAGGTCGGGACGGATCCTCTCGCGATCCGGCGTCGATTCGGGCTTTGAACCCGATCGCGGCTCTGCGGAGTTTTCCAGATCATCGCGAAAGAAGCCAAAGTCCACCAGCAACTTATGTTGGATTTGCTGGCCATTGGTGGATTGAAACGAACGTAAATTGGGGTCTTACCCTCATTTTTGATTGTCCCCCATCGTGTGCCGATTAGGTAAATGGGTGTCATTACGACCTTGTGGCCCGTGACCCAACTAATTGGCTCGTATACCTGTTAAATACGCTGCAAACTTTTTGCATGTATCGTAAACCTGCCTGAGAAAATGCTTCGCTTTCTCCATTCATTGTTCGATGTCTCGCTAGGGGTCGTCCGCCGCCCCAAGTGCGGTTCGTTGCGCAATGTGTTGACGGTGTCGGTGGCCTTGGTCGCAGGGGTGTTGTGCCCCGTGGCCATACAAGCGCAAACGACCGTTTGGTGGGACACGAACGGAACCGGCACGGGAGCCACTAATGGAACGACCGTCACCGGAACGTGGTCCCAAACGGGGTCGAACGCGTATTGGTCTACGAGCAGCACTGGAAACCTCGCGACTACGACTTGGAGTGCCGCGATCAGTGGCACCGGATCGGGCATCGCGACTTTTTCCGCGGGCACCAATGGAACGGGTACATCCACGGTGACGATCAGTGGGACTGTAACGGGCGTGGCCGGCATCACGTTCGAAGAGGGCTCCATCACGCTCGGCGGCACTGGAACGCTGACTCTGACCAATTCGGGCATAGTCAATGTCGGAACGACGACTGCGACGATTTCCGCGTACGTTGGCGGATCAGTGGGTTTGACGAAAACCGGCTCGGGCACCCTCATCCTCTCAAGTGCGGAAACCTATACCGGCACGACGAATATCAACGCTGGTACGTTGCAGCTGGGCGCAGGCAATTTGCTTCCAAACACCTCCTCGGTCACCGTTGCCCCCGGGGCGACATTCAACCTGAACGGTAACTCCGACACAGTGGGATCCATCGCTGGTGCCGGCAACATCACTTTGGGCGCGGGCGTGTTGACGGCGGGTGGCGACAACACTTCCACTACGTTTTCCGGCGTCATCTCGGGCACAAGCGGCGCATTGACCAAGGCCGGCTCCGGCACCTTGTTCCTTTCCGGGGCGAACACCTACACCGGCACTACGACCGTCAGCGCCGGCGTGTTGAACATCCAGAACAACACCGCCCTCGGCACTGGCGCAGGGGGAACGACCGTCACCACGAACGCGGCTCTGCAAATGCAGGGTGGCATCACCGTGACCGGCGAGGCTCTCACGTTAAACGGAACCGGCGTCTCCAATGACGGCGCACTGCGAAATATCTCCGATAACAATACCTGGACCGGCGCGGTCACCTTGGGCTCTGCCACCCGCATCAATTCCGACGCCGGCACGCTGACCATCTCGGGCAACATCGGCG
>Ga0182011_10002604_pt1 | contig 15153 bp, 7 predicted proteins | sample 711E1DmetaG_FD_120481 | JGI IMG/M metagenome (GOLD analysis project Ga0182011, IMG submission 120481) | Permafrost microbial communities from Stordalen Mire, Sweden - 711E1D metaG | ecosystem: Environmental > Terrestrial > Soil > Wetlands > Permafrost | place: Sweden: Stordalen | collected... | reverse complement strand
CGTCGAGATCCTCATCAACGTCGGCATGGTGACCGGCGTCGCTCCCACCACCGGGATCACCCTGCCACTGCTCTCCTACGGCGGCTCTTCGGTGTTCGCGACCTGCATCTCGCTCGGGATCGTGCAGTCGATCTGGCGCCTCCGCTACGCGAACGTCTGACGCGGCTCCTTGCCGCATCGCACGGGTTTCTATTCCACTTGCGTGGAGGCTTTCTTTCTTGCCCCTCGGGCTCCGGCGAGATATCTCCTCGTCCCGCGGGGCGGTTTGCCCCCCACCCCCGCACGCTTCGGCGTCCCAACTCCTGCCGGAGTAGAATCCAATCGTCGAGCACTTCAAGACTCAACTCGGCCTCTCCGCCGATCCTCACCATGCGGCGAGCCCGAGAAGGAAGGCAGCGCATGCGGTGGTTGCGCACGTCCCTCGTCGGACTGCTGGCGGTGGCGGGCCTTGCGGTAGCAGCAGTCGGTACTCTCCGCTGGGTGTATTTGGGACCGCTGCCACGGGTCGACATTCCAACGGAAGCGTTTCACGTCGACTGTCACCTGCGGTTTCTAGGCTTCTACCGAGATTGCGTCTTCCGGATCGACGAACCGTACCCCTCGGCCTCGGTCATGGAGTTCTTCGGGACGTTTCTGGAGAACAAGGGCTGGACCCGCATGACGGCGGCCGACGATCATTGGATCTCCGACTCCTGGATTCGCTTCGTCGACGCGACGGTGACGCCAGAGAGGGTTGTGGATCAGTACACAGCGTCTTGGCAGAGTCCCAGCCGTCGGCACCGCGCGATGCTCGGCGTGCGCTACTACGAGTCACCGTCAGGCCTGCCACTGGCGACTGCGCAAGTGATGCTGCGGATGGAGCCGTCTCTGTCCTCTCGCTTGTTCCTAGGCTTCAAATGACCTGAGACCCCGGGATCCAAAGGAAAGCTGCCAGGGAAGGCAGCCGAAGGCGCGCGGGGGTGGGGGCCAAGCGCCCCTCGGGCGCAGGCGTATGGCGACGCCGCGTGCGGGCACCGAGCGGGCGCACCGCGGTGGGGTGTCGCTGGCCCCGACCGAGCGCGTCTCTTGCGAGGGAGGGGAACAGCGAGGGGCCCCACCGCGGGGCGCCCCTGCTCGGTCGCATGCGGTGTCGTGTCGTTCGGGTCGCGCTCGATGCGCGGCCCGAACGACGCGCCGGAGCCCGAGGGGCAAGAAGAAAGGCCTCCACGCACGTGGAAGCAAGGTGAGATCCTGCTCTTCGGGGAGATTCTTCGTTCGCTGCGCTCGCTCAGATTGACAACGGACCTTGTACGGGCGGCCAAGCCGGAAAGCGGGAAAAGGACAAGAGCCGCACCCGCGGGCACGCAAAAGGACGACCCGGCATGAAGTGCCAATCGTCAGCCCGCATCCGCAGGATGCAAAAGCGGGTTACACTTCGCGTGCCGGAGGCGCCTTGAGCACCGTCATCTACACGAACGTCACACCGTACGAGACCCGCGTCGCCGTGCGCGAGGACGGCGTGCTCGTCGAGTTGATGGTCGAGCGCACGCGCGAGCGCTCGATCGTCGGCAGCCTGTACAAGGGCCGCATCTCGCGGGTGCTCCCCGGCATGCAGGCGGCGTTCGTGGACGTCGGACTCGAGCGCGACGCTTTTCTCTACGTCGACGACGTCGCGGAGACGCTCGAGGACGAGGAGGTCGAGCCGGGCGAATTCGCCCCGGCCACGCCACCGATCCAGGACCTCCTCCGGGAGGGGCAGGAGCTCCTCGTGCAGGTGACCCGCGAGCTCGGTTCCAGCAAGGGCCCGCGCGCCACCTCGCACGTCACGATCCCGGGCCGATACCTGGTTCTGATGCCGGGAAACTCCCACATCGGCGTGTCGCGCCGGATCACCGACGAGACCGAGCGCGAGCGCCTGCGCTCGATGGTCTCCGAGATCCCGCACACGGGAGGGGCGATCGTGCGCACCGCGGGCGAGGGGCGCGACCGCGCCGACTTCCTTGCCGACCTCGCCGTGCTGGAGTCGATGTGGCGCCACATCGGCAAGCGCGCCGGCGAGACGAGCGCGCCGTGCATGGTGCACCAGGATCTCGACCTCGTGCTCCGCGCGGCGCGGGACCTGACCGGGCCGCACCTCTCCGAGTTCTGGATCGACGACACCGAGGGGTACCAGCGCGTCGTGGAGTTCCTCGACCGGGTGCAGCCGGAGCTCACGGGCAAGGTCAAGCTGTACCGCCGCCAGCTCGATATCTTCGAGGCGTTCGGGATCGAGTCGGAGCTCGAACAGGCGCTTCAGCCCAAGGTGTGGCTGCGCTCCGGCGGCTCTCTCGTGATCGACCAGACCGAGGCGCTCGTGGCCGTCGACGTCAACACCGGGCGGTACGTCGGCGGCGCCGACCTCGAGGACACCGTGTTCCGCATCAACCTGGAGGCCGCCCGCGAGGTGGTCCGCCAGCTGCGCCTGCGCAACCTCGGCGGGATCATCGTCGTGGACTTCATCGACATGGAGGACGAGGCGCACCGCGAGGCGCTGATCGAGGAGCTGAAGAAGGCGCTCGCGCGCGACCGCGCCCGCTCGCTCGCCGGTCCCGTCGGGCCGTTCGGCCTCGTCCAGCTCACCCGCAAGCGTACGGAGCGGTCGCTCGAGCGCGCCCTCACCCGGCCGTGCCCGACCTGCGACGGCCTCGGGCGCGTCAAGTCCCCCGAGACCGTGTGCCTCGAGATCCGCCGCGCGCTGCTGCGCGAATCGGCCGGCGGCGAGGCCAGCGAGTACTCCGTGCGGGCCCACCCCGAGGTCGTTCGCCTGCTCTCCGGCGAGCTGCGCGGGATCATCGTCGAGCTCAGGGAGCGGCACGGCCTCACGGTGCGGACGTTCGAGGCGCCCGACTTCCACCCGGCCCGCTTCGAGGTCGACTGAGACCACGTCCTGACGATTCGTGCTGTGGGGGTTGGCTGTCCGCGGCAGCGTGCGCCAAGGTCAGCAGCACTGACTTTGTGAAAGATTTGATTTTCCAGGGATTTTCGGATAGGATGACCCTGCCGTAGTTTGGTGCGGGCGGTGTTCCAAAACCAGCCGGCACCGAGGCGAAGTGAGGGGGTTCCACCCCAGGGGCTTTTGGGGCGCTCCTGGATAGACTGCCCGGCGCCCGTTGGTGTCGGGTTCCCAATGTTGGACTTGGAGCTGGCCTATGCGCAAAGTTGCCCTGACAATCGCCATAGCTGTACTCGTGACGCTGCCCGCAGCCGCGCAGCTGTTCCCGATCAACGAGAGCTTCATGAACGCCACGGCGCCGGGATGGGTCTTCGGGGCGTATGCCCAGAGCAACTTCACCCCCTGCCTCACGAGCGCCAACGCGGCCTGCGGCAACGACCCGAGCGGCAAAGGCTGGCTGCGCCTGACCGACAGCACCGGGCAGACGAACGGAGAGGCAGGGTACGCCTTCTACGACACGGCGTTCCCCTCGAGCCAGGGGTTCGCCGTGGACTTCGAGTACGTGTCATGGGGGGGCACCGGCGCCGACGGGATCGGTGTCATCTTCTTCGACGGCAGCGTCACGCAGGGCACGTTCAGGATCGGCGCGCCGGGCGGCTCGTTTGGGTATGCGGGCGACAGCACCAGCAATCCTCAGCTGCAGGGCGTTCACCTTGGCTACCTCGGCGTCGCCATCGACGAGTACGGCAACTTCGAGACCACCGACCGCGGCAAGTTCGGAAGTAACCCAGGGAACGTCATCACCCCGGATTCGATCTCGATCCGGGGGCCGGGCGACGGGTACAACGGCGCCAGCAACTACGCGTACATCGACGGCACCGGGACGCTTCCCGCAGGGATCGACTACCACCCCGGCGGAACGATCACCATCCGGCCCAACCTCGGCTTGTACTACCGCCGCGTCGTGGTCACGGTTGTGCCCTCAGGAGCCGGCGCCACCTACACCGTCGTCTGGAAGACCGCCATCGCCGGGCCGTTCATCCAGGTGCTGTCGGGCACCATCGCCACCATCACGACGCCCAACACGCTCAAGCTTGGCTTCACCGCCTCGACGGGCGGCTCCACCAACTACCACGAGATCCGGAACGTGAAGGTTTCCTACCCGGCAAACTTGGTTGTGACCAAGACGCACACTCCCGCCGCCCCGACGCCGGGGAGCACCCTCACCTACACGATGGTGGTCACCAACAACGGGCCGGTCAACGTCGCCGGCGCGTCGTTCATCGACACGATCCCGAGTCTCACCGGGGTGACCTGGACCTGCGCCGTGACCGGCACCGGGTCGTGCTCGGCGGCGAGCGGGAGCGGCACCAATATCCTGCTCGACCTCGACCTCAACAACGCGGCCTACGCCACGATCATCGCAACCGGCACGCTGCCGAACACGACGCCGCAGCAGCTGATCAACACCGCGACGATCACGCCTCCCAACAACATCACCGACAGCAACCCGGCCGACAACACCGCAACTGACATCCTCGAGATCGGCGCCCCTGCCGCGGCCGTAACCATCACCAAGGCGGCGTCGTCTCTGATGCTGCAGGGCGGGGGCAGTGAGTTCTTCACCCTCAACGTCGCGAATACGGGACCCTTCGCCGCGACGGCGGTCACGGTGACCGACACGCTGACCAACCCGCCGTTTGCGTCGGTCAGCGGCGTCTCGACGACACAGGGAACCTGCTCGGTGGTCGGCTTCGCGGTCACGTGCAACCTCGGCATCATCCCGGTGAACGGCACCGCGACGATTGTCATCCCAGCGACCGTGAACGCGACCCCAGGCACCAACACCTACACGAACACCGCGCACGTCGCATGGGTCGAGTCCGCCACACCTGTCAATTCGAACACCGTGACGTTTTCGACCCAGACCACCGTTCTAGCCACGAACCAAACGGATCTTGCCGTCACCAAGACGCACGCAGGGACACCCGGGCCGGGCAACACCGTGACTTACACGATGGTAGTGACCAACACCGGAACTAGAATCCGCAACCCCGACTGGGCCGCGTTCAGCGACGTTCTTCCTCCCAGTATCCCCAGCGCGAACTGGACGTGCGTGGTGACCGGGACCGGATCGTGCTCGGCGGGAAGCGGCAGCGGTAATACCATCAATGTAAACCTCCGTCTCGACGTTGGTGCCTACGCCACGATCACCGCCGCCGGCACGATGGCGGCCGGCACCGCCACGCAAGTCATCAACACCGCCAATATCAGCCCCCCTGCAACCTGGTACGACCCAAACGGGGTGAATAACATCGCCATCGACATCATCCCTGCCGTCGATGTCGGCATCACCAAGACCGCCTCGGCGAGCACAATAACCCAGATCGGCGACTCCGTGACGTTCACCATGGTCGTGAGCAACATCGGCCCCTTGGTGGCTACCGGCATCACTCTCACCGACCCGCTGCCGGCGAGCTTCACCTACTCTTCCTACAACACGACGCAGGGCTCGTGCTCGGTGGCTGCCGGGACGGTGACCTGCGCTCTCGGCCAGCTCATCGCGCCCGCCTCAGCGACGGTGACGATCACCGCCACCGCCAACGCGACGGGGAGCTGGCAGAACACCGCCACCGTCGCCCACAACGAGATCGACAGCAACCCCGCCGACAATTCGGCGACCGCGGCGGGATCGACAACCCCGGTCACGGTCGCGCGCTTCGTCGCCACGACCGAGCCCGACGGAGTTCGCTTCCAGTGGACCTCCGCGATGGAGGTCGCCAACGCGGGGTACAACATCTACACCCAGAGCGCGCATGGATTGGTGCGGTTGAACCCGGAGCTGATCCCCTCGCACCTGGGCGACTCCACGGCCCCGTTGTCGTACGAGTACTTCGCGGCGGGCGCCTCGGGCGGGCCGTTCTTCCTCGAGGACATGGACATCCTCGCGCGCGGCCGACTCCGCGGTCCGTTCGCCGCGGACCGGCAGTACGGCTCCGTGCCGCTCACCGATGCTATCCCGTGGGACGCGATTCGGATCTCATCCCCTACGGCATCGGTTCCGCCCTCCGGGCCGCCGGTGAAGGCAAAGCCCGTGGACCTGCTGGTAGACCAGGACAGCCTCTACCGGGTCACGTACGAAGCGCTCAAGGGCGCCGGCTTCGACTTTGCCGGCGTCTCCACCAGCTCGCTCGCGCTCACCAACGAGGGCAACCCGGTGCCGATCCTGCTGCTCGGGCCAGGCACTCAACTCGGCGACCGCGCCTCCACGAGCTTCGGCCCCGGCATGGCCATTGAGTTCAACGGACGTGCGGTGGACTCGCTTTACACCCGCACCAACGTGTACACGTTCAGCGTGAACCCGGCAGCCGCGAGTCGCGTCGATCTGGATGCCACGCCGCCGCCGACAGGGCAGCCGCCGGAGTCCTACCTGGAGACCGCAGGCGTCTCGAAACCGCTCCTGTATAGCTTCGCGTCCCCCACCGGCGACCCGTGGTACGAGGCGGGTCTGCTCGCCTACACGACGCCGGTGAACGCGACGTTCACGGTCCCCGTCGACTACCTGATGCCCGGCGTGAGTGGCGCGCGGTTCTCGTTCGACATGTGGGGCGGGACCGACTGGCCCAACCTGAGCCAGGACCACCACGCGGTCCTCGACCTCAACGGCGCGAAGATCGCCGACGAGCGTTTCGACGGCGTGACGAACCACCCCATCCAAGGCGCGGTCGCGACCGGCTCGGTTGTCGAGGGGGCGAACACCTTCACGCTGACGCTCCCCGGCGATTCCGGCGCCGCCTACGAGATCGTCAACGCGAGCAGCTACTCGATCACGTATCCGCGTCAGTTCATCGCCAGGAAGGGCCAGCTCGTCTTCAAGAGCTCCGGCAAGGTGCTGGCGGTCGACGGGCTCTCCTCGTCGGACGTCGCCGTCTACCGGATGGGGGGCAAGAAGCCGCAACGTCTGACCCAGGTGACGATCGAGACGGGTCAGGCGGGTCTGCGTGCGCGTTTCGCGGGGTCCTCCGGATCGGCTTCGTATTCCGTATACCAAGCGGATGCCATCCCGACCCCGACGATCGCCGCGCCGCGCCAGCCCTCCGGTCTCACCGGCGGCAGGGTCGACTACCTCGTCATCTCGCACCCCGACTTCATTGCCGGTCTCACACCGCTCGTGCAAGCGCGCAGCGCGCAGGGACTCCGCGTCCGGGTAGCCAACGTGCTGGACGTCTACGCCGCCTACAACTACGGCATCGTGGACCCGCAGGCGATCCACGACTACATCGCGGACGCCTACAGGTCGATGGGGACGCGCTACGTCCTCCTTGTCGGCGGCGACACGTACGACTACCTCGACTACCTGCACATCGGGTCGGTCAGCTTCATCCCGACTCCGTACACCGCCACCAGCTACCTCATCAAGTACGCGCCGGCAGACCCCCTGCTCGCAGACGTGAACGGGGATGGTATCCCGGACCTCGCCCTCGGCCGATTCCCGGTCCGTACTCCCGCCGAGCTCGACAGCATCATCGCCAAGACGCTCGCCTACCCTGCGCACGCCAACGCCGCGGTCTTCGCGGCCGACCTCGTGGACGGAGACTATTCCTTCAAGCCGTTGAGCGAGTCGCTCATCCAAACGGTGCCGCCGGGCTGGAGCGTAACGCGCGCCTACGCCGACGACCTCGGAGCGGGCGGCGCCAAATCCGTGCTGATCGACGCCATCAACCAGGGCGTGGCGCTGACCACCTACGTCGGCCACTCCGGGTTCACCCGGTGGTCGCTCTACGACATCTTCGACCTCAGCGACGCAGAGACGCTCCTCAACGCCGGCAAGCCGACCGTCGTCGCCCAGATGGGCTGCTGGAACACCTACTACGTCGATCCCCAGACCAACACGCTCGCGCACAAGTTGATGCTGTCCGGGGATCGCGGCGCCGCCGCCGTGCTGGGACCCGCCACGCTCTCCGAGTCCGAGTCCGAGATGGCGTTCGCCCGTCTCCTGTACCCGCTCATCCTTCAGCATGGGGTGCCGCTCGGGACCGCCGTCACGCAGGCCAAGGCGCAGCTCGCCCTGACTCGACCGCAAGCCATCGACGTCTTGCGCTCCTGGACACTTCTCGGAGACCCGGCACTGGTGATCGCGCCGCCGCTCGGCGCCAAAACGCAGACCGTGGACCTGACGGGCAGCGATGAGTAGAGCCCTGAGGCAGACAAGCAGCCGCCGACCCGGGAATCGTGACAGCGCCGACGGGCCCCGACTGAATGGATACCGATACTGCCGTCCTGCTCCCTCGAAACCGGCCCGGCCGATGCGAATCGCTTCGGGGGGTGGGGCTTGACCGAGCAGGTGACGCGCAAGGCAACGGCCGATGCGGCCGTTGATCGCGAATTCGGCGCCCCCCACCGCCGCCGTCGGCCGTACCGCCCGCCGAAGTGCGAGTTGGTCGGACGACTCGATCAGGTCGTGCTCGGCGGATCTCCCGGTCTTGGTGATAGCGTTGGCCCTGCCAACACCAAGCCGATGTGATCGGAGTCAGGGGACGAACAGACGCGGTCCTCGACGTTTGGATAGGTCCCCCCATAGAGGGACGCTGTGAGCGGCATCGTCGCGATTTGGCGGCGCGACGGCGCACCTCTCTCCCACGATGAAGTAGTCGGGCCATCTGTCGCCCTCGCCCACCGTGGGCGCAATGGCAGCGACGCCGCAGTCCTTCGTGACCGCGCACTCGCGCATCACCACTTCTGGACCACACCCGAGGAGATCGGGGAGCGCCAGCCGGTCTCCCTGGACAATGGCCGTCTCCTGATCGCGCTCGACGGGCGACTCGACAATCGGACCGAGCTGGTCCCGCAGCTTGCGCCTCGTGAAGCGTCCGTTTCGGATGCTTCGCTCTTGATCCGTGCCTACGAGCGCTGGGGCGAGAGCTGCTTCGCACGGCTTCTCGGTCCGTTCGCCGCGTGCGTGTTCGACCAGCGAACGGGGCATGTCGTGCTCGCCCGCGACCCGCTCGGCGATCGCACGCTGTTCTATTACCTGAGCGATCGGGCGCTCGTCATCGCCTCCGAGGAGTCGGCCGTGCTGGCACATCCTGAGGTCCCGCGCCGGCTCGACGAGACGACGCTCGCCCTGTTCTACGCGGTCGAGGCACCGGCCGCCGGCGCGACGTTCTTCAGCGACGTGCGGGAGCTGCTCCCCGGCCACACCCTGACCGTGGGACAGGAGCGCTCCGAGCTGCGTGCCTTCTGGAGCCCGCCGGACGGCCCGGCGCTTCGACTCGGCTCGGACCGCGAGTACGCCGATGCCTTCCGCGGACTGCTGCGGGATGCGGTGCGCTGCCGGATGCGCTCGATCAGGCCGGCGGGCGTGCTGATGAGCGGCGGGCTCGACTCGACCTCCGTCGCGTGCCTGGCTGCAGAGGAGATGGCCCGCGCTTCGCAATGCGAGCCCCTGCGAGTGTTCTCCTGGGTGTTCGACGAGCTCGCCGTCTGCGACGAACGCTTCTTCATGGACGCGGTGGTCGAGCGCTACGGCCTCGAGGCGCACCGCATCGTGGGCGATACGCTATGGCCGTTGCGGGACGCGCCCGCTTGGCCGCACGATCCGGGCCGCCCCCACCTTGGCATCTACCGGCTTCTCTTGGAGAATCTCTGCCGGGAGATCAAGGCGACCGGAACCGATGTGCTTCTCACGGGGAACTTCGGCGATCACCTCTACTCTGGCGCCGAGCGATGGCTCCTCGAGTTGCTGCGCGAAGGCAGGCCCATGGCTGGGGTCGGCAGCTTACTGCTGTGTCTCACGCGGCGTGGAGTGCGCGGTCTCCGGTCGGACCCCGGTCTCCGCCGCCTGGCATCACGCCTCCTGCAGCCGTTTCGAGGTCAACGCCGCCCCGGCGGGATGCCCGCCAATGCAAAGTCCTGGCTCACGGCCGAGGCGCTGGACCGCATTTCAGGGGCCGAGTCATGCGACCAGGATGGCCTTGGCGAGGTTGGACGGCGCTTCCGGCTGATCGCAACCCCGTGGGCCGCGCAGAGTGCTCCGCTCGGCACGGCCCAGGCAAACCGCCTCGGGATCGAGGTCCGAAACCCATACCGCGACCGCCGGCTCGTCGAGTTCATGGCGTCGGTGCCACGCCACCAGGTCTACCGAGGCGGTCTTTACAAACACGTCCTGCGTGCGGCGATGCGCGGGGTCCTCCCCGACCGCGTGCGGCTGCGAAAGAAGGCCACTTCGTACGTCCCGCTCTACAACCGCGGCGTCTTCGAGCGCGAGCGCGACACGGCCCGTGCGCTCCTCGATGCGCCGGACGCCTGGTGGCCGCGCTTCGTCCGGCGCGAGTGGCTCGAGGGCGCGCTTCGCGAGCCGTTGAGACCGCGTGATGACGGCGCAGCTGCTCTGGTCCCGTGGTTCTGCGTCGTCGTCGAGCTGTGGCGGCGCACGGCCTCGCCGGCGGAGCTGGCGACCATGAGGCTGCCGTGATCCGCATCCGGGTCGGCCCAAAGCCGCAACCTACCGACCACCCCCATGTGCACGGTTTCCGCGTCGCCGGCCACGATGTGGTCAGCGACGTGCCGTTTGGGGAGCTCGCCCCGTTCGCGGCTGCCGTCCCTCCCGACGTGGGCACACCTGCCGCCATCGAGAGCGACAGCGGTTCCGCAGGCCGTGCCGGCGAGGTGTTTCACGGTCCGGCCTGGCTGTGCGGCTCGACGCGCGAGGTCGCCTGCAGCATCACGCTGCGCGGGTACGAGCTTTCGGTGGCCGGCGTCGGCGAGTTCTTCGTGGCCCTTCGCGGGCAGCAAATCTCGCGCACGTCGGGCGACCTCGATCCCTCGGACCCTGCGGTCGCCGAAACGGTGCTGGGACCGGCCCTGATCCTGGCGCTCGCGCTGCACGGCACGTTCTGCCTGCACGCGAGCGCCGTCCTCTCGCCGGCCGGCGCGCTGCTCTTCCTCGGCCCCTCCGGCACCGGCAAGTCAACGCTGGGATCCTACCTGGGCGGCGCCAGCGGCGGGTTCACGCCGCTGACCGACGACATCACGCCGGTTGTGATGTCTTCTGCCGGCCCCGAGGTGTGGCCCCACTTCCCGCAGTTCAAGCTCCCGGCCGATCGGCAACCGGCACACGTCGCGCCGGAACGCATCGGATTGCGGGCCGCATACCTGTTGGACTTCCCCGGGACGGACGCGACGGACGTGTCAATCGATGGGCTGGACCCTGCCCGCGGCCTTGCGGCGATGGTTCGGCACACCGTGGCGGTCCGGCTCTTCGGACGCAGTCTGATGGCGACCTATCTCTCGCGGATCGGCGCCGCATGGTCCGTGCCGGTCCGGCGCCTGAGCTATCCCCGGCGATTCGAGGCGCTTCCAGACGTGGCCGCAGCGATTACCGACGATCTTGATGACCGGTAGACGGTCCGAGGGCGGCCGCTGGTGCGAGCCCGGGCTCCCCGCCGTCGCCAAGCGTGAGCAGGGGCGGCCGGGCCGCCACACCCCCGTGATGGGGCCGCTTGCCAGCCCACAGACCGGAGAGTAGACTCTCGCGGCCACTGCGGAGAGGTGCTGGAGTGGCCGATCAGGGCTGCCTGCTAAGCAGTTGTCCGGGGTTAACCCGGACCGGGGGTTCGAATCCCCCCCTCTCCGCCATCCTGCCCGCCCAGCCAGTCGACAGTTGACAGTTCACAACACTCCTCCACCCCCCGCCCAGCTGACAGCCCACAGCTCCCCCACCCGCCCCAAGAAGAAACAGAGGGTGAGCTGGTACAGGAGATTGAGCGAATGCGGCGTTGTACGGGTCTTTTCGCACGCTGCCCGCGATGTCAACGATTGCCGCCATGATCCCGACCTCAACTTCGAAGGCGACGAACTCGCCTTACGCCCCACCGGCCAGGGACCCGTCGGAATCACCGTCGATGGGGATGGCCTGACCGCAGATCGAGCGCTGCGGTTCGATGACGGGTACGACGTTCAACGTTCTTCGCTCACTCCCGATCGTTGAAGCGGATGGAGGCGTGGGCACCATCGCAGAACGGCTTGTTGGTCGAGGCGCCGCACCGACAAAGCGTCACGCGATTGCGTACCTCGTAGGCGGCACCGTCGGCACCGAGGACCGGAATGCCGCCGCGCACCCAGATCGGCCCGCTGACCAGACGCGCCGTGTCCTGCACCAAGCCTATCGAGGGCTCGAAGTGCGGCTCGAGCGCTTTCCCGGTCGCTCGATCCCTCGCAACGAGTCGCCCCGCGGGGCAGTGGCCGGCCTCGTGCTCGACAAGCTTGCGTGCCTGCGCTTGATCGCTTCTCCCGACGAGGTTCCAAACCCGTCCCTGCGGATCGCAGAAACGCGCGAACGCACAGAGACTCTCCGCGTCATCGAGCACCATCTCGGGTCCGTCGATCCGCTCAGCCTGCTCTTCATATAACATGCGGCTGGCGGTTTCCGTCCCCTCGAAGCCGATCCTCTCGTGCGCCCCGTCGCAGAACGGCTTCTTCGCGGAGCGACCGCACCGGCACAGCGCGTACTCCTTCGGGTGGGCAAAGGCGTCACCTTCACGCCATTCGATCGACTCCCCCTGCTCGTTAGTGACGATGTGCTGGTTCGACAGCGGCACGTCGCCGTCGACGATGTACGGACCGTTCTCAGCGATCGTGATCGTGCATCCCTTCGACTGCTTCATCGCTCACCCCTCCCCACTGTATGCCCGTCCGCGAACCCGTGGCCGTCTCCGAAGCCGCGCCGATTTCCTGCTTACTTCCCGAGACCGATTTCCTTCATGTACTCCTGATTGTCCCAGAACAAGTACTCTTCGTTCATGACGCCGTTCACCCAGTGGCCGATCGTCGCCATGTTGATCTTGTAGGCCTTGCCGGTGGGCTGGATGAACTTGCCGTCGCCGATCGGCATGGGCTTGGTGAACGTCCCTTCCATGATGCCGATGACGGCGGTCCACTCGCCCTGGCCGAGCTTGACCGTGTGGACCTTGATCCGCGTATCCGGCGCATACACGAACATCGCGCTCAGGTCCTCGATGTGCTTCTCGATGCCCTTGGTGGTGTGGCCGTCGGGCCAGTGGACGAGGACGTCCTGCGAGTGGCTGCGGTGAAGCTCGGTCCACTTCTGGTTCGTGAACACGTTGTAGTCGAGGTCGTCGAAGGTGTCGAGGTGCGCCTTGACCAGCGCCTCGGCCTCCTCGTACTTCATCGCCTTCCCCTTGTACTGGTCCGCCGCCAGTAGGGTGGCGGAACCCGCGACCGCGAGGCCGAGCACCAGGACGACGACGCCGATGGAAACACGATTCCTTGTCATTCGAACCCTCCTCATGGGGTCTTGTCGAGCGGCCGGTTTCGGCCCCGCACCGCTACCGACGCTGGTTGTGCTTCGTCTTGTGAGAGCACCTTCTTCCGGCCCGGCTGTCGGGCGCGCTTCCCGGCGAGTCATGGCCGCGCGCGCACGCGCGTCGGGCGACGGTTCAGCCGGGCCCCACGCCGCCACTCCAAGAAGCCTCCTCCGACGGCGAGGTTCGCGACAATTTCAACCTGCTACGGGTTCGCTTCTATTCCCATGAGCCCGGTCAGGTCGTGGAAGAAGGCGGTGGCTGACACCACATACAAGAGAACCCGCGCCACAGCAAAGCCGGGTCTTGTGGGACGGCTGCCCTCAGCCGTCCTGATGAAGCAGAAGCCGAGGGCGAGATGGTGCGGGGGTCTTGGCGAACGCGGGCGAGGGCGCCCGCGCCACATCGCCGCCCCCGGCGCTCGTGCAGCTGCGCCCGAAGACCAGGGACCCCGATCTTCTCACCTCTTCTGCTTCTGCTCGATCTTTGCCCAGGTGTCGCGCAGTGTCACGGTGCGGTTGAACACGAGCTTTCCGCCCACCGAATCGGCGTCGACGCAGAAGTAGCCGAGGCGCTCGAACTGGAAGCGCTCCTCCGGCTTCGCGTCTGCGAGCGAAGGCTCGACCCAGCAACCGCCCAGGACCTCGAGCGAGCTCTGGTTGATGTTGGCCTTCCAGTCCTGGCCTTCCTCGACATCGCCAGGGTCGGGCCTGGTGAGCAGCCGGTCGTACAGACGGACCTCGGCCGGCACCGCGTGGGCCGCGGAGAGCCAGTGCATCGTCGCCTGCACCTTGCGGCCGTCGAGCGCGGCGCCGCCGCGGGTTGCGGGGTCGTACGCGCAGCGCACCTCGACCACGTTGCCGGCCACGTCCTTCACCACCGAGGTACAGCGGACGAAGTACGCCGATCGCAAGCGCACCTCGTTGCCCGGCGAGAGGCGGTAGTACTTGGGCGGCGGTGTCTCGCGAAAGTCGTCGTGCTCGATCCACAGCTCTCGCGAGAACGGTACCGTGCGGGTGCCGGCCGCCGGGTCCTCCGGGTTGTTCGGGACCTCGAACTCCTCGACCTGCCCTTCGGGGTAGTTCTCGACCACGAGCTTCAGGGGCCGCAGCACCGCGAACTTCCGCAGCGCGCGCCGGTTGAGGTCCTCGCGCAGGCAGTGCTCGAGGAGTTGCACGTCGACCATGCTGTCCCGTTTCGCGACGCCGATACGGTCGGCGAAGTCGCGGATCGCCTCGGGGGTGAAGCCGCGCCGGCGCAGTCCGGAGATCGTCGGCATGCGCGGGTCGTCCCACCCGCTCACCATCCCCTCCTGCACGAGCTGCAGTAACTTTCGCTTCGACATCACGGTATAGGTGAGGTTCAATCGCGCAAACTCGATCTGCTGGGGGTGCGGCTCGGGCAGCTCGCACTCGTCGATCACCCAGTCGTAGAACGGCCGGTGATCCTCGAACTCGAGCGTGCAGATCGAGTGCGTGATGTGCTCGATCGCGTCCTCGAGCGGGTGCGCGTAGTCGTACATCGGGTACAGGCACCACTTGTCGCCGGCGTGCGGGTGCGGGGCGTGCAGGATCCGGTAGATCACCGGGTCGCGCATGTTGATGTTCCCGGACGCCATGTCGATCTTCGCCCTCAGCGTGCGCGCGCCGTCGGGAAACTCGCCGGCCCGCATACGCCGGAAGAGGTCCATGCTTTCGGACGCAGGTCGGTGGCCGTGCGGGCACGGACGCCCCGGCTCGGTGAGCGTGCCGCGCCGCTCGCGCACCTCATCGGCGGTGCAGTCGCACACGTATGCCTTGCCCTTGCCGATCAACTTCTCGCCCCACGCGTACATCTGCTCGAAGTAGTCCGAGGCGAAGTAGAGGCCGGCCCACTCGAACCCGAGCCAGCGCACGTCGGCCTCGATCGCGTCGATATACT
>Ga0182011_10002603_pt1 | contig 15154 bp, 22 predicted proteins | sample 711E1DmetaG_FD_120481 | JGI IMG/M metagenome (GOLD analysis project Ga0182011, IMG submission 120481) | Permafrost microbial communities from Stordalen Mire, Sweden - 711E1D metaG | ecosystem: Environmental > Terrestrial > Soil > Wetlands > Permafrost | place: Sweden: Stordalen | collected... | reverse complement strand
CCCCGCCAGCTTGGCCTGGTCGGTCAGTCCTGATTCGATTGCTCGGCCCATGAGCCACTTCCAGGCGCCGGTGGCATCGGCGGGATTGGTAACAGAGAAGCCCATCATTCGCATGAAGGATGCACGGTGGCACTTCCCGACGATGTTGAAGAGCGTCTTGTCCACACGCTCGGCTGAAGCCTCCGACGGCCACACGGCCGGCGTCTTGGAAGCGTAGGGATCTCCCATCTCCTCCTTGACCAGTGCAGGGTCAAGGTACGAAAACACATTGAATGTACCCATGTTTATGCTGCTTTCTTGTCCCCGATCCGGTAGTGAGGACAGTAGTCAGCGAACCCGTAGCTCCGCATGTGATCGACACGTCGAACAATGGCAGAGAAGGTTTCGCTGATCTTTCCGACGACGGGGTAAACTCCATCGCAGGTCTGGTAGATGACGTTGCCATCCGGCTTGACAGCAAGGCGCAACGGCCGCGCGCCCCAGACACACCGCTGTGTACAGCGCGGGGTCTTGAAGCTCAGCTTTCCCATCGGGAGGAAGTCGGTCTCCCCTGACTTGAGATTGAACAGACCGCCATAGAAGGGGTCGTTGATGATGGCATCCAGCACCGCCTGGTTCTGGTGACGCTGATGGAACGGAGTTCCACTGACGAAGACCTGGGCGTTACGACGACCCATCCAGCGCAGGAATGCTTTGGTCCGGGCCGTATCCATCGACCAGGCTCCATTCGTGATCACGAACAGAGGCTTGGCATAGGGCTCGACCATGGACATCACCCAGTCGAATTCCAGTGGATGAATCGAAGGCTCGCCGCCGTAGAAACCGAAGGAGTTAATCCGGCCAGGTTGGATCGTGCTGATGAAGTTCTGCAATGCGCCGAAGGGCATTTGGTCCTGCACCTTCGGCGACGAGTTGTACATGCAGAAAGGGCATTCCAGATCGCAGTTCAGCGTGACCATGAAGCTCAAATCGATGAGCTGCGAGTCGCCTATTCCATTCCAGACCATGCGTCAACCTTACAGTTAGTTTGGCGAGTACCAAAGCAACGCCCTGGTACTCGTCCGGTTACTTCTCCAGCCCGCAGATCTCCCGGAGACTCTTCTTATCCCTCGCGGCTTCGCGCCATTCAGCCGGCACATAGCGGAGATTGTCGACGTAGAGCAGCGCCAGATTCGTCATCCGTTCCACCTCTTCAGTGTTGGGAATGATATTGTCGAAGGCAGCGTTCCAGTCGGCAAGAGTGATGCGGTAGTCAGGCTTTTCATCCAGAACCCGTTCGGCACGGACAGTCTCATCGAAGGCAGCCTGCAGAAGTTGTTCTTCCTCGGCTCCTGTCCAGATACGGTTCGGGTCGCACAGCAGCCGGCCCAGACCGTCCTTGGGATTGTTCTTCGAGGCAACCAGATCGTCGGCCAGGACGATCTTGTGCTTGTGGGTTTGTGAGGCCAAGATGGCCCAGCGGCCTTTGGCATCTCCCTTGCTGGGCGGCAGCATCGGAATCTTGACGTCGATGCGGCCGGCGCGAACCAGGGCAGCATCAAGCAGCTCCGGGCGGTTAGTCGCCGCCAGGAAGACCACCTTGCCAACACGGCCAGGATCAGACAGCCAGGTCATCAACGAATTGAAGACACGAGCCGAAGTGCCTGAATCACCAGAAGACTGACGTCCGCTGGACAGAACCGAATCGATCTCATCTGCGAACACAATGCAGGGTGCGGCCGCTTCGATGGCTTCGATCAGCTTGCGGACATTCGATTCCGTTTCGCCAACCAGCCCGCCGAAGACCTTGCCCAGATCGATCTCGATGAAGTTGAGATTCGCTTCCTTGGCCAGAGCCCAGGCTGCCATCGACTTGCCCGTTCCCGGCGGTCCGGTCATCAGGGCGCCACGCGAGCAAAGCTTTTTGTTGCCGCTCCTCAGCGGACGGATGACCTTCCACTGACAGAAGTCCTTGAAGTGCTCGTGGCCGCCGATCTGATCGAAGCCAAAGGTCGGCTCCTTGATGTCGATCATGCCGCCGTATTCATCTTCAAGGGCACGCTTCTTGCGCTCCTGAACCAGCGGGAAATCCACCGGAACCTGGTTGCGCCAGGAATTCAGGATCACATCCTTGATCTGACGCCGGTTCATGCCGGCCGACTGTAGCGCGAACTCCTGAAGACTGAAATCGCACGCCAGATCGATCCCTGTCACATTGGTGTTCTCGCCAATGGTCAGCACGCCATCCTTGGCGACACGAGCCTTGATGTTTGCCTCGAAGTTGGTGAGCCACTCCAAACGGTCCTGCAGATTGGGCTTCCGGACGATGTGGCTGACCGCCAGCTCGCCGCGGATCGACTCATGGATGTCGGACAGATGCCGGGTCATCAAGATGATCCGGTTCCGGTCTCCAATCGCTTTATCCTGGGCCCAGTTGCGGATGTTCACTATGGCGCCGCGGTCCATTCCCAGGTTGGCGATGTCACCGCGCGGAAACAAGCTGTCGGAATCCGTGAAGACCAGCGTCAGACACAGCTCTCGTTGTAGGGACTGGTCCTGTGTGAGCTTGATCTTGTTGTCGGTCAGGATCTTCTTCGAGATGGCGAACCAGTCGTTCAGCAGCCGCATTGCCGCTTCCGGACTCTTGGGCTCGAAGTAGCTGGGACCAAGTTCTTCGACCGCCTCGTCTCCGAGCACCTGCTTGAAGGTCTCGACCCACATTGTCTTGCTCTTCGGATCGGGAAAGTCCAGGCCGGTGGATGTGTTGTAGAAGGCCATGATGCGGGTCTTCTGCGATACACGCCGAGCCGACTGAATGCCGGCCTCTTTGTTGTCCGTTACGGCGTTCGGGTTGAGACTCTTCTGGATGTTGTCGTCGTAACAGGAGGCCAGTACCTTCCTGATCGGCAGATCGTTGCCGGCATTGTCAACGAAGTCATAGATGTTGCCATGCAAGATGAAGACGTGGGCAATTTGGGCCTGGTAATCATCCGTGATGCCCCTGACAAAGTCAGGCACACCCCGTTGCACCACTCGTGGGCTCTTGATTGTTACTTTGGGAGGCATTTGGTCCTGCCCATCCTTTCAGTGTTAGTTGACCGGGTCCGTTCGTGGACGGCATGTCCCGAAGGAAACGATCGCGCGCGACATAGTGCTCGATGTATGCCTGCAAGGCCAGAGCCGAATCAGGTTCCATCGTGAGGCACTGCCGATAAACGGGATCGCTCTCGATGCGTTCCATATCAAGGGACACACGGGCTTCAATGCCGAGAGCGATCTCGAACAGGTCTTCTGGACCTCGGGCCATACACCCTCTCAGTCTTGTTTGGGTGGAACAATTACCTCAAGACGAAGCTTCTTGATCTTGAGTCGGCCGGTGGAGATTCGCGGGTCCAACGCATCCAAGGGAGCAGCCTTCAGCTCCTTCTTAAAGAGCCGGGCTGCTTCCTCCGCATTGTCTGCGACTTGATTCTTGAATGCTGTGAACGGGACTTCCGCGACACCGGAGAATTCAACCCGGTATTCGTGGAACCTACGCTGCTTTGGCATAGGCCCATCCACGGCTGCGAAGTTCCTTGAGAACCTTGAGAGCATGCAAAGCACCTCTCAGGCCATCGTGTGGCTTGTCTTCCGGCCCAATGCCAAGGAAGGTTGCTACCGGATCTTTCCCGATCTTGGGCAATGGTCCGAGGACGCCCCAGGCAATGCTGGGAATGTCGATCAGATGCCGCTCGAAGGGACCGTATTCTTCCCGGCTGCGATCGGCTTGCTGATTCGGGTAGTAGAACCGAAGAGCTTCGTTCGTGAAGCCCCAGTCGAAGCGTGTGCTGTAAGAAGCGAACACACTCTGCCGCGCGAAGGAGAAGAATGATCTCCACCCGTCGGATTGATTTACGGCATGCTTCCAGGCTTCCGGGGTATAGCCATTGACTTCCAGTGCGATCGGACTGGCCAGTTCGATATGAAGTGGCTGAATCTTGGCACTGAAGGTGGCTTCGATTTCCAGAGTGGCCTGATCCACACGCACGGCACCGATGTCGATGACCTCGTGAATGAGTGGATCCAGGCCTGTGGTTTCCAGGTCCGTGATGACCAGGACGCGATCAATGAATTCCATAGTTCCTCGTTAGGCGACGGCCAACATCTGATCGTCAGGGCCTTCGTCTTTGTGGGACGACACATCGTCCCAGCCTTCTTTGTCGTCGATGGCCGCCAGGGACTCAGGGAATCCGGTGATTTGCACCAGCCCTTCCTCCTGATCGACGACCATTTCCACGATGTTGGAATGCAGATCCGTGGGGCTATACCGCGTCGACAGGAAATGAACTTCCTGATTCCGAGAGCCACACAGCGGCTTGTCATCGCAGCGTTGCAACTGGTTGTAGCGGCCGGCGATGATGAAGTCCATCTGCTTGAGAATGGAGTTGGACAGCTTGGCGTCGCCCGGAATCATGATGCGGAGTTCCGGGTGCCACCAATTGAACTTGCCGTCCCGCAGCTCCTGCAGGGTGTAGCCCGTGAAGGAGCCGATAGACAGTTCCGGTCTGCGTTCCTTGATGAAGCTGATCAGCAGCTCCAACGCCGGCGCCTGCTGGAATGGCTCGCCGCCGGAGAACGTCACACCTTCAACATTCTGGTCGAGGATCCAATCGGCGAGCTCGCCGATCCGCATGTCCTTGTCTTTGACGAAGGCATGAGTCTCGGAATTCCAGCACCCAGCGCAGGCAAGGCTGCATCCCTGAACCCAAACAACAGCGCGTTCCCCCGGACCATTTGCCGTGCTGTTTGCAATACGATTGTGAATGAACATTGCTACTCCTAGCAGGGTTTGCCTAGCCCGAACGGATCCGGACCTCCAAGGTCGATCACCGCCTGGCGAAGTTGATAAGCTTGCCGCTTCAGGGTCATGACTTCGGTTGTCTTGATCTGTGAGCGTGTCATGCAGTTGAGGCACTCGATGGATTCAACCTCGAAAGCATGGGATTTTGGATCGGTCTCCGTGAAGGTGGCTGCCCCGTTCTCCCATGCTTCCGTTCTGCTCACCTGGCTATTGCCGTAGAGCACAAAGGTTGTCGACTTGCAGTTAGGGCACCGAATGTTCCGAGGGTCGATGTCCTCTGCACTTACGTCTTGCTCCATCATTACGATGGAACTCGCCATGTTTAGGCCTCGTCTTCGTCTTCATCTTCATCGTCGTCATACTCGACTGGAGTGTTGTCCAGCTCGGGAATGTTGGCGATGTCGACTGAATCAATGGCGACCCATTCGCCCTTCTCAGGTTCCAAATCAACCTTGAGCTTGATGGCGATTTCCCTGGCGTCACGATCCGGCGCCCCGCGGTAGAGGTACACTGTTTCGCCGTACTGATGATGGTGAACCAGTACGTGGACCATCTCTGGTTCGGCCATGGCTACCGTCCTGACGTCACTCTGTTGCCGTTGCCGGGCCCAGCGTAGAACTCAGGCTTGATGGTTTCCTTGGTGACCGTGCCCATGGCTTCGAACGCCTGGTGAATGGCCTGGCAGCCCTGACCGTGGAACCCTTCGGTATCCACGGAGAACGTGCCTGCCTCTTTGTCGATGTCAATGGTGACAATCTTCTGTGGCATTGCTAACCTCTCTGAGTGAATTGGAGCCGGATCTTGCCGTTCGGAAGTTCCGTGCGGCCGATCTGTTCCAGGTCGAGCTTCTTGACAATCCGCATGGCCTTGGCTTCTGTTGCAAGGCCGATGATCTCCTTGACCCAGGCATCGCCATAGCCGTGCGTCTTGTCGAAGTCGCTGATGATGGCAGCAAACGAACCGTCTTCCTGCCGCTTGAAACCGATGTCGTTCGAAGCCCGGCCCACCTGCTTGCGTGGGATGATGACCTCCGCAGTGTCCTTGCGCTTGTCACCCATGTAGCCTTCGAGGGGTACGGCTTCGCTGTGGCGCGCCGGAGTAAAGCCCTTCTGCTTCAGGGCATCCTCGAGTGCGCGCACATCGTTGATCTTGGTTTTCCGTTCCCGATATAGGGACATGACTTCCTTTCGGAAAGGTGGGGCGCCTAAGCGCCCACCTTCTCGTATTGGTAACGGATGATCGGCCGGCCACCGACAACCAGTTCCTGCTTGCCGATGAGGCTCAGACCGAGCTTGTCGGCCGTCGCCCTTGCCTTGGTCACCGTGTACTCGCCCTGAACCTTCTTGACGAACTGCTCGGGCGTGAACTGGCGGATGATGTACGAATCCATGCCGACGGTGTAGTAGCCATCGTCGCCGCGCTGGAACCCGATGTCCCCGCGAAGCGCCGTGTCTTCCTTCTTCAGCACGATGTCGTAGCCGTTGCGGTTGTCGTAACTCTGATCGCCGCGGACGGTCTGGTTCTTGCCGATGATGGGGTTGTAGCCCATCTTCTTGAGGGTGTCGACGAGACACTTTCTGTCATTCATCGTCCCCGCCTTGAGCTGTCGAAAACTGCTCATACGTTCTGCTCCTTCTTGAAAGCTCGGCTCATGAGTGTGGAGATCTGGCCCCACGGTGCATAATTGCCGGTCAGTTTGTCTCGAGGAAAGACAAGCACTGGCGGCGCCTGTCCATAGGCCGGAAGCGCCCTGACTCCGTGAAACGAAAGGCCATTGAGATGGGCCCCATCATTGGTGATGAAGTGGTCCAGTACGTCGTCAATCTTCCCGAACTTGTAATCGTTCAGGTTGTTGCCGTGGCCGTCTGCAAACCTCCACAGCAAGCACAGATCCTTGAGAGCAAGGTCTTCGCGCAGACTGAAGAGGCCCGTGTAGGCGCAGGTGTGGCCGCCTGGCTCGAAATACCGGTCGGAAGTATGAGCGGTCTCATTGATCCCGTGGTACTTGACGATGTGATTCTTGAGGGTCAGGTGTTGAGCCATCCCACCTGGTGTCCGGAGGACAGTGGACGTGTACTGGCTGTAACCGAATTTCGAGTCCTGATTGGGAACGATTTTGAGGACGTTCCCGAACTTCTTCTCGTCGGCTGCTGTGCTAATGACGTTGGTCTCTTCGTAGAACCACAGGTCAACAGGCTTTGCAGTTAGAAAGCAGGCCTGCACAACGTTGCCGCAGGTCGGACAGTAGTGCCCGTACACCAGGTCTTTCTCAAACCGTTGGTATCTTGGGTCGCACCTGTAAGCCGAGCGCGGAGAGAACTGGATACTGCAGGAAGCAGAGCCAGGTTTACCGATGAATTCGATCAATAGTATCCCCTCCAAGCTTTCCGGCGGAGAGCAACCTCTGCGGGATTGTTGTGGACCTCGAAAAGGCCCGCGCCTTGCCGTGCCGTGATCTCCAGAAATGGCAGGAGCTTTTCGAAAACAACAGGCTCGACCTTCATCACAAGATAGAAAGCCTCTTGCGACTTCAGGACCATCTTCTGACCCAGGGACACGGCTTTGATCAGCCGTGTCCAAGTGAAGGCGCTGGTGCGTGGCGGCCAGGTCAGGAAAAGCATCGCGTCGATGACAGCCATCACATTCTTCTGGATGTTGGTCATGAAGCGCGCTCCTCTGCCAGTTCCAACTCAGGCATGTACACCATTTCGGTGTCACCGAAGTCATCCCTGATCTGAAGTGAAAGAGCTTCTTCCTCTTCGAGGACGCGCTGGGCGAAGAACTTTACATCGAAGTCCAGAGCACGACGGTTCATGACCTTGCGGTCGAGCGCCTGCTCAGCGCCCACCATCTTGCTGTAGAACACCGTGTAGATATATTCGTCCAACGAGTTCTGGGACAACATAAGGTAAACCTCGCAGTCACGGTCCCTTTCTGTGGGGGCCATGGTGCGAGACCACGCCTGACATTGCCAGGCCGGCGACCATAACAGGTCGCAGCAGATCGTCACATCTGCACAGGAGACATCGATCGCCTCGCGCACGGAGCGTGTGCCGGAGACCCAGACATGACGCTCTGGATCGTGGGCAAACAACTCCATGGCTTCGACACGCTTCTCGTCTCCCCAGCTGGAGGGCATCCTGATGGGGTTATAGCCATGAAGAGCTTTCTCCACCTGGATCTGCATCTCGATGAAGTCCGAGAGGATGAAGATCTTCTTGCCCTGGGCGACCGACTCTGCGACCAGGTTAACGATCTGGCGCATCTTGCCGCCGCCCGGCGGTCCGTCGTAAACCTCACGTCCGAACTTCTGATTGAGACGCTCCGGCGAGGTAGCGATGGTACGCAACGCGGACATCTTGGCAATGACCAGCGCCTTGTTGACCTCGTTTCCCTTGGCCTCGGCCTCCTCAACCATCTGCTCGAACTGCACCCGGAAGTCCCTGAGAGCTGCCAGCATCAGCTTTGCCTGTGCGGCGGCCATCGGGACAATCGTCCGTTTGATCGACACACGGGGCAGCTTCATGCCGGCTTCAAGCAGGGATTGCTGGAACAGCGGATCAGAGTAGTTGCGGCGAACGATCTTCGGCTGCATCGTCCTCCACCAATCCGGAGGATTGATCAGAAATGGCGTGCGTTTCCTGATCGTCTTGGTGATCTCCACCCCGGTCTCTTCGTCAATCTCCCCTGTCGGTTTCTCCAGGTAGACAAAGTCGCAGAACCGGTTCTCGAACTCCTTCTTGCCCTCGGCACCCTGCCACGGAAACTGCGGACATGGCCGGGCGACAGCCCAGTGCAGCGGCCAATACGCATCCAGCGGGGAGTTGGACAGCAGAGTGCCAGTCATGGCGATCCGCCGTCGAGAACGGAAGGAGTACATCGCGCGAGCATTCTGCGTGTTGTATTCCTTGGCGTTGTGGATCTCATCTCCAACCACGGCCGAGTACAGGTCCTTCACCCGGCGATACCGCGGCGGAATCCAGGTGCCATCCACAGCACCACACTCCAGGCACATGCGTCCCTTGATGTGATCGCCCGAGCACCGCGCGTGGCGAGCCAGGGTTACGTCCACATAAGACCCTGGCTTATGGGTCGTGGCGTGCGTGTGGCCAGTGACTGCCCAGGCAGCTCCGCGATGGGATCGGCTGTCGTGAACAACCTTGGTTCCAAGGACTTTGTCTTCAGAGCCGTTGTTCGTTGTCCAGGAGCAGCCCTGGTTACGGCAGAGAAACCCTCTGTCCGTCGTCCAGCCCACCTTGGTCGTTACCCCTTCTTCGCTGAACAGCGGCCGTTCTAAGGGCGACTGGCAGTGAGGGCACGGGTTGTGCTGGTAGACCGTGATCTCTTCAGGTTTGGAGGACCATTTGACTGTCCGTCGCACTTTCCGTTCCGACGCCCGCAGATAGTTCTCGAAGTTCTTCCGAGGCACCCTGGTGGGATCGATGTAGTCTTTGAGCCAGTCCAGCGTGAAGAGGTAATACTTTCCTTCCTTGTCCAGATCCTCCAGTTTGTTCACGAAGATGAAGTTCTTCATGCCCAGGCGTCTGAACTCCTTGCGCCATGCCAGCCGAACATTCCGCGTGCCAACGATGCCGATCTTCTGGGAACCCCAGAGCTCGCAGATCGTGATTGCTTCAGAGGTCTTGCCCATCCTCATGAGCTTGCAGTTGATGACTCCACGCTTCAGCGCCTCCAGAACAGCGTCTTTACGAACATGCTCAAAAAGAGGCAGCTTGTCGCCGGCCTCAACGGCTTTCTGCATGTAGGAAAGCTTGGCGAGACGGCCCTCCATTTGTTTGACCCGGTCCGGATAGACCTGATCAATCGTCTTGCCAAAGTCCATGGTTTCGGTGTCGTCGAACCATTCCTCCATCGCAGGATGGAACTCGGTCCAACTATGCAGCTTGCCCTTGCCAACCAGGTTCAGCTTGGCATTGTGGGTGATTGCTTCCGTGCAAATCTGGATCTGATCACAGCCGTCGTTCTCACCAGTGGAAGCCACGAGGTACCGTGAGCCCTTCTTGAAGAGCGTGGTGCTGGTACCGGGAGCCGAGAAGTCCTTGACGCAAACCAGAGTGGTGCCAGGGCAGCAACGGCCAAAGAGTGACACGTCATCCTTGACGATGGGCGAGGCCGGGTAAGGAAACTCCTCCAATACGCGGCGACGATGCTCCTTCAGGATGTAGCCCTTCAAGGTCGGCGACGTTCCGACCTCGACCCCGTAGGATCGAAGCATGTCACAGAGGGGATGCTTGTTGACATCGCCTTCGAGGTGTTTCCACAGCTCGACACGGCCCCAATCGGACACCTGTTTGTGTCTGTGGGTCTTCGCCACACCATTGGCGACCGGAATCTCGACCGTCTCTTCTTCATCGAAGCCGAAGAAGGAGGTGAGGTGCATTTTGTTGCACTCCATCCGAACCTTCAGCTCGCGCAAGATGTCGGCGGCAGCGATGTCATTGGGTTTGAACAGCAAATACTTGCCGTTCTTGTGAAGCGTGACACTGGGTTTCGACAAGTCCAGGATGACTGGAAAGTCAAATGCCAGTGTGCGTACTAGCTGTTTTGCACTCGGCCTTCTCATCCTAAGTCTCCGCCCATGACGGGGAGAAGCTTGACCTTGAAAGGCAGCTTCACTCCCCGTGTGGCTTGGTAAAAGAGGAATCCTGAATCAAGCAGACAGCCCACCAGTACAACGCCCAGCACTGTCAGCAGAGTCAGGAGGATTGGTTTCCAGACAAGCAAAGAGATCTCCTTTGGCTGGCTGAGTTTGCCTCACAACCGGCTTCTTCTCGCAGGCATGGATTCGTCTGGCACGAACACAATGAACTGCAGGTGATCCCGGCGACCTCTTCCTGTTCCGTGGTTGATAACGGACCAGTCGGCAAAGGTCTACTGGGTTGATAGTTGGATCGGTCAGGATGTCTTCCGGCGACTGGCTCAAGAGCTTGAGTGGAATCGTCTCGCCGTGGAGAATGTTCCGCGACAGCGAGGGATTGTTCATCAGAGCGATGAACTCGTCAACCTGTTCCAAGCTCTTCTGCAGCCGCTTACGCCGCTCAGCCCGAAGAGCAGCAACGAAGTCCTCAAACTCCATTGGCATCTCCATCAGGCTCCAGAGATAATCGGCGCAGCTCATGCGAAGTTGCTCGTCGGTCAACGCCTGAACGCGCGTCACACGCTTGCCCAGGTCTTCGTCGAAGTAGGTCGTCCGCATGAGGCGGGCGTCCTGCCAGGTCTCCGGCTTGGAAGCCCTCACACGCAGAAGGAACTCGCTCGCGTAAAAGAACTGGTCCAGACTGGTGCCGTTCTGGGCTGCGAGAGCATAGTTGACATAGTTGTTACAGTCGTCCAGAAACATCTTGCAAATCATCGTCCGTTCACCTGGAACGTCCGAGAAGACGTCAATGAGCAAGCCGCCAAGAATCGATGGTCCCTGAAGATTGCACTTGTCCAGCCTGTCGTACCCGCCGAACGGGTTCTTGCTCATTCCCGCCTTATGATTCCCCACTGGTATCCCTTTCTCGAGGTTCAAACACCGCACGGTAACGCCGCTTGAAGACAGACTGGGGCTGACCGAAGCGCCAGCGGCGGTGTGGCCGCTGGGCATATTCGACAACCCGGAAAGTCCCGAAAGGCAGTTCAACGACTTCGTGTCGCTTCAAGGCAGCCTTGATTTCATCGAAGATCAAATTCACGATCTTCTGCGCCACCCTGTAACTACACCCCCGGCTGACAAGTACCAAAGCGAGGGGATTGTTTCGGCCAATCCCCTGCTTGATGGGCTTCGGTTTTACGCTTTGGCCCATATCTCTGCCTCGACAACTTCGACTCCCCAGGCGTGCTTCTCCGGGCCCAGAGCAATCCAGCCAGGCTCACCAAACCGTGGAACGACCTGGTGATAGGCATCGTTCATGCACCTGGCCATGATGGCCTTGACTGCCGGGATGTCCTTCTCTGCGCAGACCATGACTATTTCGTCGTGGACAGCCAGCAGGAACCTGGCGTCGTACAACTTCTTCCCGACGAAAGAACCGCCGCGGATTTCCAGGTAGATGTTTCGCATTGCGACCTTGAGGATGTCGGCATTCCCTGCCTGAATAGGCATGTTGCCTGCCCACCTCTTGATCTGTGCGATCAGCTCCTTGGCATCTTCGGCATCGTCGGACGGAAGCGTATAGAACCGTTTCCGGCCTCTGGGACTGCAACTGTAGCCGAGTTCGACTGCCAGCAAGCCCTGACGTTCCAGCCACTGCTTCAGCACCTTGAAGGTGCCAAAGAACTCCTCGATGAACGCCTTGGCTTCGTCGATGCTCATGCCGGTCATCAACGCCACACGAGTAGGGCCGGCGCCGTAGGGCACGCCAAAGGTCACCGTCTTGATGCGAGAACGGATGAGCGACAGCTCGTTGTGCCGAGGATGGCTCTCGGAGTGACGAGCCAGTTCCATTTCCTCGTAGGTGAACTTGTAGCGGACGCCAAAGACCTTCGTGGCATTGAAGCTGTGAACGTCGTGCCCTGAGTTGATGGCCGCGATCAGGATGGGGTCTCCCGATGCATGGGCCATCAGCTTTACTTCGATCTGTGAATAGTCGGCCGCCAGGATCTTGTATCCGGGCTCTGCGCGAATCGCAGATCGAGGATCGGGGACTGACCATTCCAGACTGTCAGTCTGGAAGTTCCAAAAGTAGGTCTTGTCCCCGACCTCGCCGAGTACCACCCTTGTTTGAATTGCCGTGCCCATTACACCTCCGGTTGGCCTTCCAGATCGGAGGTCAACTCGCGTGCATCCTGAGCCCACTCCCAATAGCCGGCACGGGTCTCACCTTCGATCACCGCTTGTACCCAGTCCGCATGAGAATGCTCAGAATCCTTGCTCTCCCAGTAGTCCTGGCCTTCCGGCGGAACATTCAGTGATTGCATTACGCCTCCGGCTCTTCGCCTCCGCCGCGGTAGAGGCCGTCATCGTTGCCTTCGTCCACTTGTCGGGCAGCCTGTTCGAGCTGCGCGCGGTTGACCTTCATGGCATTGCGCATGTCGCCTTCGCTGAACGGGCACTCGAAGACAACTTCCCCGTTGTCCCGGAACGCTGCCCACACCGGCTCCCGGTTGATCGGGTCCAGATGCTTGCCGGCTTCCTGCATCAGCTTGATGAAGCCGATCTCCGCTTCTGCTGTGGCAATCTGCCGGTTACGGTCGGCAATGGCTGACTGGCGGGCAGCGGCGACGGCCAGTTCGCGCTGCACCTGAACGCCCTCGAACTTCATTTCGAGATCGGACCGGACTTCGGGGTCCTGTATCTCGGATAACCGCAACCGCAGGGGCTTGAATGCCCGGCGTCTGTTTTCTTGACTCATATCTCATCCTTCAGATCGCGCGACAGAGCCTGTGCCAGGTTCATGTCGTAGATGTCTTTGAAATTGCTGTGGGGAGCATCGGCCAGCGTCTGTGACACGATTGCTGCCGTTCTCCCGTTCATCACCACCGCGATGTTGTCTGTATCGAGGGAGGTGACACTGTAGTTCTTCCGCTCGCTAGTCCTCATTCGTCCAAGATTCCTTCCAGATCCAGCGCGAGATTCCGTGCCAAGGTCTCGTTCTCGGTTTCATCTGGGTTGATAATCTCCAGGGAATTCTGGACCAAAGCAGCAGTGCCAAGGTTCATGACCAGAACTATCTGGTCATTGTGTCTGACAACGGTGTATTCTTTGCTCACGCAGCCTCCTTCAGTTGTGCTTGCTCAGCCTTCAGCGCCGCGATCTTGCCGGCGAACATAGCCATTACTTGCTTGATCTCATCCGGCCGGCGAACCGGGGCAAACAGCTCCTTCGGCTTCGGAAACTGCTGGGCGTCGGAGCTGAAACGGCCGGTAGCGATGGTCGACTTGTCCTCGCCCCCGCTCTTGCGGCCTTCCTCTTCTCCAGATCCCAGCTGCTTGAACCGCGGGTGCCATCTGTTGGTGTTGGGATTGATCCTGTCCACCATGTTCTTGCCGTAGGTGGTGGTCATCTTCGTGACGTTGGAGAACTCGGCCAGCAGCGTGGCCAGCTTCCGTTGCCGCGGAGAGAAGTCCTTTTCGTTCTTCGAGACTTCCTTCAGCGACTCACGCTTGATGTTGTCCAGATCGATGTCAATCTCGCGCAGGGCCGACAGCTTGTCGGCGTTCGACTTGAGATTGAAGACATAGGTCAGTTCAGGAATGAGCGTCTCAGCCAGATCACCCTGCTCGCGCTTCTCTTCGCCGAAGACCTTGAAGATCTCGTTGGCTACATCGATCTCGTGCTGTTCCCAATACTCGATGATCTGGCGCATGATCGGCAGGCTCAGAGTGACGCCCTCGATCTCCATCTCCGCAGTTGGGTAGAGGACATCGAATTCGTCTTGCGCCACCGTGGTCAGCTGCCAATGCTTCAGCATCCTGGCCTGGTCGCGCATCAGAGGAAACATCAGAACGATGTCGCGGGCCGAGTAATAGGCCATCTCACGAGTCATCTTCCGGTGATCGTGGTCAAGCGTAATGAAACTGTCACGGACAGCCTTGTTGATCAGCCAGAACGGCGCATGCCGGCGGCTGCAATCAGCCAGACCGACCTTCATAGCCAGCAGGCCGGCAACCAGGAGCTGCTCGGCCAGCATGGAACAGAAGATGCGCTGCATGTGAATGCCGTATTTCACCAGCAGCCATTTGAAGTCGTAGATCGCGTTATGCAGCAGATGAAGAAAGCAGGCAGACTCCAACCACTCCTTGAACTCGACAACGAGTTCAGGCTGGATCAGATACACCATGTCCTCATTGCCGATCTGGAACAACACCATCCGTGTATCCGGATTCACCGGATTCATCGAGTAGTATTTGTCGCCCTTGACGACGCGACCTGTGGTTTCGGTGTCAATGCCGTGAACTGGAAGCTTGTTCAGGAACCGTTTGATCTCCGCCAGATCTCCTGACGATGAAACAGGAATGATCTGATCGGAGTCCCATGCGCCCGGATCCCATGCTCCTTGCAACCAGTCATGTGTTCCCACGATCTTGTACGCCACTGGCACATGCATCTCCAATGGAGTACAGACTGGTCCTCTAGCACGGCCGCCAATGCGCGCTCCTTTTGCCATCACGCTGCCTCGTATGCCGAACTAACTGTATGTTTGCCGATCCGGCGCAATACCTCGGTGAGAATGGGCACGGAAAGATCGCCCGGTGTCATGTGGTCCCAAACGTCCACGATGAAGGTGCGAGGAAGGGCCTGCAGGTAGTGCAGGTAGGCGTCCTGGATGCGCCGTTGGTCTTCGACGTTGTTCCATGCCTTGCCGTCCTGCTTGCCCGCCTCAGAGCCTT
>Ga0182011_10002601_pt1 | contig 15163 bp, 12 predicted proteins | sample 711E1DmetaG_FD_120481 | JGI IMG/M metagenome (GOLD analysis project Ga0182011, IMG submission 120481) | Permafrost microbial communities from Stordalen Mire, Sweden - 711E1D metaG | ecosystem: Environmental > Terrestrial > Soil > Wetlands > Permafrost | place: Sweden: Stordalen | collected... | reverse complement strand
TGCGCAACCTGATTGAGGTCGCCGGTCCCGCCATCTCCGACCAGGAACTGCAGGACAAACTGGCCGAAAAGCTGGCCTACGACCGCGTGGGCTACGGCAACGCCTTCAACGCCATCTCGGTGCGCGTTGAAAATGGCGTGGTGACCCTTGCCGGACATGCCCGCACCGACGTGGACAAGGACTCCGCAGTGGCCCTGGTCTCCACCTATCCTGGCGTGAAAGACGTCATCGAAGAGATTGAGGTCGATCCCGTCTCCATCATGGACGACCAGACGCGCATGGCCGTGGCCCGCGCCGTCTACGGCTACCCGTCGTTGAGCCGGTACTCCATCGACCCTGCCAATCCCATCCGCATCTCGGTGCAGAACGGCCACGTGGAGCTGTATGGAGTCGTGGATACGCAGGGCGACAAGGAGACTGCATTTATCCGCGCCAACGGCGTTCCCGGCGTCTTCAGCGTCAAGAATTACCTTCAGGTGGCCAACCAGCCCTCTGAAAAACAAAAGTAATGTCAGCCGTGTAGATTGCCAGCCGCCTGACCGGCCTCGGAGGATTACCCCCTCCGGGGCCGGAGGATGGCGCATTGTGCAAGGTGCTGGAAATCGCCGGCCGCGCCCATTCCATCGGTAACCTGATTCTTAAGAAGACGCTCACATCACCCTCTCCGCAGCCGATGACCCTCATGAGCAGATCGGTGTTTCAGGGAGGGCCCATGTACAAAAATCCCTATCTAATTTCTCCCCGCGGGGGACGGCGCGCGGGGATGAGGCTGTTTCAGGCATCTGTGCTGGCGCTGGCGGTGGCGCTGGCTATCCCCGCCAGGGCGGCCGACGAACGCGCCGTCAAGGCGCGTGTGGTGCCGGTCTACCCGGAACTCGCCCTGCGAATGAAGATCACCGGCACGGTCCAGGTGCAAGCCACCATCGATTCCGACGGCAAGGTGACCGCTGCCAAGGCCATTGCGGGAAACCGCTTGTTATCTACCGCCGCCGAAGAAGCGGTGCAGAAATGGAAGTTCGCATCAGGCGGTGGCGAGACCACACTGGTGGTGAGCGTCAACTTCGCCTTGGCCCGGTAGAGCGAAACCAGAGTTGGTGTGCCCTGTTAATTTTTGTGCGGGGTCGCCGCTCCCTGCGGGTCGCGTCGACTGGAGTGATGCGGCTTCGGGGTACAGTCACTCTGCTTTCGCTATAGCACAAACCACGGCGGATGCTCGTTGGGACGAGTAGGCAGGCCTTCGTCGCTGGGGGTGGCAGTCAAGGCCGCTTCGTGCGGTTTCATAGGGGAGTGCATTCTGGAGCTCCTTTACTTGCCGGCGCCGTGGCACTTCTTGTACTTTCTCCCGCTGCCGCAGGGGCAAGGATCGTTGCGGCCCACTTTTTCGCCTGTCCGCCGCTGCGCGGGCTGGCTCGCATCCCCGGCGCCGGAGCGGCTGGCCGCCTCCAACTCGCGCTGCTTCTTGCGGTGGAACTCCTTTTCCAGCGCGTCGATGGTCGTGGTGGGCTGCCAGGCGGGGATCGATACCTCCCTCGGCGCGGCATCCAGCGTCAATGGCTGCGCGGCGCTGGCCACCGGCGGCGCCTTCGGTACCTCTCGCCTCGCTTCCGGCGCGGCGCTGACCGGTTGGCCATCCGGTCCCAGAATCTGCATCCGGAAGAGGAACCGGACTGTATCTTCCTGGAACTTGAACATCATGGCCTCAAACATGTCGTAGGACTCGCGCTTGTAGGCCACCAGCGGGTCCTGTTGCGCATAGCCGCGCAACCCGATCCCCTCCTTCAGGTGATCCATCGAGAGCAGGTGATCCTTCCACAGGCCGTCGATCACGCTCAGCATCACCATCCGCTCGTGATAGCGCATGGTCTCGGCTCCGAGAATCTTCTCCTTGGCCTCGTACTCCTGCTTCAACTTCTCGAAAATCGCCTCGCCCAGCTCGTGCCGGGTCAACTCCAGCGGCTTGATCCCCGCCGCCTCCAGGCTCATGCCGAACTGGTCCTTCAGCTTTTCGTCCAGCCCCTTCAGGTTCCATTGATCGGGGCGAACCTTCTCGCCCGCGAACTCGTCCAGAAAACCGCTCAGGACCCCGCCGGCATAATCGTCGAGAATCAGGTCCTTCTGTTCCACGCTTTCCAGCAGCATCCGCCGCACGCCATAGACGGCCTCGCGCTGCTTGTTCATCACGTCGTCGTACTCCAGCAGGTGTTTGCGGGAGTCGAAGTTCTGCGCCTCCACCGCCTTTTGCGCTCCCTCGATGCGCTTGGAGATCATGCGCGACTCGATGGGCACGCCTTCTTCCATGCCCAGGCGCTCCAGCAGCGTGCTCACCCACTGCTTGGCGAAGATGCGCATCAGGTCGTCTTCCAGCGAGAGAAAGAACCGCGACTCGCCGGGATCGCCCTGGCGTCCCGCGCGCCCCCGGAGCTGATTGTCGATGCGCCGCGATTCGTGCCGTTCGGTGCCCAGGATGAACAGTCCGCCCGCCGCGATCACCTGCTCGTGATCCACGCGCGCCGCCTCCGCATGGCCCTTGAAGGCCTCCGCCCACTCCGGCTCGCCGACCTCGAACTCCTGCCCGTTGTAGTAGAAGCGCAGAAATCCCGGCGGCGCCATGGGGTTGATGGCGCCCTCGTTGGCGCTGATGGCCCGCGCCCGGTTCTTCTTCACCAGCTCCTGGCGGGTCATGAACTCCGGGTTGCCGCCCAGCAGAATATCCGTTCCGCGGCCGGCCATGTTCGTCGAGATGGTCACCATTCCCAGCCGCCCGGCCTGGGCCACGATCTCCGCCTCGCGCTCGTGGAACTTGGCGTTCAGCACCACATGCTTGACGCCTTTGCGCTGCAGGATCGCCGAAAGCCGCTCGCTCTTCTCGATGGAGACCGTGCCCACCAGCACCGGCTGCTTCTTCTCGTGCAGCAGCGCGATGTCGTCGGCCGCCGCCTTGTACTTCTCCTTCTCCGTCCGGTACACCACATCCGGATTTTCCAGCCGCCGCATCGGCATGTTGGTGGGAATGACCACGATCTCCAGCTTGTAGATCTTCTCGAACTCGGCCGCCTCGGTCTCCGCCGTGCCGGTCATGCCGCTCAGCTTCTTGTAGAGGCGGAAATAGTTCTGGAAGGTGATGGTGGCCAGCGTCTGGTCTTCCTTGCGGATGTTCACGCCTTCCTTGGCCTCGATGGACTGGTGCAAGCCGTCGCTCCAGCGGCGCCCCGGCATCAGGCGCCCGGTGAAGGTGTCCACGATGATCACCTCGCCGTCCTTCACCACGTACTCCACATCCCGCTTGTAGAGCGCGTGGGCCTTGATCGCCGTCTCCACGTAGTGCTTCAGCTCCCAGTTCTCCGCGTCGGCGATGTTGCCGATGCCCAGCGCCTTCTCGATGGTGATCCAGCCCTCGTCGGTGACGCCGATCGTCCGCTGCTTCTCGTCCACGATATAGTCGCCGGTCAGGTACTTTTCGCCCTCCCCAAGCTGAATGCCCAGCTCCGCCTGGCGCTTGTGGTCGCTCCATTCAATCTCCTCGCCCAGCTCCAGTTGCGGGATGATCTTCCGCACCTTGGCATATTTGTCCGTCGTCTGGTCGGTCGGACCGGAGATAATCAGCGGCGTCCGCGCCTCGTCGATCAGGATCGAGTCCACCTCGTCGACAATGGCGTAGTAGTGGCCCCGCTGCACGCAATCCTTTAACTCAAATTTCATGTTGTCGCGCAGGTAGTCGAAGCCGAACTCGTTGTTGGTTCCGTAGGTGATGTCGGCCCCGTAGGCCGCCCGGCGCTCGTTGTCGTCCAGGTCGTGGACGATCACGCCCACCGTCAGACCCAGAAACTCGTAGATCTTGCCCATCCACTCGGCGTCGCGCTTGGCCAGGTAGTCGTTCACCGTCACCACGTGAACCCCGTGGCCGGCCAGGGCGTTCAGATAGCAGGCCAGCGTGGCCACCAGGGTCTTGCCCTCGCCGGTCTTCATCTCGGCGATCTTGCCCTGGTGCAGCACCATGCCGCCGATCAACTGCACGTCGAAGTGGCGCATCTGCACCGCGCGCCAGCCGGCCTCGCGCACCACGGCAAATGCCTCGGGAAGAATCTCGTCCAGCGCCGCCCGCTCGGCCGCCTTCACCTCGTCTTCGCCGGCAATCCCCTCCAGCCGGGCCGCAATCCGGGCCTTGAACTCGGCCGTCTTGGCCCGCAACTGCTCGTCGGAAAGCGCCTTGACGCCCGCTTCCAGGTCGTTGATCGTGGCCACCACCGGCCACAGCTTCTTGAGGATGCGCTCGTTCGACGTGCCAAATATCTTGGTTAGTAACTTATCGAAAAACACAGGATTCTCCGTTTACCAGTGTAAATGCTGGGGGTTGGAAGAGGTTTGATCGTCTTCGTTCGCCAAGAGACTGCTCCCCATCCTTGGCGCGTTCTCGATTTTCAACCAAGGGTGGGATGCCACGAATGCAAGCCTGCTCAAAGCCTCAACACCAGCCTGTCGACCGGCTCGCCGCGGCGTATCCGCCTGAGTTGCCGGTTCAGTTGCTTCTTCAGGTTTTCAGGATCGCCTTCATCGTCCTCATCCGCTTCCGCTTCCTGGCGAACCTCGATCGCATGGCTCAAGCTGGGCTGCCAAAAGGCCTGTAGGAACAGAAACGCCATTCCCAAACCCACGGCGGAAGCCTGCACTCCAAAAACTCTTCTTCCCACTCGTGTCGCGCGCAGCCGCCTCACCCGCCGTAACAGGTAGAAACACAGAATCGCCGCTATCGCCAGAAATGGCGCGATAGAAAACACACTCAACGCAGAAAGAACATCCACGTGCATAAGCACCCTCGCCAATCGCGGTCAGTACTCCTCGAAGAAGCTGGGTCATGGGCGCAAAGCAGCCAAAGCCGCCTTGTACAACCGGACCATTTCGAAGGAATTAAGCGAGTCTGATAGGTGGGGGGCGCTGAAAACGCGTGGGAAGAGCCGGAGCGTCGAGCGCGCGGCTCGAATACTCATAGGCCAGAGGCGGCAACAGGCTCAGAGGAGAGAGGACGCCAACGAAGAGAAGCGGAAGAATCGCCAGCCAGTCTCCGCCGTCACCGGGATGGCTATGCGGGACCAGCAGGCACAAGAGGGCAATTCCGATTGCGATTGCCGCAATCAGTAGCCCCAGCCGCCTTTGCCGGTACTCCATCATCGTTAAACGTCTCTCGCTCATAGAATAGCAGATAGCGCCACGCCAAATCGCCGGGCTGACGGATCGAATGTCGTGGCTGACGGCGTATTTATCCGTATTTATCCAGGACATCCAAACACCTCACCGACGCCCCTTGACACGCGGGTGTACGATGTTGGTGCCCGGAATTGCTCTGTGAGATCGTCGGGTTTCACAGGCAGTCCTGGGCTTCCGTTGAAAGAGAGGTGTCCCGATGACACTGAACCGGAAGAACGATGAAGCTCCTGAAGCGGAGTCCGCCGATCGCAGGCAGTTCCTCCGCAACGCGATGCGGGTAGGCGGAGCGGCGGCCCTGCTGCTGAGTTCGGCCAGCCGCCGGCTGCTGGCCGGCAGCCTGGCTCTCAATTCCCGGCAGATGGAAGCGGCGCGGCAGGCGCAACAGGCCCAGGGCGCGCCGCCGGATCCCGGCCGGTTGGAAGCCGAGGCCGCCCAGCCCGCGGAGATGGGCGGCAGCTTCCAGGACTGCCCCTGCACCAGTTGCACCGGCACCTGCAGGGGCGGGTGCACCAGTTGCGAAGGTTGCAAAGGCTGTACGGCAAACTGCGCCAGCGGGTGCGATAACAATTGCAGCGGCGGATGCGAAGGCAGTTGCAAGGGGTATTGTTCCGGGTGCCGCGGGGTGAATCTGTAGCCTCTGAATGACCGAGCCGCTTGACTTCCGCATCGTCCAACTGCACCTGACGGATCAGTGCAATCTGCGCTGCTCGTACTGCTACGAAGATCGCGCTCAGAGGTCCTCGGAGGTCATGTCGCTGGAGACGGCGCGTGAAATCGCTGTACGCCACCTGACCGAGGAAGGCGCGCATAAGAGGGTCGAGATTGACTTCATCGGCGGGGAACCCCTCCTCGCCTGGGACGTGATGGTTTCCCTGGTTGAATTTGTCCACCACCGCAAATGGCCCAGGGACTGCGCTTTCACCTTCTCCACCAACGGCACTCTTTTTACCGGCGAGATGAAGGCATGGCTGGACCGCCATTCCTGCGTCAGTTTTTCGTTCAGCTTGGACGGCACGCGCGAGGCGCACGACCTGAACCGCTGCAACTCCTACGACCGCATGATCCGCCACGTTCCCTGGGCCCTTGAGCGCTGTGCGCGCATGGGAATGGAAAAGAGAGTCAAGATGACCATCGGCGCGGATACCATTCCCATGGTGGCCCAGGGGATTGCCGAACTCCACGCCATGGGCTTCGACAAGATCGACGCCAATGTCCCCTACGAGAATATTTGGGACGGCCGTCTGGATTCCTCGCTGGACTCTTTTGCCGGAGAGTTGGATGCCCTGGTGGAGTACTATCTCCAGCGCCCTCACCTGGAACCGCCGAACCTCATCGATCTTCCCTTCGAGAAAATCTTCGCGCGGAAGACTGGCCAGGAGTACCCCCGGTGGTGCGGCTCCGGCAACCCCATGATCTGCTACGACGTGCAAGGTCGCGCCTTGCCTTGCCACCGCTTCGTCTCCGTCTCGACCGGGCGCGGCTACGAAGGCCCGCTGGTCTTTCCGCCCAAAACCTGGGACGAGGCCGGCCAGGCGGAGCCGTCCGCTTGCGTCGGGTGCCCATTCGTGGCCGCATGCCCCTCCTGCATGGCCCTGAACTGGCTGGAGAACGGCGACGTGGACCGGCGCACCCACTGGCACTGCGGCTTCATCCTCCTGCAGATCAAAGCCAGCGCCAAATACAAGATTCTGCGCCTCTCCAGGGAGATTGACGCGGCTCCTCAAACGATAGAAGGCCGGCAAACGGTCTCCGCGCTCCAGACCGGCCTCGACCAGGCTCTATTCGTGCATGATCTGCTTTCCAGCCAAAGCGCGTAAATCGAAAGGCTCCATCCAAGCCAATCGTACTGACGGCTCTTTCACTGCCCAAGGGTCCCCGGCGCGCGGCCGCTGTTCGCTGACCCCGCCTCGCCCCGTACAATAAAGTGGAAAGCCGAACCCCACCCAGCGCATGGCCGAAGAAGAACAGAAGAAGCCCCGCAAGCCGGACGAAGACCCGGTCGGCAAGGTCTACGACTCCCGCCTGATGCGGCGTCTGGCCCACTACCTGCGCCCCTACTGGCTTCAGGCCGCCGTCTCTTCCCTCTCCATCAGCCTCAAATCCCTCTGCGACGTCATCGGCCCCTATCTCGTCATGGTCGCCATCGACCGCTTCCTCACCGGCAAGCCCGGCCCGGCAACCGACTGGCTCGCCCGCCGCCTCCCCGCCGACCCCTACCACGGCATCACGTTTCTGGCCGGCATCTATCTGGCCGCGCTGCTCTGCTCCTATCTCTTTCAGTTCATCCAGACCTACCTGATGCAGTGGACCGGCCAGAAGATCATGTTCGACCTGCGCCGCGACATCTTCCGCCACATGCAGCGCATGCACATCGGCTTCTTCGACTCCCATCCCGTGGGCCGCCTGGTCACCCGCCTCACCTCCGATGTGGACGCCATCAACGACATGTTCACCGCCGGCATCCTGGCCATCGTGGACGACTTCTTCACCCTCGCCATCATGGCCGGCGTCATGCTCGCCATCAATTGGCGGCTGGCCCTCATTGCCTTCGCCGTGCTGCCGCTGATCCTCGTCGTCACCCGCCTCTTCCGCGACCACGTCCGCGAGAGCTACCGCCGCGTCCGCTCCGCCATCGCCCGCATCAACAGCTTCACCCAGGAACACATCTCCGGCATGAGCGTGGTGCAACTCTTCAACCGCGAAGAGCGCGCCTACAAGGACTTCGAGGCCGTCAACCGCCTGCACATGATCGCCTTCAAGGACACCATCTTCGCCTACGCCCTCTACTACCCCGCCGTCGAAATCCTCTCCTCCGTGGCCATTGCCCTGGTCATCTGGAGGGGCGGCTTCGGCGTGCTCAGCCACGGCGCGGTCACCATCGGCATGTTGGCCACGTTCATTCAGTACTCGCAGCGCTTCTGGCGGCCCATCCAGGATTTGAGCGACAAATACAATATCCTCCAGGCCGCCATGGCCGCCTGCGAACGCATCTTCAAGCTGCTGGACACCCAGCCGGAGATCGTCAGCCCGGCCCACCCGCTGACGGGAGACGGATCGAACCGCATCGAGTTCCGCCACGTCTGGTTCACCTATCAGAAGCTGAACGACGAACAAAAAGCCGCCGTAGAAGCTGCGCAAAAGCAATCTCAGCTTGCGGAAACACTCAATCCGATGGGAGGCGGGGGGTTCAACCCTCGCATAAAGCCCGCTGAACCAACACGGGCTTTAGCCCCGGAGAATAATCCCGCCGCCGCCTTGGCTGCCATCCCCGGCATCGAGTGGGTTCTCAAAGACGTCTCCCTCACCGTCGAGCCGGGCCAGACAGTCGCCATCGTGGGCCACACCGGCGCGGGCAAAACCACCCTCACCAGCCTGATGATGCGCTTCTACGACGTGACCGCAGGCCAGATTCTTCTCGACGGCGTGGACCTGCGCGACCAGGACCTGACCGCGCTCCGCCGGCACTTCGCCGTTGTCTTGCAGGACCCGTTCCTCTTCACCGGCACGCTGGCCGAGAACATCCGCCTGGGCAACGAGCAAATCACCGAGGCCGGCCTGCGCCAGGCGGCGCACGACGTCAACGTGCTCGACTTCATCGAGAGCCTGCCCAACCAATTCGACGAGCCGGTCCGCGAGCGCGGCAACTCCCTCTCCACCGGCCAGAAGCAGCTCATCAACTTTGCCCGCGCCCTGGCCTACAATCCCCGCATTCTCATCCTCGACGAGGCCACCTCCAGCGTGGACACCGACACGGAACTGCGCATTCGCGGCGCGCTGGAGCGCATGGTCGAGGGCCGCACCAGTGTGCTCATTGCCCATCGCCTCTCCACCGTGCAGCGGGCAGAGACGATCCTCGTCCTGCACAAGGGCCAGTTGCGCGAGATGGGCAACCATCAGGAGTTGCTCGCCCAGCGCGGCCTTTACTGGAAGCTCTACCAGCTCCAATACAAGGACCAGGAGACCAACGGCATCGCAGCGCCCGTAGGCCAACCTGCCGTCGCGCCTGCCGTCTGAGAGCAGGGGCAGAAAATCGGGAATAGCAAATCAGCGAATCAGCGAGTCAGTATAGGAATTTACGGGTGGGCCTGTGCAGTTCAGGGGCGAGGGTTTGAGCGCGGATTCTGTCGCGGTTAAAACCCCGACCTACCGAGCCGTGCCCGCTTGCTGGCGATAGCATGAACTTATGTCCAATCCCTGGCTCGACATTCCACTGGCCGACTACGAAGGGCACATGGCGTCGGCTCAGGTTCGGCAGTCGGAGGCGCTCTCCGATCTCTTCGCCGAGGCCCTCGATCTCCGCCTTCCGGCTTCGGTCGCCGTGCTTGGAGTTGCGGGCGGAAACGGCCTGGATCGCATCGACTCCGAGAGGACGGAGCGCGTGGTTGGGCTGGACATCAATCCGCGCTATCTGGACATAGTCCGCCAACGGTATTCCCGGTTGCCGGGGCTTGAGTTGCACTGTATCGATCTGGCCGAAGAGGAGGTGCAACTTCCCCCGGTCGAATTGGTCCACGCTGCTCTGGTTTTCGAGCACACGGGAACCGGCCGCTGCCTCGACAATGCGCTCTCGTTGGTGGCGGAGGGCGGCGCGCTCTCCGTCGTGCTGCAATTGCCGGGCGAGACCGGGCAAAACGCCGGCAAGGGCGGATTCGCCTCGACGCACGGCTTGCAGTCTCTCTTTGTCCTGGTTGACCCAAAACAGTTCTACGCTTTGCTGAAAGTACGCGCATTCGAGTTGGTCCGCGAGAGGAGTCTTTCCCTCCCGGCCGGCAAGGCCTTCTGGACAGGAATCTTCGTCAGAGATTGAAGGCAAGAAGCTATCCCAACAATCTCTCCGAGCCGCAGCCAGTGCACGTGCCGGCGCGGGGCGATCGTGGACGCGGCAGGCCACCGCCTGACCAGCGCGAGAACCCAACTCCAGAGCGGCGCTCATCGGTTCTCCTCGCCGATTTGGGTCTTCGGAATCGGACTGCCCTACAATGCAGCTACATTTCGGAAAACACCGCAATTCTCAAAGACACTGCGACCAATGCGGGTTAAAATCGTCTGTACAGTAGGCAGAGTTGCTCCTACCGGCTGCCTGCGTTGCATTTTGGCCCTCCGGCACGGTTTTTTCCCCGTCCGCCCGGCTCAAGAAGCACGGAAACCCCCAGGAATGATGAAATTCAAGAGCTGTTTGCCGCCTCTCTGGCTGACGTTTGCCGTCGCACTCACTGTATCGCTGACGGCCATGCCCATTCGCGCCCAAAATGAGCCGGGAAGACCGCTGCCGGAGACCGCCCCCCCCAAGAATTCGCCGGCTGCCGCCCCCGTCCAGGCCGGCCCTGCAGCCGCCGCTCCCGCCAAGGCCGCTCAGGCCGAGTCCGCCGGGACGGCGGCGCAGCCGACCGACCGCGCTTCGGCTTACTATCACCTTGCGCTGGCAAGCATCGATGAGGACGAAGCGGTTGAACTGGGCCGCCCGGAGTACGCGGCCTTCGCCATCGAAGAGTACAAGAAGGCGCTCAACGCCGACCCCGCCTCCCCGCAGTTGAACAATGGGCTGGCTGATCTGTACTTCCGCACCGGACACGCGCGCGAGGCCGAAGTCACGGCCAGAGCATTGCTCAAGAACGCCCCGGATGACATCGAGGCGCACAAGCTGCTGGGCCGCATCTATCTGCGCCAGCTCGGAGAGGGGCAAAGCGCCGTCTCCTCGTCTTCGGCTTCCGGCGATGCTCTTGAACTGGCCATTGCCGAATTCGAGAAGATCGTCGCCTTGCTGCCGAAAAGCGTCGAGGACCGCATGGTTCTGGGACAGCTCTACACCGTCAAGCACGATGCGAAGAAGGCGGAGGAGCAGTTCAAGACGGCGCAGGCCATCGAGCCCGAGTCGGAGGAAGTGGTGCTGAACCTGGCCCGGCTCTACGCCGAAAGCGGCAGCATCGAAGAGGCCGCCAAGGCCATTGAAGATGTTCCTGTAGCCGATCGCACCGCCAAGATGGAGTTTGCCCTGGGCGCGGCCTGCGACCAGTTGAAGCGGGCCAAGGACGCCATCGCCGCCTACCGCCGAGCCGCCGGCCTCGAGCCTGGCGACGCGCGCACACTGGAAGCTCTGTCTCAGGCCCTGTTGAACGACAACCAGCTCGACGAGGCGCTCAAGCAGTACAAAGAGCTTGCCGATGCCGATCCCGAGAACGCGGAGGCGCTCATCCACATCGGCGAGATTCAGCGCCGCCAGGGGAAGTACGAGGAGGCGCTGGCCACCATCCGGCAGGCGCGCAAAAAGGACCCCGCCTCACTGGAAGCCGGCTATAACGAGGGTCTGCTGCTGGACGTGCTGGGCCGCTTCGACGAGTCCGCCCAGACCTACGAGAAGATGGTGGAAGTGACCTCGCACGCCAACGGCGCGTATACAGTCGAGGAAAAGAACAATCGCGGCATCTTCCTGGAACGGCTGGGGGCCGTCTATCACGAGCAGAACAAGATCGACCCGGCCATCGGCGCCTATCAAAAGCTCATCGACATGGGTGGCGATTTGGCCCTGCGGGGCTACCAGGGGCAGGTGGACACCTACCGCGACGCCAGGATCTTCGACAAGGCCATCGAGGTCTCTCGCAAGGCCGTCGAAGCCGACCCCAAGAATCGCGAGCTCAAGTTGATGCTGGCCGGCGAGTTGGCCGACCAGGGCAAGGCCGACGAGGGCCTGGCTTTGGCCAGGGGGCTGCTGGACGGCTCGGAGAAAGACCGCATGATCTGGCTGGCCCTGGGCCAGATGGAGGTGCGCCTGCGCCGCTGGAAAGACGCCGACGAAGACTTCTCCAAGGCAGCCCCTCTTACCACCAAGAAGGAGGACCGCACCTACCTGCTCTTCCTTCGCGGCGAGTGGGCTGAACGCCAGAAGCATTACGAGCCCGCCGAACAGTTCTTCCGCCAGGCCCTGGAACTGGATCCCTCCAACGCCATGACCCTCAATTACCTCGGCTACATGCTGGCCGACAAGGGAGTGCGCCTGCCCGAGGCTCTCAAGCTGATTCGCAAGGCCGTCGAGTTGGAGCCGATGAACGGCGCCTATCTCGATTCGCTGGGCTGGGCCTACTTCAAGCTGGGGCAGTACGAGCTGGCCGAGGAGAATCTGCGTCAGGCCGTAGAGCGCGACCGCTCCGATCCCACCGTTCACGACCACCTGGGCGACCTGTACGAGAAGACCGGCCGCATCCGCCTGGCCGCGGCGCAGTGGGAGCTATCGCTGACGGAGTACGCCAAGTCGGCCGTAGCCGACGTGGAGCCCGGGGACGTGGCCAAGGTGCAGCACAAGCTGGAAAGCGCCCGCGTCAAGCTCGCCAAACAGGAGAGCGCCGCCGGCCAGCCCAAGCCGGAATAGGCCGCATCGCTCAGCCGGACTGGGGCGGATTCTTTTCAGACATCCTGAACGATCGTTCCCTGATGGTAAACAATCTTCCAGCCGTCCGGAGTACGCTGCCAGATCGTGGCTCGCCGGGTCAGCCGCCGGTTGTCCTGGAGCAGCGTATACGTCAGCAGATACGTATCTTCACCCAATCTGCGGCAATGGAACTCTCGCGTCTCCCACACGTCGTCGTGCGGAACGGAAAACCGCTCCTCCAAACCATCCAGCACATACTGCCGGGAGTAACGGCGTCCGGAGGCCCCGGTCTCCCAGTAATCCTCCACCGTCATGCGCTCGAAATCCGCCCTTGAGGTTCCGAATTCGGGGCGATGAAAGATGGGTTCGCGGCGGGAGAGTTCGGCGAGCACGTCTTGCAGTTCGGGAGCGGTCGTGAAAGCAGCTTCCATTCCTTCCGGCCACTGTTCAAACGCGCTCATGCGAATAGGATAGCGAGATAGGCGGCATCCGTCTCCATGATTCCTGCAACGACTTAGTTATCCGTCATCATCGCCCGCAGCGCCTCGGCGTACCGCTCCGGCAACGGCTTCCTGTTCAACGCGCCGTCGCAGACCACGTGCACCGTCTCGCCTTCGGCCAGGAGCGCCGGTTCTGCGCCATCAGCGGCTTTACGCAGGATGCGGTAGGCGAACTTGAGCACCGAGCCGCGCAAGAGCGATGGGCGGGTTTCAATCTGAATCTCATCGTCGTAGCGGGCCGGAGCGCGGTAGCGGCAAGTGGCCTCGATCACCGGCAGGATGCATTGGTGCTCGATCTCCAATTGACTGTAGGTCAGGCCCAGGGCGCGCAGCAGTTCCACGCGGCCAATCTCAAACCAGACCAGGTAGTTGGCATAGTAGACGATGCCCATCTGATCGGTTTCGGCATAGCGCACCCTTACTTCGGTCGTTACGGACATGCGGCAGACTCTCAAATAGTAGTCAGTTGTCAGTTATCAGTGGGCAGTCATCAGCGCCTTGATCTGAGTTCTGACAACTGACAACTGATAACTATTTTTTCACGGCTTGAGGTGCGTAAAGACAGGCAGCTTGGTCACGTCGTTGAAGATGATGAAGGCGAAGAAGGCCATCAGAACCACAAAGGCCGCCTGGTAGATGCGCTCCTTCACATTCACGCTGATGTCGCGGCCGAGCAGGCTCTCAATCAGCAGCAGCAGAATCATGCCGCCGTCGAGGATAGGGAAGGGAAGCAGGTTGAGAATGCCCAGGTTGAGGCTGATCTCGCCGGCCAGCCCGAACTTCGGGTACCAGCCCTTCATCTCCGCGGCTTCTCCGGCCATGCGCGCAATCCCCACCGGGCCGGAGAGCTGCGAGACCGAGACCCGGTGCGTAAAGAGCCGCTCCAGCACCTCGACGATGAGAAACGAGTTGTCGGCGCAGAAAGCCGTAGATTTGTCGAGCGCCTTATCCAAAGGAAGCGGATCGGTGCGCAGCGGAATCGGAACGGTGGCAAAGCCCAGCTTCCAACTGGTGTCGAGTTTGGCAGGATGCGCCACCACGGGGGGGAGCGTGGCGCCGTTGCGCACCACTATCAGCGAAACCGGCTTGCCCTCACCGGCCTGCAAGTACGCAAGAAGCGCGGGTACGGTATGAAAGGCGTGGCCGTCAACGGACTGGATGGCGTCGCCTGTGCGCAGGCCGGCCAAGTCGGCGGGCGTGCCCGGCTGCACCTCCGCGACCCCTATAGGGCCGGGAAGGTACTGGGGCAGCATGCCCACGATATCGTCGCCCTTCATCTCAGCGGGCAGGTGAAGAGTGAATGCGACAGTATTGCCGCCACGATCCACGAGGACCGGTACCGCTTGGCGCAGGTTCAGAGTGGCGCGGGTGTAAACCTGTTCCCAGCTCGGATTGTCCACGCTGTCAAAACGGCGGATCACATCGCCGGGCTGAAGGCCGGCCTGGGCCGCCGGCGAGCCGGCGTTCACCCACTCGATGGTCGTGGACTGGACCACATACTTCGGGACTTCGTTGAAGACGCCGTAATAAAAGGTCATCAACACGAAGGCCAGAACGAAGTTGGAAAGCGGTCCGGCCACTCCGATCAGCATTCGCTGCCAGCGGGGATGCGCGATGAAGGAGCCGGGGTCGTCCGCGGCAACTTCCGTCTGTGTGCCGGGCGCCTCGAGGTTTTGTTCCGGGTTCTCTCCGGTCATCTTGACAAAGCCGCCCAGTGGCAGCAGGCAGACCTTGTAATCGGTCTCGCCGTACTTGACGCCGAAGAGGCGCGGCCCAAAACCGAAGGAAAACGCCTCAACGCGTACACCGAAGAGTTTGGCGACGGCGAAGTGCCCGAACTCGTGGACCACAACCATGACGCCGACAAGGACGATAAAGGCGACAGCAGCAACGATAAATTCATGCATAAATCTGCGTTGATTCCCTCGATACGGCGTCAGTGCCCGGCTGGCGGCCTTAACCGATCAGGGCGCGAGCCGTTTCTCGCGCGTCCCGGTCGCGGGCCAGCACCTCCGCGACGGTGCCGGGATGCGCCTCCGGTGTGGATGCGAGCACCTGTTCAATTGTACGCGGGATGCCCATAAACGGGATTTTGCGC
>Ga0182011_10002600_pt1 | contig 15165 bp, 11 predicted proteins | sample 711E1DmetaG_FD_120481 | JGI IMG/M metagenome (GOLD analysis project Ga0182011, IMG submission 120481) | Permafrost microbial communities from Stordalen Mire, Sweden - 711E1D metaG | ecosystem: Environmental > Terrestrial > Soil > Wetlands > Permafrost | place: Sweden: Stordalen | collected... | reverse complement strand
TGCAGTGCATTCGCTGCGGAGCCTGCTTGAACATTTGCCCGGTCTATCAGCAGACCGGCGGACACGCCTACGGAAGCGTCTATGCGGGGCCGATTGGCGCGATCCTGACGCCGCAGTTGATGGAGATGGAGCACGCGCAGAGCTTGCCCTACGCGTCGAGCCTGTGCGGAGCCTGCTACGAGGTTTGCCCGGTGAAGATCAACATCCCGGAGGTGCTGATTCACCTGCGCAACAAGGTGGTGAAGCAGCAGTCGGATGGGCTGAATATTTTATCCAACCCCGAGGTGATTGCGCTGAAGACGGTGGCGCAGGTCTTCCGCAGCGAGCCGATCTTCCGCATCTCGCAGAAGCTGGGGCGGTTGGCGGAGCTGGCAATCTCGCACAAGGACAGCAACGGCGTGGGATGGATCAATTGGATGCCGGGAATGCTGGGCGGATGGACGCAGGTGAGAGACCTGCGCGAGATGCCAAAGCAGACCTTCCGGCAGTGGTTCGAGGCGCGGGAAAAAGCCGCGAAGAAGGGATCGGCAAATGACAACTGAGACGGTTGTGGCAGGAGCGCGGGAAGTGGTGCTGCATCGGATTCGCACGGCGTTGAAATTCTCGACCGACGATGCAGCGATCATTGGCGCGGAGTATGAATCGGTGTCGCGCGATTACCGGCGAGAGGGAACGCTGGGTCGCGCAACCATGTTGGAGATGCTTGCAGACCGGTTGCACGACTACGACGCCCATGTGATTCGTACCAAGTCGGGCGGAGTTGCCGCAGCGATTGCGAAGATTCTGAGCGAGCGCGGCCATCGCCGGCTGGTGATTCCAGAGGGACTCGCCGAGGCGCTGGGCGAGCCGCTGCCGGAGGGCTTCGAGTTCGTCACAGACGAGGCGATGACGACGGCCGAAATCGACAGCTTCGAGGGCGTGTTGACGGCTTCGACCGTGGCGATTGCGGAGACAGGCACCATCATCTTGCAGAACGTCCCCGGACAGGGGCGCCGCGCACCGACACTGGTTCCCGACTATCACCTGTGCGTGGTGCGAGCCGCGGACGTGGTCGAGACGGTGCCGGAGGCGATGGACCGAATCGCTGCAACGGCGACATTATCCACGACGTTTTTCTCGGGACCGTCGGCGACTGCCGACATCGAGATGACACGCATCAAAGGAGTTCACGGGCCTAGGTTCTTGGATGTAATTCTGGCGGATTGATGTCGACGATTGGCGCGATTGGCGCATCGTTTTATCAAGAGTGTATATTTCCAACATTGCTGTTCAAAGGCTAAGGGGGATTGGGTTATGAGTTGTTGCAAAGAGAATAACGCGCAGGCGACGGAGCGGGTGTTTGCGGCGTTGGATGGTTTCCGAATTGAGGTTCCTTCGTGGGGCTTCGCAAATACCGGAACGCGATTTGGTAAGTTTTCGCAGGCCGCTGCGGCGACGACGCTTGAGGAGAAGTTCTCCGATGCGGGTCAGGTGAACAAGCTGACCGGAGCCAGCCCAACCGTTGCGCTGCATGTGCTGTGGGATCTGCCGAACGGCAAGGGCGACGTGCCGGAGCTGAAGCGGTTGGAGGCCAAGTACGGCGTGAAGTCGGGCGCAATCAACCCCAATCTCTTCCAGTCGCAGGAGTACAAGTACGGTTCGGTCTGCAACCCAAGCGCAGAGATTCGCGGCAAGGCGCTGGCTCATCTGCTGGATTCGGTCGAGATCGGCAAGGCTCTGGGATCGAAGGACGTTTCGATCTGGCTGGCCGATGGATCGAACTACCCCGGCACGCAGTCGATGCGCAAGCGCATTGAGTGGCTGGAGCAGTCGTTGAAGGCAACCCACGCGGCGCTTGGCGAGAATCAGCGGATGCTGGTTGAGTACAAGCCGTTTGAGCCGGCCTTCTACCACACCGACATCGCGGATTGGGGCATGGCGCTGAATCTGGCGCGCGCCGCCGGACCGAAGGCCAAGGTTCTGGTCGACACCGGCCACCACCTTCCGGCCACCAACATCGAGCAGATCGTGACTTGGTTGCTGCACCTGAACGAGCTGGGCGGCTTCCACTTCAACGACCGCAAGTTCGCGGACGACGATCTGACGCTGGGTTCAATCGACCCGTATCAATTGTTCCGCATCTTCTACGAGATCCACTCCAGCAAGTCGCCTGCGGTCAAGGGCATCGCCTACATGATCGATCAGAGCCACAACCTGAAGGGCAAGATGGAGGCGATGGTTCAGTCGGTCGTCACCGCGCAGGAGCTCTTCGCCAAGGCCGCGTTGGTCGATCAGGAGAAGCTGGCTGGCTTGCAGGATTCTTGCAGTCTAGTGGATGCCGAGGAGACCTTCCGCAGCGCCTTCTGGACTGACGTTCGCCCGATCATCCGCGAATGGCGCGAGGCGCGCAAGCTGCCCGTCGAGCCTCTGGCAGAGCTGAAGGCAAGCGGCTACGTCGAGCAGACCGGCAAGGAACGCGGCGCCAAGAACGCCAACAGCGTCTCCAGCTACGCGTAATCAATAAGACAGCACAACCACGGCCCGGAACGTAATTCATCGCGCTCCGGGCCGTTTTTATTCTTCGCTCAATCAATCGTCTGCTTTGCCAAGGATAGAGCATTTTCGGTAATGGCGTAGACCGCTGTGGCGCGAGCAAAAGCAGATTCCTTCGCTTCGCTGCGGAGTGACAAACAAATTGGTTTATAGCAATTCCTAAAACGCTTAGCAACAACTAAGGTATTCGATTCAATTTTAGAGCCTTCCCATCGAAGCACTCAGTAGTGCTCTTCATTCGTTACGATAGACGGTGAGCCGTTCTGTAGCCATCCCTGGACTGCAGTATTGTCTGACTGTACATATCTGTCATATTGGCCTGTGCCGCTATCATCGATCCAAATGCCCTTTGCCTGACCTGATACAGGATCGACAGCGACTCCGGTTACCGTGACTGCATGATTTATGTTCCCAGAATCATAATATGTCGGGTTATTCCAAAGTTCCCCGGCATTCACTTCGATGATGGCACCGTGGCCATCTTCCAGTTCTCTGCCTAATCCTTCAAGGGTATTTCCTTCTTCAATGTGGGATGACACGCCCAGCCCATTGAGCACCTTTTCCTGGTCGACCAACGTCGTACCGCCAAGTTGGTCCGAAGATCCGCTTGTCGTGCAGAGCCCATTGTCCGCCGCATAATGGACGACATCGTTCTCCGAAACATGGACGCCGAACTGATTGGCTACATCTCCGACGGAAACCAAACCACAATCTCCCTGATAGCCCAGATCGTTATTGCCCTGCTTATGGAAGTAATTCTTGCTGCCATCGGCGTTGCCGAGTTCAAGCACAGCCTCACCATCCGGGATATTAACAGACTTTACATAGTGCGGAGTTTCATCACCGACCGGGACAATATCAGGCGCATTATATGCTGTTGCTAAATTCGAAGATGTAGAAGTTTGCGGTGTACCAAGGGACAGTCGCTGAGCCGCGTCCGAGAGGGTGACAATGTCTGTTCCTGCCGAAGAAATCCGATTCCCGGCATCCGTTAGGGCATTACTTTTAGAAGAATTTAAAGTTGCATCAGGAGTTGTGCGATTTAAATAGGGTGCGAATTGCGCATTGTTCTGTATGGAGGAAATCATCTTTCGTTATCCTCGTAGCCCAATATGATTTATCGTTCGATTTTCCCGGTTCCATGAGAGCAAAACGCTCCAAAATATGTAATTTGCATCAAATTTCGTGAATTTTCGAGTCAGGCCGGCAAGCAGGAGGCTAGCGATGGGGTCTACATTCGTCAGCTCGATGCATTCCCCGTAAACTTCTGTACTGCTTCGGCAACGTCACCACTTGGGCGCGGTCTGATTCTTCGACCGCCGTGACGTGCAGCGCAAGCAGATGGACTTAGGCTGGTATAGAACGGGCTTTTGGTCCTTGGGTTTGTGCTGCGAAATAACGACTCAGGATACTAGGTGAAATGGCTGAGAAACGATTTGCGGTGTGCGCGACGGGTAGGGGGCAATCAGTTTATCCTATAACCTATGCTACTTATGGAACTTCGCACGGCGGTGCTTGACGCAAACCTGGAGTTGGTGAAGCGCGGGCTTGTTCTGTATACCTTCGGCAATGCCTCGGGGATTGATCGCGGCGAGGGGCTGATCGTCATCAAGCCCTCGGGCGTGGACTACGACGAACTGCGCCCGGAGCACATGGTGGTCACCGACCTGAACGGCAAGGTGGTCGAGGGATCGCTGAAGCCTTCGTCGGACTTGGACACGCACACGCTGTTGTATCGCGAATTCCCCAAGATTGGAGGGGTGGTGCATACCCACTCGGAGTTTGCCACCGGGTTTGCGCAGGCGGGGCGGGCGATTCCCGCGCTGGGCACGACCCACGCCGACTACTTCTACGGGCCGGTTCCGTGCACCGAGCCGCTGACCGACGAGGCTATCGGCGGACGCTATGTGCATGAGACGGGCGTGGCCATTGTGCGGCGATTTGCTGAGGTGCCGGAGGGGCCTAATGGGCCGGGGCGCATGGCGATTGATCCGCTGGCCGTGCCAGCTTGTCTGGTTGCCGGACACGCTCCGTTTACCTGGGGACGAGACGTCCACGCCGCCGCCTACAATGCCGTCGTGTTGGAGTACATCGCGCGCATGGCGCATCACACGTTGACGCTGAATCCCGACGTGAATGTCGTGACACAGGCGTTGCTTGATCGCCACTACTTCCGCAAGCACGGACCGGATGCGACCTACGGGCAAGCCAAATAGGCAGGGCTTGCGAGCAAATATGCTACGGGAAAGGCTTGATTGTGGCCTCGTCCGAAAAGGCCTGGGACTAAAACATTTTTACCAATGGTGTAAACCGTGGCGAGCCGAGCGAAATGCGGGGATTCTTCGCTTTGCTCAGAATGACAACGATCTGAAGCGGATTTAATGGATTGCTTACGTCCGTTTTGTGTAGAGTACACAAGGCGACAAAACCAGCGGCGCGTTGTGCTAAAGAAATCGCTTGTTCGCGTGAGCGGCGGAGGGCGGAGTGTGCTGGAGTTTAAAAAGATTAAAGCAGGTGATGGATCGATGCATTCCAGATTGATGAAGGCAGTTCTCACGTTGACGGTTGGGGTGGTGGCGGGCTTTCCGCTGATGGTTGCACCGAAGGCTGCGGCGCAGGCGCCCGTGGCCGCGATGATGCTGGTGGCACCGGATCTTACGTCCGCGCCAGTGGCCTCACAGCCAAGCGCCGAGGCCGCTCGCATTGAGGCTTTGGAGAAGCAGGTGGCGGCGCAGACGGCGGCGATTGCCAGCGCGCAGACGGCGGGCGACAACTCTTGGATGCTGATCTCGGCGGCACTGGTGCTGCTGATGACCGGGCCCGGGCTGGCGCTGTTCTACGGCGGCTTAGTCCGCAAGAAGAACGTGCTGGGAACCATGATGCAGAGCTTTGCCATGATGGCTGTGGTGACGGTGCTGTGGGCGATTGTGACTTACTCGCTGGCCTTCGGCAGCGGCAACGCGTTTATCGGCGGGCTGCACAATATGTTTCTGCACGGCGTGGGGCTGGACCCGAGCGCGTATGCGCCGACGATTCCGCTACAGACCTTCATGGTCTATCAGCTGATGTTCGCGATCATTACTCCGGCGCTGATTACCGGAGCCTTCGCCGAGCGGATGAAGTTCTCCGCGATGCTGGTCTTCATGGTGCTGTGGACGATTGTGGTCTATAGCCCGATGGCACACATGGTGTGGGGTATCGGCGGATTTTTGAACGCGGCGGGCGGGCGGTTTCCGTGCCTGGACTTTGCGGGTGGCACGGTGGTGCATGTGACGTCGGGCGTTTCGGCGCTGGTGACGGCGATCTATTTGGGCAAGAGGATCGGCTACCCGAAGATGTCGATGCAGCCGCACTCGGTGGTGTTGAGCTTTATTGGCGCATGCCTACTGTGGGTGGGGTGGTTCGGGTTCAACGCTGGCTCAGCGCTGGCGGCGGGAACCTTGGCGACTTCGGCGTTTGTGGCGACGCACTTTGGCGCGGCAGCGGCGGCGATTGGATGGAGCGCGGCGGAGTGGTGGCGCAATGGCAAGCCCTCCTGCTTGGGCGCAATCTCTGGCGCGGTGGCCGGGTTGGTGGCGATTACGCCAGCCTCGGGATTCGTGACGCCAATGTCGGCGCTGTGGATCGGACTGCTGGCGGGCGCGTTCTGCTTCTTTATGGTGGTCAAGGTGAAGAACTGGTTCGGCTACGACGACTCGCTGGACGCGTTTGGCGTCCACGGGGCAGGAGGAACGCTAGGTGCGATTTTGACCGGAATCTTTGCCAATAGCGCCATCAACCCGATCTTCGGTAAGGGCGCGGCGACCGGGCTGCTGGAGGGCAATGCGCATCAGTTGGTGAATCAATTTGCAGGTGTGGCGATTGCCTGGGGACTGGCGATTGTGGGGACTCTGGCGATTCTGTTTCTGGTCGATAAGACCATTGGGCTACGCGTGAGCGCAGAGGACGAGGCGACCGGGCTGGATCTGTCGCAACACGGCGAGGACGGCTACGAATGGGCGCATTGATTCTGGCTGGCTGAGTGCGGTTGTTTGCGATAAAGATCAAGGGGGTGCATCGCTTGAATCTGGGGTGCATCCAACTCATGCGATTGCAATCATCCGTGGCGTATTATGCTATAGCTGCCTGATCGGCAGATAAGCGAGAGGACTAACAGAATGCAGAAGATCGAAGCAGTGATCCAGCCATCGAAGCTGGATGCGGTAAAGGATGCGCTGGTTGAGATTGGCGTACAGGGAATGACCATCACAGAGGCTCGCGGACACGGTCGGCAGAAGGGCCACACGGAGTTCTATCGCGGGCGCGAATACTCGGTCGACCTACTGCCCAAGGTGAAGATCGAGGCGGTGGTGCCGGACACGCTGAAGGATCGCACGATTGAGACGATTATTGCCGTGGCGCGGACCGGAACCATCGGCGACGGCAAGATCTTTGTGTCGAAGGTGGATGAGGCAATCCGAATTCGCAACGACGAACGCGGCGAGATCGCACTGTAGGACCAGCAAAAGAGGTCGCACACATTCCATCCCCCTGTTCCTCCGGCGTCTGCTGGAGGAGCAGGGGGATGTGGTGCGAAGACCGTAACACGAAAGTTGCGCGGTGGAAGGCCGAAAGATTTCAACATCGGCAAACCTTTTTGCATTCGAATCGTCCAATCAATTGGTTGCCACTTGCTTTGAATGGTGATCACTTGCTTTGAATGGTGATTCAGAGAAGAATGGTATGCGCGCCGTAGGGCGTATCGCTCAGTTCGAATTGCATCCGGCGATATAATATTCAATGGTTTACGGGAGTTTATTTTGCAGATCTTCAAATCCGAGTTTCAATCGAGATTCAACCGGCAGGGCAGATTTTCCGCAGTGTTGGCGGTTGCGTTATTTGTAGCGTTGACGTTTTGTGCGCCATTCGCCCATGCGACACAGCTTTCCAGCGATGCCAAGTCCGCGATTCCGCACGACGTTCAGCAGATCATTATGGTGGACTACCGCGCGATGATGAACTCTTCGGCGGCGATGAGCCTGAAGGAGCGCGTGATGCCTCCCGAGTTGAAGCGGTTGGAGCAGGCACTGACCCGATCCGGGTTGAAGGTGGATGCCGACACCGACGCGCTGGCGTTTGCCGCCTTTCGTACTCCCCATCCCGACGGTAAGGGAGGCGAAGTGCAGCGGATTGTTGGGATTGCGCAGGGACAGTTCCGCACCCGCGAGATTATGGCCAGCTTCGTCAAGAACAAGGTCAAGCCCATTGTGATTCGTAACAACAGCATCTATCCGATGGGAGCCTCCGGGATGGATGTGGTCTTCCTGAATCAGACGACCATGGTCTTCGGCGACAAGGAGGCGGTCAAGGCGGCATTGGACTCGCGCGACGGCTTTGCCCCGAACTTCCTGACTGACAGCGATCTGGTCAACAGTATGGCGTCCGTCGACAGCCACGCGATTTGGAGCCTGCTGGACGCCAAAGGTACGCAGACGATGATGAAGAGCGTACTGGGCAGCGCGTCGCAGCTCGCCGACTACGATACGGTGAAGAATCGCATGAAGGGTTCTCACTACACCATGGACTTCTCGAATGGAGTGAAGTTCGATATGTCGGTCAACTTGTCCGACACGATGACGGCGGCCACTTGCGCTACCCTGATGAAGGGGTTGGAGATTCTGAAGAAAACGCAGGGGTCGGCGGAGGAGAAAACTGCGCTGGACGCAACGACAATTGACTCTGCTGGGGGAAAGCTGATGGTTAGCTACAGCTCCAGCGACAGCGAGTTTGCTAGTTTGTTGAGCTCCAGCCTGTTCCAATCCGTAGTAAAATAAACGTTAGAGTGGTTTTTGCAACATGAAAGAGCCTAGACCGATTGCGGTCTGGGCTCTTTCTCTTGGTGGCCTGTCGCCTCTTTTGTGCTGTTCTGCCGATTACAGAATTGCCAGATTGATTCGGAAGACTGAGTCGTCGAGGGCGTAGGCTCTGCGCAACTCCAGAGTCGCCGCATCAAGCGTGTGGCGTTCCGCGCCGCGTGTGATGATGGGCAACGAGAGACGGGAGGCTGAGTCGCTCCCTTTCATCTGACTCTTCCATCCGCCAGCGATCATGTTGCACAGCTCGCCGAGGACGTCGTCGACGATCACGTCCTCCCATGCGTCCTCGCGGCCCATGAATGCGATGGTCAGCTTTCTGGCGGTCTCCGTCGGGAACTCGATGACGCACTGCGCGTCGATGGTTCCGCTCAGCTCGACTTTGGCCGAGACGTCCATTGGGACGAGGGGAGGATCGACCATTGCGCCGCAGTCCATCTGGAGCATCATGTGGAATACATCCGCAACGATGACATCGATCTGTTCGGTCAATCTTTCATCACTTTCATCTTCGCGTCTATCGGCCATTGCCTTGGAAGCCTTCTCTGCCGGACGGTGCGCAGTCTGCGAGTATAAAGGACGCAACGCAGGTTTGAATCTGATTCTGTGTAAATGGCTTGGAGAGAACTCCCAGCGCGCCGACCGACAACGCTTCGAGCAGTTGCGGGTCGCAGTCGTCGGCGGTAACCATCACCACGGGTACCCCCGGCGCAAGGTTTCGTCTGCATTTTTCTTGCAGAAAAGCCAGTCCGTTCATCTTCGGCATGTGCAGGTCGCAGAGGATCAGGTCGATCAACTGATGCTCGACTGTGCAGCGATCCAGCACGGCCAGCGCCTCGCCACCTCCTGCGGCGTGGAACGCTTCGTCCATATCGGGATCGGCCTGACGTAGCGCGCCCTCGATAATATTCCTCATAACCGGCGAATCGTCTACGATCAACACTCTCACTTTCACCCACCGCCGCTTAGTCTTGCATAGTCTATCGGCTCTTCATTCGTAATCGTTAGACGGCGAGCGGGCTACTTACTGGACGGGAAAGGAAACGAACTTTGCAGCACAACTGGCAAGGTTGCCGCCGCTTTGCTTGCCGATGACCGTCGAGTCGTCGCCAGTGAAGACAAGGTTGGATGGACCGGGGCCGTATGTGAGATCGGCGTGGATGGCCTGTAGTTTGTACTTGGCGGGATTGTCGAGTGTGACGCCGTCGAGTGTGACTCCGATGCGGTGAGTGTGGTCGAAACCGTTGAACTGCACCTTGCCGCCGCCCGAGACGCGAACGTTGCGCAGGGTGATGTCCTGATAGACCGGGTAGAGGGCGACGCCCTTGCCGGGGAATGAGTAGGCCGTATCGAAGACAATGGGGAACTTGGAGTCGCGGACGCAGACGTCGTCGTAGATGACGTCCTGGACCAAGCCGCCGCGGGTGGGGTTGGACTTGATGCGGATGCCGTTGTCGGGACCGTCGAGCGAGAGGTCGGAGACGCGAATCTGGCTGACTCCGCCACTGGTTTCGCTGCCGATGGACATGCCGTGGCCGGAGTAGAAATGGTTGTGGATGACGGTCATATTGGTGGTGGGGCCGTCGCCCGCCTTGATGGCAATGTTGTCGTCGCCGGTGCGGATGTAGGTTTGGGTGATGGTGATGTTCTTCGACTGCGAAGGGTCGATGCCGTCGGTGTTGCGCGCGGTGCGGGGGGTGTCGATCTTGACGCCCCAGACGGTGAATCCGTCGCCGCGATGAAAGGAGACGTGGAAGTTGGGGGAGTTCTTCAGGGTGATGCGATAGAGGGTGAAGTCGTCGGTGAGATCGGTTTCGAGGAGGCGGGGTACCTGTTGGCGACCGGCGGCGCGGGCTTCCTCGGCAAGATCCCACCAGCTTTTGGAGGAGGGCTTGCCGTCGAGGATGATCTTGGCTCCGCCCTGGCCGTCGATGACGCCGTCGCCCATGATGGCGGAGCCGGTGGCGTCTTTGGCGGTGATCAGCGGATGGCAGCCGGAGGGCCTGTCGCTGACCAAACCGCAGGTGCCCGAGGCAATCTCGAAGTCCAACGGGCTGCGCGAGGCGTAGAGTGTGACGGATTTATCGACCAGCAGAGTGACGCCGGGACGTAGTTGCAGAGGCCCGCTAAGGAATGCGGCGCTGGCGGCGTTGGGGGTAAGCTCAACGGCGTGGCCCTTGGCGCAGTGGTCGAGCGCGTGTTGGATGCGTTGGGTGTCTTCTGCTGCGGGCTTGGTTTCGACCGTTCCGCTGGTGGCGGCGGCGTTGGTGAAGGCGGCCTTCAACGTAACGCAGGAGGGGGGAACCGTCGGCTCAACGACCTTGCGCGTGTCTTGCGCAGTCAACTGCGATGTGGCGGAGGTGAGCAGAACGATCAGAGATAATCCAATCGTCCGAAGAAGTGCAGGTTGTTGCGGATTGTTCATTGCGGCTCTTTTCTGTCTGTGCCAGATTAACGGCGATTTCGCTGCAATCAGTGTAGACAGAATTTGCGAAGCTGCAAATGGAGACTCTGGTTCAATGCAGAATTAGTTGGAGCGGCAGCTCGAAATAAGCACCGACCACGGATTAACACGGATGGCACGGATTAAAGACAGAATGGTTGAGTACCTAGATCGCATGAAAAGGTTGTCGGGATATTAACAGCAGATCCCTACTGGATGACAGGCTAAAATAGCCTGTGGTTACATGATCTCGCGGTCACGGTACTAGGCCTACGGTCTAGGCTGGTATAGAACGGGTCTTTGGCCCTTGGTTTTGTGCTGCGAATGAACGACTCAGGACACTAGTTTTATCCGTGAAGATCCGTGGTCGAATCTGCTTTTCGTGCTGTTTTCGATGCGGCGCGATGCATCGCGGATTGTCTCGGCGACAATGACGAGACAATCTTGCTGCCGCTACACTGCAACGACTCAGACGTTGTTATAGCTCATAGGTTTTGAAGTCGTTGTCCTGTTGATCGGTTCCGCCGAATGAACCTGCATCAATATTGAAGCCTGCGTTTACCACCTTGAGCTTCTTTGCTGGAGCTTGCCGCTGGCTGGACGGTTTTGCCGAGGCCACTGGCTTTCGCGTCTTCGCTACGGGATGAATCCCTTGCTCGCGCACATCGCCAATCTTGAAGAAGGAGATTGAGTTCTGCAACATTTCGGCTTGCTCGGAGAGCACATCCGCTCCACTCGACATCTCCTCCGACGCCGAGGCGTTTTGCTGGATGACCTGATCGAGCTGCTGCATTCCCATGCTAACCTGAGCCGCTCCGGTGTTTTGCTCCGCGCTGGCTGCTGCGATCTCTCGTATCAGTTCGGCGGTTTTGCGGATGTCTGGAACCAGACTCGCCAGCAACTGGCCAGCACCATCGGCACGTCGTACGCCATCGGCGGTAAGACGGCTGATCTCTCCGGCCGCTGTCTGGCTGCGTTCGGCCAGCTTTCTTACCTCAGAGGCAACTACAGCAAATCCCTTGCCATGCTCTCCGGCGCGGGCTGCTTCGACCGCAGCGTTGAGCGCCAGCAGGTCTGTCTTGCGGGAGATCTCGTCGATGATGCTGATCTTCTCGGCAATCTCTTTCATGGCATGAACCGTTTGGTTGACCGCTTCTCCGCTGGCGATGGCATCCTCGGCTGCCTTGGTGGCGAGCTTATCGGTCTGCCTTGCGTTGTCAGAGTTCTGCTGCACACTGGCACCCATCTCCTCCATCGAGGAGGTACATTCCTCGGCCGAGGCGGCCTGTTCGGACGCGCCCTGCGAGAGCTGTTGCGCGGTCGAGCTCATCTCCTCGCTTCCGCTGGCCACATTGGCCGCCGCCTCTGTCACTTCAAGTACGGTGCGCCGCAGATTCTCCAACATGCGCTTCTGCGCCTGCCCCAGCACATCTTTGTCCGAGTGGGCGGTCGCCACCACCGTCAGGTCTCCGTCCGAGATGCTGACCGCGATACTGGCTGCCTTCTTCAGGTTGTCCAGCATCTGCTTCTGCGCATTGCCGAGGGTGTCTCGCTCCGAGAGCGGATTTGCCTCGACGCTGAGATCGCCTTGGGAGATGCTGACCGCAACTTGAGCGGCCTTCTTCAGATTGTCCAGCATGTGCTTCTGTGCATTGCCGAGCACATCTCGTTCCGAGAGGGGCTTTGCTTCGACGCTGAGATCGCCTTGGGAGATGCTGACCGCGATACTGGCAGCTTTCTTCAGATTGTCGGTCATGCTATTCAGCGCGGTGAGCATTTGCCCGACTTCGTCGCTCGAATTGACATCAACCTTTGCGGGAAGCTCTCCCTGCGCTACTTTGTTGACTGCCTCGACGGCGGAGAATAGCGGGCGCGTGATGCCTCGAACGATGAATACTGCAATCGCAATTGCGAGCACAACGGCAAAAGCGAGAAAGGTGTAAATTCCGGTGCGTGTTGCGCTGGTAGCCTCCTGCGATTCGGTAGCGGCATTATCGGCAACTTGTTTTTCGTGCGCGACCATTGCGTCCATCGATTCCATGGCTTTGTTGAATAGATCTTTGCCTTTGCTCGCGCTCAACTCCTGAGCCTGCCTCTGGGCGTCTGGGGTTCCAATCCGGCTCAGATGGAGGATCTCGTCCCGGTCCATGCGATACGCATCGCGATCGGCCTTTGCTGTCGCGGACAGTTCGTGTCCCTTGTCGGACCGAATCAACTGCTCGTACTGCACCAGCAGGGCATTGTTCTTGTCCACATAGGACTGGATCTGCTGTTCGTAATTCGTCTTCTCTTCCAGACTCTTGGCCTCGATATGGCGCAGAACAAGCGTGTTGGTCGCTTGGAAGTTGTTCTGGATTTGACCCACATCGTAGACCTTGGGCAGAGCTTCGAGAGCGAGCTTGTTTGAGCTCTCCTGAATGGTTGCGACCTTACTGATGGCGAAGAGTCCAAGAGCGACTGCGATGAGAATTACGACGGCGAATCCTGCACCGATTCTTGTTCCGATCTTCCAGTTATTCATAGTATTGGTTCTCCATTGAGCCGTACCGATGCCAAAGCAGTGAAGCCTTCGTGGTTCCTCGCAAACATCGTTGCGTACTGATAGGATCGCCAAGCCCTGCAGGGGATTCCTATGCTTCTCTCGCGTTGTGGTTATCGACTGACGGGGCCGCATCGTTCCTTCAATGCCCCAGAATGGGTCGCGGTCTCGCTGCAAGCCAAAATGGAAATTTGCGCTCCGTCGCGATTGTTATACCTCGTAGGTTTTGAAGTCGTTGTCCTGCTGATCGGCTGCGCTGTCTGAGCCAATGGCTAGATTGAAGCCTCCGTTTGATACCTTGAGCTTTCTTGCAGGAGCCTGTCGCTGGCTGGACGGCCTTGCCGTGGCCACCGGCTTTCGCCCCTTCGCTATAGGATGGATTCCTTGCTCGCGCACATTGCCAACCTTGAAGAAGGAGATTGAATTCTGCAATATTTCGGCTTGGCCGGAGAGGACGTCGGCACCGCTGGACATCTCCTCCGACGCGGAGGCGTTCTGCTGGATGACCTGATCGAGCTGCTGCATTCCCTTGCTGACCTGAGCGGCACCGGTGTTCTGCTCGGCGCTGGCTGCGGCGATCTCTCGAATCAGCTCGGCGGTTTTGCGGATGTCCGGTACCAGACGAGCGAGCAGTTGGCCCGCATCGTCGGCGCGCTTGACGCCGTCAGTGGTCAGGCGACTGATCTCTCCGGCTGCGGTCTGGCTGCGTTCGGCTAGCTTGCGCACTTCGGAGGCAACGACGGCGAAGCCCTTGCCATGCTCTCCGGCGCGAGCTGCTTCGACTGCGGCGTTGAGCGCCAGCAGGTCCGTCTTGCGCGAGATCTCGTCGATGATGCTGATCTTCTCCGCAATCTCTTTCATGGCGTGAACGGTTTGGTTGACCGCGTCTCCGCTGGCCATTGCATCCTCGGCGGCCTTGGTGGCAAGCTTGTCGGTCTGCCGCGCGTTGTCGGAGTTCTGCTGAACGCTGGCGCCCATCTCCTCCATTGAGGAGGTGCACTCCTCGGCCGAGGCGGCCTGTTCGGACGCGCCCTGCGAGAGCTGTTGCGCGGTTGAGCTCATCTCCTCGCTGCCGCTGGCTACGCTGGCCGCCGCCTCTGTGACTTCGAGCACGGTGCGTCGCAGGTTTTCCAGCATGTGGACAAGTGCATTGCCGAGGATGTCCTTTTCCGACAGGGCTTTTGCCTCCACCGTCAGGTCGCCTTCCGAGATTCGCTTTGCTACATTTGCTGCTTGGCCCAAGTTTTCAAAGCACTGGTTCAAATTGTTTTTGACCGTCTGGTAGTCGCCTTGTAACTCATAGGTAATTCGATCTGGGATGTCTCCTTCACCGATCCGAGCGACGTAGCCGCCCACGCTTGTCAGACGCCCGCCCAGCGCATCAAACGAGGCGTTGATGCCTTCGATCACTCGGCGGAATTCATTCTGGTGCTTGGATACGTCGGCTCGGGTCGAAAGGAGACCTTTCTCTGCGGCATCGGCCATCATCTTTGCATCATTGATGAGGGCGTCGATGGCTTCCATCATTTGAATGTAAGCCGGTATAAGCTGATCGTGGTCCGACCGTTTTCCAACTTTTTTCAACTCGTCCAACTGCTTACGGTAATCGCCAGCCGCGATATTGCCAGCGATATGCACGGCATTGATGGTGCGCGATTGCGCCTGATTGGTTGCCGTTGCCACCTTTCCATAAATACCGGCATAGGTGCCTTTTACCTCGGTCGTGAAGTCATTAATTGCCATCCGTTGCAGGACTTCATTGACCTCGATGAGCCCGCTCAGATTCTTTACCATTCGCT
>Ga0182011_10002598_pt1 | contig 15171 bp, 11 predicted proteins | sample 711E1DmetaG_FD_120481 | JGI IMG/M metagenome (GOLD analysis project Ga0182011, IMG submission 120481) | Permafrost microbial communities from Stordalen Mire, Sweden - 711E1D metaG | ecosystem: Environmental > Terrestrial > Soil > Wetlands > Permafrost | place: Sweden: Stordalen | collected... | reverse complement strand
CGAGGCCATGGTCGATCCGGGTCCTCGTCTTCCCTTTGACCTTTTCCCTCTCACCTTTGACCCCGCAGGTCTCTGAACCTCCGAACCCGTGAACCTGCGAACGGTCCTTTGCTCCTCAGCTCCCCTGCACCTCGGCCCCTCTGCCGCTATCGGCGGCGCCCGGAGGCATTGCAATTAGCCCTCGACGCGCAGCAAGAATGCGCCGCGCAGCTCGCGGACCACGACGAACCCCGGGATCGTCGGGTCGGCCTTGCGAGGGGCTTCCAGGACGACTTCCGCCCCGTGGCCGAGCACCCCCGACTGGAGAGCCTCGACGAGCGCACCCGGTCCGTCCGACCAGGACGCGAAGGGCGGGTCGCACCACGCAAGGTCGAACATCCGCCGACGTGCCGAGAGGCTGGTAAGCGCCGGGCGCACGTCGCGGGCGACGATCTCCCAGGTGTCCTCCGGCACACCTAACGTTGCGAAGTTCCGACAGATCAGCGCCGCCGCCGGGGCCGCCCGCTCCACGAGCACGGCGCAGGCCGCGCCGCGGGAGAGCGCCTCCAGAGAGTTGACGCCCGTGCCGGCGAAGAGGTCCAGGAAGCCGGCGCCGGGCAAGCGCGGTCCCAGGATGGCGAACGCCTGCTCGCGCAGGGCATCGGGGGTCGGCCTGAGTGGGGCGCCCTTCGGCGGCCCGGCGATCCGCCGCGAGGCCCAGGCGCCGCCTGTGACTCTCACTTCACGACCCGACGCAGCGCCAACCGGCGAAGCTCCTCGGCGTTCAGGAAAATGGATGCAGGCCCGTCGCCGACCTGCGCGCGGATCAGCGCCGTGTCGCCGGAGATCAGGACGTCCAGCACCTCGACCGTGCGGCCATCCTCCAGCTCAACGCGATCGCCGATCTTCGGCTCCCAGTCGCGCAGGTCCTCGCGGGTGACGTTCGTTCGTGTGAGCCTCACCTCAAGCCCATCAAGTGCCTGCCCGAGCCGCGAGGCAGCCAAGGTCGGTGCCGCCGTCAGGGGGAACCGGAGCGAGAGCGGCTCCCTGCCGGCGGGAGCTAGGCGAAGCTCGACCATTCCCTCGACGGGGGCCTGCCCGATGTCGGCGAAGCGCGCAAGGTCCGGGTAGCACTCCTCCACCACCTGCGATAACACCTGAACCTCGATCTCGGACAGCGGCTGCCGCACGACGGCCGGTGTCTCGTCGGGCTTCTCGCCGGCCCCCTTGCGCGCGAGCACGGCGACGCCGTTTCGGAAGACCGAAAGGCGTGTCGAGGCGCCGTTTCGCGTTACGACGCGTTCCACGACGTAGGTCGGCGGAGCTGCGGCCACCGCTGCGAGCGCGACGATCGCCGCAGCGATCATCTCCCACCCCCCAGCTTGCGAGCGACGGCAACCGCGTGGTCGAGGGCAACCGCCCTGTCCACCTTGCCGTCGAGGACGGCTGCTCGCGTCTGGCGCACCGCGACCCCTATCGCCGGTCCTGGCCCGATCCCGGCGGCCCGGAGCTGCGCGCCGGTAACGGGTGGAGGTGTGCGCATCCAGACGGTGAGCGCCTGGCGCAGCAGCCGACGCTCGTGGGCACCGGCAGCCGCCATGGTGACCAGCGTGACGGCCGGCTCGGAGCGCTCGACCGCCGCGACCACCTCGCTCGGCGGAACCCCCTTGGCACACACGACGGCCAGCAATTGCTCGGTGCGGGTCCTGGCGCCGGCGACGGCCGCGGCGAACGTGCCAGCGAGCGCGAGCCGTTTCGCCAGTCCCCTGCCGCCTCCCTCGCCGGCCCGGGTGGCGAGGGCGACGACGAACACCTGCCAGCGCGGACCGTCGTGCACCTCCTCGAGTTCGGCCCAGGACACGACGGACTCGACCTCGCTGAGGAACCGGCGCAACCCCACACTCCAGGCGACGCCCGGGAACACCGCGGGAAAGAGGCCGAGGCCCGCGAGCTCCCCCAGCGCCTCGACGGGCCGGCCCTCGCCGAGCAGGTCCGCGACCTCGTCGCGCAGCCGCTCCCCGGAAAGTCGGGAGAACACCCCCTCCAGCACGGCGACCCGCGCGAGCTGTCGCGTCTCGCCCGCGATCTCGAAGCCGAGGCGCGTCGCGAACCGCACCGCCCGGATCGCGCGGGTCGGGTCGTCGAGGAACGACAGCGAGTGGAGCACCCTGATCTGGCGGCGCTCGAGGTCGCGCTGGCCGCCGAAGAAGTCAAAGAGCTCTCCGAACCTGCCCGGGGTGAGGTTGATCGCCATCGCGTTGATCGTGAAGTCGCGCCGGTACATGTCCTGGCGCATCGCTGACGTCTCGACCTCCGGCAGGGCGGCCGGCGACCGGTAGAACTCGGTGCGCGCCGAGGCGACGTCGAGGCGGATCCCGCCCGGCAGGTCGACCGCCGCGGTCATGAACGGCTCGTGCGGGTGCGTGTGCCCGCCGAACCGGTCGACGAGCCTCGCGGCGAGGGCGACGCCGTCCCCTTCTACGACCACGTCCACGTCCTCGAGCGTCCTTCCGAGCAGCGCATCGCGCACTGCGCCCCCGACCAGGAACGCCTGGCCTCCGTCCGCAATGGCGAGCTCGCCGGCGGCCGCCAGGACCTCCAGCAGCCCGGGAGGCAGCGCCTGCCGCAGCCTGCGGCCGACGTCGTGCACCACCAGCCGCGCGCCCGCCAGCCGCCGGTCCACCCGCGCGCCCTCGGCCAGCTGGCGTTCGTAGAGACGCCGGAAGAGGTCCATCCGCGTCACGATGCCCCACCCGGACGGGAGCGGCACGACGACGAAGCGGGCCTGCCCCTCCATGAAGATCCGCTGGATCTCTTCGACCGGCGTATCTGCGCGCACCTCCGGTACACCGGGACGCATCACGGTCGTGACCGGCCGGTCGCCGAGCCCACCCGCGATCGCGTTGTCGAGGACCTGGCGGGTGACCGCACCGACGAGCGCCCCGTTGTCCTCGACCGGCATGGCGTTGATCCGGAGGCGGACGAGGCGCTCCTTCGCTTCGGTTGCGGTGACGGTGGCCGGGCAGGTGTGGAGGTGCGGCGTCGCGAGCGTCGCGGCCGTCCAGCGCGCCCCCACCGCGACCGCGATCTCGCCCAGGATCTGCTCGGCGACCTCCACTGCGCTCCGTCCGCGAAGTCGCGCGGCCGCGGCCGTCGCGTGCCCGCCGCCACCGAGGGGGGCGAGCAGCTTGCCCGCGTCGACGCCGTGGACGGCCGAGCGCGCGATCACGATGATCTGCGGCGGCACTTCGAGAAGCGCCACCACGACCGGCAGGTCGAAGATCTCGGCGTAGCGGTGGATCACGTAGGCCGCCTCCTCGACCTGCTCGCTCGGACGGACCATCGTGATCACCACTCGCACCCCGCCAACCTGGTGCTCAACGGCGCCCTCCACGAACTGGTTGAGCAGCTCGAGCTGCTCGGGCTCCAGTGGGCGCAAGACGTAGCGCCGCACCCACTCGAGCTTGGCGCCCGCCTCGAGCAGCCACGCGGCGGCGCTCACGTCCTCCGGGGTCGTGTCAAGATAGGTGAGGCCGCCCGTGTCCTCGTAGATCCCCAGCAGCAATAGCGCCGCCGTCCTCGGGTCCGGCGCGATCGCGCGGCGGCGCAGCTCGCCTGCCACGACCGTGCAGGTGGCGGCGACAGGGGCGGTCACGACCTCGGCAGCGGCGATCCCGTCGGCGGACTCGGGGTGGTGGTCGACCACCCGCACAGGGCAGCCGGCCGCCGCAATCAGCTCTCCGACCTCCCCGAGACGGCGCCACGATGAGCAGTCCACCACCGTGGCTTCGGTGATCTTCGCCCTCCGCAGCTCGCGTACCCTGACCTCGGGCAGCTCGACGTGCTCGGCCGCCAGGAACCGGCGCACGGCAACCTCCTGCGACCCTGGGAACACGATCCTCGCCCCAGGGAAGAGCAGCAGCGCGCCGGCAGCCGCTCCGAGCGCGTCGAAGTCCGCGCCGAGATGTGTCGTGATGACCTTCACCGTTCAAGTGTACTGCCCGGAGAGGCCACGAGACGCTCCAGTCCGCCGCAATAACCTCACGGGCAGACACTCTTGGTAGAGTGGCGTAGCACCAGCGGAGGACTCATGATGCGCAAAGAGACGATCGTGATCGCACTGGCGGTAGCATCCGTCGCGGCCCTGGTGGTACGGGCCAGCACGCCGCCGTCGTACGCGAAGGAGGTGGAGCCGATCTTCCTCAAGCACTGCTCGGATTGCCACGGGGGCGACAACTCGAAGAAGGGCCTCGATCTGTCCAAGGACAAGGGATACGCGAACCTACTCCAGCACAAGAGCCAAGAGGAACCGCTGATGCAGCTCGTCAAGGCGGGCGACCCGGCCGCCTCCTACCTGTGGCTCAAGGTCTCCCACACCGCGACCGAGGGGAGAGGGATGCCGCGGACCATCTTCGGAGCCAAGAAACTCCCCCAGGCGCAGCTCGACACCGTGAGGGACTGGATTATCCAGGGCGCAAACCCGTAGCAGAAACGGGGAGAAGGAAGAGGGAAGAAGGCAGACGAAAGGCGCGACCGCGCGGTTCTTCGAGCCCTTGTCTTTCCTCTGCCGTCTACCGTTTGCCGTCTTCCCTCTTCCTTTTGATCAATGCCTTCTGATCCTCGCCAGCAGTCCGGGCGTCGCTCACAGGAACGGGCGGCCGAGGAGACCGGCGGCGATCGCGGTGAGGCGCTGCCAGCGCGGGAGCTCGACGCGGGAGTTGAACGCCCGGACCGGGTTCGCGGCGACGCGGTCGAGCACGCGCCGGTAGACGCCGCCCATGACGCGGACGGCGGGACGCGAGTCGGCCTCAATGAGCGCGGGCAACGCGTTCGCGGACTCGAAGTGGCCGCGGGCCCGCCGGCACTGGAACGCCATCAGGTTCGCGTACTCCGCGCCCGCCACCCGGCCCGCGCGCAGGTCCGCTTCGGAAACCCCGAGCCGGTCGAGCTCCTCCAGCGGAAGGTAGATGCGGTCGCGGCCGAGGTCCTCCCCCACGTCGCGGCAGATGTTGGTGAGCTGCAGGGCCATTGCGAGGTGGCGGCCGGCGGCGGCCGCTTCGGGGCGCAGCGTGCCGAAAATCGCCAGCGAGATGTCGGAGATCGTCACGGCAACCAGCTCGCAGTAAAGCTCGAGCTCGGCGAACGTCGCGTAGCGGCGGCGCACGAGGTCCATCCGGCACCCCTCGACGAGCCCGAGGAGGGCCCGCTTCGGGATCGGGTGGGACGCGAGGACCTCCGCGAGGGCCCGCGTCGCCGGCGTCCCCGGATCGCCCGCATACGTGCGCTCGAGCTCCTCCACCCAGGCATCGAGGCGAGCGTGCAGCTCGTCACGGGAGACACCGGCTTCAGCCTCGTCAACGATGTCGTCCGGGATGCGGCAGGCGGCGTACGCCGCGTAGACGGCCCGCCGTTTGGCCAGCGGCAGCAGCCTGAACCCCAGCGAGAAGTTCGCCCCTCGCTGATGCGCCAGTCGCCTCACGTGCGCTCGGCTGTTTGTCACGACTCACGCTCCCGGCACCAGACGCACAAGTGCGTGTGCCTGCAGCCGTGGCGTTCCCGCCAGGCGGCCATGACCAGGCGCGCAATGGCGTCCTTTGCCGCGTCCGGCCTCTGGAGCCGGATCAGAAAGCGGCGGAAATCCCCGCGGCTCGCCCTGCTGCAGAAGGCCGCGAACGCTCGCCGCCCCATCCGCTCGTAGACGAACCGCAGCGCGACCGTCGTGCGCATCGGCCGCAGCAGTGTCGAGCGGAACGCCGCGCCGTCCCATCGCCCGGCGATCCCCGCCGCCGCGAGGCCTGCGCTGCGCAAAGCGAGCCTGTTGCCGAGCCCGAAGAGGAAGTCCTGCACGCCGGCTTCTTCTCCAACGTGCCACCGTCCGTCCTCCCCGCGCAGGTGGCGGGGAAGGGAGAAGTTCATGAACTGGCCGTGCTCGTTCCCGTCGCGCACGTCGAACTCGCCGAGCACCTCGCGGAAGCGCCGCCATGCCGCCTCGCGTGCCGCCGCCAGGCGGCGCACTCGGCGGACCTGGGCGACGCCGAAAGTCGCGTGGCCCCCCAGGCAGAACAGGTACGCGTACCCAGTGGGCGTTATCGCCGGGTCGAACAGCACCGCGACCGTGTCGGGCAGGTCCGACGTGAAGACAAGCTCGCGGGCGACGCCGTCCGCCTGGCGCGGCCCCGATGCGATCACGTCGGCGTCCGGCGGCGCGGCCACGCCCTCACGCAGGACGACGCCTGCACCGAGCGCAAGGCGCCGGAGCCACGAGTCGAGGCTGCCTTCGGCTCCCCCGCGGCGGACGAAATAGGCGTACGGCGCCGCGCTCGCCACCTCGAACCTCCGCTCGGACCCATCGAGGAACAGCGCCCGCGTTGCCGGGATCGCGGGGAAGTCGGGCGCCAGGCCGATCGCGCGCAGCTCCGCGAGCGCATCGAGCTCCCGGCTCTCGTTTTCGAGGACCTGCCAGCCGCCCGTGAAGCGGCCGCCGCCCCCGCGGTGCCGGTCGTAGACCTCCACCTCCACGCCCTGTCTCGCCAGAAGAACGGCGGTGGCGAGTCCCGAAAGCCCGCCGCCCGCGATCTTGATGCTCTGCGACACGCGAGGATTGTAGCCCGGCCCGCCGCCCGCGGCCGTCTTCTCCGGGCGACGCCCGGCGCGGCCTGCCCCCGATGTGACCTCTCTCACCGCAGTCGCCCCACCTCGCCACCAGCTTCGAGGAAAGGGCATCCCCGTGCGCCGCTGGGGCGGGAATTCCACCTCCCGCTACAACTGGCAAGCCGATGTCCACAACACCGGCAGCGACTGGTACTTCGAGAACATCCCCGAGGACAACCCAAACCCGGCCCTCCTCCCGAACGGGTCGGCGGCCGATCTGTTCGTCGAGCAGGACCGGCGTACGGGCACACGCTCGCTGCTCACCGTTCCCCTCATCGGCTGGACCCCGAAGCGCCGGCTCGCGGATCAGCCGTACGACTGCGGTTTCAAGGTGTCGAAGTACGGCGCCCAGCAGTCGACCGACCCCTGGGACACCGACTGCGGCAACGCTCGGCCTTGCTGTGGGGATGGACTGCCTACTTCTGGTCGGCGCTCGACGCCGCGTCCGGCACGCTATGATCCGGGACGCAACTCAGCGTGATCCGGGGGTGACCATGAACGAGTTCGAGGGCTGGAAGGCGCTGCTTGCCGGTTACGGCGAGGATCGACCGGGCAGCTTCCCGCTCCCCGCGTACTCCGAGTTCATGCCGGCGCCGAGGCTTGGCCGCAAGCCTTACGGCGAGCCCGACGTGGACCTCTTCGTTCAGGACGACCCGTGGGGGTGGCGCGTCAGCGAGGCCGAGCAGGAGCTGGAGCTCAGACCCGGGCTCGAGCACATCGCGCTCGAGGTCTACCCCTCCCTGCTTGCTCTCGGCCGAGGCCGCGCGGAGCACCTCATCCGCGGCCCGCACGGCCGAAATCTCGACGGCAACCCGTACTGGCCGCCCGCGCTGGCCGCCCGCGCCGGCTCGCTCGCCCACGAGCGCTTTTTGAGCCTGATGCCGCTCGCCCTGTCGCGCACCCAGGACGACAAGGGCCGGGTACGCTGGACGCTGCTCGGATCGAGCGAGCTAGGCCCCGAGGTCGCCTTCTGGCGCAGCTTTGCCGACGCGCCTGGCAGGGAGCGGGGCGACCTTGCGATCGGCTTCCTCTGCGGCCTGCTGCGGGATGCGTTTGACGAGAGCGCCTCGGACCTTGCCGGGCTGCGGTCGCTCGGGTTCCGCATCCTACCGGCGGGCGGCCACCACCCGCGGCCGGAGTGGGAGGCCGTGCTCCCGGCGTGGGCGACGCCGCTCGCGATCGACGACGCCGGGCCGTTCGAGAGCGTCCGCTACCTGCTCACCTTCCGGCCGTTCGGCGCGCTCCCCGAGAGCGTCCGAGCCCGGTACCTCGACGGCACGCTGCACCTGCTCCCGTTCCCGGGCAGCCTCGTGTTCTGGGGCATGCCGACATACCTGCGCCTCGCCGCAGAGCTGCCGGCTGCGATGCAGATCCCGCTGCTCCGCGCGACGCGTCGCCACCGCGGCCATGGGATCAAGGTCCCCCAGTCCGGGTGGATGCACGAGCCGGGGCCAGGGAACCTGACGCACGACCTTCCCGATGCCCTGATGCGCCAGACCTTCACGCGCACGCACCGCTGGGACCGCGTTCACCGGTACGAGGACGAGCTCGCCGTTCTCACTCACGAGGACAAGGTCGTGCGCGTGCTCTTCTCGACGGACCTCGACGCAATGGGCCTGTACGACAAGCCGATGGCGCGCAACGCCCAGATCTGGACCGACGACTACCGCCTCGTGCTCGACGGGCCGAGCGCCACCCCTGAGCAGATCAAGAACGCCGAGGAGGCTGTGCTCGCCGGCGGGACGTTCGGATACCGCTTCATCTACCCGGCGATGCGCGTCGGCGCCCACGAGGTCGTCTGGCACCGGCCTCTGGCTGCGTTCGTCCGGCCTGGCGAGGAGAGCCCGACCGTCCTGTACGACAACCCAGTCGGCGTCCTCGTCGCAGCCTCTCCGACTCCGGGAGCCGGGCAATCTGGGGTTGAGCTCTGGCCGCGCCCGCTGCGCCGCCCGGTCGAGATCGCCGCCGTGACCGTCATCCGCCGCGCCAGCCCCCACACCGGGGCCCACGAAGCCGCCAACGTGCTCGCGTTGCGCTCAGCGTGGCGAGCGCTCGGCGAGCGCCCGCTCCCCCGCACCTTCGCCCGGCGGCTCCTCAAGCTGGCCAAGGACGAGGCGATCGAGCTTTGGCTGGAGCAGCTGCCGGGCCGCGCCGGCGGCGGCGAATCGGGGCAGCTGGTGCGCGAGGAGCTGGAGACCCTGCTCGAGCCCGCCGACGCGCAGGGAGGCGCCGACGAGCCCCTGACCTTCGCCCGCACCGCGACGCGGGCGTACGAGGAGGCGTACTGGCGCGACATCGCAGAGCTGGCGCACGGCCGCTACCTCACCAAGGACAACGCCGACCGCGTCCTCGACCCGGTGACGAAGGCGTCCGCCCCGAACAAGCACCGCGACCTCGACACCCTCGGCGACCACTTGATCGAACGCCACCGCCGCGCGATCACCGAAGCCGGACTGACCGGCGTGGCGTGGGCCGGCGAACTGCCGTTCGCGTGGCGCACGGACTTCTCTTTCGACAAGTTCGGCGGGTGGGTCGCCAACCAGCAGGGGCGTAGCCATGAGCGCGACATCCTCGTGGTGATCCCGGGCCGCGACCGCCGCCGCGCGGTGGTCCTCGCCGACCACTACGACACCGCATACATGGAGGACGTCTTCGACACGAGCAAAGGCGGCTCGGGCGCACGCCTGGCCGCGCACGGCGCCGACGACAACCACTCCGCCACGGCGACCCTGCTTCAGGCCACGCCGATCTTCCTCGAGCTTGCCAGGCAAGGGCGGCTCGAGCGCGACGTCTGGCTCCTCCACCTCACCGGTGAGGAGTTCCCGGCTGACTGCATGGGCGCCCGGGCGTTTTGCCGGGCGCTCATGGAAGGCACGCTTGCAGTCACGGTGGACAACGGCGCCACCATCGACCTCTCGGCGACGCGCGTGGCCGGCCTCGTCGTGATGGACATGATCGCCCACAACCGCGCGGACCACCCATACGTGTTCCAGATCGCGCCCGGTGAGGGCCCAGGCGCCCTGCGAGTCGCGCTGCAGGCACATCTCGCGAACGAGGCGTGGAACCGCCTCGCCTCCGAACTCAACGTCGCGCCGGAGCGGCGCGGGCTCGGCCCTTCGGTGCGCAGCGCCGACCCCGCCGTCGTCCCTTCCGTCGCGGAGCACCCGCACCTGCGCGGCGAGGTGCGGCTCCACTTCGAGCCGCGAAGCTCGCTATTCAACACCGACGGGCAGATCTTCTCCGACGTCGGCGTGCCGGCGGTGCTCTTCATGGAGGACTACGACATCAACCGGCAGGGGTACCACGACACGCACGACACCATGGAGAACATCGACCTCGACTACGGTGCCGGCGTCTCCGCCATCGCCATCGAGACGATTGCGCGCCTCGCAGCCGCAAAGACCGGAGTTCGGGCTCCGGGCACCGTGGAGAACCGAGGGTAGCTCCCCACCTCAGCCCGTGCGCTCTCGCTACCTTCGACTTCATCGATGCCTTCTACAGCCCATGCCACCGCCGCTCCGCGCTCGGTTACCATTCACCCGCATCATACGAATGGAGCTACTATCCCGACCCTCGGGTCGAAAGTTCTCAATCATCCACGAGACTTGGGCAACTCCAGCCCTGAAAGGGACGAGACTCCTTGAGCGGCCGGTTTCCAATTCCACCGCACAGGTCGAGCCGGTTGAGGCTGGCCGTTCAGTTCGTAGCAAGCATCATCGTGGCCACTGCGGCCGAGGCGGGCCCACCGTTCGTGACGGACGACCCCGAGACGCCGCCGCTGCACGGCTGGGAGATCAACATCCCTATCACCCTCGAGCGCGAGTCGAGGGAGCAGACCCTCGAGACTCCCCTCTTCGACATCAACTACGGCTACCGGGAAAACGTGCAGCTCAAGATTGAGTTTTCACTGTTGAACGTGCGCCTGGACGACGGTCAGACCGAGCGCGGCCTGAGCGACACAAGCGTGGGTGTGAAGTGGCGTTTCCTGGAGGAGGGCCCGGGGTTGCCCCAGATGGCTATCTACCCCCAGGTGACGCTGCCGACGGGGGATGACCGCCGCGGGCTGGGAGACGGCAAGCCCTCCTACAGGTTCCCCCTGGTGGCCCAGAAGAGCTGGGGGCCGTGGACCGTATTCGGCAACATCGCCGCCGTTCTCCAGGGCACGACCGGCAGCCGGAATTTCTGGTATCAGGGGCTGACGGTGGTCCGCGAGATCAGCCGTCGGCTCGAGATCGGCGTCGAGGAGTACGGCAACTCGCCCACCGACCGAGACGAACGCTCCTCGCTGGGCTACAACCTGGGCGGTACCTGGAAGGCGGCCGACTCGATGAACGTTCTGTTCTCGGCCGGCCGGATCGTCCATGGCGAGCAGGCCACGACGGTCTACCTCGGGATTCAGCTGCTGGTGGGAGGCTCCGGAGCCAACGCCGAGTAAGCCCGGAACGCCCGCCTCCAGGGCCCTCGGCAGCTCGCAACATCGCGCTTCCGGCGCGCCTTCGGCCGGTTTTCCTCGGCGAACGGGCGCGCTACGATTCGCGCTCGGAGATTCGCGGAGGGACCTCGATGCGCAAGACGTTCCTGGTGATGCTGACTTTGCTGGCGGTGGCGTCCGCGTGGGCGGGCGATTTCGACCAGCCCCAGAAGGACTGCGCCCCCTGCCTTTTCTCGCCCGGGAAAGGCCAGCCGGAGTTCGAGCTGCGGTTCCGGTTGTCCAAGGACGGATCGTCGCTCGTCGCCCTCGAGGTAAAGGCCTCCGGCGGCCAGGCGACGCAGGTCCTCACGCTCCGCGAGCCCGCCGACGCGGGGCTGTTCGAGGGCGGGTTCGAGGTGATGACGACGGACCTGGACCTCGACGGCTATGCCGATCTGGGGATCGCGACCGTCGCGCTGCCCCACGACGCGCGCCTCGTCGAGTACTGGCTGTACCACCCGAGCACCCGCACCTTCGTCCCGCTCAAGCGCGTAGGGGACAACGACGGCGAGGGGACCAACGACTACATGCTCGACGCCGACCCGCAGACCCGCGAGCTGCACTGCACCGAGTCGGCGAACGGCGAACCGGACACGTACGCCGAGTACTGGTATCGGGTCGACGGCGACCGCGCCATCGCGGTGCGCCGGATCCGGCAGGAGATCAGCGAGGACCGCACGACGCTGACCCGCACGACCGAGGACCTCACGACCACGCCGCCGAAGGTCGTGCGCCGCCAGACCGGCTTCGCCGACTACGACACGGAGGCGTTCGCCGCGTTTCGCCGCGCGCTCGACGCGGCCGCCCGCCGGGCCACCGCGCTCTGGAAGCAGGGCGACAAGCAGGCCGCGGTCGAGGCGTTCGCCAAGGTCCTGAACGGGAAGATCTACGACACCGCGTACGGCCTGGCCCCGGTGGACCGCACCCTGGTCGCCGAGATGAACGACTACGGCTTCTACCTCGAGGAGACCGGGCGGTACGCGGAGGCCGTCGACGTCCTGACGTCGGTTTGGAACGTCGACGCCACCCGCGCCGTGGTCTACCTGAACCTGGCCGACGCGCAGTTCGCTCTCGGCCGGACGGCCGACGCCAGGCCCAACTACGCCCGCTACGCGGAGCTGATGACCCAGGCCGGCAAGGCTGCGAAGATCCCTCCCCGCGTCGCGGAGCGCAGCAAATAGGGGCGGGAGCAGAGGGGCGGAGGGGCGGAGGAGCAAAGACAGCCCGAAGGTTCGAAAGTTCGCAGGTTCTAGGATCCAAGAACAGCAGTGAAGAGTTCAGAGTTGAGAGTGAAGAGTTGAGAAGCGCCGCCGCGAGTGACCTGATATCCTCTCTTCACGGACTGGCGAACGCTATGAGAAGGTCTACAGTCTTCCCACTGGTCGCGATTGAGATGATCCTGTCCGGGGTGTGCCGGCCGAACGCCTGGAGCTCGCCTCCCCCGACCTACGGCCTGAGGGACGAAATGCAGGACGTGGTCGAGGAGGAAGTCTGGCGCGCCGGCGGCCCGCGTCCGGAGCGCATGCTCGATTGGTTGAAGCAGGCGGAAGAGAGCGGCAAGCCGGAGGCCGCAAGTGCCGTTGGGGAAGTCTTGGAGCCGCTCTTCTCCCGCCGGTGGCTCGACCCGACGCCATTTGTCGAGTATGAGCAATCTCGCCCTGGGAAGCTAAACGTCGTCTGGCAGCAGGAGCTCGCCCTGTGGAAGATGTCCGCAGCCGAACGGAAGCATGCCTACTCGGAGGTGCTCCGCACCGGCAAACCGAACGACGCAGTCGGGCTCGCTTGGATCGGTGCGATTGGCCGCGCACTCGATGAGCACATGGATGATTTGTTGCCGGAAATCGAAGCGGTACTTGAGAATCCGCCCCGATTGGGGCTGGGCACTAGGAGTGCCGCATTATCCGCCGAATTCATCCGCGGTGCGTTTCTCCCCCTAGCGTATGCAAGGTCTGGCGACTGGGAAGCGAACTGCCTAGGACTCATCCGCGAGAAGCTCGAGGTTCAGGCGAGGATGGCATACCCCAATTCGGACCCCGCTGCAAACCGGCTCATCCGTGAGGCGCTCCTCGAGCTTGTCCATAGCGGCAACAGGAAACTGGTCGCTCCGCTGAAGGCCCTCTGGCGCAGCATCAAGCCCCCGGCGGAGATGGACAGGCCCGAGAACCAGCGGATTTGGGAACAACTCTTGAAGCAAGGGCTGCGAGATCCGGAGTACGGCCGCGAAGGCTTCGCGGCTGGCTGTCTTGTTCGCGCGATCCAGGCGCTCGGAGAGCCGTCATTCCAGGAGAAGAACAGCGAACGTCATAAGTTGCTCGAGGACTCCAAGAAGCGCCTTGTCGACGCCGGCTGGTTGAGGCCGACGGCGACGCTACCGTAATCGCGAGCAACCCGCACCGATCAACCCGATGACGCGGCCGCCAAATGACGGGACCGGCGAGGCCTGGAAAACCCGGACGAAGATCACATCGCTTCCGCTTGGGCCCTGACCTGGTAGCCGCCGTGCGAAGCCCGAGGAGCCGCAGCGCCGAGGCAGGGCGTGGGTGGACGGCGGGTAGCCGCGCAGCCGCCGTTGGGCCTCTGGCAAGGTGCGCGAGCCGGTCGCACCGGAGGCGTACCCGGAGGGTACGCTGAGGATGCGTACCGGCGAGCGCAACGCAGCCAGAGGTCCGACGCCGGCGGCGCCCTTAGCGAGGGATGGGAACAGGGCTGCAGCTGCGTCGGTTAGAATCCGCGGGGGGTTCGATTGTCTCCTGACCAAATCCGCGCCGCGCTCGACCACGTCCTGCCCGGCGTCCAGAAGCCCGGCCGCTACCTCGGCCTTGAGCGCAACCGGATCGTGAAGGACTGGGACTCGGCGGACGTGCGGCTGCTGCTGGCGTTCCCGGACGAGTACGGGATCGGGATGTCGCACCAGGGGACCCGCATCCTCTACCACATCGCCAACTCCCGCCCCGACGCGCTCGCCGAGCGGGCTTTCGCGCCGTGGCCGGACATGGCGACCGCGATGCGTGCGGCGGGGGTCCCCCTTTACGGCCTCGAGTCGTACCACGCGGCGCGCGAGTTCGACGTCGTCGGGATCACGCTCCAGACCGAGCTCAACTACGTCAACGTCCCCTACCTGCTCGACCTCGCCGGCATACCCCGCTTCGCCCGCGACCGCGGCGAGGGCGACCCGCTGATCGTCGGCGGCGGCCCGTGCATGGCGAACCCCGAGCCGGTCGCCGACTTTTTCGACGCGTTCGCGATAGGCGACGGCGAGATCCTGCTTCGGGATCTGCTCGACGCGGTCAAAGCCGCGAAGGCCGCTGGAGTATCGCGCGGCGAGACGCTGCGCGCGATCGCGCGCATCCCCGGGATGTACGTGCCGCAGCTATTCCGCTGGGTCCCGGCGGCGACGCCGGCCCAGGGCGGGGCGTTCGAAACCCTCGATGGCGAGGCGCCGTTCCCGGTGCTCCGCGTGTTCGCCGAGAAGCTCGACGCCGCGGACGTTCCCTCGCAGCCGATCGTGCCCGCCGTCGAGGTCGTGCAGGACCGCCTCGGGATGGAGGTCGTGCGCGGGTGCACGCAGGGGTGCCGCTTCTGCCAGGCGGGGTACTGGTACCGGCCGGTGCGCGAGCACGACCCCGCGACGGTGCTCTCCACGATGGAGGCGCACGTGGACTCGACTGGGTACGAGGAGGTGGGCCTGCTGTCGCTGTCCACCGCCGACTACTCGCAGATCGAGCCGCTCGCGTTCCACCTGGCCGAGCGCCTGGCGCCGCGGCGGGTGGGCGTCTCGCTCCCCTCGCTGCGCGCGGAGTCGTTCTCGGTCGCGGTGGCCGACTCGGTGAGCCGCGTGCGCAAGTCCGGATTCACGTTCGCGCCGGAGACCGGCTCCGACCGGCTGCGCCGCGTGATCAACAAGACGTTCACCAACGCCGACATGATCAAGGCCGCCGAGGTCGCCTACGCGCGCGGGTGGAACCTGATCAAGGTGTACGCGATGATCGGCCTCCCAACCGAGACGGACGAGGACCTCGAGGAGCTGGCTCGTCTCGCCGAGGGGATCCTCGAGGCCGCGCGCAGGGTGG
>Ga0182011_10002597_pt1 | contig 15183 bp, 1 predicted proteins | sample 711E1DmetaG_FD_120481 | JGI IMG/M metagenome (GOLD analysis project Ga0182011, IMG submission 120481) | Permafrost microbial communities from Stordalen Mire, Sweden - 711E1D metaG | ecosystem: Environmental > Terrestrial > Soil > Wetlands > Permafrost | place: Sweden: Stordalen | collected... | reverse complement strand
TTCTTCTTCTGCTAATGGTACTGCTACTTTTGAATTTTTTGATGATTTTAATTCTGCTTCTGTTGATACGTCAAAATGGTTTGTCGGCGGTGGCATGACTCAGTCTGGCGGTGTTGTTTCTGGCGTTAATTCTGGGACAGATTATCTTTTCGGCAAGACTCGTATTAATATTAATACTCTTACTTACATAAGAATGCGGGACAAGTCTACATCCAGCAGCGCCAGGCCTGGTGTTTTGAATAATACTGGCAACCCTTTTAGTGTTATCGGTTTTGGCTGGCAGGATTATCAGGATGGTTATCGTTATACTGATACTTATGATTCTGCTGTCAATCAGGTTCAGCATAACCTATTTAATACTAGTTGGTTTGCTCTTGAGACTATTTGGACGGCGAATAATGTTACGTTCATTGTTAATGGCAGCGTATTGGGTGTGCATACTGCTCAGGTTCCTGTTAGTACTAGAATATTATATGGCCAGGTTGACGGCAATGCGGAGTACGACCTATTTTATACTCGCAAATATATTACAATTGCTCCAACTTACGTATCAAGCACTGAAGAGATAAAGCGCAAAGGCGATATACCAATGAATTCTGGCACACCATTCTATACTACTACGCAAAATCCTGCCAACAGCTCTACATTTTCCTGCCTTGCCAATATGGGCAGTGGAAGCTCTTGCAATGTCACATGGAGTGTGAATGCCACAGGCCTTGCTGGCTCAACATGGGAGTTTTTTGTGACATTCGCTTCATTGAATTATTCTGCGAATGTAAGCGCTATCAATTCAACTAAGATAAATATTACGATATTGAATAATTTGGCGCCTAGCGTGCCTAACATCACCATTATTCCAAGCAATCCAAACTATTTGACAGACATGAATTGCTCGTTCACAGTTACCGATGCCAATTATTTTGACCCGCTGACTGCAAACGTACGATGGTATAAGAATGGTGCTCTTGCTTATTCAGAGAATGTCAGCGTCAGCAATGGGGTTCAGGCACAAAGGATCTTGAATCATACCAACGTAACTATCGGCGATATATGGTATTGTGCCGTGATCCCGTACGATGGCATCGCATTTGGCGCTCAGACGAATTCATCAAATGTCACGATATTATCTAGTCCTCCACCGACAATAAATCTGATACAATGCCAAGAAAATGGCGTGACATGGGAATCATGCTCTAATATATTATATGGAGATAATCTTACAGCAGTCAGGGTCAATTGCACAGCCAATGGGCCTGGAGGGTATGTCACCAGCGCAAATTTTACTCTCAGCAATATTGAAGACAGCAAGACATTATTCACAGGCAATACTACAAACACATCTCTAGGATATCTTGTGTATGATAATAATGACTCAATAATTTCCGATTCTGGCACATTCAACCTGGCAGTAACTTGCTTTGATAATAATAATACATTTAACACTGGCTATACAGCATGGTCTGTGCCGTGGGGCGTATTAACTGCGCAGCTTATATCTCCTAACACTAGCATCAATGTTACTCAAAATAGATTTTTTAATTTTTCAGCTCAAGTCACTTGTACTGGAGGAGAATGCGGCTACCTGAATGCCACATTAGATCCTGTATCTTGGTGGAATCTAAGCTGGTTCTACAGAAAATCCGTCAATATCACTGAGATGACAGGCTCAACGCTTAATAATTTCCAAGTAAACCTGTCAATAAATACCTCTGGACTGATTGCTGCTGGAAAATTGAATGCAAATTGTTCTGATTTGCGCTTTACTGACAATGCATCAAATGTATTGCCATTCTATTTGGATTCAGGATGCAATTCATCTAATACAATTGTGTGGATCAAGACAAATTTGTCAGCAGGAAGTATAAATGTTGTCTATATGTATTATGGTAATCCTTCTGCTGTTTCTGTTTCTAATGGTACTTCTACTTTTGATTTTTTTGATGATTTTAATTCTGCTTCTGTTGATACGTCAAAATGGTCTGTTAATGGTGCTATGGTTCAGTCTGGTGGTGTGGCTAGTGGTAGTACTTCTTTGACTGATTATTTTTTTGGTAAGATTAGGATTAATATTAATACTACCACTTTGATTAGGATGAGGAGCCATTCCACTAGTGGTGTCGCCAGGCCTGGTGTTTTGAATACTTCTGGTAATCCTTATAGCACTATAGGTTTTGGTTGGCAGGATTGGACTGATAACTTGCGTTATACTGACACTTTTGATACTGGTATAAATCAGAATTCTAATTATAATTATAATACTGGATGGTATACGCTTGAGACAATATGGACTGACAGCAGTGTAGTCTTTATAACTAATGGCACTGTAACAATAACTCAAAGCACTCAAGTTCCTGTAAGCACTCGGGGACTTTATGCACAGGTAGATGGAAATGCAGACTATGATTTAATATATACCCATAAATATGCCACAACTGCACCAATGCCTGCTATTAACAAAGAGGAAATCAGGGCAAAGGGCGATATTCCTATGAATTCTGGCACTCCATTCTATACCATCACCCAAAATCCTGCCAACAGCTCTACATTTTCCTGCCTTGCCAATATGGGCAGTGGAAACTCTTGCAATATCACATGGAGCGTGAATGCCACAGGCCCTGTCGGGACCACATGGGAATTCTTTGCGATTTTTGCTTCTTTGAATTATTCCAATAATGTGAGTTCTAAAATCACGTCTAAGGTAAATCTTACGATAATAAACAATGTTGCTCCATATGCGGCATCAGTCGCTTTGACACCGCAATATCCGATTCTTTTGGATGACTTAAATTGTTCATTCACAGTCTTTGATTCATCGCCGTTGGATATGTTGAGCGCCAATGTGACATGGTACAAGAATAATGCCACGTACAGCTCAGTTAATATCGGAGTAATGAGTGGAGTCCCGAATGTTGCATGGCTTGGTTCTGGAAATCTTAGCTTAGGAGATTATTGGCAATGTGGAGTCACGCCAAGAGATCCTGATTCTGTCGGCCCTCAGGTAAATTCATCGATTGTGCACATCCTTAACAATAAGCCTCCTGTAATTAATCAGATACAATGCCTGAAGAACAATAGCATCTGGACGAATTGCAGCAATTTATCGTTCAGCGATACATTCTCAGGTGTAAGGATTAATTGCACGAGCGTCAGCGGCGGGATAACAAATGTTTCATTCAACCTGACCAATACACAGCATGCAAATACTTATTTCAGCAACACAACATCCAATAATATCAGCGATTGGTGGATATTCTATAATAATCTCACGATAAACAATTCTGGTGATTATATGTTATACGCTCTGTGCGTAAATAATAATTCTGATTTTGACTCTGAATATGCAAACTGGACAGTGCCTTGGGGTAAATTGATTGTGAATCTATCCAACCCGACAGGAAATGCGAATGTGCAAAAGAACAATTTCTTCAATTTCACAGTAAATATAACATGTGTAGGCGGAGAATGTGGCAATATCAATGCGACATTGGATCCGATAGCTTGGTGGAATACGAGCTGGAAGTATAGGATCCCGATCAACATAAGTGAGCTCAATAATACAGCATTGAACAATTATCAGATAAATGTCACAATAAATACGCTCTCTATAATATCAGCTGGCAAAATGAAATCTGATTGCTCTGATGTTCGCATGGTGGATAATTCATCAAATGAGCTGAATTATTTCATTGAGTCAGGATGCAATACCAATGCTACAATCATTTGGATAAAGGCCAATATAACTGCCAACACAAACACGACTATCTACATGTATTATAATAATCCGTCTGCAGTTGCCAAAAGCAATGGAACAGGCACATTTGATTTGTATGATGATTTCGCAGGAGCAAGCTTAGACACGACAATATGGAACGACACCAATTCAGGGCAAGGGATACTGACATTTGCAAGCAGCAAAATATCCATTGCGTCTAATGGTGATTGGTGGGGTGCTAGTGATACTTCACGTTATATTGTTTCAATAGCCAACTTCAGCTACAATTATATTGCAGAAGCGTTTGTGGTATCTATCGGCTCTGATGCCTATTCGAGATATTTTGGTTTGAGAAACAGTAGTGCCACAAATGGAAAGATGTTTGTGATGCTTTCAGACGGTGATTCATCACATGTCACAAATGTTTATAGGGATAGCTCTGGCACAATCTATTATGGAGACCATACAGGCCTTGCAATAGCAGACAAGACTAATAAGATCGCAAGATTTGATAGGATCGGAAATACTGTCAATTCATATTATAATGGTTCATTGATGAATTCACGAACTGACGTAGGCTGGGGATTATCATATGTGGCTCTCACTGACACTGTAAGCAACGTAAGCGCTGCAACATTCGATTGGGTTAGAGTAAGAAAATATATAGCAAAAGAGCCGACATATGTTCTCGGTATTGAGGAGCCGGCAAAAGGTGTCATCTCTACTGTCGCAGGCACAACTCCGTTTTATACTACGACAAGCAATCCTATGGATTACACAACAACATCCTGCCTATATGCGATGACTAGCGGAAGCTTCTGCCAGATAACATGGAATGTCAATGCCACAGGGAACACTAATACTACATGGGAATTCTTCGTATTCTTCAATTCAACAACATATCCTGGCTATGTGAATTCTGTTCAGACAAAGCACATAAATATCACGATTTCAGATTCATCATTGATACCTCCTGTTGTTACGTTGGTCTATCCTCCTCCTGTATATTATTCAAACAATTCCAATATATTATTCAATTGCTCAGCTACTGACAATACAGGCCTAAAGAACATGACCCTTTATCTAAGATATAAGCTCGGGCTTTTTTTGGCTAATTCCACGAACAATATCAGCGGCACATCAAACAGCACGATCTTCAACAAGGCATTGCAAGAAGGTACCTATACATGGAATTGCCTCGGATATGATATCGACGGTAATTCTGCGTGGGCTACGAGCAACAGGACATTGACAGTGGATTTGAATCCTCCAGGCATTGCGTTGTCTGCGCCTAATGGTACAAACTTTACAACCCCTGTCGTAAATTTCAATTTCACAGTCAGCGACACTGTAGACAATCTCCCCAGCTGCAATCTTACGATAGATAATGTTGTAAATAATTTCAATTTTAGCGTCAATAGCAGCATCATGACCACCATAACAGTCAATAACGCGACTATAGGTGTCCATTATTGGAATGTGACCTGCTGGGATGATACAGGAAATATCAACACAAGCGTTACGTGGATGTTCAATGTCTTGGGTTTTGGCCCTAATGTAACATTAGTTACCCAAGACAACTTATACCAGCAAAGCAGCACAATAAGCCTTCAATACAATGCCACTGATACAATGAATCTGACATTGGCAGTCCTTTACATAAATGATTTGTTGAATAGTTCGAATGCTACAGTCGACAATGGATTGATCGATTCATTTTCTTTAAATGGATTGGCTGAAGGAAGATATAATTGGACCGTCAATGTGACAGACGGCAGCGGATTTACAGCCCAGCCCAAAGTAAGATGGTTCACGATAGATTATACGAAGCCAAGCATCAACCTATCGGCTCCTGCTGATAATGCTTCGACGAATCTGAGCTTTGCATATTTTAATTTTACTGCGGCAGACAATTCCATAAATAACCTGTCATGCAACCTGACGATGAATAATGTCGTGAAATTATCGAATTTTACTGCCGCCAATGGTAACATGACCTCTAAGCTCGTGGTCAATATTTCGAATGGTGTGAATTATTGGAATGTGACCTGCTGGGACAGCGCTGGCAACGTAAATACCAGCACGACATGGCACTTGAATGTTAGTTCACCCCCGAACGTTATGCTGAATTTCCCATATGACAATTATTCACAGAACAAGTATAACCTTACAATGTCATATATCCCGGCAGATGTCGGCGGCTTTAACAGGTGCGACCTGATCATTAATGGAGTATATAATCAATCGAATTTGACAGCGATCAATAATAGCGGCATGAATTATTTCAATATCACATTTTCCTCAACAGGCAAGTATAATTGGACTGTAAATTGTACAGATACTACAGGCATCAGCACGATTGCTCCTGCAAGGACATTATATATCGATAACAGTTCTCCTGCGATAAATCTATATAATCCTCAGCCTGGCGATTCTATCTACAATTCAACAGTTAACTTCAATTATAGCGCTTCTGATGACTTTGATAATCTGCTCAGCTGCAACTTGACCATGGATGGAGTCGTCAATAGGACAAACATAAGCACTCCCGCAGGTTATGTGATCAATATTTCCATAAATCTGTCGACGCAGAGCATCCATTATTGGAATGTTTCCTGCTGGGATGATGCAGGCAATATTAACACGAGCGAAACAAGAAACTTTTCCAACTTCGTGCCGTCAGCGATAACATTATATGCGCCTGGAATAAATGCAACTCTTAATTATGGCCAAAACATCAGGTTCGACTATATGCCTAATGATGCGAATGGCATAAATTTCACCCAGCTGATCCTGAACGGAAAAGTCAATGCAACAAGCTATAACGTGACTGTCGGCTTTATGAATTATTTTTATGCCAATTTGACTGATGGATTCTATTCGTGGACCGTGAACGCCACAAACAATGTCGGATTGGTAGGCACAGCCAACTCCAGAAATTTCACAGTCGATACGACACCGCCAAATGTGATATACACTTATCCGAATAATACTGCCGTAGTCGGCTGGAATAATGTAACATTCAATTTCACGGCAACAGATAACATTGCCAGCGTCATGGCCTGCAATGTGACATTGAACAATAGCATCTTATATTCTAATATCAGCATAACAAATGGGACTCCGTTTGTCTTTACTCAGATATTAGGCGACGGAAACTATAATTGGAGTGTCAGCTGCAAGGATGCGACCAATTGGACGAATATTCCGACGGTCGTCAACTTCAGTGTCAGCGCACCCCCTAACGTGACTCTTAACTGGCCGATAAATTATTATCGAAACAACACAGTAAACATTGTTTTCAACTACACACCATATGATGCGATAGGATTCCAAAATTGCACTCTATATTATGATGGTGCAAAGAATATCACCCAAGGCATTATTGTGAAGAATCAACCTAATTACTTTACTCTGAATAACTTGAATGGAGGAGTCCATAATTGGACTGTGCAGTGTATAGACCTTGCCCCAGACCTGAATGTTTATGCTCCGCCTGTGGCGTATTTCATAATCGACCTTACCGGCCCCAACATAACGCTTTTGTCGCCCCAGCCAAACCAAACTTTCAATTTGAACAATGTCACATTCAATTGGACACCTATAGATTATAATGGGACAGCCATCAATTGCACTATCGCTGTGACAGATAATCCCGCAAACAGGACAGCCAACATTAGTGCGCTCAGCGCAACAGTGTTCTCGCAGCAATTCAATAATCTTTCTGAGGGCATACACTATTGGAATGTTTCTTGCATGGATGATCTAGGCAATATGAATTATTCAGGGATTTGGAATTTTACGATCAACCAGGCAGATTTGTCCATCAACACAAGCGATATCATCTTCAACAATACAAACCCTGACGAGAACCAATCCCTCAGGATTAACGCGACTGTGCATAATATCGGAGGAGTGACTGCCAATAATGTATTGGTAGAGTTCTGGGATGGTAATCCCGGCCTTGGAGGGATATTCATTGGAAATGATACAGGGACCATCGGAATAAATGGTTCAAGGTCATTCTCAACACAATGGAACATCAGCCTAGGCTATCATACAATATATGTCTTGTCTGATCCGCATAACGCGATAAATGATTTGAACAGGAATAATAATAATGCTACAATAAATATCTCAGTATTGCGTTCTATCATCAATGCCCCATCTAATTCTACTGGATTGGCGAGTGCAAATGTAAGCATCAATTTCACTCTTCAGGACTTCACTAATGGTGCGCTGAATTATTCTGTGTTTGTGGATAATTTGTCAAATGGCCAGAATGGCACTGCTGTTGACAACAATTCCTATGCCATCAATGTGACATTTGCACAAGGCATGCATAGCATAAAAATAGAAGGCCTGGACTATTTGGGTAGAAGAAAGAATTCGACAGCAGTCTTTTTATTGATAGATTATACTCCGCCGAATTCTACTATCAATACCCAGAATAATACATGGTATAATTATTCACATCCCCAGATAAATATAACTTCATATGATAATATTGCGGCCATGATAAATTATACCATCTTCGCGAATGGCTCTGCAAATATTTTCGGAAATATAACCAATGGCACATCTCTGCTTGTCAATCTTTCATTCGCCTCTGACGGGGCTTATGCAATAATGATGCAATCATTTGATGAGCTGAATAATACTGCAAATAGCTCGGTGAAAATAATTTATGTAGATACCCATCCGCCAGGCATTCAGCTATACTCGCCTGTCAATGGAGCCAATTTCACTTCAAGGGCCGTTTCCCTGAATTATTCGTTCTATGATAACCTAGCGTCATATGGGATGTGCAATCTGACCTTGGATGGAATCAACGTAGCATCCTATAATTCAACCCTAAATTATATAATGAATTACACGGCAAACAATCTTATTGAAGGATCGCATTATTGGAATGTCAGCTGCATAGATATTGCAGGCAATATAAATGTGAGTCAGACAAGGTCCTTCAACATCTACATCTTTCCGAACATATCGCTAGTCAATCCTCCAAACAATTATTGGAGCAACACAGAGAATAATACGTTCTATTTCAATGTTAGCGACGAGACAGGGTTGCAGAATTGTTCTGTAATAATAAATGGGCAAGTTAGCAAGACAAAGAATAATTCGCAATTAACCAATAATGCCACTAATAATATCACTGTGAATAACACGCTATCTGGCAATTATAGCTGGTTTATTGAATGTTATGATAATACATCATACAGGACTTATTCAAACACCAGTTCAAGAACATTGTATGTCGATACCATATCCCCTCAACCAATGATCGAGACAATAAATAATACCTGGTACAACATGACCTCTCCTTCAATCACTTTCAATATCACAGACAACATGGACGATATGCTCAATTATACAATTTATGTAGACGGCTCAATTAATAGAACAGGGACAGTGAGTAATTCAACATCAACATCAATAAATTTGACAGGAATACTGGACGGTGTCCACTCAATTGTCTTGGAAGCCGTGGATGAGGCGCTCAATAAAAAGAATTCATCACCCATAATAATCTACATTGACACTATAAAGCCTTCGATCAATTTGACTTATCCGCCTAATGGAACCAATATAACTACGAATTATATCGATCTCAATTTCACACCATATGATAATTTGGCCCCATACCTTATTTGTAATCTGACTCTGGACGGAAATATCATAGGATCAAATCTGAATGTGTCTAATGGATCAAATGCCAATATATCTGTCACCAATCTTATAGGAGGAAATCATTATTGGAATGTAAGCTGTATAGATATTGTTGGAAATAAGAATACCAGTGCTAACTCAATATTCTATGTGATGATGCCTGACCTGTATATAGATAATGCATCAATATGGTTCAGCAATTACAATCTTATAGAAAATCAGACTATAACAGTGTTTGCAAATGTTACAAACATAGGTAATGTGAATGCATCCAATTTTACTGTTGAAATCAGGCTCAACGCCCTCAACGGCACTTTACTATACAATGCCAGCATGAACATATCGGCCAATGGATCAAAGCAGATATCTCTGAACTATACAGTGCCGCTCGGATTGTCCGACTTCTATGTCTTATTGGATACTCCGCTAGCGACGAATGGCACTGTGAAAGAGGAGAATGAATCCAATAATTGGGCCCATAGAGCGGTATATGTGGCATTTTGGCAATATTTGCTTGGGACTACAAATGACAAGCTTGTCATAAATGATAATGTAAACTCTACATTGTTTGATTGGGTAGTAAGCAACAGTACAGGCAGCAACCTATACGCTACAGATGTTGATTCAGTAATATCATGGACAAAATTGCAGGCTTTAGGGAGATCAGCTGCAAATGCATCTTCTTTCAATGATTTTGCGGCGCTGGATATAAAATTGAATTCGACATCATACTCGGATTCTGTCAACAAGACATTCACGACAACAGGGAATCCGATAGAACTTGCAAACTATACTATCTTTAACAGGCTAATCAAAAATATATCGATTGTGAACAGCACCAATAATTCAAACTTTAAGACAGGGATATTATGGGATACATCACAGGGTGGAGCATCATATAATGGCAACCAGGATGTGGTATTTGTATCACAGATACATAAAAATATGCAGGGCTATAATGGCACTGTCGACTATGAAATGAGGGTTCCGGCATCATTGCGATCCTATAGGGCCGGATATGATATGATTGCCTTATATATTGAAATAAATTAGTATTGAAATAAATTTGTATGGAATTAAATTTGTATGGAATTAAATTTGTATGGCATCAAATTAATATGGAAATAAAAAATAGGTTTGGCAAATGACAGACAGGATAACTACAATGAGAGACAGGAAATCTTCAATGAGAGAAAGGAAAAATAATTACATATTTGTATGCTTAGCAATACTTATATTGATTATCTGCATAAAAGAGTCCTACGCAACCATCTCGCAAGGAGCATCTGACACTAATCTTAATTCAACAAACGAGAGCATGGCATTTTCCGCAGAAAATGATTCCAATGGAAGCGATCAGGTCCTATACCTGCCCAGCAGCTATTATGGCTCAGGTGATGTCGTCAATATTTCAATATCAAACATGAGCTATATAGATGTCAATGCCCAATTGTCCCTTGAGATTACATTGAAGGAGGATCCAGGTTATGCTTTCAGATATCTTGGAGCTGTCGGAGAGAGTGTGCTCTTTGTCCCGCAAAAAGTAGGTACATATGTGATATCATTATATGAAATAGTGGACAGCAATATGGTGCTCCTCTCAGAAAAATCATTTCTCGTATATGATTCAGATTCATCAACATGCAAGGGCTATAATGTCGGGGACAATGTCGAGATAGATTTCAGGTCTTATGCACAATATAATGACACTTCAAAAGTCCCCGACCTCCCGCTATCTGTATCCATGATATATCTTGATGATATAACAGGCAAGACAGAGAAATATATCTATTCGCAGGAAATTAAGCCATCGATATATTATGAAGTCTCCAAGTCAGGAAAATACTCATTATTTGCAGACGATCAATACCTTGACTGCTTTGTCGTAAGATCATATTCAAATTCATCAAATCTTTCTGTCGGAATCAATGATAACTCCACAAATGATTCGGGGATATATGTCAATAATATGCTGGACAATGTAAGCATACAATCATTGCTAGATGATATGCAACTAAAAAATGATTCAGGAAGCCAGATAAATGCGTCAGGCGACGGGGATATGGATATAATTAATTTCACCCAAGGAAATCTCTCTTCATATGACACATCAAAAGAACTGAACTTTTCTCTAGATAAAATCATAGAGATGAAGGCATCGCCTGCAGGACTAGTATTTGCCAAGATATCGAGAGGAGGTATATCCGACCTAAATGACATATGGATATTTGATATTAATACTGGCGCAAGCGTCAGGATAGGGTATGATGCCAGTGCGCCTGCCCAGGATTTTTCATTGGGGCTGAAAGATGATCATCTGTTCTGGCTCTCAGAGGACCGCAAAACAATATTTGCATACAATACGATGAACAATACCCAGATATCAGAAGCTGTGCCAGAATATGATATTTCCAAAGGAGAGTTCGGGATAATACATTTCGTTAATGATCCGTCTATTAATTGGACTATCATGATCGACAATTCGCAATTCTATTTTTATAGCAATGAATCAGGACAGGTATTTTCTGACGATAATATGGATATCAAGGAGGCATTCCGTAAGAAAGTTTCTTTGGATCATCTGATGGATCCAGGGGACATAGCATCATTGGGGCTAGAAATAGACAGGGCCTTTTCAGTAAATGAATCCAAATGACATGGCTTGAAAAATGATGGATAATAAAATCAATTACAAAGACAATAAAGGGATTGATTGGATAGTCGAAAGAATCTTCATAAAAAGAATCTTAATATTATCCTCATTGATATTTTTTTCGTTCTTGCTATTCGCCCCTAAAGTATCGGCGTCGCTGAATGCGAGCGAATCGCAATATATGATTACCATCGGACCTGTTAATGGGTCGGCAGTCGCAAACTATGCATATGCATCAATATTCAACCCAGCATCATCCAACTCTACGGTCCTGATCAGAAGGATATATATACAGTCTGATGCGACTGCAGCAGCCGCCTATCAGGTGATGACTGTCAGGAGGATCTCTGCAGCCAGCATAGGGACACAGATATATGCACAGAACATAACAGAGAAGAATAATAATTCTGCAAATCCGAATGCTGAGATACGGTATGCTGGGCCGACTATCACATTATCAGGGACTGTCAATTCACGTCTGGCAGCTGTTGTTGCACCAGGGGCAGCGGGATCTCAAAACGGAATAAAGCTATTATCATTCGACTATACAGACCCTATCGCTTTGCTGCCTGGCGAAGGCCTGGCATTATACCAAGAGGCTGCGGGAAGCGCCAATCAGAAAATAAGGCTATTGATAGAATGGGATGAGCAGAATATCACAGCAAAGCCTAAGGATGAATTTATAATTACCGGTCCTAATGATGCTGTTGCAGCAACAGCAAATTATGTATATGACACATTGTATAATCCTCTGACATCAAATAAGACAGCCATTGTTAAGAGAATCTCTATTGATATAGATTGTTCAGGTGCCGCTGCGTATACAAATAATCTGGTGATCAGGAGGATTACCAATGCCAGCGCAGGAACGCTCACGCCGCAGGCAGATATCCCGAAGAAATATTCTGCGGCCAACAATAGCCTGATGGAATTCAGGCATACAGGAGTCAATGTAACATTTGCAGGCACAGCAGATTCGAGAATTAGCATGGTTACCCCGTGCGGCGCTGCAGACCAGCACAATGGGCATAAAGAATATTATTTTAACCCAGGAGAGGAGAACATAATATTAAAGCAAGGAGAAGGCATAGCATTATATACCGACGCTGTTGGAAGTGCCAGTCAATTGGTGAAATTTTCAGTTGAATGGGAAGAGATAAAAAATACTAGTACGCCTACGCCAAAAAATGATCTTGTGATATCAATGCCAAGGGTCGCTGTCGCTGCAACAACAGGTTATGTATATCATTCATTCTTCAATCCAGCGAACAGCAACAGGACGGCAATAATCAAGAGGGTAGAGATGAGAATAGATGCTATAGGTGCAGCAACATACCAGCCGATTAGCCTGAGAAGGATCAATGCATCATCAGGAGGCACGCTGATAACACAGTCAGGCATCCCAAAAAAACAGACATCGACAAACGATTCATTGATGGAGCTAAGATATCAGGGTCCTACAGTCACTTACGTGAGTAAAGGAAATGGTACGATATTAAATGTTCTAGGAGCAGGGGCCGTAGGGCAGCTTTGGTCAACAAGAGAATTCATATTCTATAATCATGAAAATATGATCCTGCAGCCAGGCGAAGGAATAGCAATGTATTCTGAGGCCGCAGGCAGCGCAAACCAATATGCGAAATTTTCAATAGAATGGGAGGAGGAGCCCAATTCTTCAGCTACACCACCTCAAAACGAATTCATTTACAACATTGGAGAATTGACTGGGCTGGCAACTACGAATTATAATTATACATCATTTTTCAATCCTGCAAATAGCAACATCACTGCGATAATACATAATATATATCTTGGTGTAGATTCCATTAATAGCGCAGCGTATAGGATATTTGATATCAGAAGGATAAGCAATGCAAGCGGCGGAGTATTGACGAACCAGTCAGATATGCCAAAAAAGAACACAGGCTCTAATATAAGCGTAATGCAGGTAAGATATGGGAATCCTAATGTTACAATGCTCGGATCTTCAGATTCAAGGATTATTAGTGTCCAAAGCTCTGGAACAACAGGCTCGGCAGTCGCTCCTCAGTTGAGCGGCACTCAATCAATTCAGTTTCCTGGAGAGGATTTAGTCTTGCGACCAGGAGAGGGTATTGTGCTCTATAATGAGGGCGCCGGAAATGTTAATTGGAAGACAAATTTATTTATCGTCTGGCAGGAAGTCCCGTATGCACAGACTCCATTGCCTGTTGGGGAAAATATAATCTCGTTAGGACCAGTGGCCGGATCATTGAGTGCTAACTATGTATTCAGTACAGTATTCAATCCTTCAAATTCTAACAGGTATTATATATTCAAGAAGATAGGAATACGGGGCGATAGGAATGCAGGAGCTACAGCTCCGACTTATATACCATTTTCATTAAGAAAGATATCATCAGCTTCTGGAGGAACGCTCATCACAAAAACCAATGTGCCGCAAAAAAATACTAATGCGAGCACAACAACAGCAGAGTTAAGATATGGGGGGCCTTCTGTAAATTTCCTGCAATCCAACGATTCCCGCATCCTCGGAGTGATACAGCAAGGTGCTGTTGGACAAGAATATGGGACAATGGAGGCATATTTTCTGCCAGACGAGGAATATATACTGATGCCTGGAGAAGGATTAGCGCTATACCAAGAGCAGGCTCCTGGAGACATCAATATGAATTACAGGTTCGATATGGTATGGAATGAATCAATATTAGATGCTATTCCTCCGTCAATAATCTTTAATGCGAATACTACAGCGTCAGGCAATTATTCGCAAAGCTCGATATATGCAAATGCTGCAGCCTATGATAATAGGCAGCTTGGGAACATAACAATATACTTATATAATTCCACTAATGGTTTGGTATATAATTATACTAGCTCCGCATCACCAGCGATAACAAATTTCACCAATCTTGCAGATGGCACATATTATCTGAATGCAACTGCCAATGACAGCGCCGGCAATATTAATCAGACTGAGACTCGTGTTTTTGTCTTGGATGATACCCTGCCTCAAGTCAGTTTCTTGCCTGATACTATGGCTTCAGGAAATTATTCTCGCACCTGGATTTATGCTAATGTCTCTGTCTCTGATTTGCATTTTGACAAAGTTGTCGTGAGATTGTATAATTCTAGCGGGTCG
>Ga0182011_10002592_pt1 | contig 15188 bp, 15 predicted proteins | sample 711E1DmetaG_FD_120481 | JGI IMG/M metagenome (GOLD analysis project Ga0182011, IMG submission 120481) | Permafrost microbial communities from Stordalen Mire, Sweden - 711E1D metaG | ecosystem: Environmental > Terrestrial > Soil > Wetlands > Permafrost | place: Sweden: Stordalen | collected... | reverse complement strand
GATCCGCCGGCACCGCCCTTAGCCGCTGCGTTCACGGAACGCATGGCGCACCGCACCGCCACCGCGGCTGGCCAGACACGCTACAAATTACGCCAGCAAACGGTGGAGCCCGTTTTCGGAATCATTAAGCAAGCCATCGGATTCCGGCGCTTCATGCTTCGCGGTCTGGAGAACGTGTCGTTGGAATGGATCCTCGTGACGCTGTCCTACAACCTCCGGCGGCTGCACACCCTCGGCGCAGTGCTCAAAGCGGCCTGAAGCCCTCTGCGGGGGCAGTCCCGGGGTTGAAAATCGCCTCCGGATCAAGAAAACGGACGCCTTCGTCCACCGCCGAGTAGAAAAACCGGATATCACTCGGCCCTTCCGGGCTCCGCCAAAATGGCGCAGCCATTTTATTCTAGCAGCGCGGAGGACAAAGTCCGACATGCTGCTAGATTTCGTCGACAAAAATCAGCACGCCAGTGGCGTTGTCGAAGCCTCCGCGCATGCTGGCGAGTGTGATCATCTCCTTGATCCCACCGGTCGGGCTCGCCGCCTGGGTCAGGATTTCTGCAATTTCCGGCTCTTGAATGAAGCGGGTGATGCCGTCGCTGCACAGCAGGATGCGGTCGCCTGTTTTCAATGGCCGGATCAGATTGTCCACCTCCGGAGGCTTCGGCTGGCCGACGCAGCGAGTCAGTGCGTTCCGGGTGCGGGCGCTGAGATGATTGGCGGCACCGTGCCCGTGAAGGGCGCGAATCTCGTTTTCCACCGTGTGGTCGAGCGTGATCTTCTCCAGCGTGCCGTCGCGCTGCAGGAAACAGCTCGAATCGCCCACATGCGCCACCTGCAGATGCTGGTCGAAAATCCGGACGACGATCAGGGTCGTTCCGATGCCAAAGACTGAATCAATTGTCCGTCCCCGGGTGACGACGTGCTGGTTGATTGTCCGGATAAGGGTGGAGAAGTCCCAGTCGCCGTCGGCGGGAAGGGCCTGGCCCATGGCCGCCAAGTGCTTTACCGCTTCCTCGGCCGCCTCGCCCCCCCCAGCCAGCCCGCCGATGCCGTCAGCCACCGCGTAAAGCCGCAGTTCATCGTCGCGAAGGAAGCGGTCCTCGTTTTCTTCGCGAATTTTGCCGATGTCAGTCAGGGCGGCCGTGCGGATGCGCATAAGCAGTGATACCGGCAAATTAGCCGGACCGGTCTCAAACGAAAGGTTTAAATCGCGTTTCTCGGTTTTCTTTGGTCAGCCGCTGATAATCGCGCTTCGGCAGGCACTCGAGAAAGAGGCGACCGTAGGCCTTGGCCAGCACGCGCGAGTCGAGAACGGTTACCAGCCCTCGATCGGTTTGGGTGCGGATCAGCCGGCCGATGCCCTGCCGAAATTTCACGAGCGCGTCTGGCAGCGTCAGTTCGTTGAACGGGTTGCCGTCGCGATCGCGGATCCACTCGGCCCGGGCCTGCGCCACCGGATGCGTCGGGACGTCAAAGGGCAGGCGGGTGATCACCACTTGCGAAAGCGCATCGCCCGGCACGTCGACTCCCGTCCAGAAGCTGTCCGTTCCAAACAGGATGGCGTTGCCGGCGGCGCGCATCCGGCGGGCAAGTTCCGTGCGGGAGGCGTCTCCCCCCTGCAGGAAGAAGGGCCGGCGCTCCCGCGCATAGACCGGATCCAGCGCCTCGGCACATCGACGCAGGTCGTGGTAGCTCGTAAAGAGCACGAGCGAGCCGCCGCGGACGCGCAGGGTGCAGAATTCGAGGTAGTCAATCAGGGAGTCGAGCGCCAGGCGGGCGTCGGTGGGCGAGGGGAGCGGCACATCGGCCGCCACGTAGACGCGGAGGTTGCGTTCGTAGTCGAAGGGCGATGCGACGACCATGGTGCGCGCGTTCAGGGCCCCGACCCGTTGCTGGAACGGCTCGATCTGACCGCCCATGGCGAGGGTCGCGCTGGTGAACAACACGGAGGTCTTTCGCTGCAGCAGATGTTCGCGCAGGTAGGGGGCGACGTCGAGCGGCGCCGTCTGGAGTGTGACGATCTGGCCTTTGCGGCCGGATCGCTCGATCCAGTGGACATGGTCTTCGGCGGCCAGGCGAAGGAATTGCTGCAGACCCGTGCGGTAGGTATTCAGACGGCCGCGTTGCTCCAGCAGTTCGTCGCGGTCGCGGCCTTCGTCGAAGCGATCCGCCAGTGTTCCGACTGCCTTGACCAGCCCGGTCAGCGGGGCGTCGAGCCACGGTTCGGCAAAACCCTCTTCCTGCACCCGGACAATCGCCTGTTTGTCGAGCAGGTGGTCGCGGAAGAACCCGAAGAACTGCTCGGCGGCCTCGAGGGCGTCCTCGACGAGCTGCTTTTCCCGCGCGCCGCCGAGCCGGTGGAGCAAGCCGCGCTTCTTAGCCGGATTCCACAGGTATTTCAACAGGCGGTCGGTGCCGAAGCTGGTCAGGTGCAATCCAAAGTGGTCGGTGGCGATCTCCGGCACGGTGTGCCCCTCGTCGAGGACAACGAAATCGTCGGGAAACAAGATGCCGCGTGTGCCGCCTTTTTCCGCGGCGCCGCCGGCGCTCAGGTGGGCGAAGAGCAGGCTGTGGTTGACAATGATGACCTGGGCGTGGCGAAGGCGGGCGCGCGCCCGCTGGTAGAAACAATGCTCGCCGCCGCAATTCTTGTGGCTGCAGGCGGAAGAATCTGCGTTGACCGCCTCCCAGACGTCGGGTGACGGCGCCGGATTGAGTTCATGCCGGAGGCCCTCGCGCGATTGCCCGGCCCAGGCGGCGATGCGCTGGAGTTCCTCGTGGTCGGCCGAGGCAAACAGTTCGTGGCGGCTTTGGAGGGCGTGCGCGAGCCGGGTGGGGCAAAGGTAGTTGGCCTTGCCGACCAGAAGGGCCGACTTGAATTTGGCGTAGGGGCGGAGCTCGTCCACCGATTCGAACAGACGCCGGCACAACGGCAGGTCCTTGGTCTCGATTTGTTCCTGCAACGAAATCGTGTGAGTGGAGACAATCATCTGCCGCGTCTGGTCCATCGCGTGGAGGATGCCCGGCACGAGGTAGGCCAAACTCTTGCCGACGCCGGTGCCGGCTTCAAAGAGCAGAACTTCATCGTCGGACATTGAGCCGGCGACAGCCCGGGCCATCTGCTCCTGCTGCGGCCGGTGTTCCAGTTTGAGCGCCTGCTGCAGCCATCCGCCCTCCGCGAAGGCCTGCGCGACCAAGGCCGGCATCTGGCTGGGCGGAGGCGGGGAAGATCCAGGGTCGTCGCGGAGTCCGATCATAATTGAGATTGAGACCGACCAGCAATGAATTGTGCGTGCCGCAGAGCAATTGGATTTGCGCTTTCAAGGCGACGGCAAAATCTAGTCCTATTTGCATGATTCAGGGGAAAACCAAGGTGGAGCGGCTTGTCCTCAAGACGTTCGGGGCGCGTTGAGGACAACGCGCGCCACCAATGTCAGTCTCTTCTGTGATATTTAGTCATTTGCCGCATGTCTGATCAGGCACAGCCGGTCCCCTGGATTGAGGAATTGGTGACCTTTCTCCGGGCACAGCCGGATATCCGGGCGGTGCGCGTGGATCCCACGGGGAAAAAACTGTCCGTGGCGACTTTGGGCGACATCGACCCGGCGGCCGTGCACGCACGCGTGGCCGCGACGATTGCGGCGATCGAGGCGCGGCTGAAAGACGGCGCCCAACGCGCCGGCGGCGCGGTGCCGCCGGGCTATGTGTCTCGGCAGATGGGCGCGGCGACTGAAGTGGCGCGGGCTAGTTGCTCCACGGCGGAGAGGCTCTGGCTGTGGCGCGAATACTCCTGGCCTGAGATGGCGCGGGCCGAGGCGCCCCAGGAGCCGGAGTGGAAGCAACTCGCAGCCCTGGCGGCGGCTTGTGGCGGACTGGGGATCGTCGCGTTTGTCGGAGCCCATTTTTGGGGCGCGCCCATGTGGCTCACGCGAGGGCTCTACGTTGCGGCGATTCTAACCGGCGGGTGGGATGCCGCCAAAGACACCTGGGAGAAGCTGAGCAGCCTGAAGCTGGATATTCACTTTCTCATGCTCGCGGTGGCAGCGGGAGCCATGGCCATCGGAGCTTGGGGTGAGGCGACGCTGCTGCTTTTCCTGTTTTCGGCTTCGGGTGCGATGGAGGAATTCGCGCTCGACCGGACGCATCGCGAGGTGAGCGCGCTGCTCAAGGCTTCGCCGAAGACGGCAACGCGGGTGGAGGCGGATGGCAGTCAACACGAGGTCCCGACTGAACAGATCGGCGTCGGCGATCACGTGTTCGTGAAGCCGGGCGAGATGTTTCCGGCGGACGGCGATGTCGTCAAAGGCAAGACGGCGAGCGACGAGTCGACGCTCACTGGTGAAGCGCAACCGGTGGAGAAAAACCCGGGGGAACCGGTGTTCAGCGGCACGCTCAATCTGTGGGGCGCGGTCGAGGTGGTGGTGCGGCGGCTGCCGGGCGAAAGCACGTTGCAGAAGATCATCCGGCTCATCCAGACCGCGCAAAAACTCAAGGCGCCCAGCGAGCGGTTTACGGACAGGTTCGGCGCCGGATACACTTTTCTCGTCCTGGGCATGACGACCGTCATGTTCTTAATCTGGTGGCTGGTTTTTCATCTGCCGCCCTTTGATAACACCCCGGAGCATACCTCGGCCTTCTATCGCGCGATGACGCTATTGGTAGTCGCTAGTCCCTGCGCGCTCGTGCTGTCGATTCCCTCCGCCGTCCTCGCCGCCATCGCGTGGGGTGCCCGCAACGGCATCCTGTTCCGCGGGGGCGCCGCCATCGAGAAACTGGCGGAGGTGGACCTCGTGGCGTTGGACAAGACCGGCACGTTGACCACCGGAGAGCTCGCGGTGGTCGGGGTCGAGAGTTTCCCGGCCGGTCGGGAGCAGGAGATCATCGAGCTGGCGTGCGCCCTCGAGGGAAATTCGCAGCACCCGATCGCCCGGGCCGTGACGCGGCATGGCAAGAAGAACGGCGTGCGCGAATTGCAGGTGGAGGAGTTCGCCTCCATCACGGGGCAGGGTTTGCGTGGGCGGCATGACGGTGCCTCCGTGATGCTGGGTCGCCGCGAATTGTTGGAAGAGGGCCCGCTCGCGGGCTGGGCCCGGAGTCTGCCGCCCGCCTCGGCGGAATTGACGGAAGTGTGGGTCCTCGCGAGCGGACTCATCGGCCGGGTGCTGTTGCAGGACGAGATTCGCACGCAGTCGCGCGACGTGCTGGCCCAATTGCGCGCCAAGGGCATCAGGACGGTCATGCTCACGGGCGACCGGAGCCACGCGGCGGAGGCGGTGGCCCGGGAACTCGGACTGGACGAGGTCAAGGCCGGACTCTCGCCCGAGGGCAAGGTGGCGGCGATCCAGGCGTACCGCGCGCAGGGGTACAAGGTGGCGATGGTCGGCGACGGGGTGAACGACGCGCCGAGTCTCGCCGCGGCCCATGTCTCGGTGGCGATGGGGGCGCGGGGCAGCGACGCGGCGCTCGAACAAAGCGAGGTCATTCTGATGAACGACCGGATCGACCATTTTCTTTCGGCCGCGCACCTCAGTCGCCGCGCCCGCCGCATCATCCGGCAGAATCTCGCCGTCGCTCTCGGCGTGGTGGTGATCATGGTTCTGGCGGCGGGACTCGGCGTGGTGCCGTTGACGGTTGGCGTCTTCGCCCATGAAGGCAGCACGGTCGTGGTGTGCTTGAACAGCCTGCGGCTCCTGTTTGGGCGCAACGGCTGAGCTGGAGCGAAGTGGTCGGATGTGGGGTGCATCGCCGAATGCCGCCGTTTCATCGAGCGCGGCGGGGTCCGGCGTGCACTCCGAAGGCCTGGCGAAGGAGTGCGACCCCGCCCTCCAACGCCGTCCCGGACAGTTCGCGGAATTGCGTGTGAAAATCGCCTCGTCGGCATCATTTCGGCTAAGCGGGATCTGGCGGACGTTCGTTCCGCTCGAATCCTCGGAGAATGGCTGGTGCCATTTCCGGCTTTATCCCGGCGGTCGGATCGGACCATGATCGGAAATGCACCGCCGCCACTTCCTGGAAAAGTGCGGGCTGATCACTTTCGGCGCGCTGGTCCCGGCGGCCCGGCGGATCCTGGCGACTGATCGAGCTCCCTTGGCCCCTTTGCCTCCCATGTCTTCCTCCGTCTCCGATTCCATCCGGCCGTCCTGCCGCCCTCTGCCAGCCCGGCGCACCTTTGTCAGTCCCGCGATCGAAGCGCGCATCGCCGCCGTACGAAGCCATATCGGCAATGCGGAACTGGCCTGGCTGTTTGAGAATTGTTATCCCAATACGCTCGACACGACCGTGACCTTTGAAAACGGGCCTGGCGGGGCGGACACATTCGTCATCACGGGTGACATCCCCGCGATGTGGCTTCGCGACTCGACCGCCCAGACGCGCCTGTACGTACCGCTGGCGAAGGACGATGCCAAGCTGCGGGAGCTGTTCCGTGGACTGATTCGTCGGCAGGCGAGGTGCATCCTACTCGACCCCTATGCCAATGCCTTCTACCGGGGACCCGAACTCGGCGAATGGCAACACGACGCGACGGACATGAGGCCCGGCGTGCACGAGCGCAAATGGGAGCTCGATTCGCTTTGTTATCCGATTCAGCTGGCCACGGCGTATTGGAAGACCACCGGCGATCGAATGCCGTTTGACCAAGCCTGGCAGGCCGCCGCGCGACTCACCGTCGCCACCATGAAGACCGAGCAGCGATTGAACGGCGACACGCCGTACCGCTTCGCTCGGAAGTCGGATTTCTTTTTCGACAACGAGCCGAATCGCGGGACGGGCAGCCCCACCCGGAAGGTTGGTCTGATCCACTCGGCGTTCCGGCCGTCCGACGACGGTTGCGCTTTTCCATTTCTCATTCCGTCGAACCTATTCGCCGAGCACTCGCTCCGGCAGCTCGCCGGGCTGGCAGCAGAGGTGGTCGGAGACAGCGCGCTGCAGCAGGAGTGTCTGGCGCTCGCCGACACCCTGCACCGTGCGCTCGAGCGTTATGCGACTTGCGAGCACCCGGTTCATGGCCGGATCTATGCCTTCGAAGTCGATGGGTTCGGCAATGCGCTGATGATGGACGACGCCAATGTTCCCAGCCTGCTGGCGCTGCCCTACCTGGGTTGCTGTGCGCCCGATGATCCTACTTATCGCCGGACCCGCGCCTTTGTCTTGAGCCGCGACAATCCCTACTTCCACATTGGCAAACTCGCGGAGGGCGTGGGTGGGCCCCACGTGGCCCCGACGATGATCTGGCCGCTCTCCATCATCGTGCGTGCGCTGACGAGCACGGACGACGGAGAAATCACGGAATGTGTGCGCATGCTGGTCCGGACCCATGCCGGCACCGGTTTCATGCATGAGTCATTCGATCCCGACGACCCGCGACAGTTCACGCGTCCCTGGTTCGCGTGGTGCAATTCGATGTTCGGGGAGCTGATCGGCTGGCTGGCCGACACTAAGCCGGATCTTTTGGCGAAGATCTGACCGGGACTGCAACTACGCCGAAGCAACAGAGTCTTGCCGGGTGGCGCGGCTTGTTCTCAAGACGCTGCCGGGGTTTTTTGTGACACAGAGGGCACGGAGGCGGCGCCGAGCTCACGGAGTTCCGAACATCACCAGCAACCATCCGCTCTCTGTGTTCTCGGATTGGCTCCCGATGATCTCTGTGACGAAATCCAGTTCTCGTTTCACAATTTGCACAGCTACGGCTGCTTGGCTATCGTCGCCTGCGTTTATTCGCCGATCCACACGTGATCGCCGGTCCGCACCTGCTCAAATAGTTCCACGATATCCAGGTTGCGCATCAGCACACATCCGGCGCTTTGCGGCGTGCCGATGCGGTCTTCATGATTGGTCCCGTGGATGTAGATATAGCGATCGTGAGAATCGACCTCCCCGCCGCAATTCGCACCCGGCTCAAGGCCAGCCAACCATAAGATCCGGGTGGTGATCATGTTGCTCCGATTCTCCTCATCGCTGAATTCCCTGAAATGCTGGCTGGTCGGCACGCGGCCCTTGAACACCATGCCGGGCGGTTGGTCCCGGCCGATCTTCTCCGCGATGGCATGCAGTCCAAGTGGCGTGCCCAGCGAGCCTTTGACGTTTGAGGGAGGCCGGAGGGACGTGGATACGGCGAACGCCCGCACGAGTTCGCTTCCCCGGTAGAACCGCATACTCTGGCTGCCCACCCGGACCACAAGAATCTGGTTTGCGGGCTTGATTCCGAGCGCTGCGCACTTTTCGATGACCTGTTTGATTGAAGAATTCACTGTGAACACCATCCCATATCGAGTCGGCATCGTCGGCGCCACCGGCGCCGTCGGTCAAGAGTTGTTTCGGCTGCTGCTGGAACGCAATTTCCCCATGGTCGAGCTGAGACTATTTGCCTCGGCGCGGTCGGCGGGCAAAGTGATTGAGCGCGGCGGGAAGAGATTCACGGTGACGGAGGCGAAGCCGGAGATCTTTGCGGACCTCGACGTGGCGTTTTTCAGCGCCGGTGGATCGGTGACTCGCGCGTTGGCTCCCGCCGCGGTAAAGGCCGGCTGCCTCGTGCTGGACAAGAGTTCGGCCTTCCGCATGGATCCCAACGTTCCGCTCGTTATTCCCGAAATCAATGCCCACGCCATCCGCCGGCATCAGGGCATTATTGCGAGTCCCAATTGTTCCACTGCGGTCACGCTCATGGGGCTGTATCCGCTTCACCGCGCTTTTGGCCTAAAGCGTTATTTTGCCGCCACCTATCAGTCGGTTTCGGGCACCGGGGCCGAGGCGGTCCGGGAACTCGACGCACAGTCGCATGCCTGGGCCCGCGGCGAGCCGCTGCCGCGCAAGGTTTATCCCTACCAGATCGCGTTCAACGTCATTCCCCAGGTCGACACGTTCGGCCCCGATGGCTACACCGGCGAGGAGAGCAAGATGATGGCGGAGAGCCGGAAAATTCTCGAGCTGCCGGAGTTGCGGGTGTCATCAACCTGCGTTCGCGTGCCGGTGGTGCGCGCCCACTCGGTGGCCGTCAACGCGGAGTTCGATCGCCCGGTCGATCTCGCCACGGCTCGCGCGGCGATCGCAGCGTTTCCTGGCGCCGAATTGTTCGACGAGCCGGCGCAGAGCCGATATCCGACGCCACTGGACTATAGCGAGAAGGTGAAATGCGGGGTGGGCCGGTTGCGACGGGATACGGCCTTTGACAACGGCCTGTCGTTCTGGGTGAGCGGGGACAACCTTTGGAAGGGTGCTGCCCTCAATTCCATTCAGATTGCGGAACTGATGATCCGCGAGGGTCTGCTCAAGCCGAAAGCCCGGCTGGCCGAAGCCTGAATAAATCCTTGTTCGGGTGTATCGCGCCTGCTTGTCTCCACCCCCGGCCCGGACGGCTAGCTCAGTGGTTAGAGCATCTCGTTTACACCGAGGAGGTCGGGGGTTCGAGTCCCTCGCCGTCCACCAGATTCATAGACAACATGTTAGGTCGACATAGTCGATAAGTCTCAGCACCTAGTCTCAGCAGATTCACCGAAATGCACGGATATTCCAGCTTGTCTGGAATTCGCTCTCCCTAGGTATGGCAAGCCTCAAAGTCCTGCTTTGGCCATCAATTCCGCCCCCTTCAGGCCGAGAGCAGTACTCAAGCGGACAATCGTCTCCAGTGACACCATCTTTTCCCCGCGTTCGATTTCCCCGACGTAGTTGAGGCTAAGGTCGGCTTTCTCCGCAAATTCCATCTGGGTCATTCTCCCCGCTAGGCGCAATTCGCGCACAGTCTTTCCAAATCTCTTTGGAAGCTGGCGTTAATCAGAGGGCATTCCCTCTTCTTGCTCGCCATTATCTGCGCGCAATCCCTGCCATTTGAAGATTGCCTGAACGGAAATTTTCCGCATTCTCGGGTTCACCCCGTTCTTCTCGTAAATGAACGAGCGGAGAACATAGGCTATAGTTGAAGTGGATCAAGAAAGGGACCTCAGGATGACCTCGGAAGACTCAGGGAGGAAAGACCTGTTATCGAGCTTCCCCTGGTGCATTCGCCCTCGGAAGTTGTCCGCCGCTGGCGCATGGGGCGCCCGTCTTTCGTCGCGAATTTTTTCACGGGAGAAAGAGGCTCTGCAATGTCCAAAGAAGACCGAGCGATTGCCGAAAGCCAACGATCAGCGGGTGATCTGAATTGCGATCTCATCGAGCGATTGAGCGCGGCCCTTGCCGCGGCAAACTGACCCTCTCGAATCCCATGGACTCTTCCCTTCAGCGTTTGAACGTCGTGCAACTCGCCGCCTTCTTGGGCTGCGGGGATTGGATCGTGCGCGGCGTCAAGAAGGCCAACGCAATGGCTGCGGCCTCAGCTGGCGAGGCTCTGATTTTCACGGGCCGCTATTCGACGCCCGGCAAAATCTCCTGGCGCCGGTGCTGCGCAGCAGGAGCCGTGACAGCCGTAGGCATTGGCACAAAATTCTTTCTTTGCTTCGAAGAGATCCATTTTTGCCGAACGCTATAGGTGACGCGCACTGGCGTTGGCTCTAGCGCCTAGTTTCAACCAGAGTTGTGTGCCGGCTGCGCGTCACACAACTCTCGGAGTTCGGCTCTTCTTTCATTTCATCGCAGGCGGCGGAAGTTCGACTAAAGAGGATTTCGCCACTGCGTCCATGTGGTCGACGATCGCTTCGTAGTCTTTCCTACTTTTCATCTGCGCCCACTCAGCTCGAAACTCATCGACTTCTTTCTGGGTAATTTTTGGGGTGAGAATAGTCAAGCGGTGAGAGAACGACGTATTGAGCCTGAGGTCGGCGCTGTATCGGAAGACGGTAAAACCACCGGTCATCGCGATGCCAACAATTAGGATAGAATACGTAATAAAATATTTTCGGAGTCTCTTCTCGTGCCCCGAGATTTTATGCTGAATCGACTCGATCGAGTCTTCGTGAGAGCCACCGATTTCGTTTTTTAGTCTCCGAAAAGTCAGATAAAGCATGACAAAGACTGAGATGTAAAAGCCGAGAAAAAGCGCGAAACCAAAGGTGGCTAAATCGACAACGACCCAATTTCGTGGCCCAAGGGCTGCCGCCTGATATAGCCGATTCGAAAGTCTTTCGGAAACGGCGCTCCCGGTGCTCGTCAGCCATTTCCAACAAAGACCGAGCGACGGCTGAACGATAACGAGGAAGAACGTCGATGAAACAAGCCCAATGACGATTCCCTTGCGACTTTCTTTGTCCATAAGTAATTATGTGTGGCCCAGCGTTTACGCTTGTTCTTCGCATCAATCAAACAATTAGTGAGTTGTGAAAAACGAGGGGCAGGTCAGTTTTTCGGAGCCCGCCAAGGCTCAAGCCTCGTTCTCGGATCTCCGTGAGGGACAATCGCACCGGCAAGAAACTGATTGTGGAGTTGGTGGTACAGCCCTTCCCTGGCTCGGACGCCCTTAAACCGTCCGAGCGCCAATTGGACAAAGATGATTCGGGCGCGGCGGCCGTGGTCTGCGGCGTTTGGATCGTGCGAGGCGTCAAGAAGGCCAACGCAATGGCTGCGGCCTCAGCCGGCGAGGTCCTGATTTTCACGGGCCGCTATTCGACGCCAAGGAAAGTCTCGGATTGGCTTGATCAGCACCCCGATTTCGTGGCTGGCCATGTTTTGGCTCCTCAACGGGGATCGTGACTGTTGCCACACTGTTGCCAAAAATGCGGTTTCGGCCTGAATCTCGGCGCGCGTCATCACGTATTTTTGGGGATGAGGGAACGCTTGATAGATTCGTGTCGTGGCGCTGACCGCCTTAAAGGCCAGCGCTTGTCTTATGAGTTTCGGTGCCGCCTCATAACCAACAATGATCTCGGCCACGGCGGAGTGATCCAGAACCACGATTTTCTCGGCATCCGAGGTCGCGCGCCATTCCTTCTGGTATTTCCAATCCCTGGACTTGCTGAAGGCTGCTTTCAAAAGCGCGGGCCGTAAGCGTGTCCTTTTATAGGCGGCCCCTTGCGTCGGCAGGACCGGACGATTCTTCAGATATTTGACGTTTCCCCAGTTTTTCGTCTGAGAAGGAAGGGCGTCGGTGTTTACCCCAAAGACCATGCCCTTGTGGAAATCCGCATAGATCGCCCACATGCCGTCTGACTCCCAAAGCTCCGTTAGGCAGCTAATGCAAAGCTCAGGTGGGCTCTTTCTGAACGCATCCCGAAGAGCCCGTCCGCACCAGGGGCCATTGGCATGCGCTACAACGCGGCGGCGACATTTTTCAACGCTCTGCCCTGTCTCCTTTGAGTCTTCGGCGGCCATTTTGGAGATTTCATGCTGGGTAAGGGAGCGCTCACCAGGTAATACCTCCAAAATGTCATCGAGATTCACGAAGTTGGTGAAGCGGAGTTGCGGCCTGCTAAGAAAAACCTCCGCGTCGCACGGCTTGAGATACTTGTACAAAATCTTGGGAACATCAGGCACGCCTTTATCGTGAGACAAAGGGCGGCCGGCGGCAACTATGATCGGGATACAAAAAGCCCGGCGCGGAATGAAGCGGGCCGGGCGGTGAAAGGGGAACGCCGACTGAGGGGGATTTCGACTTTTCCCGGGACGAGGTTACTGGGTTGCTGCAGGTGGCGATGTGACCGGCGGGGCGGGTGATGGCGGGTTGGTGGATGGCTGTTGGCTTGTGACCGGCATGAGATAGTACCCACGAACTCGTTGCTTTGCGTCCTCCCAGGCTTTCTCCCAGTTCTCGCTGGCCATCGGGGTGATCGTGGTTTTTCCACCCTGAGCGTTGATCACATCCTCCAACCCGAATGCGGTGGGCCACTGGTGATCGTAATCGAGCGCATTCTTGTGCTTTTCGGCAAATCCAATCCCTTGCTCCAGCAATGCCCGGGCCTGTTCAGGGTTCTCTTGGAGAAACTTGATTGCCTCCTTCGATCTCTCGTCACCGGCAAGCATCAGCGCACGCTTGAAGAAATGGCGATTGTTGACGATCTCCGCACGCCCGGATTCAGATCCGAACCGCAGCGCATCGTACCAACCCAACACCGCGTTCATCGCAATGATCGGGAGACTCTTTGCGAACCCATCCTTCGGCAGGTAAAAGACACCCAAGATATCCATGTTCTCCATTGGCGTTCGTGCCATCGGATGCGTCTCAAATTCCGTCAGAATACCATCAAACTCCTTGGCGGCTTCAGTGTCGCCGCTGCGATAGCCCTTGAAGGTTTGAAAGAATGCGATCTCTCGCTTTTGCCAGAGCTGCAGCGCTGGTTTTCCTGCTGGCGATGTCGCGGTTCCTGCCTGTGCGCTGAGACTTGACGACAATGTTGCGTCAGCGATCCACATAGCGAGGAACGCGAGCAAGATTCTTTTGATGCGGGGCAGTTTCATTGAAATGGAGTGAGGCAGCGGAGGATCCCTTTGGCAAAGTCAGTGGTCACTCGCCGCCGGTGCTGTCCGGTCCTGCTCGAGCAGCTTGAACAGAACAAACACCCGGTCACTGGAAATCAGAACTGCGGCACACGCGGTGCCAAAATATCTTGCTCTGGCCGCTCCGACGAGTGCCGGACGAGAAGGCTGTTCCTGACGTCCTTCACCCCGGCAACAGCCGAGGCATCTTGGCCTGCGGCGAACTTCTGCTCCGGCGTGTCCACAAAGCCGCTGAGGTGAACGACGGCGTTGACCGTCTCGACTTGGATCTCGAGCGACCTCAGGGTGGAGTCGACCCAAATGGCGTTCTGTACCTTGTTTGTGATGAGTACATCGTCCGCGTGTTGGCCGGAGCTATCGCTATCGCCAGTGCTCGTCGTCGCGCAGCCACCGGTCAGGACGCCCAGCGCGAGGGCGCTTGCTGATACAAAAAGCGATGCGAGCTTTAATAATTGCTGAGATGGTTTCATGGGACGTGACCGGTACAGTGAGCAGAAACAAGTGGGTGCAGAATAGCGTAGTCATCCTTCCAAGCGGCACCAAGTGCAACTCGAAGATATTTCAGGAGCTGGTTCGCGGTGGCAACGGAGGTCCGCCTCTGGACAGTGTCCCGGTATCGCGCCACCTCGGCCTTGCTTAACGGGGGAGCTTTTCACGCGAATCTGCCGGCCGAGGCAAGTTTACGCGAAACGGCAGCACTTTCTTGATGGTCACCGCTGTGCTCGTGAGAGATGGCTTCGAGACGGTGACGGCCAGCGATGGCGAAGATGGACTGCGCCTCTTTCGGGAACACCGCAGTCGGATGACGCTGGTCGTCGTCGACTATTCGATGCCCAAAATGAATGGCGTGGAAATTGTCTCGACCATGCGGAAGGAGGTCACGATCCCCACCATCATTGTCACCGGATTCGACCAGAATGATATCCAGTCTCGCTTGTCGAAAAGCAGGATCGGGCCCGTCGGCTTCCTGAAGAAACCGTTCACCCAAGACGGCCTCCGGACGGCGATCACCCAGCTATATGAGGGGAAAGCGGGCTCCTAGTATTACTCCGTTAAATTTAATCTCGCGTTTCCAGCGGCCTGCTCATCGACCTTGCCGGCATGAAATGGTCCGGCCGGGATTTCCAGCACAGTGCTACGCCGCAGCGAACGTCTCTGCCCGACGGACGCGAAACGCGCCTTGCGCACGGACTGCGCGGTCCGGTTCAGCTTGCCGGGAAGAGCGCCTCGAGCGCCGTCTTCACCCCCTCGAACTCAAGCTTGAGCTCTGGTAGTTGGGCCGGCACCCCGCCCAGATTCCCGTCGCGACCGAGCCGTTCGATCTTCTCGCTGATGGCGCGGAGTTGGGCGGCGCCGAAATTGGAGGAGCTGCCCTTGAGGCTGTGGGCCGCCCGGGTTAGCGTGAGGGCGTCGCCTTGCTCCAAGGAAGATTCGATCTCCGCAATGCGTTGCGGCGAATCTTCAAGGTAAATCTGGATGAGCTCGCGCAAGAAGGAGTCGTCGCCGGGATTCATGGCGCGCAATTCCTCGATGGCTTTGGGGTCGATGGGGGATACCATGTTCAGTGATCCGGAGAATGGTGTCGGTTCAATCGGGAAGGAGTCAGCAGGCGATGGCGTAGCCGGTCCAGGCTTTTTTCGCAAACAGGAACTGGAGATCACTGGGCCCATTCAAACGATGTGTTTTGTTCGATTTCCTCGATGGTGGTCAGGCCCAGGAGCACTTTCTTGAGCCCGTCGTAGCGCAACGGACGGTAGCCGACTTTGGCGGCGGTCCGGGTGATTTCCTGGGCGCTGCGGCCTTCGGAGATCATTGTGCGGATCTCCTCGGTGATC
>Ga0182011_10002591_pt1 | contig 15188 bp, 17 predicted proteins | sample 711E1DmetaG_FD_120481 | JGI IMG/M metagenome (GOLD analysis project Ga0182011, IMG submission 120481) | Permafrost microbial communities from Stordalen Mire, Sweden - 711E1D metaG | ecosystem: Environmental > Terrestrial > Soil > Wetlands > Permafrost | place: Sweden: Stordalen | collected... | reverse complement strand
TGAGTTCTGCCCGTCTGGATACGTGCTTCCACCAGTGAGTAACCATTCAGGTATTCGATAACGCGGTAATCAGTCCTGGCCCCCCTGCCTTTGGATACAATGGCCATACGTTTACGGTTGGCAGGGTCCCGGCCGATGGGGGCATCGATCGCCCCTCTCTGCGGCTCAAGCTTACCCTTAACCAGGACAATATAACACTTTTTGACATTATGGGACTTAAATTCGTTGATAAGGAAAAGGCGGGCTTTTTCATTCCTGGCAACAACCATCAAGCCCGACGTATCTTTGTCCAATCTGTGCACAATTCCAGGCCGCAGTGAATTTCCAAACCCTGCAAGATCAGGGAACTTCTTAAATAAAGCGTTGGCAAGCGTGTGCTCTGGATGACCGGGGGCCGGGTAGACCGTTAACCCCGCCGGCTTATTGATGATTACAATATCCGGGTCCTCATATATAACGTCAAAAGGGATATCCTCAGGCACGAGTACGGAAGGGTCCGGGGGGGGAATCAGGATTTGAATTTGATCTCCGCTTCTGAGTTTGAAGGAAGGACGCTCTATAACGGTATTGACGGTCACATAACCATTTTGAATGAGCTTCTGGATCTGTGAACGCGTTATATCGGGGCAGGCATCAGCCAGGTATTTATCAAGGCGTCCGGCCTCATCGCCAACCTCAAACGTCCTTTTTTCCAGGCTTTGGCCCTGACTCATCCTTCTTCCTCATTGTGACCAGTGCAATAATAGCGAGGGCAATGGCGCCTACAGTAATGGCTGAATCAGCTACATTAAAGGCCGGCCAGTAAAAATTACCCCACAACCGTATGTAAATAAAATCTGTTATATGCCCTACTCTGAGCCGGTCAATCAAGTTACCCAGGGCTCCAGCGAAAATCAGGCTTAACGCTATGCCGCCTAAAAAGCCGAGCTCACTGAAAAAGCGAAAAAACATCAGTACCACTAGCAACCCCGCAATAGCTACTACACTTAGCAGAAAAGCCTGGTTGGGGAAAAGGCCGAAGGCCGACCCGGTGTTCTGGATATTCATTATGGTTAGCTGGCCCATCTCGGGAAGCGAACCACCGGGGGGAATGGTAGCATTAATCCATTGCTTACTTAGTTGATCTAAAGCAACAATTGCTGATGCGATAAGCAGGAATACAAGACCATTCCACCACGTTAAACGGTTACGTGATGCAGACATTCTTCATCGAAAGTATCAAATTCATATTTTTTAATTGCATTGTCGATACAGGCAACCGCTTCGGCAAAGCTCCTTATCTCAATTTTAACTATAAGCGATTTATTCTAACCTATGGTAAATTAAATCACAACACTAGCTGGTCAAGCATGGAGCGCACTTGCCTGATTGTGTTAACAGCCTGGCTCTTCCAGTGGTTATTTGCAAATATGAAGGTTTTCCCGGCAACCCTGCTTATTTGTGCAATCCGCGGTAGCCATTCTTCCAACTCTTCCGGCTTATAGGTGTAATCATATCTTTCCCAGGCATGTTCATGGTTCCACCATTTGGTTTCATTACGCCCATGAAAGCGGATATAACCGATATTGCTGGTTACTTCAGCAGAGGGAGGAAGCAAACGTGGAAGCTGCGGCTCATCAACGCAACAAAAACCAATATTATTGTCCCTCATCCAATCATGTGTTTTTTGGTTGAGCCAACCCGAATTACGGAATTCTATCACAAGATCAGATTCCTTCATCCACCCACAAAACATTTTCAGGTATTCGAAATTCAGTGATGTTGCGCCAAAGCTGTAAGGAAATTGTGCCAGCACACAGCCGAGTTTTCCTGCCTCGACCAACGGTTGTAATATCTTTAGAAAAGCCTCAAATACGCTGGCATCCTGTTGTCTCTTATGCGTCATATCTTGATTTGCCTTGACTGCAAAAAGAAACCCTTCACCGGTCCTTCCGGCAAGGACTTTCATCGTCGAAACCTCAGGCAGGGCATAATATGTGAAATTCAGTTCAACTGCATTGAATTCCTGTGCATAGTAGCTAAGCCAATTCTTGCGCGGCAAACGTTCCGGGTAATAAATACCGGCCCAGTCATCATAGCTAAAGCCACTCGTCCCGCAATAGAACATGCTATCACCTAGACTCGGTCAAAACTTACAAATACTACAGGGATGTAACAATGCCCCAAAGCCCGATAATTACCAGGTATATGCCAACAAGATAATTTAGTATCCTGGGAAAGATCATCACCGTAATGCCAAATGCCAGTGTCAATATGCCGATGAAAAGTCCCCCGGCGGATGGAAGGGCTAAAACAGCCATGCGCACACCTCCCGATATATTATTTTTATTTTTTCATCAGGCTCAATATGCCCCAAACGATCAGGAAAATACCGATTATGTATTGTGCAAGGTTCCACATAAAAATAACGAGGACGCCCGCTACAATCGCGATGATGCCGAGGGCAACGCTGTCGAGTGTGATTGAATTTTTAGCCATGTAGGGAAATTCCTCCTTAAATGGGATCAATATTATTCAAAATGATATGGATTTCCTATTTTACTGTCAATTTGTAACCGGGCAACGTAGGTTAGAGGACAATCGAAGTTAGCTTATATGTGATGCTCAGATAGAGATGGGGCACCTGACGACAAATAAAATAAAGGCGGCGGGAATTAGTTCCCGCCGCCTTTGAATAATCTTGCTGATTCCAATTATACTTCGCGGAATTCGCCTTCCACTGTGCCTTCGTCTTTAGGAGGGGGAGGAGTTTCGCCAGCAGCACCTGCCCCTTCACCACCACCCGGCGGCGGTGTGTTGTGCTGGTAAACAGCCGCTCCAATCTTTTGCATGGAATCATTTAATGCCTGCAGGGAACTCTTTATATAGTTTATTTCTTGCCCCTGCAAAGCTGACCGCACAGCGCTGATTTTACCTTCGACCTCACTCTTAAGGTCTGCGGGTATCTTATCGCTGTACTCTCGAATTGTTTTCTCGGCCGAGTACACGGTGGCTTCAGCCACGTTCTTAGTTTCAACCTCTTCCTTTTTACGCGTATCGTCAGCAGCATGTGCTTCGGCTTCACGGCGCATCTTCTCGACCTCATCCTTATTCAAGCCACTGGAGGCCGTAATAGTAATTTTCTGTTCTTTCCCCGTGCCTTTGTCCTGAGCACGGACATTGAGTATACCGTTGGCATCTATATCAAAGGTAACCTCTACCTGGGGTACACCACGTGGGGCCGGCAATATACCGTCAAGGATAAATCTGCCAAGTGTCTTGTTATCACCCGACATGGGACGTTCACCCTGCAGTACATGTATTTCGACACTCGGCTGATTGTCAGCGGCAGTGCTGAATATCTGGCTCTTGGACGTCGGGATAGTAGTATTCCTCGGGATGAGAGGCGTCATAACGCCGCCCAGAGTCTCGATACCCAAAGTAAGAGGGGTCACATCCAATAGCAAAATGTCTTTTACATCACCTTTAAGTACGCCACCCTGAATAGCTGCGCCCAAAGCAACAGCTTCATCAGGATTCACACCCTTAATCGGCTCTTTGCCAAAGAACTGCCGGACGATTTCCTGCACCCGTGGCATCCTGGTCATACCACCAACCAGTATTACGTCGGTTATCTGAGCCGCGGTCAATCCTGCGTCAGCCAGTGCTTTCTTACAAGGTTCAATACTCCTTTCAAGAAGATCAGCAGATAGTTGTTCCAGTTTCGCACGGGTAAGAGTTATGTTCAGGTGCTTGGGACCCGAGGCATCAGCCGTAATGAACGGAAGATTAATCTCCGTCTGGCCGACTGTCGACAACTCCCTCTTGGCCTTCTCTGCTGCATCCTTAAGCCTCTGTAAAGCCATCTTGTCCTGTCTGAGGTCAATGCCCTGTTCCTTCTTGAATTCATCGGTAAGCCAGTCCATGACCTTCAGGTCAATATCATCGCCGCCAAGGTGCGTATCACCGTTGGTGGACTTGACCATAAACGTACCCTCGCCAAGCTCCAGTATCGAGACATCGAATGTCCCGCCGCCGAGGTCATAAACGGCGATCTTCTCTTCCTTCTTCTTATCCATGCCGTAAGCTAATGCAGATGCAGTCGGTTCGTTGACAATGCGGATCACATTTAAGCCCGCTATTGTGCCTGCATCCTTTGTAGCCTGCCTCTGGCTATCATTAAAGTACGCTGGTACTGTAACTACCGCATCCGTAACTTTCTCGCCCATGTAAGCTTCGGCATCCAGCTTGAGTTTTTGCAGAATCATGGCCGAAATTTCGGGCGGGCTGTATTCTTTGCCGCCCATGACCACTTTGGCGTCACCGTTAGATGCCTCAACTATCTTATATGGCAATCTCTTGATATCATTTTGCACCTCGGCGTCCTTGAATTTGCGGCCCATAAGGCGCTTGATACTGAAGATGGTGTTCTCCGGATTAGTTATAGCCTGTCTCTTCGCAAGTAAGCCAACAAGCTTCTCACCTTTTTTGTCCACCGCCACAACCGATGGAGTTAAACGCTCTCCTTCCCGGTTGGTTATGATAACCGGTTCTCCACCTTCCATGGTGGCTACCAGGCTGAATGTTGTTCCAAGGTCTATTCCTACTGTTCTACCCATTTAATCCTCCTAAGCAACAATTAATTTTCAAAATAGAAGTAACCAGCTAAATAATTGCTGATTACTCTGTTATACATAAGATTTGTTCCCACGCCATTTTTGTTCGTTTATTTTCCTTTTCCTACTGTAACCTGTGCTGCTCTCAGCACCTTGTTTTTCATAATATAGCCCTTCCTGTGTTCCGAGATAACCATTCCTTCATCACCATCCTCATAGGCTATAGCTTCATGAATATTGGGATCAAATGGCACTCCTGCACACTCTATCTCGGTACATCCGTTCGACTGCAAAACATCCTGCAATTTGCGCTGAATTATCCTGAAACCCTCGGTCCAGGTTGAGTCTGTAGACCCCGGCTGGGCCAAAGAAAATGCACGTTCCATGTCATCCACTACCGGCAATAGAGACTTTATGAGCTCCGCATTGGACCATGTTAATGAATCCTGCTTCTCTTGCTCTGTCCTTTTCTTATAGTTTCTAAAATCAGCCTCGGATCTTTGAAGACTAGCCAGGTACTCATCTGCCCGCGTCTTTTCTGCGGCAAGTGCTTTTTTCAGGTCCTCTATACTCTCCTGTTCTTGTGTAACGGGTTCCTCGCCCACATTGTCCTCCTTAATAATTCAGGCCTAATCGTTCTTGCAAACTCTGGCGACCAGCTCACTCAGGAGGCTTGATATATAATTGACGGCGGAAATCGCTTTCCGGTAATCCATCCTCTTCGGGCCAATAACGCCAACAGTGCCCCTTGCCTGTTCAGGGACACCATAGTTGCTTAAGACCAGGCTTAAGCCATGAAGTGACGTTTCAGTGCTTTCCTCACCGATAATTACCTTGACACCTTCATCCGTCACCTGCCAATCAATTAAATGCTTCAGCCATCCCTTGGCTTCCATAAGTTCAAGTACGCCAAGCATCCTTTCACGCTGGATAAATTCCGGCTGTCCCAGCATAAGGCGCACTCCCTCCAGATATGAGTCGCTGTGTTCAATCGCATCTTCGCTGGACATAATATCAGATATGGTACCTAATATTTTCTTCTCTAAGGGTGTTAAATCCCGCTTCTTCGCTGAAATCTGGTTTTTCGTTTGTCCCGCATATTCACGGTTAAACTTAGCCGCTGTTTCATTCAGCTGCTGTTGGGTCATGGGAGTATCAAAGTTTAGTGTCTGTCTCCGCAAAACGGCGTTGCTTAATATAAGAACAAGCATTGCCATATACTCGTGCATTTCCACGAGTTCCAGATGCCTGAATTTGCTTTCCGATGATTTTGGGAACGTAATAATAGCGGCATTGCCCACAAGTTGAGCCATCGCAGTCGCGGCAATTTTGAGTAAACGGTCATACTCATCAACCGCTGAATCCATAAGATTTCTTATGCGTTTTTGCTCGTCGCCAGGCAAGCCAACATTTCGTGATATGGTTTCCACATAAAACCTGTAGCCTTTATCAAGCGGAACACCACCCGATGAGGTATAGGGCCTGGTTATATACCCTTCTTCCTCCAGCGACGCCATATCATTGCGGATTGTAGCCGGGCTTACCCCCAGGCTGTGATGGCGCAAAATCATCTCGGAAGCCACAGGCGTTGCTGTAGCTATATACTCGCTAACTATTATTTTTAGTACGTCGTCTCGTCTCTTATAAGCAGCCTTGCTCATTTTTAGCACTCTCCACTTTAGACTGCTAATTTACTATATAATGTAGCACCTGTAACAAAACAAGTCAAAATACCTGTAAACAAAGGGCGGCTGCATAGCCGCCCTTTGTTATACTATTTATTTTATTTATCGAAGTATGGTCACTTTGGAGCTACTGTAACCTCCAGCACAACATCTGACCACTGCAAGAATTGGGCAACGCCGTTCCCGTTTGTGACACGCTTGGTAAACGTCGCCTCCGCCTGAAAACGCTCGAGCCTGTTAGATACATCATTAGTCAGCTCAGGGGTCACATCCACTTCTACCAGAGGTTTATTTATGCCATAAAGTTCCATCCTTTCAAAAGGACCAGCCTCAACATTGAATTTAGGCAATGTACCTATTGGCCAGGTCAAATGCCTTATCTGGAAATTTCCGACTCCGGTTACCGGATCAAATGGATCATCCCCAACAACTCTTCCGCCTATGAATTTGAGCTTGGCCTGTTTAATTTCCATGCCCATGAGTGGGAAAATGTTATAGCTAAAGAAAGCACGATACCCAACATTTTTATCATCATCACCGGCTTTATAATAACTTGTATCTTTATCGCCCTCAGATGTGACTGTACCGCTTTCCTGCGTAACAAGGTTAATCGTTTGTACTCCACTAATAGATGCGACAGGAATTACGATCTCCTGCTTTGTCTCAGCTCCCTTTCCATCATTAACTATTACAAAAACACTAAAGTTGCCATTTTTACTGGGTGATGTCCAGGAGACCTTATTGCCAACGCCGCTCAGTGTACCTGCATTTCCATCATCCCATTTGTATTGCAAAGTGTCACCGTCGGGATCACTGGCGATGGCAGTAAGAGTCGTCCGGGATGCAAACTGAAGCGCTGCAGGATCCGCTGTTAAGCTTGTAATTATGGGCGGATGATTTGCACTGACCCTTATAGTGACCGTAGATTCAGCCGTCATGCCCTTTCCATCATCCACAGTGAGTTTTATTTCATAGTCCCCAAAATCATTGGGTGCACGCCACGTATTATTGCCGCGTCCGGATTCTGCAAAAGAACCACCGGACGCAGTCCATTTATAATTGATTGAATCACCATTGGGATCCGATACTACTGACTGCAAATTAACCTCCCCCCCCGGATATGTCTGGTTTTGAGCAGCTGCTAAACTGGAAATTACAGGGGGTTGGTTACCTGATGGAGTTGTGGTTGATGGCGCCACTACTTTAGCACATGCAGCAGTCACCGTAAGCAGAATAATTGATAACGCCATCACCGCCGTAAATATATATTTGCGCATCTTTTTGTAACCTCCAAAGCAAAATTATTTAATGAGGGGCAAATGTAATAACAAGAGTTACATCCGGCCATTCAATATAATCTATTGAATTATTATTATTGCTCGCCTTATAGAACAGGGCTTCAAACTGGAATTTATCTGCGCCTGCGGCTATTAGACTGGTGATTTCCGGAGTGACATCCACTTCATTGGGTGCCGACGTCAGCAATCCACCTGCATAGAAAAAATTGTCACCGGTAACATTATAGTCTGGCAATCCCCCACCATAGCTGACCTTCCAAAGTCTCAAACCTGTTAGTCCTCCAAAAGGGTCCCCGGTAATTTTACCCGGGCCGAACTTGATTTTGGCCTGTCTTACATTTGTCTTGTTTAAACTGAAAATATCGTAGGTAAAGAAAGCCCGGTAAGTGAGGTTTGCCCCGTCATCACCTGAACGATAACGCGTTGTGTCCTTATCCCCGTTTACAGTTACCGTACCACTTTCTTGTTTCGTTAAGTTGATATTGATGTCGCTGCCCGATGGGGAAACTTTGATTGTAATTGTTTGCTTCGCTTCACCACCTTTTCCGTCGCTGACCACGCAAGTTATCCCAAAATCACCCGACTTACTGGGAGAAACCCACGATATCTTGTTGCCCGTCCCTGAAACAGTCCCGTCACTAGCGTTCCAACTGTACCTGACAATATCACCGTCCGGGTCATTAGCAACGCAATTAATTGTTGTACTACCGCCGGGCATAACATTCACAGGGTCAGCAGATAAGCCAGTTATTACCGGGTCCCTGTTATTTGATACCATTATGGAAGTTTTTGACTGTGCAGTGCCGCCTTTGCCATCCTCGACTGTCAGTGTGATTTCATAAGTACCCGCCTGCGATGGAGCCTGCCAGGTATTATTTGCACCTGACCCTCCAAAACCACCACCCGTGGAAGACCACTTATAGTTAAGATTTGCGTTGCCTGGATTCGTAACCTTGCTTTCGATTACGACAGTCCCCCCTGGAGACGTCTGGCTTTGTACGGGCGTCAAGCTCTGGATGCCAAGCTGGCCATCACTAGTTGCAGCTTTACTACATGACAGCAATCCGATAGATATAAGTAACAATGAAATTAGTAATGTAAGTACATAATGCCAGCCTCTTTTCATCGTACGTTTAATCCTCCTCCATGGCGTAAGTAATAGCAGTATATCTAATTAATCAGATAAAAACAATGAATTACAGGGCTATTTACTGATCTGAGGCATTTATATCGTAGCTACGTGCTTTCCAAGCATCGGAGTTGGTCAATTGCACGATAAAATTCCAGGTTTCACCAGCATCCAGGGACTGCCTGGTTGCTGATGCCACTCCAATACTATTCCTCTGCGCATCATAAAAGGTGACTGATATTACACAGTTTTTTATCGAAAAGCCTTTGGGATTTTTTGCTGTACCCGACACAACCGCCATGCTGCTCTTGATATTCAAATCACCTGTAAATTCACGCGCAGTTAACTGGGAGTCAACGATCTGTAAATTTGATGCTGATGTGCAGGCTGCCTGCAGGGGAAATATGCAAAATGCCATGAAAGCTAATGAAATAATAGTTTTATAGTAACTAACTATCATGGCCGACCCCAATATATCATGCCCGATCGAAAGCATAATGGAAACTTTCATTTACCAACAACCGACACACTATACGTTGCGACTTTCCAAGCCTCAGTTCCCTTTAACTCTACCTTAAAATCGCATGTCTGGCCAGGTTCGAGCCGCTGCAAAGTATCCGAATATGTCCCTATCTTGTAACCCTTATAATCATAGAAGTCGGCGATCACAGTGCAACTTTGAACTGGCCATATACCCTGATTCTTTACAATACCCTTCACTGTAGCAACGCTCTGTGCAGCATCAGCGGTAAACTCATTAACCGTAATATTATGTTGTAGAACCTGGAGATGAGACCCAGGAGAACATGCAACGAATACGGACGAAAACAGGATTAGTGCAGGCAGAACTAACAGCGCCAAGCTTGTCCGCATGTCCCTCACTATCTACAGCATTTTGTAGGGTCACGCACGAGTACCGTAACAGTGGCGGTCTGGCTGGCTTTATTGCCGCTCTTATCAAAGACAGTGCACATGATATGGAAATCGCCGTAGGTTTTCGGGGCTTCCCACGTGATAGTTTGACCACTGCCTGTAATTGTTCCGTCGTTGCAGACCCACTGATAGCTCAGGGCACCACCGTCTTTGGCCGTTGCAACACAAGTCACACGCGTGTTACCTACCGGGTAAACATCCGGATGTTCAGGGGTCAAGGAAGAAATGACCGGGCCGGTTATCGAATTACTACTTGCAGAGCTACAGGCAGCTAAGGTCAATCCCGCCACCATAACTACAGCAATGCAAACCACTACGATGATGTTACGTTTGTTCAAGTGACACTCCCTCAGGCAAAATATTATGTGATCCAATCCTAATATATGATAAGTTTGGATGTACTTTTTCGCAAATTTCCGTTTGTTAAACAACAGCTTCTTAATGTATGCTTTATAAAAATATCCGACGGAGTACATCATGGCTGATTTTCAAACCAAAATAGAGAATCTTCTAAATAAGACAGCGGCCAACAATATCTGGCGGCAGACGGAATGCATTAACCTGATTCCGTCTGAGTCAAGCCCGAGTCTGCTGGTTAAAGTATGTGAGATATCTGACCCGTGCGGGCGCTATGCAGAACACCGTACAATAAAAGGCAAGGAAGTTTACTACTACCAGGCAACCGATTTCATAAGAGATGTTGAAGAGGAGTTAAGAAAAGAGCTCCAGTTATACTTCGGCTGCTCAAATATAGAATTGCGCCCTATAAGCGGCAACATGGCTAACGAGGTAGTATTCAAAGGCATCGTCAAATTTCTCAATCGCGATAAGCCGGTGAATCAGCCTTCGAGAAAGATACGCGCCGTAATCAATAATGAATTGACAAATGGCGGGCACTTGAGCGCACAACCGATGGGCGCCCTGTTTAATTTTGTAGATGACAATTTAAAGACCGGAAAAGAGAATGTATTCAACTTTCCCGTGCTCAAGGAAAACCCCTATAAGACCGATACGGCGAAGCTGGCATCTCTTATTGAATCTGCTAAGCCGGAACTCATAATATTCGGTAAAAGCATGTTCCTGTACCAGGAGCCGGTTAAATTCGTCTTCGATATCACAAGTAAGATGACCCCCCGGCCGATCATAATGTTCGATATGGCACATGTTCTTGGTCTGTACGGCTGCTTCCAGGCGCCATTTGCAGAAGGTGCAGATATTGTTACCGGAAGTGCCCACAAGACATTCTTTGGACCGCAAAGAGGTGTAATTGCCGGCAACATGGGACCCGGAACAGGCCTGGAAAAACTCTGGATCGAGATTAAGGGGAGAGCATTCCCAGGCTCTACGAGCAACCACCATCTGGGCACATTGCTCGGCCTGCTGATGGCCACTTATGAAATGAACGAGTTCAAAACTGCTTATCAGGAGCAGGTAGTGAAGAATGCCCGTGCTTTCGCCAGGGCTCTGAGCAGCTGGGGAATTTCAGTGGAGGGCCTTGCCGCCGATGGTTTTACTGAGACGCACCAGGTTGTTATTCGCGTAAGGCAATTTGGTACCGGCGAGAATATAGCCCGCAGGCTGGAGGAAAACAATATAATCACGAATTACCAGGCTTTGCCCGATGACAATAGCTTCGTTGATTCCAGTGGAATTAGAATGGGAACTCAGGAAATGACCCGGTTCGGTATGAGAGAAAAGGATTTTGAACTTTTAGCCGAATACCTGGCAGACTGCGTTAAATCAAACAAGAACGTTAAAAATGAAGTTACGAAATTGAGGCAGAAGTTCCTGGTTATGCAATACTGCTTACCCGTTGAGAAGTCGCTTCCTCTGGCAGCAAAAGTACTATCCTCGATACTTCCCGGAGATTCTTATCTAAATAAATTTGCAGATAATTTGAGGGCTTGCGCAAACCGGTAAGTTAAATTTAATGCGCCTGGGATTGCCTTCCAAATGTGATGCAATTCCAGGCGCTGATCCTAATCCGATTATCTCGAGAGGGAATTTACAGACCTGACAGCATTTTCTATTTTACGGTCACGTTAAGCTTGAACGTCTGTATGCCTTTCTCTCCTCCCTGCCAGGACCTGCTATACTCAAGGTAGACTGTGCTTGTGCCAGCTTTCAGAGCCTTGAAATCCCATACTTCGGTACCCGGGACGCCTACCTTCCCTCCAGTGTTACCGGCAGCAACTACTTTATAGCTGGTTTGCTGCAGTACCTGTGAATCACTAATCTGTGTTTTCTCTCCCCATTGAAACCCGGTAGAACCGTTTGAACAAAGTGTGATAGTAAATGTACCACCGCTCGCGATACTTACGTCCCTGACAATATCTTTCTGTTTGGAGAAATCATCGCATGTCACTGAAACTGCAACCGGTGACTGAGCTGCAGGAGCGCAACCTATTAATACCACCGATAAAATAAGAGTTAAACAAATAGCTGTGAACCAGTTCTTGATCATAATCTTAGACCTCCTCCATGAGTGACTATATTAACTAAGCATTTTAAACTTATAATAAAACGTTTTCAATACTTCTGCAGCACATTCCGACTGCAATCTTGACAATAGCCTGACTCAAGATTACAATTTGCCAACGATTGACCACACTACGACTTAAAAGTGAAAAATAGCTGGCAAATCAAGCCTGGCGATAAGTTTGGTCGCCCCCAACGGTTTAAGATAAGGCCACTCAGACGGGTCCTCCGAACAACCAATCTTTTTAGCATCGCATACGGTGATGTTGGATCGTCTATTTATTATGCCCTGGGAGTAGTTGCTCTGGCGGCTGCGGGCGCTACACCTGTGGCTCTTGGTTTTGCAGGTATCATCTTCGTGTTTACAGCCCTATCATACGCCGAAGGCACGGCTATGTTCCCGGAATCGGGAGGCTCTGCAAACTTCGCTCGCCATGGCTTCAATGATTTCACAGGTTTCATAGCAGGCTGGGGGCTGATGTTTGGCTACATCGTGACCATTGCCATATCATCATTCGCTATACCTTCGTACCTGGGCCTATTCTGGATGCCACTTAAAACGTCACCGGTAGTCATGACAACGTGTGCCATGTCAATTGTGGCACTCCTGATGACAATTAATATTATAGGTGTAAGAGAATCCTCAATCCTGAATATCACGCTCGCCCTGCTTGATCTTGCCACCCAGGCACTCCTGATTACCCTCGCAGTCCTGTTTTTCTTCAACCCTCAAATTATTCTCGAAAGGATCCTGAATTACTGGCCTTCCCCACAAGACCTCCTTTTCGGTATAGCCATAGCTGCCATCGCTTTCACCGGTCTGGAAACGATATCGCAGATGGCGGAAGAGACCAAAAGGCCAGAGGTCCGGGCGCCGCGGGCACTGGTTATCATGACCGTCGTCATATTGGTCGTCTTTGCCGGAATATCGGTCTCAGCTTTCTCAACCATGCCACCCAATGAACTTGTAAAGAACTGGTCCACAGATCCCATTGCAGGCATTGCCAGTAAGCTTTCCCAGGGCATGGTCCCGGCCGACATAGCGGCAAAATGGTCCAGCGTCGCGGTTTACCAGGTATTTTTCCGGGCACTTATTGGTGGAGTACAGGCATCATTGCCCGTCCTGGTAGCAATTCTTGCCGCTACCATTCTTTTCATTGCAACCAACGCTGGATTGCTCGGAATTTCGCGACTTTCTTTTTCTCTCAGCCGTGCCAAACTGGTGCCTCCCATAATGGGAAAAGTGCACTCCAAGTTTAAAACCCCCTATTTCTCAATCATTGTTTTTACGATCATTGCCATTGCGTTGCAGTCGCCAGGATTTTTTGTTCCTAATATGTTTTCAAATTTAGGTGGTCTGTATGCGTTCGGCTCGATGATGTCATTTGCTCTAGCCCACGCCTCCATACTTGCTTTAAGAATCAAGCAACCGGATTTACCAAGGCCTTTCAGGCTGGGCTTGAATATAAAGGTCAAAGGCTATGCCCTGCCTTTAACAGCTATTCTTGGCCTGCTGGGAACAAGCATGACATGGGTAGTAGTGGTTATCATGCAGCCTTACAGCAGGTGGGTAGGCTTCGCGTGGATCGGTTTGGGGCTCGTAGTATACTGGTATACTCACTGGCGAAGAAAGTCAATGCCGGACGAAGTTAATGGGCAGTATTTTGATACCGCGGGGTTAGGTTGAACTGGAATAACATATCGAACCACACTATAATGTTGATTGCTGGAGATAAATCTATAAGGTCTGGTTAATTATGGAACTCGAAAAGTTGTTAGTGGCGGCACGCGGCAATGGGGTCGACCAGATAGCAGTCGAACTTGCATGCAAAATAGGGAAAAAATCCAAATCCAAGATATTTATTGTCTATGTGATCGAGGTTAACCGAAGCTTACCGGTCGATGCTATAATTAAGTCCGATATGGAAGCTGCTGAAAAAGTATTGCTCGAAGCTGAGGAATATGCACAGCAAAACGATTTTAATGTTGAAACTGAGATCATCCAGGCACGCGATGTCGGCCCGGCAATAATTGAGGTTGCCAGACAAAATAAAGTAGACATGATAATCATGAGTATGAATTACAAGAAGAGATTTGGCTCTTTTACTATGGGCAATGCCGTGCCCCATGTATTAGAAGAAGCGCCATGCAGGGTGTTGATATGCCGGGAACCGAAACCGTAAAACAAAACAGGAAGACTATAGTCATTATGGGATGCGGCCGCGTAGGCGGCAAGCTGGCGGCGATGTTTGATGCCGCCGGTCATAAGGTTACAGTGTTAGACCTTGATGCTTACAGCTTCAGAAGATTACCACCTACTTTCAGCGGCACCGCTCTAATAGGTAATGGTACAGATGAAGAAATGCTGCGCAAGGCAGGCATCGAAGGTGCGGATGCATTTATAGCACTCACACAGGGAGACAACCGCAATGTTATGGCGGCACAAATAGCAAAACATATTTTCAAGGTTCACCGGGTAATTTGCCGCATCTATGACCCGCTGAGAAAAGATATTTATGAACAGCTTGGACTTGAATCTATAAGCCCTACTGAAGTCTTCGCTGATTTGCTATTTAACAGGCTGGAGAAGATCTGACCGTGCTTAAACCTTTGTATATCGTTATTGTCGGCGGTGGAAACATAGGTTACTATCTCAGTAAGGCTTTACTTAACCAGGGACATGAAGTACTGATTATAGAAAGAGAAGTACGGAAATGCGAGCGGCTTGAGGATGAACTGGGCAGTTGCTGCATGCGCGGCGATGGTTGCGAAACTGCCGTGCTTACGGAGGCGGGTCTCAACCGGGCCGATGTGCTAATCGCCACTACAAGTCAAGACGAGGACAATCTTGTATCGTGTCAGGTGGCAAAACATCGTTTCAAGGTACCCAGGACGATTGCACTTGTCAATAATCCGGTAAATGAGAATATTTTTAAAAAGCTGGGTATAGACGGCACGATCTCTGTTACTAATACCATACTCGAGCATGTGGAACAGGAAATACCGGCCCATCCCCTGATACATTTACTTACAATGAGCGGGCAAATTGAAGAGGTGGTCGAATTGATGG
>Ga0182011_10002587_pt1 | contig 15197 bp, 10 predicted proteins | sample 711E1DmetaG_FD_120481 | JGI IMG/M metagenome (GOLD analysis project Ga0182011, IMG submission 120481) | Permafrost microbial communities from Stordalen Mire, Sweden - 711E1D metaG | ecosystem: Environmental > Terrestrial > Soil > Wetlands > Permafrost | place: Sweden: Stordalen | collected... | reverse complement strand
TGAAGCATTACAATTATTAGCTTCTTTCAAAAGAAAATCCTTTCATTCACCTGTAATAGCAATCACGGGCAGTGCAGGTAAAACGGTTGTTAAAGAATGGCTGGCAGATATCCTTGGCCTTACGACTTCTGTTATCAGAAGCCCGAAAAGTTATAATTCCCAGATCGGGGTGCCACTTTCAGTCCTGAAACTCGAAGACAAATATAAACTGGGAATATTTGAGGCAGGTATATCATTACCGGGTGAGATGACCAGACTTCAGAAGGTTATCAATCCTGATATTGGTGTAATAACAAATATCGGCGATGCTCACCGGGAGAATTTCCCCGATAATAAAATGAAAGTAGAGGAGAAGCTTAAACTATTTGTAAATTCCTCTTTAATAATATATTGCAGAGATCATGAGATTATTCATAAAGCAATCCTGAATAACAAAATATTAAAATCGAAGAAGTTGATCGACTGGTCGTGTGAAAATGCCGGGGCAAAGATTTTTGTTAAAAAGAGTTCTTTGACAGGAGGTCGTACCGGTATCCGGATAAGCTATAATGGTCTTACTAACGATTTTGAGATTCCATTCTCTGACAGGGCATCAGTTGAAAACGCTATTACCGTTACTGCGGTATGTCTTGCTTTGGAAACGCCGGATGAAGTTATTTCAAGAGGGATTGCAGGACTTGTCTCAGTAGCTATGAGGATGGAGTTGAAAAGTGGTATCAATAACTGTCAGCTTATCGAGGATTACTATAATTCGGATCCCGGATCACTGGGTATGGCTCTTGAATATCTTAATTCGCAGGAAGGCAGGGAGACAACTTTAATTCTTTCTGATTTTGTTCAGAGTGGAAGGGATGAAAAGGATTTATATGGTGAAGTCGCAGGTCTGATAAGGAAAACCGGTATTAAGAAGTTCATTGGTATCGGGAACGCCCTTGTAAGAAACAGTGCATTATTTGATGATGGAGCCCGGTTTTTCTATACAACCGATGAGTTTGTCAACAGTTTGAATAATATTGATTTCAGAAATGAGATAATACTTCTTAAAGGAGCAAGGATCTATGAGTTTGAGAAAATAGGAAAACTGCTTGAACAACAGATTCATCAGACAGTCCTCGAGGTAAACCTGGATGCCATAGCTCACAATCTTAATGAATTCCGCAGACATTTGAATCCGGGTACCCGGATTATGGCAATGGTCAAAGCATTTGCTTATGGGGCGGGACCAGCTGAGATATCAGCATTGCTTGAGTACCAGAGAGTAAGTTATCTGGCAGTAGCCTATGTCGATGAAGGAGTAGAATTGAGAAACTCGGGTGTAACATTACCCATCATGGTTATGAATCCTGATCCTTCGTCATCAGAATTAATGATAAAACATTCGCTCGAACCTGAAATATATAGTCTTTTATCTCTTGACCAGTTTGCCGCGGTGGCTTCAAGACATGGACTGATCAGCTATCCGGTTCATATTAAAATTGATACAGGAATGCACAGGCTGGGATTCATGCCGGAAGATGTTGATAATCTGGCTAAAAGAATTAAAGACCAGGAGTGGTTAAAAGTCGTTTCGGTCTTCTCACATCTGGCAGGAAGCGAGGACCCTGATCTTGATTATTTCAGTCACCATCAGGTGGAAGTTTTTTTAAGGGCAGCTGAACAGATAAGGGAAGCATTAGGATACCCTTTTCTTCGTCATATTCTTAATTCTTCAGGTATTGCACGTTTTCCTCAATATCAGTTTGAAATGGTCCGGCCTGGCATTGGAATTTACGGTGTCGGACATTTTAAAGGGCTAGATCTTAAGCCTGCAGGACGTTTCAAAACAAGGATTTCACAGGTTAAGAGAATCAGAGCAGGAGAACCGGTAGGTTATGCATGTGCAGATGTATCTGAAAATGAGAGAAATATTGCCATACTACCAGTTGGCTATGCTGATGGTTTAAATCGCAAACTGGGTAACAGGAACGGGAACCTGTTTATCAGAGGTTCCAGGGTGCCAATAATAGGGAATGTATGTATGGATATGTGTATGGCGGATATTACCGGGTTGAATGCAGAAGCAGGGGATGAAGCTGAAATTTTTGGCGAAAAAATTTCAATTGATGAACTTGCTGCAATATGTCAGACCATTCCTTATGAGATACTTACATCAATTCCAAGACGTGTGAAGAGAGTCTTCTTCAGGGAGTAGTAAGGACAGGTTTTAATTATTCAGTGATCAGCCAAGTTCACTTATACGCTCAATTTCATTCCCATCGAGGATGCTGATCCTTCTTCCTGCAATCTCAATGATTCCTTCAGAAGCCAGTGTGGAAAGTGTCCGGATAGCGTTTGAAGTAGTCATGTTTGAAAGGTTGGCAATATCTTCCCTTGACATTGATACCCTGATTGTTTTACCGTCCACTTCGAAACCATAGGTGTCACGCAGTATCAAAAGGGATTCAGCAACACGGCCCCTGATATGCTTCTGGGTAAGAGAAACAGTCCTGATGTTTGAAACCCATAATTCATCAGCAATGATCTTTATAAGTTTTATTGAAAGATCAGGATTTTTCTTCAGGATTTTTACAAATGAGCTTTTCTCAAAAATACATATTGAAGAATCTTCAATTGCTATAGCTGAGACTGCCCATGGTGTATCAGAAAAAAGTGTTTTATATCCAATAAATCCCTGTTGACGCACCATCTTGAGTATCTGTCCTCTTCCTCCGACTCCCTCCTTAAATACTTTTACTTTACCTGATGCCAGGCAGATCAATCCGTGCGGCTTATCTCCTTCTTTAAATAAAAACTGCCCCTTTTTAATTATTGACAGTTTATGCTGCTGAGCAAGAATTTCTTTGTCCTTCTGATTTAATCCTTTAAACACAGACGATGATCCTTCAAGACACAATTCAATATAGGGATTAAGATATTGCATGAAATTATCATGTTTAATTGCAAATCAAAGGTAATAAAAGAAATTAATGAAATCTAAATTAACATTTTTTAACATATTCAATTACAGATAGTTGTAAGGAGCACATTGACAGTTTTTTGTAATGTGTTTTAATTAATACCTTGCAACGAGAGGCATTCTTCTTCCAGCTCCGAAGGCCTTCGAGGAGATCCTTAATACAGGAGGAGCCTGATATCTTTTATATTCATTGAAGTCAATCATCCTGATAACTTTTAATACAGTCTCCATGTCTCCACCTTCTTTTATGATACGACTGGCAGGTTTTTGTAATTCGATATACTGGTACAAAATTGAATCGAGAATGTTGTAATCAGGAAGTGAATCAGTGTCAAATTGGTCAGGTCTTAATTCAGCTGATGGCAATTTCGTTATAATGTTTTGAGGTATGATTTCACTTTCCCTGTTAATGAAGTCGGCCAGCCTGTAAACATCAGTTTTATAAACGTCACCAATCACTGATAACCCCCCAGCCATATCTCCGTAGAGAGTCCCATATCCAACTGCAGCTTCGCTCTTGTTGGATGTATTAAGTACTATGCATCCGTATTTATTTGATACAGCCATCAACAGAATAGCTCTTACTCGGGCCTGAATATTTTCTTCGGTAACATCGCGCTTCATATCTTTGAAAACGTGTGCAAGATCATCCTCGAAAGCTTTGAAAGGTTTTTCAATATTAATGATATCGTAATGCACTTTGAGAGTATTTGCAAGTGTCACAGCATCCCTGACAGAATGATCAGATGAGTATCGCGACGGCATAAGTAATGCTTTCACGTTTTCATTACCCAGAGCATCCACAGCGAGACAAAGGCAAAGGGCAGAATCTATACCGCCTGAAAGACCTATAATACTGTTTTTTAAACCTGTTTTAATAAAATAATCACGCAACCCCATTACAAGAGCCTTATATATAAGAGAAATGGGGTCAGTTTTATAGTCTTTCCCGGAAATTGAACCTGATAAAATATTTTCAAATGAATAAGTCTCAACTGCTTCTTCGAAAAAGGGGAGATGATTATATATCTCTCCATTTTTATTGACCAGGATAGAGGCACCATCGAATATAAGTTCTGTATTTGCACCTGTCTGGTTAACTGAAATTACAGGTATTTTGTACTTAATGGCTTTGGATATGAAAATGTTTTCCTTCGCTTCAATTTTAGTGTATGAAAATGGCGAAGCAGCAATATTAATTATTATATCCGGATTTTGCCTGGCGAGTTCTTCCATAGGTGAGACTGTATAAAGTCTTGTTTTTTCGAATTCGTTGTCGAATGGCTGTTCGTCCCAGAGATCCTCACAAATTGTAATTGCAAGCTTTACGCCATTGAATTCATAAACCGAGAATTGTTTCTCAGGTTCGAAGTATCGGTATTCATCAAATATATCATAGGTAGGAAGCAATGCTTTATGTGTTGAAAAAATGACTTTTCCCTCTGACAATAACAGAGCCGAATTATAGAGTTTCTTACCTTCGGGCTTTTTGTTAATAGTGGGAGAGCCCACGATGGCAGCAATTCCAGTACATTCTTTGGCTATTTCGTTTACAGTCTGGTCGCATTTTTCGATAAAATCGAGTCTGTCCAGCAGGTCAAGAGGAGGATATCCGGGGATACAGAGTTCGGAAAATATTATAAGATCCGATCCTGCTTCCTTTGCTTTTCTGATTGCTTTACAGATTAAGTCCTTATTACCGGTAAAATTGCCGATGTGATAGTTAAGTTGTGCAACTGTGAATTTCATCAGTACCGCGTTAAAAGTTAACACCAAACCTGAAACTCAGCATCTTATGCGACACTTTGTCAGTTGGATGATTTCCGTTGTCTTTGGTAATGTCAACAAAATTATTATCAAAATTCAAACCAAATACCAGAGCTGTTGTACCACCCATAGAATATTCAATTCCGGCAGTAACGTGATAAGAAAGATTGAACATCCTTAATTCATTTGAAGCATTTTCGTCAGTGAGACCAAGAGATGGAATGTCAGCTTTTCTGCTTATTACAATCTTAGGATCGAGCCCTAAATCGGTGAAGTAGGTAAGATATCCAATCTGGTTTGTCTGAAGTTTCAGACCAATCGGGAATACCAGGTACTGAATTTTATAAACCACCGGATTCCCGGGTAAGACGGTGTATTTGGATTTTGAAAACTCCAGAACAGTTGTATCGCTGCTGACCAGCCTGCCACCTGCTCTCATAAGACTTATTCCGGTCGAAAAGGAATAATTTGGTGCAAAATACTTATTATATGTCAGCCCAAAGTTGAACCCTGCCCGTGCTCCATCATTTTGTACCTGTTTAATATCGGTTGAAAACCAGCTGATAACCGGATCGGCATGTATTCCAAAACCTATTCTTTGCTGGGCATTTGAAAAAATCGAAGAAAAAAATAATACCAGGGAGAGAGCAATTTTTGGTACTCTTGATATATATTTTTGAGATCGTATCATACCCAGTATCTTGTTAATTATTAGTTACGTGTCGATGATTTTGTTGCCACTAAGACACTAAGACACCAAGTTACACCAAGAATTTATATTCTGAAGTTTTAACTTTGTGATTCTTTGTGCCTTTGTGCCTTGGTGGCAATTAAAAGATCATATTTGTTTCTGAATTTATTCATCCGTAAAAATAGCAAATAATAAGCGAAGTTATAGTATCGTTTTTACCTGTTGTCTCTTAAGCGAAAAAGTGCTTATTTTAGAATATGAAAAATAAGGACAAAATGAAAATACGTTTTATTGCTTGTTTCCTTCTGCTGACCATATTGGCAGCGACGACTTCGTGCCAAAAAAATCATTACAAGGTCAATACCTCTTCAATCAAAGTAAAAATTGAAATAAAGAGACTTGAGAAAGATCTTTTCTCATTAAACCCCAATGAAGTTATACCTATGGTTCCATCTCTTAAAAAGAAATATGGCGGTTTTCTTCAGTTATTCAGTTTAGTGATAAATACGGGTGATATAGATGAAACCTCGTTTGGCGATTTACTTCTACGGTTTTGTTCTGATAAACAGAATAATGATGTCTATGCCCTTACAATGAAAAAATTTCCTGATATAAAGCCAATTGAAGTTGAGCTTCAGGGAGCCTTCAGCCATTATCTTTATTATTTTCCAGGAAGGAAAATTCCAGCTGTATTTACTTGTATCACAGGATTTAATAATAGTATTATTGCAGGTGACTCATTACTTGGAATAGGTCTTGACCGGTATCTTGGAGCCGATTGTGAATATTATCCCAGGCTGAGTATTTATAAATATATTTCAGCAAGAATGACTCCTGAAAATATTGTTCCTGACTGCATGTATGGATGGGGCGCTTCAGAATGGAATTATTCGGCGCTTAAATATCCGGTTGACAATGTATTGACAGAAATTATTCATAATGGCAAGCTTAAATACTTTGAAAAATGCATGTTACCCGAAACTGCCGATGAAATTATTTTTGGTTTTACCCCGGGTCAGATGAAATTCTGCAGGAACAACGAAAGTCAGATGTGGCAGTACCTTGTTGAGAATAATCTTCTGTTCAAGAGCGATCAGCTTACTATTCGCAAACTTACAGGAGAAGCTCCTTTTACCAGTTATTTTACGAAAGAATCACCGGGACAGGCAGCCATCTGGCTGGGTTTCAGAATTATCGAATTATATATGATGAGAAACCCCGGAATAAAAATGGAAGATATGATTAAAAATACAGATGTCCAGGGTATACTGGAAAAGGCTAAATACAGTCCCCAGTAGAAATAAAAAAGGACATACCATGGCATGTCCCTTATCATTTCGTAGATTGTAACACTATGCAGGATGAATAGCCTCAACAGGGCAAACATCAGAACAAGCTCCGCAGTCAGTGCATACATCCGGATCAATCTTATAGATGTCGCCTTCAGATATTGCTTCAACAGGACACTCATCGATACAAGTTCCGCAAGCAGTACAATCATCATTAATTTTGTAAGCCATTTCGATTAATTTTTGATTAACTAATTACAATTGCGCACAAAATTACCTTATTTTTTTAAATTGAAAAGGAAACATGATAAATATATGATTGTAAGATTCTTTTTTAACCCCAAAACAAACGCGGCGAGCACTTGTCTGACAGGCATACGAAGAAGATTCACGGAATCGTAAAATACTATAATCCACCAGATTAAAAATCCAGGCTGAAAGACAAATAGAAAATTCTTGGAAGAATGTACCCGTTCTCGATACCCCAGGCCCAGTCAGCCCTGATGAAATAGCCAAGAATCTGAGCTCTTAGTCCTGCACCTACTCCCTCTACAATTGGATCCTTGTTTGAATCAAGAGTAACAGAAACCGGACCATTGGTAAGTTTTTCAGTATCGTAACCATTAGTACCCGACCATGGGGATTTTCCCGACCAGGCTGTTCCTATATCACCGAATCCAATAATTTGCAAACTATTCAGGAAGTTGGATCGTAGAGGATGACCGGCAAGATACCTTACAACCGGCCACCTTAATTCACTGTTTATGAGGGCGAAGCTATTCCCGTTTCTTACATTTTGTGAGAAGCCTCTCATATTTGTCGCAAGCGCCTGGAAACCATAATTTACATTCGGAGTTACCGGTATAGTATTATCAAACATAGGGACTTTATTAAAAAGGTACCCCATCCAGTTATCAACACCACCAAGATAATATATCAACTTGGTAGGACCGAAGGATGTACTGGCTGCAAACCTGTTTGCCCAGATCAGTTCTCTGTGTATCCGGATATATTTTCTGAAATCAATTCCCAGAACAATCATATCGGATTTTTTACTGGTTATTTCTCTGTAATATTCCCCAAATATCTTAAACCTTGTGCCAAAATAAATATTAATAGTTCTATGGCGTGTATTATCAAAAATAACCTCTCCTTTGAGGCTTGCCCATTGCTGTGAAATGTCAGGATAGTTAAGAGTAGCCATATCAGTCGCCAGAATGACATGCCGGTCGTACCTGTACGAAATAGTTCCCTTCAGTGCTAAAACAGGTGTAATGGGCTTAGCGAGAGAAAAGTATATATTTTGTGTGTAAGTTTTGAACAGAGTTGAATCTGAACTGAAATATGTCTCTCTGTGGTATATTAACTGCTTATCAAAGGTCCCTTTAAGGTTCTCGATACTAAGTAAATACTCATTACTGTCAAAATTTCCGGAAAACCTGAATCCACCTGTGATCCTGTAATCTTCGAACAAATCCACTGTTCCGAATTTGGTCAGAAGGTTTACTCCGGGATTAAAATATGGAGCCCCACCGCTATAAACCTGGTACGAATTATCAAGAAAGCTGAAGTCGATCTGAGTAGCAATATAATTATTATAAAATGACGGCTCATAAATTCTAATAAGAGGAAGGTTAATATGCCCGGTATCGAGATCGATATCCATATATTTTTTCCGCCATAACTGATTATAGTAGTTTTGTTTCTCTATTTCAAAAATGTAATGATTTATATCAATGGGTTCATTCTTGATGTAATATTCATAAAGTGGTTTGGTAAGTGTGTCCCTTCTTTTTTTATCTTCCGCAACAAGCCATTGCCTTAATTGTTCTATACTGTCTGCTTTATGGAAATATTGATTTTTTTCGTTACGAAGTTTAGTATTAACCATCTCACCCGGAGGCACAGGATTTGATTGGCTTTGGAGCCCTTTCCTTAAAATATACTTCCTGTTGGTGAAAAGAACTTCACCAAATGGGTCAGTTCCGTTCGTGACTGAATGGTTCCTGATGTTCCTGTCATAATTGGTAAAAGGCTGGGAATTGATATAATATCTATAGTGAGCAATTGTATCAATAAAACTGATTGAACTGTCGAATTTTGCCGTGTACCGGTTAAATATCCCGTTCTGGTTGCCTATGTAGGTAAATCTGTTTTTTGCGATCTCTGATGCCTGAAACCTGTCAATAAATTTTCCTTCAGGAAGCCTCACCAGTATATTGTTTCTTTTGGTTAAGTCGTAAGTAAAAAGGTCGAATGTCTGCGATACTTTTTCAAAAGGATCCGCTGTATTTGTAAGGGTATCAGATAATCTGTTTGATGAGAAGACAATTTCGTCAGGGGAATCTTTCATGAATGAAGGATTGAGATCGTCAGCTATATCTCTGGTAATCTGTTCATTGGTTCCAGAGGCAATAGTATGAATATATATATCTGTTATACCATCTTTTACCGCAGAAAAGACGAGACGTGATCCTTCAGGAGAATATGAAAAATCAAGCACCTTATCAAAATAAAGAAGAACTCTTTTCGTGGTAGTTTTTTCATCTAGCCTGTAAAAATACATCTCAAGGTCAGATTTTTCATCATTTATAAATGTCAGAATTTTCCCACTCGGGTGCCAGGCAATTACAGGGTAGGTATTATCAACAACCTGCTCGAATTTCGGCTCTTTTCTGAAAATTATTTTCCGTTTGCCCGTAGCCTGGTTGTACAGCCAGATTCGCTTCCTTCCCCAGTCATTGGTTACATACGCGATATAGTCGCCTCCTGGACTTACTTTCACCTGCTGGTAGATCTGTTCTTTTTTTGATTTTATGATGGTGTTCGAATCATCAGGTGGGAGACTTTTATCACCTGAAAACTCTTCCGCATAGAATTTTTTCCATTCTTTAAGAAGGTCTTTTAGATCCTGACCTATAACAAAAAGTAAACCGTCATCAATATTTTTATAAATTTTTGTAAGGTAGATTATATTGGGAATGAGCGCATCACCGTATTTTTTGCCTATGAATCTCCAGAAGGACTGACCGGCATCTATAGCATCATCGTATTCAAGATGGTTGATGTTTTTGAATTTACCCGATTTGAAGCCGTCTTTTACCCTGTTTTCAGCCTCATAGTCCCAACTGCCGCTTACATAACCAATGAGTCCTTTAATGTACCAGTCAGGCATGTTTATTAACGACGAGCTTGCTACTCTGTCTTTTACATCTGCATTGTATAACATTTCATTGATGATCACTTCGGTAATGGAAGCTGCAATCTGGCGCTTAAATGCCTCATGGTCGCCTTCATAATAAAGCATTACTTTATTTTTAATGATCCTGTCGAAACCTCCGGTATTATAGCTATCTTCATCAAAAGTGACTAATCCGATATTAGATTGTTTGAACTCGGAATTTTTATTATAAATGATGAATATGATCCTTTTTTCAAGAGAGTGATCGAAAAAATCCTCGATTTCAGCCAGTTTCTTTGTGGCATACTCTGCGGTGAACTGTGCTAAATCGCGGCCATACTCATTAAAATAACAATCAAAATTGTCAAACCTGTAGAACTGCCAGTAGAAATCGTAGTATTGAACTTTGTTTTTACCGAAAGACATTTGAAGGCCATTATAAAACTGACCATGCACATTTGAGTAAAAAATGCACCCTATAAAGATAATAATCAGTTTTTTAATAATTTTTTCTTCCAAGGCTCTCATGAGGTAACAGGATTTTAAATTACAAATTTTGTTCCAAAAAATCCCGGACAGACAGCAAAACTAATGATATTCTGTTTTAAACTATCTAAAAATCGCAAACTTTATTATTTTTACCTCAGTTATATGGATAGGTTCCCTGGCTTGATTTTTGCGATATACCTTGCAACCAAATCCTTCCGGGAATTGTCATATTAGGTAATTTGATTTTTCATTTTGTATATTTGTAAAAAACATAATAATAATTCTTCAATTACTAAAATAACAGATCGATATGAAACGACTATTCTTTATTTTTTCTCTGCTGATTTTCGCGTTTGCGGCAAAATCGCAGGTTGCAGCAACGAAAATGCAACTATCAGCTACTGAACACGATTTTGGAACCTTTAAAGAAGAAGCTGGAAGGCAGACCTTTGATTTTATTGTAACCAATACAGGTACTGAGCCGCTGGTAATTCAAAACGTCGTTGCATCATGTGGCTGCACAACACCCGATTGGACAAGACAACCTATTCCGATAGGAGCTAAAGGCAAAATTACGGCCATATATGATCCGAAGGACAGACCGGGACAGTTCAATAAAACGCTTTCAGTATATTCTAATACGAAACCCGAAGTTGTCGTTCTTGTAATTAAAGGTGAAGTAATCCCGCATGAAAAGACAGTCGAAGAGTTATTTACATTCCCTGTGGGAGCTGTCAGGTTCGAAAGCAACCACCTTGCATTCACCAATGTTAAAAAAACCGAAAAGAAAATGAGGGTGATGCAGTTGATAAATACTTCCGCTCAACCAGTTAAGGTTGAGTTCGATGCAATACCGGCACATCTTACACTTAAATCAAATCCCGAAACCCTTAAACCTGGTCAAAAAGGGATGATTGAAGGAACTTATGATGCTACAAAAAACGGTGGGTGGGGAAATGTGAGTGATATGGTTAAAATAAAACTGAATGGAGTTGTCCAGGAGAATGTGTATTATTATGTTTCGGCAAATCTTGTTGAGGATTTTTCCTCATTATCAAAGGAAGAACTGGAGAATGCTCCGGTATTTAAAGTTGAATCGACAACTGTTGACCTTGGTAAAATAAAAGGCTCAACACAAAATGAAGTTGAGTTCAAATTTAAAAATGAAGGCAAGAACGATCTGTTGATCAGGTTTATAAGATCTACATGCGGTTGCACAGCCGTACAACAGGGTAATCAGGGTGTAGGCATTAAACAGGGAGAATCAAGTACTATCAAAGCGGTATTTAACTCGGGGAGTTATACCGGAAAAGTTACCAAGGCAATCTATGTTTACACAAATGATCCTAAGAATTCGGAAGTTGTACTAATGCTTACTGCCGATGTTGAACAACCAGCCCCGGTAAAATAATTAATGGACAATAAAAGAGAATTTAAAAGCTCACTAAAGGTACATAAAGGGATTCCGCAACCACCCAGCATTAATCCTGATGTTTTGACTAAATCGGGGCGGAAGAAGAGAAAGAAATATTCTGCTGATGAGTTTGTTTCAGGTATACTTTCCGGGAACAGAGCAATCTTAAGTCAGGCTATTACTTTGGTAGAAAGTTCATTACCTGAACACTATGAAACAGCTCAATCTATAATCGAGAAATGTCTGCCTTTCAGTGCCAGATCGACCAGGATTGGAATAACAGGTGTTCCGGGAGCAGGGAAGAGTTCATTCATAGAGACATTTGGATTGCATATTTTAAGCGAGGGACGAAAACTTGCCGTGCTTACAATTGACCCGAGCAGCAACAAGACAAAAGGAAGTATTCTCGGTGATAAAACCAGGATGGAACAACTGAGTATCCATCCGGGAGCTTTTATAAGGCCTTCTCCCACGACAGGTACCCTTGGAGGTGTCGCCCGAAAAACAAGAGAAACAATAATTCTTTGTGAAGCTGCAGGTTTCGATACAATTCTGATTGAGACAGTTGGTGTCGGGCAATCAGAAACATCTGTCCACTCTATGGTCGATTTTTTCCTTCTTCTGATGCTGGCCGGCGCCGGTGATGAGCTCCAGGGAATCAAAAGGGGAATTATGGAGATGGCAGATCTTATCACTATTACAAAAGCCGATGGAGCCAATAAACAGTACGCAGAAAATGCCCGTGTGTCATTTCAGAATGCCCTTCATCTCTTTCCAAAAAAGTCATCGGGCTGGGTCCCCCGTGTTCTCACATGTTCCGCTTTGACCAATAAAGGTATTAAAGAACTCTGGGATATAATAATGGAGTACTTTACTTTTACAAGGAATTCCGGATATTTTGATATATTCAGGAAGGAACAGGAAGTGGTAAGGATGCATAATACAATTATAGAGTATCTGAATAAGTCATTTTATAATAATAAAGAGGTGAAATTGCTGGTTCCCGATATTGAACGCCAGTTGCACGAGGGAACTATCACATCATATAAGGCGGCCATTAAGTTGCTTGACAAATATTTCAAAAGGCAGACTGAAAAATAATTTATATCTTTGCAGGCTTAAATACATATTAACAGATTGCAAAATCAATACTTATATTATATGAAAAAGGTCATTTATCTGTTTGTTATAGGAGTTGTAATGTCTTCATGTTCTTCAAAACCTCATTATACAGTTAAAGGAAAAATTGATGGATCCGACAGTATTACCTTTTATCTTCAGAAAAAAGAAGGGAACAAGGTGGTTTCTATCGATTCTGCGATTTCAAAGAAAGGCACTTTCACTCTGAAAGGCGGAGCTATTGATTATCCCCAAATGGTTCAGCTTGTTGCCGGCAATACAAGGAAAAGGACATCATTCTACCTTGAGAACTCGGAGATATCAGTTACCGGAAGTCTGGATTCATTATTCAAATCAAAGATTTACGGATCTAAAACACAGGCTGAGTACAAGACATTAATTGATTCAATTAAACCTTTGACTGATCTTTATTCGAGAATCATTATGAAATACCAGGCTGCCAACCAGTCCGGAAATGCAGCAGGTGTTGAAATATTTGAAAAACAGGGTGATTCCGTTCAAACGGAGATGATTAAACTTCAGAAAAAATTTGTTAAGACCCACCCGGCTTCTTATGCATCTCCTTCGATTGCGGTAGGCCTTAGCTACGAGATGGAAGCTGAGGAGATTGAATCTATGATCAACGGACTTGATACGGCAGTTGCAGCTTTACCCCAGATTAAAAGTCTGAGAGAGAGAGTTGCTGTAATGAAATCAGTGTCTGTTGGACAAAAAGCGCCAGACTTTACCATGAGTGATGTTAACGGTAACCCGGTAACTCTTTCCTCAAAGATCGGGTCGAAATTGTTGTTGATTGATTTCTGGGCATCATGGTGTAATCCTTGCCGTCAGGAAAACCCGAACGTTGTGAAAGTATATAACGAATTTCACAAAAAAGGATTTGATGTTTTTGGAGTTTCTCTCGACCAGAAAAAAGAGGCATGGGTTAAGGCAATAGCTGATGACAAGCTTTCCTGGACACATGTTTCTGATCTGCAGTACTGGAATAATGCTGCTGCCAAATTATATGCCGTGAATTCAATTCCAGCTAATTTTCTTCTTGATGAGACCGGGAAAATAATCGGCAAAAACCTGAGGGGAGAAGCTCTTTATAACAAAATAACTGAGGTTCTGGGTGCTAAAAAATAATTACGAATTACGAATTCAAGACTTATAAGAAGGCTGCTTCAGAAATGGAGCAGCTTTTTTAATTCACTCATACCGCATACCTCTAGCCGCAAACCGCATGCCGTTTCTACTCCTCTTTCTTTATCTCCTCAAGTATAAACCCGGTACCTCTGACTGTACGAATATCTATGTTTTTATCATCTGACACATATTTTCTCAGACGGCTGATAAATACATCCATGCTTCTTCCAAGAAAGTAATCATCTTCACCCCATATCTCAGTCAGAATATCTTCTCTGGCAAGTATCTTATTCTTGTTAATAATGAAATACTTCAATAGTTGTGCCTCTTTGAGTGTAAGCTTTTCTTTTGAGTTGCCACAGATCAGCTCAAGAGTGTTATATTTCAGAGTCGTCTGTGATACTTTAAACTCATCGTTGGTTGATGAATAGGCCCGTTTAAGGATGTTATTTATACGCAGGATAAGAACCTCGGGATCAAATGGTTTGGTTATATAATCATCTGCCCCGATCTTGAGGCCTCGTACAATATCTTCCTTGAGACTCTTGGCTGTCAGAAAAATTACCGGGACATCGGGGTGCATCTCCTTTACTTTTTCTGCCAGTGTGAATCCGTCCATTTCAGGCATCATAACATCAAAGACACAGATATCGGGTTTATCCTGGTTAAACAATTCCCATGCCTCTTTGCCATCGCGGCCGAGCTTTACATCGAAACCGCTTATCGTTATATATTGAGTCAGGATATTACCAAAATCTCTGTCGTCTTCGGCAACTAAAACTTTCATTTCCAGAATATTTTAATTATTAGGTAAAATTACAGTAAATATACTTCCTTTTCCCGGTTTACTGTTTACAGCTACATCTCCACCATGAGCTTCCGCGATTTTCTTAACATAGTACAGGCCAAGACCAAGACCTTTGAATTTATGTATATTTCCTGTTGAAGCCCTGTAAAACTTATCGAATATGTGTTTCTGATCGATCTTATTAATTCCGATTCCGTTATCAGATACCTTGATATATAGATTATTATTCTGCGTGAATCCTTCAACATCAATTACAGGCTGTTTAGCAGAATATTTCACGGCGTTGGAAAGAAGATTATTAAGAAGTGTTGTAAAATAAACAGCATCAAGATCG
>Ga0182011_10002586_pt1 | contig 15198 bp, 11 predicted proteins | sample 711E1DmetaG_FD_120481 | JGI IMG/M metagenome (GOLD analysis project Ga0182011, IMG submission 120481) | Permafrost microbial communities from Stordalen Mire, Sweden - 711E1D metaG | ecosystem: Environmental > Terrestrial > Soil > Wetlands > Permafrost | place: Sweden: Stordalen | collected... | reverse complement strand
GCCATGGCGAAGCCGCCGGCCCGCGCTCGCGTGCCTAGCGCGAACAGATCGTCCGGCGCGATGAGGGCCATGCCCAGCTGCTCCGGCAGGCCCTCGTATGGCGCCCACATCCAGGCCGTGGCCTGGCTCAGGGCGCCGTCGATCATCACCTTCACGGCGCCCGTGCGCAGCCAGTCGTCGCCGTCATCGCCGTGCAGCCCTTGCGCCAACGCCGCCTCGAGCTCCTCGGCCAGCACGGCGCTCACAAAGCGCAGACCCGGCTCGTCCTGACCGCGCAGCATCTCCATCGCCTCCCGGGCGCGCTCGCCGTCGAAGTCGTGCACCCCGGTGAGGCCCACGCGCCAGCAGCTTGCGACGGCCGGCCGCAGAAGAGCCGCCAGCGCCGCGGTCGAGAGCTCCGGCATGGCCCGCTTCACCAGCCCCGAGGCGGCATCCTCGAGCAGGACGCCGGTGGGGCGGCCGGCCGCGTCGCGCTGGATCTGCCCGCCGGGCGGGTCGGGGGTCGTCTCGTCGATGCCGGCCAGGCGCAGAGCGAGGCTGTTGACCCAGCCCGCGTGCCAGGACTTGGACTCGAGATACACGGGGTGGTCGGCCGCCACCCGGTCGAGATCGGCGGCCGTGGGGTAGCGGCCCCACGGGTTCTGGTTCCAGCCCTGGCCGGTGACCCACTCGCCTTTGGGGGTGGCCGCCGCGCGAGCGGCGACGCGTGCCAGACACTCGTCCAGCGTCGCCGTCTCGGCGGCCACCGACTGCAAGCCGATGGCGTACTCGCTGAAGTGCACGTGCGCGTCGATGAGCCCGGGGACGACCAGACGCCCGCCGAGGTCGTACTCAGCGACGGGCGCCCCCGGCCGCGCCAGATCATCGGCTGCCGCGCGCACGGCGTCGTCGTCACCCACCGCGACCACTCGTCCGTCGCTCACCGCCAAGGCGGTCGCCGACGGGCGCTCGCGGTCGAGCGTGCAAAACCTGCCGTTGAGGAGAGCGCATGCCGTCATCGGTAGTCTGGTACCGGAGGTGGGACTTGAACCCACACGAGCGCACGCGCCCAGGCGATTTTAAGTCACCAGCGTCTACCAGTTCCGCCACTCCGGTGCCGCGGCCCAAGTATACGCGAGGGTCGCGACCGGAATGGGGAAACGATGTGGGGGCGGCGCCTACGCGCCGCCCCCACATCCGACCTCTGTGGCGCCGCCCGCCAAGGCAGCTCCGCTCGCGCGGCGCACACGGCGCCACTCGACGTGGCGATCGGCCTGGCCAACATCGTCGCCTTCACCGCTTCCACAGCGAGGCCGATCGCCCCGTCCCCGCGGCGCCGTCGAGCCGACAGCCACAGGAACACGAACGGTGACGAAAGTCTGGCACAGGGCAGCCGGCGCGGACAGGCCCAGTTCTTGGCCAAACTTCGACTGTCGCCGGCGTCAACGTTGGCAATTGTTGACGCCGGGCGCCTGAGTCACGACGCCGCGGCCATCCCCCAGCGTCTCCGCCGCCTCTGAGCGCCTACGTCTCCTCCGCCTCGGAGCGCCTACGTCTCCCCCGCCTCCGCCTGTTCGGCCAGAAAGAGGGCGCCGCCCTCGAGGATGTCGGCCTCGCTCACCGTCAGGCCGGCCAGGCCGAAGCGCCGGCAGACCTCGCCGGCGATGAGAGCGCCGGCGAGGATCACGTCTTCGCGCCCGCGCTGGATGCCGGGCAGGCGCGCACGTTCGGCGGCGGCGAGCCCGCCGAACGCACGCGCCGCCACCTCGATGTCGGCCTGCGACAGCAGGTAGCCATGGACCTGGGCGGCGTCGTACTCGCGCATCTTGAGCTTGTGCGCGACCAGCGTCGTGACGGTGCCGGCCACGCCGATGCCGTTGCCGACCGCGGCGGCCACCGAGTCGGGCACCTCGGCTGCCAGAAGCTCACGGGTGAAGGCCAGCGCCCGCCCCCACTCCTCCTCGCTCGGCGGGTCCGCCACGAGGAACCGCTCCGTCAGGCGCACCACGCCGACCTGCAGACTGCGCCACCACTCCGGCTGCGGCCCGGCGCCGACGGCCAGCTCAGTGCTGCCGCCGCCGATGTCCACCACCACGGCCGCGCCGGTCACATCGGCGAGCCCGGCGCGCGCGCCGCGGTAGGCCCATGCCGCCTCCTCGGCACCGCTGAGGACGCGCCACGGCAGCCCCAGGCGCGACTCGACCTCATCGAGGAAGGCAGCGCCGTCGGCCGCGTCGCGCAGGACGCTGGTGGCGATGAGCAGCCGTCGCTGCGGGCCAAAGGCCTCGATCTCGGCCGCATAGTCGGTCAGACACTCGAGTGTGCGCCGCACCGCCGCCGGGGCGAGGCGGTGCGTGCGGTCCACACCCTGGCCGAGACGCGTGACCGTGGCGCGGCGCACGAGCGAGTGCACACGGCCCTCCTCGACCTCGGCCAGCAGCAGACGCGCCGAGTTCGTGCCTTGGTCGACGACGGCCACTTTCATGCTGTGGCCGCCGATGGTGTGGCCGAGGCCTGCGGCGCGGTGCTCGCAGCCTCCGGCGGCGTGCAGAAGGCCACGCAGCGCCGGTCGCTGCACCACAGCGCGGTGCCGGCGGCCGCGGCGTGCAGAACGCGCTCGCCCAGCAGGTAGCCCGGACGGGCGAGCGCAAAGGCGGCGTGCGCGTGCAGGCACTTGACCGCGTGCGGCCGGGCCACGCCGCCGATGCCCGTGTGCAAGGAAGCGCCGTGGTCGAGCATGGTCAGGTGGCGCTGGGCTACCAGCGCCCGCCGGCGGCGGCGCTGGTAGCCCAACGCCACTGCCAGCGCACGCTGCAACTCCGCGTCGGCGGCGAGCTCGGCGGCAAAGCGCTTCACGCCGCCGGCGCTCTCCAGCGCGCCGACTGACGCCACCAGAGTCGGGCAGGTGGCGTAGAAGAGCGTCGGAAACGGCCGGCCTTGAGCGGTGTAGGGCAGATCCTCGACCGCCGCCACGCAGCCCCACGGGCAACGGGCGACAACACGGTTCAGCGCCTGCGGGCGGCGGCCGAGCTGTGCGGCCACGCAGGCGACATCGCGCTCGCGCACGGCCGCTCCCGCTAGTGGAGCAGCGTGCGCCAGAGGTCGGCCAGCCGCTGCAAGACCGACATCGAGCCCGATACGGGTGGCGGCTGCGAGTCGGTCACCGGAGTGTCGCCTTGCGGCAGCCCTTTGATCACGAAGGCTTGCATGCCGGGCGGCACCACCAGAAACTGCTCGCGCGCAAGCCGCGACACGTACTGCACAGACTGCAGCTTGACGAGCTCCGACTTGAGAGCGACGTTCTGCTGCTTGGCGTTCTGCAGGGCCGCGCTCTGCTGCGCGTAGCGGGTCTGCTGGGCGAAGTAGCTGCGCAGCGGCGAGACGTAGAGCGCCGCCGCCACCAGCACGAGGGCCAGCAGACCAAGCCGCCCCCAGTGGATGTCCACCGGCGCCTTGGCGGCCATCGCCTGCTGTCTGCCCTGCGCTGTCACCCGGACCTTCCTGCTCGTGCGCCCACAGAAGACGCAGTGTTCAGCTAGCGTGTGCGGCCGGTTAGCGTTCGCCGTTCGTGACCGGCTCTCGTTCTGAATTCGCGCCCGCAGGGTCATCTCCCTGCACGGCGACGTGTGCTCGGCGACGCGCTCGCGCACCGTGCTGCCGAGCCGCGAGGACGCCCGGAGCTCAGCCGCTCGCGAGCCTAGACGAGAGCGTATGCCTTGATGAGGTTGGTGGCGCCGGGCTCGTTGGCGCGCAAGCCGGCGGTGAGCACGACGATGTCGCCGCGGGCTGCGAGACCACACTGCAGCATGAGGTCGTTGACCTGGTCGGAGAGATGGCTGAGCCCCGACACCGGTTCGCCGAGAAGGGGCGTGACTCCCCAGACCAGGGCGAGCTGGCGCACCGTGCGCGGTCGGTGACTGACGGCCACTATGGGGTGCGGCGTCCGGTTCTTGGCCACCGCCCGAGCCGTAGCGCCCGAGGCGGTGGCCGTCACTATGGCCGCCGCCCCGACCTTGAAGGCGACGTCGCAAGCGCCGAAGCTGATGGCCTCCGACACGCCCGAGCGGTCGAGCCCCCAAGGCTGCGCAGCGCGACCGACGCGCTCGATGTCGGCCTCGACGGTGGTGGCAATCTCGGCCATAGTGGCCACCGCCTCCACCGGGTACTGGCCGACGGCCGTCTCGCCGGAGAGCATCACGGCACAGCTCGAGTCGTAGATGGCGTTGGCGACGTCGCTGGCCTCCGCCCGCGTGGGCCGCGGATTGTCGATCATCGACTGCAGCATCTGCGTGGCGGTGATCACCGAGCGGCCGGCCACGATGGCGGCGTGGATGATGCGCTTCTGCCAGATGGGCACCTCGGCCGGCGGTATCTCCACGCCCAGGTCGCCGCGCGCGACCATGACGGCGTCCGCCGCAGCGATGATGTCGGCGACCTCGGCCAGCGCCTCCTTCTTCTCGATCTTGGCGATGGTGAGCTGGTCGCCGCCCGCGGCCCCGATCGCCTCTTTGAGGTCGCGCACGTCCTCGGCGTGGCGCACGAACGAGAGCGCCACGTAGTCCACGTCGTGCTCGACGGCGAACTCGACGAACCGGCGGTCCTGCGCCGTCATCGCCGGTATGGGCAGCACGGTGTCGGGCAAGTTGACGCCCTTGTGGCTGGAGACCACGCCGGGGTTCTCGACTTCGAGCGTGGCGGTGGCGCCGCCGCGGCCGGGCGCCACGGCCACCACACGCAGGCCTACGGCGCCGTCATCGACGAGCACCTGCTCGCCGGGCGCGAAGTGCTCCACCAGCTCGGGAAAATTGACCGGCAGCTCCGCCTTGGGGCCGAGCGTGACGCGCTGGCCGGCGGCCAGCGTCAGCGGCTCAGCCAGCCGGCCGAGCCGCAGCTTGGGACCCGGCAGGTCGACCATCACGGCCACCGGCTTGCCGAGGCGGTCGCTCACACGCCGCAGAGCCTTGATCACCCGCGTATGCTCGGCCAGCGTGCCGTGCGAGAGGTTGATGCGCGCCACGTCCATGCCGGCCCGGACGAGCCGCTCCATGACCGCCTCCGTGTGCGAGGCCGGCCCGATGGTGGCGACTATCTTTGTGCGGCGGCCCATCACGCGGCTACTTGAGAGCCTTGAGCTGGGCCGCCGCATACTGACCCGGTTTGGTCGCAGGACCGAGACGCAGGGCACGCTGGTAGGCCGCCTTGGCCTGCGCCGAATACTGCGCCGCTTGGCTCTGATCTGTGGTCATCTGCGCCAGGTTCCACAGGAAGTCTCCCTTGTTGACCCAGCCCTTCTGGAAGCCGGGATCGGCTTTGAGTACCGCGTCGACCCGCGCGACGGCCGCCTGGAACTCGCCGGCGAAGAACAGCACGTGGGCCCAGTCGGTGCCCACAGAGGGGTCGCCAGGTTGCTTGCTCCACGCCGCCGCGTAGACCGCCGCCGCCGCCTTCCCGTAGCGCTGGGCGGCGGCCATGTCGTTGATCTGGGCCGCTGCAGCCGCCTGGTCGTAGAGCCCGTTGGCGCGGCTGACCAGCTCGCGGTAGCTGCCGCTCGTGTCGGCGGCCACCGGTGTGGCCGCGCTGCCGGCCCCGCCCGAGCCGCCGGTGTCACTCTTGACGCCGAGCAGCAGGACGGTCACGACCACGACGACCGCGACCAAGCCGACGCCGGCCCAGAGGAGCACCGGCAAGAGGCTGCGGCGGCCGTCCGGCGGGCGGTCGCGGCCGGCGGGCGTGCCGGCGCGGCCGTCCGGCTGGCGCGCGCCTGCCTGCGGCGCGGCGCGCCCCCCGCCCTTCGCCGGCCGCTGCCCGGCCCGCGCCGCGCGCACCGCGTTCAGGTCAGCGCCACACTCGGGGCAGAACTTGGCTTCGCCGGCGTCGTGGCCACACTCGGGACAGTACACGCGGGATTTCCTTCCGGCGCCTTCTACCTCTGCAGGTTGTAGAAGGCCTTCATGCCCGGGTACGAAGCGACCGGGCCGAGCATCTGCTCGATGCGCAGCAACTGATTGTACTTGGCGACCCGGTCGCTGCGCGCCGGGGCGCCGCTCTTGATCTGGCCGGTGTTGGCGGCTACGGCCACATCGGCGATGGTCGTGTCCTCCGTCTCCCCGGAGCGATGCGAGACGACCGCGGTCCAGCCGGCACGCTTGGCCATCTCGATGGCGTCGAGCGTCTCCGACAGGGTGCCGATCTGGTTGAGCTTGATGAGCACCGAGTTGGCACAGCCGGCTTCGATGCCGCGGGCGATGCGCTCGACGTTGGTCACGAAGAGGTCGTCGCCCATGATCTGGATGCGCGCGCCGAGCTTCTCCTGCAGGAGCTTGAAGCCGTCCCAATCGTCCTCGGCGAGCCCGTCCTCGATGGAGACGATCGGGTACTTGTCGCAAAGCGCCGCGTAGTAGTCGACCATCTCGGCCGACGTGAGACTCCGCTTCTCGCTCGCCAGCACATACTTGCCCTTCTCGTAGAAGCTGCTGGCGGCCGGGTCGAGGGCGATGTGCACGTCGGCGCCCGGCTCATAGCCGGCCGCGTCGATGGCCTCGACGATCACCTGTACGGCCTCCTCGTTGGACTTGAGGTCGGGGGCGAAGCCGCCCTCGTCGCCGACCGCCGTGGAGAGGCCGCGCTTCTTGAGCACGCTCTTGAGCGAGTGGTAGACCTCGGCGCCCATGCGCAGCGCCTCGGCGAAGCTCTCGGCGCCGGTGGGCATGGCCATGAACTCCTGCAGGTCGACGTTGTTGTCGGCGTGCTTGCCGCCGTTCATGATGTTCATCATGGGCACCGGCAGCACGTAGGCGTTGCAGCCGCCGATGTACTGGTAGAGCGGCAGCTCCAGAGCGGCGGCGGCAGCGTACGCCACCGCCAGCGACGTGCCCAGGATGGCGTTGGCGCCCAGATTGGCTTTGTTGGGCGTGCCGTCGAGCTCGATGAGCATGGCGTCGACAACGCGCTGGTCGGTGGCGTCGAAGCCGACGATCTCCTCGGCGATCACGGTGTTGACGTTGTCGACGGCGGCGCGCACGCCTTTGCCGCCGTACTCGCCGCCGCCGTCGCGCAGCTCGACAGCCTCGTATTCGCCCGTGGAGGCCCCTGACGGCACGGCAGCGCGCCCGACGGCGCCCGACTCAAGCTCGACCTCGACCTCGACCGTCGGGTTGCCCCGCGAGTCGAGGATCTGTCGGCCGGCGACATCGACGATGACTGTCATCTAGGTACCCTCCTCGTCAGGCGCGCCCGGCAGCGAGCGACGCACTGGACTGCTCTGCGCTGATTTGGCGCGCTGATAGTACGCTTCCTGTTCCGCCAATCCTAACTCAGGCCAGGCGTGGCCTTCAGCCGCAGCGATGGCCGCGGCGGCACTCACGCGCCGCTCGAAACGCTGCGCCGCGGCGCGCAGCGCCAACTCGGGATCGACCCGCGCCAGGCGCGCCACGTTGACGACGGCGAACAGCAGGTCGCCGAACTCGTGACGCAGCCGCGGGTCGTGGCAGTCGGCGGTGGCTGGAGCCGGCGCTGAGCCTGGCGACGTCGGCGCCGCGACAGCCGAGTCGGCGGCGCCGAGAAGCACTTCGGCAAGCTCGGCTTGCTCCTCGGTGATCTTGGGAAACGCCTCGGCAGCGGACTGCCAGTCGAAGCCGACCGCCGCGGCGCGCTCCTGCAGCTTGCGTGCCAGGAGCAGTGCCGGCAGAGTGGCCGGCACGTCGTGGAAGATGCCCTCGCGGCCCTCCTGCTCGCGCTTGATGCGCTCCCACTGGCCGCGCACCTCCTCGGGCGTGTCGGCCACGGCGTCGCCGAATATGTGGGCGTGGCGGCGGATGAGCTTGACCTCGATGGCCGCCGCCACGCTGCCCAGGTCGCCGGCCGCGCGCTCGTCGAGCATGAGCGCGAGCAGGTACACCTGCAGCAGCACGTCACCGAGCTCGCCGTGTTCGGCGGCCAAGTCGTCGGCGGCCACCGCGTCGGCGAGCTCGTACACCTCTTCCACGGTGTACTTGATGATGTCGCCGGCGGTCTGCTCGCGGTCCCACGGGCACTGCGTGCGCAGGATCGCGATGATCCGCTTGAGCGAGACGAGCTGGTCGCCGGCCAGGCGGTCGCTGAACTGCGGCTCCACCGGCACCGTCGCGACCGCCACATCCGCGTGCCGCGCCCGCTCCAGCACGGCGCGCGCCAGAGCCGGCCCATCCTCGCCGGCGACGCAGACGACCGCCGGCAGCCGCTCGAAGACGAGGTCGAGGTCGGCGGGGGTGGCCTCGACCAAGCGGTCCTCGACGGACGCGGGCGGTGCCGTGACCGGAGACGGTGCGCCGGCCAGCGACGCCGGCCCAGGCTCGCCCACGCCCTCCATGGCGGCCGCGATCAGCTCGCGCAGCGGCGCCTCGAGACCGGCAGGAACGAAGACGGCGCCACTGCCGGCCAGCGCTCGCAGCGAAGCTGCGGGCGCCAGCTCGGCAGTGGCGCCGATGTAGACGAGCCGCATGCCCATCGCGGCTGGAGTCATAGCCAGCGCGCGCCCGGGCGCAGGCCTACTTGCTCGCGCTCGGCGCGGGGCTCGGGCTCGAAGCGGGCGCCGGCGTGGGGCTGGCGCTGGCCTCGACGTTGAGCTTGGCCGGGTCGTAGCCTGCGGCGTACTTCACGTGGGCCGCCGCTGTGGCCTGCTTGAGCCAGGCGCTCCACGCCGCCGACTGCGCCTGCGAAAGGAGTGTCTGGCGGATGTTCGGCGCAGCCTTGGTGAGGGTGGTGGTGGTGGCCTGGTTGATCTTGGTGACCTCGATGACGTGCCAGCCGTACGAGCTCTTGACGGGCTGCGAGATCTCGCCCACCTTGAGAGCGAAGGTCGCCTTGTCGAAGGGCGGCACCATCTGGCCTTGGGTGACCGCTCCCAGATCGCCGCCGCTGTTCTTGCTGCCGGGATCCTGCGAGTACTGCTTGGCCACCTTCTGCCAGTTGGCGTCGGTGTTGTTGGCCACCAGCAACGCACGGACCTTGAGGGCCTCGGCCTTGGTCTTGAGCAGGATGTGGCGCGTCTGGCGCGAGACCCCCTGGTGGAACGAAGCCTTGTGAGCGTTGTAGTAGTCCTTGACCTGCTGGTCGCTGACCTTGACGTCCTTGAAGACGGTCGCCTGGACCTTCTCCTGAAGGATGGTGTCGTGGAGCTGGGTCTGCAGGTCCGTCAAGGTCATGCCCTGCTTGGCCAGAAGGGCTTCGACCTTCTTCTGGCCGCCGTAAGACGAGTAGATGGTGTTGACGCGATCCTGGACGTCCTTGGGCGTGACCGTGATCTTGAGCTCAGCGGCCTTCTGCTTGACTATCTCCAGCTGGACGAGGTAGTCGACCACGCGCGCCTTGAAGCCGGCATACTCGGGGGTGCCCGCTTTGGGGAAGGGCGAGTTGCTGGCCTTCGCTTGCGCGGTAGCCTGGGCCATGATCTTGTCGAAGTCGGCCTTGGTGACGCTGCCGCTACCGACCTTGGCGATGGCGCCCCTGGGTATGCCGCTCCCGCCGCAGGCCGCTACGACCGCAACGGTCAGTGCGAGGAGCAGGACAAGTGCAACCACGAGTTTCTTCATGAACTCCCTCTCTTGGGAATGTGCAGACTACGAACCTGGCTGAAGAGTATACCATCGCGAGCCTCGAGACGGCTCCCGGCGGTGGTTAAGAGATGTGAATGCCGATCAGCTGCCGCCTTCATCGCCGGCGGCCGCCGCTCGGCAGGCGCCGACGGCATCCACTATCGTCTGCGCCCAGGCCAGGAGCGCGGGCTCGCCCTCAGCGGCATGGGCGACGAGCGTGGCGCGTTGTTTGTAGTACACGACGCGGGACTGGGCGGCGCGCAGGCGCGCCGCCCAGGCGTCGTCCAGCTTGAGCCCCTCGACCTGGAGGCGGCCGGAGCGGAAGACGACAGCCGTGGCGCCAAGCTGGCCCAGGCCGACGCGCAGGCTTTGGAGCCGCAGCAGGTTGTCCACCGGCTCAGGAGGCGCGCCGAAGCGATCGGTGAGCTCGTCGCGCACCGCCGCGAGCTCGGCGACGTCGGTCGCCCGCGCGATGCGCCGGTGCACGTCGATCTTGGTCGCCTCGAAGGCGACGTACTCCGCCGGCACATAGGCCGTGATCGGCAATTCGAGGCGCACCGCCGGCGGCAGCGCCAGCTCCTCGCCGCGCAGCTCCGCCACCGCCTCCTCGAGGAGCTGCGCGTACATCTCGAAGCCCACCGCCGCCACGTGCCCGGACTGCTCGTCGCCGAGCAGGTTACCGGCGCCGCGTATCTCCAGGTCGCGCATGGCGATCTTGAAGCCGGCGCCGAGCTCGGTGTGGTCGCTGAGCGTGGTCAGTCGCGCCGCCGCGTCGGCAGTGAGCATCTCCTCGCTCGGATAGAAGAGGTAGGCGTAGGCGTGCGCGTCGCTGCGGCCGATGCGGCCGCGGATCTGGTAGAGCTGCGCCAGGCCGAGCATGTCGGCACGCTCCACGACGAGCGTGTTGGCCGTGGGGATGTCGATGCCGCTCTCGATGATCGACGTGGTCACCAGCACGTCGGCGTCGCCGGAGAGGAAGCGCAGCATCACCTGCTCCAGGGCGCGCTCGTGCATCTGCCCGTGGGCCACGAGCAGGCGTGCCTGAGGCACGAGCGCAGCCACCTGCTCGGCCGCCTGGTCGATGGTCTCGACGCGATTGTGCAGATAGAAGACCTGGCCGCCGCGAGCGAGCTCCTTCTCGATGGCGACCCGCGCCAGGTCGTCGCGGTACTCGCCGATGTAGGTGCGGATCTCGTGGCGGCCGCGCGGCGGCGTCTCTATGACGGAGATGTCGCGCACCCCGGTGAGCGACATCTGCAGGGTGCGCGGGATCGGAGTCGCCGAGAGGCTCACCACGTCCACCTGCATCTTCAGGCTACGGAGCAGCTCCTTCTGGCGCACGCCGAAGCGCTGCTCCTCGTCTACGACCACCAGGCCGAGGTCTTTGGGGATCACGTCGCTGGAGAGCAGGCGATGCGTGCCGATGAGCACGTCCACCTTGCCGGCGGCGAAGTCGGCCAGCACGCGCTTGGCCTCGGCGGCGGTGCGGAATCGGCTCACCATCTCGACCCGCACCGGGAGCTCGGCGAAGCGCTCCGCGAACGTGGCGAAGTGCTGCTGCGCGAGGATCGTGGTCGGCACCAGCATGAGCGTCTGCTTGCCGGCCTCGGCCGCTTTGAAGGCGGCCCGCAGGGCGACCTCGGTCTTGCCGTAGCCCACGTCCCCGCAGACGAGGCGGTCCATGGGGTGCGCCGCCTCCATGTCGTTCTTCACGTCGTCGATGGCCTCGGCCTGGTCCTGGGTCTCCTCGAAGGCGAAGGCGTCCTCCAGACGCCGCATGAGCTCGCCGTCGGCCGGGAAGGCGTACCCGGGCACGGCCTGGCGGGCGGCGTACAGGTTGAGCAGCTCGCCCGCCATCTCGATCACGGCCTTGCGGGCGCGTGTCTTCACGGTCTGCCACGCCGACCCGCCCAGGCGGTCCAGCGCCGGCGCACCGGCGCCCGCGCCTATGTAGCGGCTCACCTTGCCGATCTGGTCGTGAGGCACGAACAGCTTGTCGTCGCCCTTGTAGTGCAGCAGAAGGTAGTCGCGCGTGATGCCGCCCACGGTGCGCGTCTCGATGCCGGCGAACGTGCCGATGCCCTGGTCTTCGTGCACCACGTAGTCGCCCACGCGCAGGTCGAAGAACGAGCTGAGGCGCGCGCCGCCCACAAAGCGCCGCTCTCGCGGCGCAGCGCGCAGCAGAGCGCGCTCGCCGATCACGGCCAGCTTCAGCTCGCTGCTGACGAAGCCCTCGCGCAGCGGTGCCGCCACGAAGTACAGACCCGGCGCGGCGGGTTCGCGCGCCGGGCCCTCCGGCGACTCGAGCACCTCGGCGCTCAGCGACTTGAGACGATAGGTGGCGCGCGTGGCCTCGCCGGCGTGGCGGAAGACGACAAAGACGCTGTAGTCGTCGCGCACGAGCCGCGCCAGGTCACGCTCTGCGCCGGCGATGTCGCGCGCCGCCGCCTGTGGGCGTGCGGCGGCGAACTGCCAGCGCTGCTCGCGCTGCACGACCTCCAGCTGGATCCCGGTGCTCAGCAGCTTGCGCACCTCGTTGCGGGGTACGTAGAGCCGCTCGCGGGCGGCCGCGCCGGCGATGGTCATCTCGACCTCGGCGGCAAAGTCGGCCAGCGCCCGCGTCGTCTCGTCGGGCGAGTACACGGCAAGGCGCGTCCCGTGCGCGCCGATGAGCTCGGGCAAGCTCACAAACCGGTTCGCCAGTGCCGCCAGGGCGCGCAGGCTCGCATGGCGCAGAAGATCCTCGGCGGGCTCTTCGTCCTCCTCGCCCGGGACCACCGCCAGCGCCTCGTGCACCGCGTCCTGATACTCCCGGCGGGTCGCATCGGCTTCCGTGGCGGCAAACACGGTGCTCTGCGGCACGGTCGCGATGGTGCGCTGCGAGTAGACCGAGAAGGTCCGCAGCGACTCGACCTGGTCGCCCCAGAAGTCGATGCGCAGCGGCTCGCCGAGTGCCGGGTACGCGTCGACGATGCCGCCGCGCACGGCGAACTCGCCGCGCCCGCGCACCTGCTCGACGCGAGCGTAACCGAGCGCCGCCAGCCGTGCGACGACGGCGTCGAAGGGCAACTCGTCGCCGGCAGCCAGCCGCAGCGGCGCCGGCTGCAGCTCGAGCGGCACGAAGCGCTCGACCAGGGCCACCGCCTCGGCGACCACGATGCCGCCGGTGGCGAGCGCCGCCAGCGCTTGCTGGCGCTCGCCCACCACGTGCGCCGCCGGCGCCACGTCGGCGCCGTAGAGCACACCGCGCGCCGGCAGCACGGCGACCTCGCGCTCGAGGTACACTGCCAGCTCGGCCGCCAGGCGAGCCGCGCCCTCCGCCTCCGGCGCCGCCACGAGCCAGCCGGCGGCGGCGGACTCGCGCGCCGCATCCTTCCCGCCGCCGCCACCGCTTTCGGCGACGATCCCGGCCAGTACGTACGGCGCATAGAAGCTGGGCGCATACACGGCGGCACCCCGACGCAGCTTGGGCGCCGCCTCACGGAACCGATCGCTTTGTCTCAAGTACTCGAGGAACACCGGCTGGCGGACCTGCCTCTCGTCGTATTCGGCCTAGCGCCGACGGCCCTGCGGCCGCCGTGCGGCCACGCCAAAAGCCCCGTCGCCGGCGGCGGCGGGGTCGCCACGTGCGATTGTACCCGAACGAGAACGGCTAGAGTTGGTGCTGGGCCGCCGCGGCGCCCTCGCGCACCCACAGCTCGGCCGCGTCGGCGGCGCGCTCGATGAGCGCCTCGACCTCCGCCTTGGGCTCGGCGAAGTGGTCGAGCACATAGTCGGCCACCACGTCGGGCGCCGTGCTGGGCGGGCGGCTCACCCCGATGCGCAGGCGGCAGTACTCGGGGCCGATGAGTCCGTTGATGCTCTTCAGGCCGTTGTGGCCGCCGGAGCCGCCGCCCTCGGCCAGGCGCAGGCGGCCGAAGGGCAGGTCGATGTGGTCGTGCATCACCAGCAGCTGTGCCGGCGCCAAGCCCAGGCTACGGAGGGCGCCGGCCACGCTCTTGCCCGAGAGGTTCATGTAGGTGGTCGGCACGAGCATGCCCACCTGCCGACCGGCGATGACCCCGGCGCCGTAGCGCCCGTCGAAGCCGCGCTTTGCCCGGGCAAAGCCATGGCGACGGGCGAGCTCGTCCACCACCATCTGGCCGGCGTTGTGGCGTGTGAAGGCGTACTCGGATCCTGGGTTGCCCAAGCCGGCGATGAGCAGCTCCACGCGCACAGACTGCCGCCGGAAGAGGGCCACGGGTCAGAGCTCCGGCGCCGGCCGCTACTCCTCGGCGGTTCCCTCGCCTTCCCCGGCCTTGCCGACGACCTCGGGCTCGGCTGCCTCGCCCTCGACACCCTCCATGGCCTCTTCCTCGGCCTCTTCCACGACGACCTTGGGCGCCAGGATGGTGCACAGCACGTCGTCGGCGTCGTTGAGGATGGTGATGCCTTCCGGCACCTCGAGATCACCGATGCGGGCGTGCTCGCCCACGTCGAGCGCCTCGACGTTGAAGGTAAGGTGCTCGGGGATGTCGGTCGGCAGACCGCTGACGCTCACCTCGTGCTCGGTGATGTCGAGCAGGCCGCCCATCGTGACCCCGTGCGGGGTGCCCTCGAACTGCACCGTCACCGTGGTCTCGATGGGGTCGCTGAGCTTGATCTCCTGCAGGTCGACGTGCGTGACAAGGTTCTTGACCTTGTCGACCTGCATGTCCTTGACGATCACCGTGTGGGTCCGCTTCTGACCCTCGAATGTGACGTCGAGCACGGCGTGCGTACCCGCCTCGGTGCCGATGGCCTCGTACAGGGCACGATCGACGATCGCGATCGCCGAGCCCGGCTTGCCGGCGCCGTAGAGCACGCCGGGGATGAGACCTTGCTTGCGCAGCCGTCTGGCTATGCGGCTGCCCGTGTCGTCGCGCTGCTGCACGACGAGCTTCACTCGCTCCATGGTCAGTCTCCCACTAGAAAAGCTGGTTTTCGCCGGCGAACAGCTCGCTCACCGACTCGTCCTCGAACACGTTCTTGATGGTGTCGGCCAGGATGTCGGCCACCGAAAGGACCTTGATCTTACCGTCGTCAGGGCCAAGCTTGATGCTGAGCGTGTCGGTGACCACGACCTCCTTGACCGGCGACTCGCGGATGCGCTGGCGAGCCGGGTCGGAGAAGATGCCGTGCGTCGCCGTCACATACACCTCTTTGGCGCCGTTCTCGCAGAGCGTGTCCACGGCGCTCGTGATGGAGCCGGCGGTGTCGATCATATCGTCGACGACGATGGCGATCTTGCCCTTCACGTCGCCGATGAAGTGCATCGCCTCGGCGCGGTTGTGCTCGGGCCGCATCTTGGTGAGCACGGCCAGGTCGCCGTCGACGCGGTTGGCGAAACGTTTGGCGAGCTTGACGCCGCCGGCGTCGGCCGAAACGGCCACCAGCGGCGTGCCACCGAACTCCTTGAAGCGGAAGTAGTCGGCCAGCATGGGCACCGCCGTCATATGGTCCACGGGGATCTCGAAGAAGCCTTGGATCTGGCCCTGGTGGAGGTCCATGGCGAGCACGCGGTCGGCGCCGGCCGCCTCGAGCAGGCTGGCCATGAGGCGGGCCGTGATGGGCTCGCGGGCGGCGCTCTTCTTGTCCTGGCGGGCGTAGGGGTAGTACGGCACCACGG
>Ga0182011_10002580_pt1 | contig 15219 bp, 7 predicted proteins | sample 711E1DmetaG_FD_120481 | JGI IMG/M metagenome (GOLD analysis project Ga0182011, IMG submission 120481) | Permafrost microbial communities from Stordalen Mire, Sweden - 711E1D metaG | ecosystem: Environmental > Terrestrial > Soil > Wetlands > Permafrost | place: Sweden: Stordalen | collected... | reverse complement strand
CTCACGTGCGGGCGTCTTCGGGACATCGCCGGGGCCCGGCGCCAAGGTTGCGAAGATCGGGTCGAGACGATCGACCACCGCCTTGTCGCCGCCGATCATCATGCAATAGCCGCGCTCCAGCCCCCAGACACCGCCGGAGGTGTCGACATCGACATAATGGATGGCTTTGGCCCGCAATTCCGCCGCGCGCCGCAAATCGTCCCTGTAGAAGCTGTTGCCGCCGTCGATCAGCGTATCCCCTGCGTCGAGATGGCTTGCCAGTTCCAAGACGGCGCCCTCGGTCACTTTACCGGCCGGCAGCATCAGCCACACGGCGCGCGGGGGTTTGAGCGCGGCGACAAGGGCGGCGAGTGAGACTGCTCCTTTGACGCCGTCGCATGACAGCGTTGTCATAATAGCTTGATTGACGTCGAATGCGAAGACGTTATGTCCGCCTCGCACCAGACGCCTGGCAATATTGGCGCCCATGCGGCCCAAGCCCACGATGCCGATTTCCATGCGCGTCGCCCTTATCGCAGTCCCGTTTCGATAGCGCGGCGAAGCACGCGCAACCCTTCCGAAACATTGTGCAGGTGCACACGCACGGCGCGCCGGCCGCGGTCGGCCAGCACGGCGAAGTCGCCCGCCGCTTGCGCGTCTATGACGGCGCCGAAGCTGTAGCCCCGGCCCGGTACGGCGATGTCGTGCGCGTGATCGCAGGTGATTTGCAGGAAGACGCCGGTATTCGGCCCACCTTTATAGGCTTGCCCGGTCGAATGCAGGAAGCGCGGCCCGAAGCCCAGGCACGCGGCCGCTGCGGTCCTGTCGCGGATGACGGCGCGTATGGCGTCGAGTTCCGCCGTATTCGCTGTATTGCGCTCGATGAAGGCCAGAAGGGCCGCGTAATCGCCTTTCTTCAAGCGGGCGAAATGCGCCTTCAGGCAGGCTTCCAGCGTCGTAGCGCCGCCTAGCGCCTTGGCGTTCGCCGCGTCGGCATAAAGCGAAACGCCGCCGCTCGAAACCAACGGCAGCTCGCCTTTCTTGACGCCGCCGGCTTCCATCAAGGCGCGGGTTTTGACCTTTGCCGCTTCTACGTCGGGCTGATCGAAGGGATTGATGGCGAGGACCGCGCCGGCCGCCGCCGTGGCGACCTCCCACAGGAAGAACAGTCGGGCGAGGCGGTAGGGCTCGTCGACGTCGATCCGGATGACCGGATGGCCTTTGGCGGCCAGCGCCGCCAGCAGCCCATCAGGCCCGTCTTCGCCATCCTGGCGCAGCGACACGAATACCCTGTCGGAGCCGTAGCTGTCGGCCGTGCCAAGCGGCTCGCCGTCGACCGGGATCAAGCCCTTGCCTTTCTTGCCGGTGGACTCTGCAAGCAGCTGCTCCAGCCAGGCACCGAACCTCGCCAGCCCTTTCGAGGCGACCACGGTGATCTTGTCGCGCCCGTGCCTGGTCGCCAGCACGCCCAGCGCAAGCCCGAGGCGCACGCCCGGATTATTCGCAGGCGGACTAAGCGGCCCGCAAGCGGCCTGCATCCGGCAAGCTTCGGCGATGAAGCGCGTGAGATCGATCCCCATGGCGGCGGCCGGGACCAGCCCGAAATTCGACAGCACGGAATAGCGTCCGCCGATCGTCGGATCGCCGTGGAAGACATCGGCGAAGCCGTCCAGCGCCGCCGTCTTTTCCATCGCGGAGCCGGGATCGGTGATGGCGACGAAGTGCCCGCCGGCGCGGTCGTGGCCGATCGCCTTTGCTACGCGCTCGAAATAATAGTCCTTGAAGATATTTGGTTCGAGCGTGCTTCCGGACTTGGAGGCGACGATGAAAAGCGTGGTCGCCAGGGTGATCGCTTTGTCAAGCGCGCCGATCTCGTCGGGGTCCGTGGAGTCGAGGAAATGGAAGCGCGGACCGGCCGCCTGCCGCATGATGGTCTCGCGGATGACCTCCGCGCCCAAACTCGACCCGCCCATGCCGAGCAGGACGACGTCGCTCCAGGCTCCGCGCTTGACGCGCTCGGCGAAATCCTCGAGCGCGGCGAGGCCGGCTTTCTCGCGCGTGGCGATGTCGAGCCAGCCCAGCCATTTGCTCTCGTCGGCCACGCTCCACAGCGCCGCGTCCTTCGCCCACAAGCGGCGCACATTGCCCTTCTTGGTCCAGGCTTTCAGTTCGGCGTCGACGCTTTCGGCCAGGCCCGCGAGCTCGTAGCCGATCTTCACGGGGCGGCCGGACAACGCGTCGCATTTTTCCGCGATGGCGCCGTAAAGCAGGTCGGCGGCGTCGGCGAATTTGTCGACGCCGTCTTGGGCCAGCCAGTCCGTCACCTCGTTAAGCGAGATGCCGACCGCCTTCAGATCGGCGAGCGTCTTTTCCGCATCCGCGACTCCCGATTGCAGCGATGCCTGCGGGCGGCCGTGATCGCGGAACGCGTTCATGGTTTCCGGCGGCATGGTGTTGACCGTATCGGGCCCGATCAGAGTGTCGACGTAAAGCACGTCGGAATAGGCTTTGCTCTTGGTCCCGGTGGAGGCCCACAACAGCCGTTGCGGTCGCGCGCCGCGCCTGGCCAGCGCCTCCCAGCGCGGCCCGGAGAAGATGCGCTCGTAGTCGCGATAGGCGAGTTTGGCGTTGGCGATCGCCGCTTTTCCGCGCAAGCCTTCCAGGCGCGCCCGCTCGGACGGCGCCGCCGTCTTGAGCAGCTCTTCGATCTTCGCGTCGATCCGCGAATCGATGCGGCTGACGAAAAAGCTCGCCACGCCGGCGATGCGGGAAAGATCGTGGGTCCGCGGCAGCGCTTCCAACCCGGCGATATAGGCCTCGGCCACCTCGATATAGACCGCCTGGGAAAACAGCAGCGTGACGTTGATGTTCAGCCCTTCGGCCGTGAGCTGACGGATGGCGGGAAGACCTTCCGGCGTCCCCGGCACTTTCACCATCAGATTGTCGCGGGCGACCTCGGCCCAGATTTCGCGCGCCTCGGCGATGGTGGCTTCGGTGTCGTGGGCGATGTAGGGCGAGACCTCCATGCTGACATAGCCGTCCGCGGCCCTGGTGGCCTCGTAGACCGGGGCCAGCGCATCGGCGGCGGCGCGGATGTCGGCTACGGCCAACTGGCGGAAGATGGCGCCGACGTCGGCGCAGCCGCGCTGCAGCAGCCTGGCGATTTCCTCGTCATATTCGCTCGAGTGGCCGATGGCTTTTTCGAAGATGGAAGGGTTGGAAGTGACGCCCTTGATTCCGTCCTGTTCCACCAGCCGCGCCAGTTCGCCGTCCCGAAGTAAGCCCCGGCTGACATAATCGAGCCAAGGCGCCTGTCCGAATCGTTCGAGGTCTTTCAGCGAGTTCATGTTCGGTTCGCGGTCCTATGTTTTGTGCGCGGGCAGGGAATAGCAGGATCGGCCGGCGGATGCAGCCTTTGGCCAGCTTAATCAACGTCGCGGCGGAACGGAATATGACTAAGGCGTGTTCCTCCGTCGCAATTTCCTCCTGTTCGGCGGTTTTCGCGGCCTTTTCATTAGCGTATTAACGTAGCGTCATTCGGATAAAAAGGCCGTCGATCATGAAACTCGCGACCTTCAGCGGCGGGGCGGACGCCGAAATCGGCGTGGTAGAGGGCGACGAGCTCGTATCCCTTTCCAGGGCCGCGCCGCACTTGGCTTCCTCCATGATCGAGCTGATCGCCCGCTGGGGCGAGATCGAGGGCGAGGTCCGGCGCACGGCCGAGTCCGGGCCGCGACTTGCCCTGACGTTGGTGCGGCTGCTGCCACCGGTCCCGCGTCCGGGCAAGATTCTCGCCATCGGCCTCAACTATGCCGACTATATCCTCGAAACGGGCCACGAGATGCCGACCAGGCAGGTCTGGTTCTGCAAGCAGCCCACCGCCGCGAACGGGCCTTACGATCCAATCCGCTTGCCGAAGGTCTCCAAACAAGTGGACTACGAAGCGGAACTGGTGGCGGTGATCGGCAAAGGCGGGCGCACCATCCCGAAAGATCGCGCGCCGGGGGCCGTGTTCGGCTTTTGTTGCGGCAACGATGTCAGCGCGCGGGATTGGCAGATGGCCACGCCGCAATGGATGCTCGGCAAGTCCTTCGATACCCATGCGCCGTTCGGCCCGTGGATCACCACGGCGGACGAGGCCGGCGACCCGCACACGCTCGGCGTGCGCTGTTTCGTCAATGGCGAGAAGCGTCAGGATTCGAACACAAGCCATTACGTGTTCAACATCTGGGACCAGGTCGAGCATGTCTCGAAGGTGATGACGCTCGAGCCGGGCGATCTTCTGTTCACCGGCACGCCGGGGGGCGTCGGCATGGCAATGAGCCCGCCCGCCTATCTCAAGGCCGGCGACCGCGTCCGCGTCGAGATAGACAAGCTCGGCTTTCTCGAAGCGGTCTGCCAGCCTGAGGAATAAAGTTATTATATTTCAATGGGATATAGAAATATACTGGTTGTGGCGGCACAGCCACAGTGCCGTCGTTCTTCTTCCTTAATATGATCGCCATATATGAAGAGGCTAGGACGGCGCGCGCCGCCTCAAAGACGAAGGATCGATTGTATGATCGCATTTCTGCGCTGGGCCGGTTCGATCGTGGCCGGCACGCTGAACGGGCTCCTCAAATTCACCTTGGCCATTGTCGTGCTCGTGGTCGCGATCGTGCTGATCGGTCTGGCGCAGGGTGACGGCCTTCCGGGCAACATGGTCCTGTCGCTGGATCTGCGCAAATCTTTGGCGGATTCGACGCCGGCGGATTTTTCCCTCGGGCCGCGGCCAGTCAGCGTGATGGATGTCGTGCTCGGTCTGGACGCTGCCCAGCGCGACGAGCGCGTCAAGGGCGTGTTCGTGCGGGCGGGGGGTGCGAATCTCTCGATTGCACAGGCCGAAGAGATCGAAACCGCGCTCAAGCGCTTTCGCGCCTCCGGCAAGTTCGTGATCGCGCACGCGCAAGGTTTCGAGGACGCGGGATTGGGCGATTATCTGACCGCGGCAGCCGCTAACCAGATCTGGATGCAGCCCAAGAGCACGTTCGGGGCGGCCGGCGAGGGCGGCGGCGAGATTTTCCTGCGCGGCCTCTTCGACAAAATCCAGGCCCAACCGCAATTCGTCAGGCGCGCCGAGTACAAAAGCGCCGCCGACATGTTCATGGAAAAGGGCATGACGGCACCGGACCGCGAACAGATCACGGCGCTGATGCAATCCTGGTACGACAACGCGGTTACCGGCGCGGCGGCGGACCGCAAGCTCTCTCCCAAGGCGCTGACTGCCGTTCTCGAGGCCAGTCCGCAATTCACCGAGGACGCGAAAAAGGCGGGGCTGATCGACAAAATCGGCTATGACGACGATGCCCTCAACGCCGCGCTCAGCTTGGCGGGCCCGAAGGCGCAGAGCGTTGCGCTGGGCCAATATACCCGCGCCAAGAACGAAATATTGCACAATGCCAATGGCCCGCACGTCGCGCTGGTCGAAGCGGCCGGCGAAATCGTCGAAGGAACCGCCGGCGACAACCTGTTCGGCGGCAATTCCATGATCGCGGGCGACGACATGGCCCGCGCCATCCGCCAGGCCACGGCCGACAAGGACATCAAGGCGATCATTTTGCGCGTGGATTCTCCCGGCGGCTCGGTGACGGCGTCGGATCAAATCCTCGATGCGGTGAAGAAGGCGCAAGCCGCCGGCAAGCCGGTGATCGTCAGCATGGGCTCCGTCGCTGCCTCGGGCGGCTATTACATCTCCACCACGGCGGACAAGATCGTCGCCGAGCCGGGCACCATCACCGGTTCGATCGGCGTTCTCACCGGCAAGGTTGCGATCGGCAAATCTCTAGGCCTGATAGGTGTCGGCACCGACGAAGTAGGCGTCGGTAAGAACGCGCTGATGGATTCCGGCATCACGCCTTACACGCCGGAGCAGTTGGCGGCAGTGAACGCCCAGGCCGATGCGATCTATCAGGACTTCACCAAGAAGGTGGCGGACGGGCGCAAGCTGCCGCTCGCCAAGGTCCAGGACATCGCGCGCGGGCGCGTGTGGTCGGGCGCGGACGCCAATGCGTGCGGCCTGGTCGATACGCTCGGCGGCTTCTGGACCGCGGTCGATCTTGCCAAGAAACAGGCACGCATTGCAGCTTCGCAGCGCGTGGTGTTCGAGCGCTATCCCCGTAAGAAGAGCTTTTTCGAGGCGCTGAACAAATTCTTCGGCGGCCCGTCGGAAGAGGTCAGCGCCATCGAGCGGTTCACGACGCTGATGAACGCGCCGATCATGCGCAAAGCGGTGACGGCAGTGAAGTCGGCGCCGCGTGCCGACATGGAGCTGAGGGCGACGAATTTGCCGGTGGACTGAGCTTTATGACTGCGGGTCGCCGGGACGTGGGAATTCTCGTCGTATGTCTGCATTTAAGGGGTTGGTATGACGTCACCGACGCAGGTCGAAACGGATTCTCTCAAAACTCAACTCGAGCGAATCGACGATCATCTGCGTCAGGATCTCCCTTTCGTGGCGAAGTCATTGGCCGTACGCTTCGTCGCGGAACATCCGTCCAATATCGACGGATGGATCATGCTGGGTCGCGCCTGTGTGGCCTTGAGGGAATACGACAAGGCCCTTGACGCCGGAGAGAAGGCGACAGCCATCGACTCCGGGCATCCGGCCGCGCGGCTGCTGTTCATTGAGGGGCTGCTGCGCAGCGGGCGAAACGACGAGGCCCTCGATACGACCCGGAGCCTGGAGAAAGACAGGCAGTTTGACCCTGTCGTCATGCACGAGGTCGGATGGGCTTACTCTCGCATGAACAAACATGCCGATGCGGTGCGCTGTTACGAGCGGGTGCGGATCCTTCAGCCGATCAATCGGCCCGTCGTCCATAATCTCGCCGGTGCCTATATCGCGCTCGGCGAATTGGAAAAAGCGGAGGCGATCTTCAATGACGTGCTGCGCAAGGACGCCCACGAAGTCGATACGTATTACAACCGTGCGACGCTGCGCAAGCAGACGCGCGAGCGCAACCACATTGCAGAGATGGAAGGCGTCCTTGCCGGAGTGAAACCAGGCGAGAATGCCGAGATCGTTCTTTGCTATGCCTTGGCGAGGGAACTGGAGGATCTCGGAGAGTGGAAACGGTCATTCACCTACCTTAAACGTGGAGCTAACGCATTCAGGCGAATGTCGCCGTACCGGGTCGAGATCGATCTCACGCTCATGAACGAAATCCGCGTCCAGTTCGACGAGGCGTTCTTTGCCCAGCACCCTGTCGGCTATCCAGACGAGAGCCCGATATTCGTCCTGGGGATGCCGCGCAGCGGAACGACGCTCATCGATCGCATCCTCTCATCGCACAGCACGGTGGGCAGCGTCGGCGAATCGGATGAATTCTCCCACTTGATCATTCGCCGCACGCGCCCCGACGGCCCGCAGGAGGGGATCGACATCCGACACATCCGAAAGGCCAGGAATCTGGATTGGGATTCCGCGGGACGGGAATACTGCCGGGCCGTCAGAGGCCTGCTGCCCGGATATGAGCATCTCCTTGACAAGACGCCGAGGAATTTCCTCTATGTCGGATTGATACTCGCGGCATTGCCAAATGCGAAGATCGTCCATCTCCGTCGCCAGCCGGTGGATTCCTGCTATGCGATCTACAAAACGCTTTTCCGCCAAGGCTTCCCCTTCTCATACGATTTACGGGACACGGGAAATTTTTATCTGGGCTATCGAGAGCTGATGGAACACTGGCGGAGGGTTCTCCCGGGCCGCTTCCTGGACGTCGATTACGAAGACCTGGTAGACCATCAGGAAGAGGTCAGCCGGCGCATGATTTCGTTTTGTGGCCTGGAGTGGGAAGACGCCTGCCTGTCGTTTGAGAAGAACACATCGCCGTCGGCGACGGCGAGCGCGGCACAAGTGCGCCGGCCCATTTACAAGTCGTCCGTCGCCCTGTGGCGGCGCTACGAGCAGGAGTTGCAGCCCCTCATCCGCATATTGCGGGAAGGCGGCATTCAAGTTGACTGAACGGTCCGCTTAGCGTTCCGTGTAGCCGAACATTCGCACCCATGGCATCAGGACCGGCATCGCCGGTGCCAATTGCTCCGCGTAGCGCCGCCACGCACCGATACCTTCGCGATAGAGCGGACGGCGCACTTGGTTGGCGCTCAACGTGGCACGTATCGCCTGCGTGCGTGATTTTTCGCTGAAGTTGAGCATGTCTTCGGTCCACGCGATGCCGAGGAATTCGCATACGGCTCGCATGCGGCCCTCGAAATTCTCCACCATGTCTTCGTAGCGATGCTCTTGAAGCACAAGCGGAAGCTTGGCGCGACAGATGTTGGCCATGTTCATCACGGCCGCATAGAAGCTCGCGCAGCCCTCGAGTGTCAGGAATTCGTATTTACTGGAAACAATTTCAATGCTGTGGCGGTAGCAGCTGAACACAACATCGCGCGGATCGCGTACGGCAAAGAGCACCTTCGCCTCCGGGAAGAGCCTTGCGATGAGAGGCAGATTGATTGTGTTTAAGGGATCCTTGTCGACAACGACCCGACCATCGGGTTCAATGCCGAGTTCTCGCACCTGTTGCCAGTAGGCCGCTCGTGTTTCGTCCACCTCCGCGCGCCCAAGCGTCGCCAGCCTGTCGAGGCCCGACGGTGAAGCCATGAATTCGGCAGCCAGAGTCTTGAGCGACCCGCGCTCCTCCAGACTGACGACGTCGGAATGAGCAGCCAGCACCTGCTCCAGCAACGTCGTGCCGGAACGAAGGAAGCCGAGAACAAACACGTGAGTGCGTGGCATTCCCTTATCGACTCCGCGTGCTTCGCCGCCTCGCCAGATATCGGCCGGCATAGACTCCAAATGCGTGGCAATGGGCGCCAGCACGTCAGCGGCTTTTGGCGCCTCGGCAATTGGTGCCGCGTGCCTGCGACGGAGTACCTCCGCCTTCTCCTGCCATGCAGCGAAAGCCTCTTTCTTGCGATCCTGTGCGTCCAACGCGTCTCCGAGGACTCCCCACGCAAAGGTACAGACTTGGTGGGATTGATTCGTTTCGAGGAGACGGCGTATCCGACTTTCCGCAGCAGGCGCGTCGCCCTGTTCGATTTCGACTTTCGCAAGCGCAATGATCGCCGTGGGCTGGCTCGGATCGAGCGCCAGCGCCTGCGTTGCCCGCGACCGCGCTGCGGCGAAATCGCCGAGTTGCAGAGCCACCGATGCGAGCCCGGCCAACGCCTGGACATGTTTGGGGCTCAGCGCGATGGCACGCTCATAGGATTGTTGAGCTGCCCGAGAATCGGACGCCATATCGAGAATCCAGCCGCGCAAGTAATGTGTCGGGGACGCGTCGGGCATCAACTTCAACGACTCATCGATGATTTTCAGGGCCGCGTCTTTTTCGCCCATTCCAGCAAGACAGCCTGCGATCCCGTTCAGGATGCTCGGATCGCCCGGTGTCAATGTTCGTGCGTGATGGAACGTTCTCAGTGCGTCCTGATACCGGCCCTGGTCGTGCAACCACAGCGCCTCGACTTTCAACAGAAACGCGTGCTCGACTCCGGCGGTGCGCCCTTTCTCCGCAACGGATCGCGCCCCTTTGAGATCCCCCTTCTGCAGTGCGGTTACTGCCTCTTGGACCAGCCGGTCGATCTCCTGCTGGCTGAGGTTCGAGGGCATCATTTCGGGCATTATTGTACAATCCGCTTTGATGCGCTGCTGGGCGCTTATTCAACTCGTCTAGAGCACGAGCTGATTATACTGAATCAGATCGAGTTCTAGATTCCTAGATATTCGCGCAATCTTCAGGTGAATCGCTGCACACTTCACCCGATTGCGCTCTAACGTCTCGCGCCTCTCCACCCGGCGCACGACGTATTACTACCTCGGGCAGAGCTTGTCGAAGCGTCGAACGTCGCCATCAAGAAAAAGCGGCGGCCCGAAGGCCGCCGCTCCAGTTTCATGTAATCGCAGACGATTACGACTTCAGGGTGATGCCCATGAAGAAGTAACGGCCAAGCGAGTCGTAGATGCCGTCGAACGTGTTGCCGTTGAGCGGGCCGGTCGGGCCGGTCGTCTTGCCGCCGGATGCGAGGATCGGCGGATTCCGGTCGAAGATGTTGTTCACACCTGCCGACAGTCTGATGGAATTTGTCGCATCCCAGGTCAACGCAAAGTCAAGGTAGTCGAACGAGGCAATCGCGCCGCCACCCGACTTCGGGATGATGTAGTCCTGCTGTATGAATGGGTTGGTGCTGTTGCCGTCGAACTTGGAGCCGGACATGTGGCGCCAGTCGAACGAGAAGCTGATATCCCACGGCGTCGCCCACGTAATGCGAGCTTTGTGGCGCCATGATGGCGTCGGTGTGCCGCAACTCACGCCGTAAAGGCCGACGCAGTTGTAGTCCTTGATGCCGCCGACGTCGGCGCCACTGTAAGGCTGCACCAGGTAGTCGCTCACATAGGTGCCGAACATGTTGATCGCCAGAGAGCCATTGTCGCCGAGGCCGAAGTCAGCCAGGTCGGTAATGTAATTGGCTTCGAAGTCGATACCCTTGGTGTGTAGGTAACCGGTATTGACATTCGTACCGACAATGTACCCGTCGGTGGTGGCGAGACTGCCGGACGCGCCGCGGTGGAAGTACGTGCACATGATCGGATTTGACCCGCTAATGCACCCGGCCATCACGACCGTTTGAGGAACGCTGCCGATGTAGTCCTTCACGTCGATATTGAAGTAGTCGATCGTGGCCGTGAACCCGGTCAGGAAGGTTGGCTGCAATACGATGCCAAGCGAACGTGTGTTGGATTTCTCAGGCTTCAACGCCTCATTACCACCAGAGAGGTAGTTGCACTGGTTCGACGCGCACTGGAGGATGTGTCCGTACTGAGCCGCCGTGACGCCGGTCGCCTCGCATTGTGCAAGTGATGCAGTCGGAGGTTGACCGCCTGTGTTTGCGCACGGATCCGAATAACTTCCCAGCACGACGTTCTGTGGGCTGAACAGGTCGAGAATGTTCGCGGCACGTACCGCGCGCTGGAAGCTTCCGCGGAAGCGGAAGTCGTCGATCGGCTGCCACTCGAGGCCATACTTGTACGAGGTGACCGCCTTTGCGCCCGTTGTGCTGTATGACGAGTACCTGTAACCGGCGTTCGCCGACAGATCCTGGACAAACTCCTTGTCGCTGACGATCGGGACCTTCGTTTCGGCAAAGACTTCCCAGACATGGAAGCTGGACTTGTCTTGGCCAAGCGCCTTGCCGCCGGCACCGAACAGATCGCCGCTTTGGTCGGCCATGCTCGTGGTTTCTTCGAGCACTTCCTTGCGGTATTCAGCACCTCCGGCAATGCCCACACCTGCCTTCGCCAATGGCGACTGGATGCCGTACTGTCCGAGATCACCGGTGATCGACGCGGTGAGAACCTGTTCCTCGGTGTAGCCGGTGCGCTGGCCGTGCGCAGTGACCACTTTCTCCATATCCGGCGTGATTGCGCCGATGCCATGGAAGAGATCAAGGCACGTCCCACTCACACAGTTTCCAGTAGTGTCGTCGTACAGCAATGAGTCCGTCACGGCTTGCTTCGACCAGTCGGCCAGATAGAGCTGCTGATACAGCGCCAAGCCTTCCTGGGCAGAAGCGTCATACGTCCAGCCATCGCCCAACTCGCCTTTCGCGCCGGCCACCATGCGGTAGGACGTGTGGCGGAAGTCGGTGATGCGCGGTCCGCCTTCGACGTTGCGCCGTGCCATCAAAACGGTGGCATTAGCTGTGCTCGCCACGCCACCCGGGCAGAACTGGGCCAGGAAGTCGGTGCCGGTCAACAGCGGATTATCGCAGCTCACCACGTCGGAACCGTATGGCCCCAGGCCCTGCTGGAAGAACGCCGCCGAAGGAGCAGCCTGCCAACTGTTATGTGTGTCCGTGAACATGAAGTTCGCGTACACGTCGAGCATTTTATCGATTTCGTAGTGCGCGAATGCACCGCCTTCATACCGCGTCTGCGGACGCATGAGGGTATTGTACGCACCATAGTTAAAATATTCGTTCGCCGCACCGCTGAACGCGGTCAAGTGGCCACCGGGTTCCATGAAGAATGTATGGTAGGCCCCAGGTCCGGTAATGCTGTAGAAGGCGTCATAGTTGAATGAACCGGCGCAATACAGGCCGCCGCGCACCGCGACACCGCCTGGCGTCGTCCCCGTTGTGAAGTTCGAAAGTGAACAGGCCGAGCCGTCGCGAGCACTCTGGAGCACTTGGTTCTGGCGCGAATAGCCCAGATAGGCTGTGACATTACCCTTGCCGTTCGCGGTGTTCGTGCCGAGGATCAAGGTCGTATCATAGCTCGAGCCGTCGAAAACGCTATCGGGCGCATGCGCGAATCCGGCATCGGACTGCAGACCGCGCAGGTAGCTGTTGCCGTTGTCGTGCTGATAAGCGCCCATGTTGGCGTCGATTTCGATGCCTTCGAAATCCTTGCGCATGATGAAGTTGATGACGCCGGCGACGGCATCCGAGCCGTACACGGCGGAGGCGCCGCCGGTCAGAACTTCGGTGTGGTCGATGAGCGCGGATGGAATCTGGTTCAAGTCGGGAACCGGGACTTCTGCGTCGCCCGGGCCGAGGCGCTTGCCATCGATCAGCACCAAGGTGCGCGACGGGCCGAGGCCGCGAAGATCGACCGTGACCGTGCCGGACGCGCCGTTGCCTTCGCCGGAAGTCTGGCCGGCGAATACCGACGGCAGATTATTGAGCAGCGTGCCGACGTCTGTCGTACCCTCCAACTTCATTTCACCCTGCCCCACCATGGTGACCGGGCTAGGGCTGACGATACCCACTTGCGGAATGCGCGAGCCGGTGACGACCACTGTTTCGACGTTTGCTTGTTGGGCGAGTGCGCTGCCGGTCAGGCTGACCGCGGCGGCGGTCGCAGCTCCGAGAAGCAATGCTGACCGTAGGCTGCTGTTGATTTTATACACTGGATACCCCCTTGGTTTGTCGTAACGACGTTCGCTCGCGGGCATCGGCAGGCTGTCAAGAAAACCAAACTTCACGCACGTAACGACGCGCGTGTCCCTCGCCCGTTTGGAAAAATGCTAGAAGCGTTATGGGGGATCGTCAAAAGGCGAATTGCACAAACCATTGTTTCGCAAATGACATGTGGCATTTTAGTGTCAAATTCGTGTGACGCACTTATATTCCACTAATCCACAGGATATCAGAGCAACAATATTGCTAGGACGGCATGCTTTTTAGGCGAAAGTTGCCGCCCGCGTCACTTTAGAAAAAACCTTTATTTTCAATAAGTTACCATGAGTTCTTGAGCGTTGCCGGGAAAATGATTGCGTTGATGAGAAATTAATCAGCCTTTTTATTTGGTAAACGCGCATAACAATACAATCTGCAACGATCGAACAGCAATTCCGTTGCGCATTACAGCGCGGAAAGGCCGTCGATTGCCGACCGGCGAGGCGAGGTTGTCTGAAGCCGCGCCCGCGGTTATGACCTCGCTTCGTTTCTTCCCGCGTGGATCGTCCCGTTTACGCGCTCATGGGGAACCAAATCGATGTCTGCCAAAGCAAAGCCGGAAGCCTCTGCCGTAGGCACGCTCAGCTTCGAGGCAGCTCTCAAGGAGCTTGAAGGTATCGTCGCGCGCCTGGAGCAGGGCCAGGTGGATCTGGAGGATTCCATCGCGCTTTACGAGCGCGGGCAGGCGTTGAAGGCCCATTGCGAGAGCAAGCTCAAGGCCGCCGAGAGCCGTCTGGAAAAAATCGTTTTGGAGGCTGGCGGGCCTGTTGGCGCCGAACCCGTCGAACTCGACTAAACAGATTTCATGTGTCGCGAGCGGCCGGCCCTTTCCCTTTGGGCGCGAGGAAGATAGCCGCCCCTTTGGGCGCGAGGAAGATAGCCGCGCGATCGGCGGTGTTTCTTCGTCGCCTTGATTTATTTGTTGAAAAGGCTGAACTTTTGGTCGCGGCCGCGAAACCATAAGGGGCAAAACGCGCCTCAAGAGCGCGGCGACCGGAGTTGTTCATGAGTATCCCCACCAAATCGTCTTTGTTGGACGGTATCAACGCGCCGAGCGATTTGCGTGCGCTGCCGCGCTGCGATCTGCGTCAGTTCGCCGACGAGTTGCGCAAGGAGCTGGTCGATGTCGTGTCGGTGACCGGCGGTCACCTGGGTTCCAACCTGGGCGTCGTCGAGCTGACGGTCGCCTTGCACTATGTCTTCGACACGCCGCACGACAAGCTGATCTGGGACGTCGGCCATCAGGCCTATCCGCACAAGATCCTCACCGGCCGGCGTTCGCGCATGCGCACGCTGCGCCAGGGCGGCGGGATTTCAGGTTTCACCAAGCGCGCCGAGAGCGAATACGATCCGTTCGGCGCTGCGCATTCCTCAACCTCCATTTCGGCCGGCCTCGGCTTTGCGGTCGCGCGCGACCTGCAAGGCAAGACGCACAATATCGTCTGCGTGATCGGCGACGGTTCGATGAGCGCGGGCATGGCCTATGAGGCGATGAACAATGCGGGCGCGGCCGATGCGCGCCTGATCGTCGTGCTCAACGACAACAACATGTCGATCGCCCCGCCGGTCGGCGCCATGAGCGCCTATCTGGCGCGCCTGGTGTCGAGCAGGCCCTATCGCGGCTTCCGCACTTTGTTCAAGCGCATCGCCCATCATCTGCCGCGGCCGATGGAGATCGGCGCGCGCCGGGTGGAACATTATGCGCGCGGCATGGTCACTGGCGGCACGCTGTTCGAAGAAATGGGCTTCTATTATGTCGGTCCGATCGACGGTCATAATCTCGATCATCTGATCCCGGTGCTGGAAAACGTCCGCGACGCGAAGAACGGCCCGATCCTCGTCCATGTGGTGACGCAGAAGGGCAAGGGCTACGCGCCCGCCGAAGCCAGCGAAGACAAGTATCACGGCGTCACCAAGTTCAACGTCCTTACCGGCGAGATGAAGAAATCGAATTCCAAGGGGCCGACCTACACCCAGGTCTTCGCTGATGCGCTGATCGCCGAAGCGCGCAAGGATAAGCGCATCGTCGCCATCACGGCCGCGATGCCCGCGGGCACCGGGCTCGATCTTTTCGCCAAAGTGTTTCCGGATCGCTGTTTCGACGTCGGCATTGCCGAGCAGCATGCGGTGACCTTCGCCGCCGGTCTGGCCGCCGAGGGCTTGAAGCCGTTCTGCGCGATCTATTCGACCTTCCTGCAGCGCGCCTACGACCAGGTGGTGCATGACGTGGCGATTCAGTCG
>Ga0182011_10002579_pt1 | contig 15219 bp, 8 predicted proteins | sample 711E1DmetaG_FD_120481 | JGI IMG/M metagenome (GOLD analysis project Ga0182011, IMG submission 120481) | Permafrost microbial communities from Stordalen Mire, Sweden - 711E1D metaG | ecosystem: Environmental > Terrestrial > Soil > Wetlands > Permafrost | place: Sweden: Stordalen | collected... | reverse complement strand
CACGTGCAGCCTCGAACCGGAGGAAAACGAAGAACAGGTTGGCCGCTGGCTGGAATCCCATCCGGATTTCAAGCTTGTTGCCGGTCGCCAGCTGTTCCCTCCCGAAACCGGCACCGACGGCGCTTATGCCGCACTGCTCGTCCGGCGCAAAAGCACTTGAGGGCCGCGCCTCCCGCGCTATACTCCGCCACTCGCCGGCAGGCCATGCCGGCGTTAATGGAAAACTAATCATCCGTCTGGAGCCAACATGCTGACTACGAAACGATACGACTACGTGCTCTTTGATCAGATCAACATCCACCCGTGCATTGCCAACCATCGGGGGCTCAACGAGCAGAAAGTCCTCCACTACGAGGATGACATTCTGAAGAATGGTTTGCTGGAGCCGCTCATCGTCTGGGAACGCAAGGGCGGTGAGTTCTACCTGGTCGGCGGCTTCCACCGCCTTGCCGCGATCAGGAAGATCCGCGAGAAACGTCCGGGCTATTTTGACCGTGTCGATGTCCGCGTGGTTGACGGCGATCTCGATGAAATGCGGGCGCTGAATCTCAAACTCAACGCGGACCGACTCGACGCGAAGGTCACGGATTACTTCGACGCCGTGATCTACCTCAACAACGCAAACTGGGACAAAGCCAGAATCGCGCAGTTCCTGGACAAGAGCGTATCCTGGATCGAGGACATTGTCCGGTGCGTACCCGGCATGGATCCGCGCCTGCGCAAGCTGTTGGAAGAAGGCCGCTTGTCCTGGAATAAGGCAAGGAACATCTGCCGGATGGCCCTTGAGGCGGCGCCCGGCACGGAGAAAGAGACGGTGGACCGAGCGCTGGCGGAAGCAGGCGGCGACGGAAGGCTTCTGCGCGTCCAACGGCCGCTCACATTCCGGCGCGCGGCGCGGCATCTGAGTCAGCAGATCGAGAAGCATCCGCAAGCCCGGTATACCGTGACGGCCCAAGATCTGTTGTCCCTGCTGACGCTTCTCAGAGGCCGGGCATTCGACGATGGACACCTCGATCGCGTACGGCGGGTCTTCCCGGGACTTGTGAACTGACGAACTGTTAATAAGTCTGTGAATGTTCCGCCTGAAGCTGTCAATGGATCGGCGGCGGAACCCCGGCGACCCTTGTGAAACAGGCCTTTTGACCTCATCGATTCGAAATGTCGGATAATCAGCAGCAACTGTTGATTCTGTTAATAACTCACTGATCGAAGTGCCGGGACCGAAACAGTCAGCGCGGTTTCGATGGCAGCAGAAGCCGCACAGCTATCTTTCGCGTTACCGGATCGGGATCACTCTGTGCGAGCGCCTTGGCGTGTTGCCAGTACACTTTGTCCTGCATCCAATATCCCCAGTACAGGCCGGCGCGTCGCACGAGCGCGTCCTTGGAGTTAATGCAGCAAATGGCAAAACTCCGTGGACCGCTGGTGGACGGAAACAGTTCAGTAAAGGATTTCCAGTCTTCACCGCTTTTAAGCGACGCGAAGAACACCTGCTCGGTCCCGGCCAGCTCGTAGACCCAGACCCGCTTCGTACGGTTGGTCTCGAGATCTTTGCGCATGAGATAAAGATGCTGCAATTTTCCCCAGCACGACAGGTAAAGGCCGGCCATGGACGCCTCACCGCGCGTTTTTGCCTGCAGAAAGCGGGTCTGGACGTAGGGGAGCGCGTCGGGGCCCACCGAGAAGAAACGGGTGGCCAGGTAAGAACCTCTTGCCATGTCCATGCCGGAGACTTCCGACTGATCGATGATGGCGGATAGTTCGTCAAATGTATCCGGGAAATCAGCCGGGATTTCTCTCTGCTGTTCGGACCATGCGCGGATCGGCGAGGCAAGCAGAAGCATCACGCCGGCAAATATATGAATATAGCGCCGCATACGGAGAGTCTTCCTTTTTGCCGCAATCTCTGCAAGTGCGGACTCTGTCGGGGGGGCTAACCGGACGGGCCGAAACCGTGTATGTTGTCGGGGCAGCAGGGAGAGGCCAGATCCGTGAAAGGAAAGCGACGCAGCGAGAACCGACCGAGCCGGGCAACGACGCGAAGGCCCAAGAATACGGCCTTCACCAAGCCTACGGCCGCGATCAACATCCCCGAGGGCAAGACCATCGGGGAGTTCCTGGGTGACATCGGCCTTTCGCGGATTCCTCGCACGGCGAAGAAGCCGCGTGGCGGAAAATGGATACTCCATGTTCAGGGCGGACGCCGGTATGGAATAAACCGCGTACTCGCGAAAGGCGGCATGGGCATCGTCTATGAGGCAGAGGACCTGAACTGCCATCGCCAGGTCGCCATGAAACTGCTGTCGAGAGACGTGATCTATCTCCCCAAGGATCTGCTTCGCTTCATCGAAGAGGCACGAATCACGTCACAGATGGAACATCCGAATATTGTTCCCATTCACGAGCTGGGCCTGGACGTCGAGGGCCGTGTCTTCTACACGATGAAGTACGTGAGGGGGCTGACGTTGACGGAGATCCTCCTCGCGTTAAGAAAAGGCCGGAAGGAGATTGTGGAACGATTCCCGTTGAGCCGCCTCCTGAACATTTTCCAGAAAGTCTGTGATGCCGTAGCGTTTGCCCATGCCAATGGAGTCATCCATCGCGACCTCAAGCCCGACAACATCATGGTCGGCGACTACGGAGAAGTGCTCGTAATGGACTGGGGATTGGCCAAGGACATCAGCGGTTCGGAGGAAGGAGTTGCGAACGCCGGAGCCGGCGGAAGCTCCTCACTTCCAGACCTGGTGGGCGGCCGCGGCGATCATCCGGGCACACGCCGGCGCATATCGACAACACGAACGATCAGTCGCGGCGCGATCGGTACGCCGGGATTCGTGGCGCCGGAACAGCTGTTTCCCCAGGATAAGAAAGTCGACTCCCGCGCGGATATTTACTCTCTCGGTGCGACGCTCTACAGCATTCTCACGCTGCATGCGCCGATCGGCGGTCGAAGTGTCCGGGACGTCGTGCGCAAGATATTGGCCGGGCAAATCATGCCGCCGGGCGACCACAGCGTTCAGCACAGCCGTCGGCTGCCGCATTGTCCGGAAGGAAGGATTCCGAACCTCCTCTCGGAGATTGCCATGAAAGCGCTCGCGACGGAACCGGTGAACCGGTACGCGTCGGTGCAGGATCTCCAGCGCGATATCGAGGCCTACCAGAACGGCCGCGCGTGGCAGCTGGTGGTCGATGAACGATTTTCGGATTCGGAAGTGTTCTCCCGATGGGAAGTCGCGGGCGGTACCTGTCAAATGGCCGACGGTGAGCTTCGCCTGTCCGGTGGGGCGCCCGAGATGCTGTTGCTCAAGAATGACTTGCCGGGCGACGTGCGCATGGAGTTCGAGTGCCGGCAGGAAGGGGTGAATCTGAACGATGTCGGCTGCATCATGGCCTCGGTGCGGCACGGATCGCCGCGCGACATGGCGATCAGCGGATACCAGTTCAAGTGCGGAGCCTACAACAACACGATGAACGTGTTGAGCCGTCTGGATCGGATCCTCTGGTCGAAATCCGCCTCGCCGCTGGCCTCGGGCCGGAAGTACCTCGTTTGTGCGGAGCGCATCGGGCCGCGGCTGAGAATGACCGTTAACGGCGAGGAAATCTTCGACGTCGTTGATCCATATCCGCTGACGGGCAGCAATCGCACGATGGTCGGGCTGTTCGGATGGATGTCGGACAACCGGTACAGCGAGGTACGCGTCTACACACTCTCGACGCCCTGGAAGAGCGACATCCTTGACCTCGCCGATAGCCAGCTTCGCCACGGCCATTACCGGACCGCCATCGATCTCTATCACGAAGTCCTCGCGTCCTTCCCGGATGCCGAACGGAAGCAGAGGGCAACGCAGGGTTCTGAGCGGGCTCGCCGCCTCTACGAAATGGACCAGCAGCTCCCGGCCTGGCGGGTGGTCTTGGGAGAAGCATGGCCGGGAGTCGATTTCAGCCTGCGGATCGAGGACGGCCTGGTGCTTGAAGTATGGAACGCCGGGATCCGGGACTTGTCTGCCGTGAAAGAGTTGCCGCTGTCGGCCTTCTACTGCTGCGACAATGAGATCACCAGCTTGGAGCCTCTGCGGGGCATGCGGCTGACCAACCTCAAATGCAGCCGCAATCCCATCGACAGTCTTGAACCGCTGCGCGGCATGCCGCTGAGCACGCTCTTGGCCGATGCGTGCAGGTTCACCAGCTTGGATCCCCTGCGCGATGCCCAGGCGCTCACGGTTCTATCGTGTTCCCAGAACCGGCTTGGAGATGGTCTGGAACCCCTGCGCGGCCTGAAACTCACCTGGCTCGCCTGTGTGGAATGCGGCATCAAGGACTTGTCCCCGCTTGCCGGCATGTGGCTCACCGAATTGTATTGCGACAACAACGAGATCGAAGATCTGGCGCCGCTTCGAGGCATGCCGCTGACCGCGCTGACGTTCAGCGCCAATCACATCGAGAGCCTCGACGCCCTTCAAGGCATGTTGCTGAACGCACTCCATTTTGCGCAGAACCGGGTAAGGAATCTGGCGCCGCTGAGGAACGTTCCCCTGGGCGCCATCAGTTGCCAGGATAACCGGATTGAGAGCCTCGAGCCCTTGAAGGGGCTGGCGCTCCACATGCTGATGTGCGGCGCCAATCCTCTCCGCGGTATTGAGCCGCTGCACAAAAATCCGCCGCGTTTGTTCCTGTTCGACTCGGATTCGATTTCCACGCACGACCTCGAATGGCTCCACCAAACCTGGGCCCGCGACTTCCGCCATACCGTCAACGCCCGGGAAGTCGCGATTCTACTGGCTGTCCGGCGAAATGACGCGGCCGCGCTGCGAGCGCTATCGAACAAGTTCGACGGTCATCATTATCTTTTTGTTCCACGATTCCTCTGCTGGGAGGACGCTCGCAAGCTCAGCGAGACATTCGGCGGCCACCTGGTCACCATCTCCAGCAAAGAGAAAAGCGAATTTGTGGACTCGATATTGCCCTACGGCAACTGGCTCTGGATGGGGCTGCTTACAAAAGACGGTCGCCAAAGTTGGGTGACGGGAGAGCCCTTCGCGTACAACGCCTTCCTGGACCTGTTCCACGAGAAAGCGCCGGGACCCAAGGTGTTCTCCTGCCGCAACTGGTATCGGGAGGTGGTTCCCGGTGCCCGCAACTGCTTCATGATCGAGTGGGACTCCTGACGCTTTCCGCCTTTCACGCCGCCAAAAGTGGCGTATCTTCACTGCAGCAACAACGGGAGGAAATCACCATGCCTCTGCTCAAGCTCTGCACCTCGATCGATGTTCCGAAGGAAACGCAGCAGGCCCTGCTCGCGGAGATGTCGACCATCCTGGCGACGGCGATCGGCAAGCCCGAACAATACTGCATGGCCGTCCTCGATCACGGGGAAATAATCATGGCTGGGAAAGCCGGCCCCGCGGCCTTTGCCGACGTCCGCAGCATCGGCGGCCTGAACGGTAAAGTGAATCGCGAGGTCTCGAAAAGATTATGCGCGCTGCTGAAGGACCGGCTCGGCATTTCGCCGGAGCGCGTCTACATCAACTTCACGGACGTTGCCGCATCGAACTGGGGCTGGAACGGCCAGACCTTTGGATAGTTACCAGAAGTAATACGAGATGCCGAACGCGAGCACGGGATAGATTCTGAATTCGTTGGCGTCGTCCTGAATCTTGCCCTGCTCGATCTTGAGGTTGTTCTGGTAGTCCGGATCGTTCGCCAGGCTTCCGTTCGAGCTCAGCGAGATGCTTGGCGTGCCGTGGAACAGGACACCCAGATCGAAGATGAAGCCCCAGGTGGTGTCGTCCTTCACGGCGTTTCCGTAGCCGATGCCGACGTAGGGCGCCAGTTTATTGAAGGTGGCTGTGCCCTTGATCGTTCCGATCTGTTCCGGGGTATACGTGACGTCGCCGATCTTGGTCGACTCGGTCGGCGTCCCCGACAGCTTCAACTCGTTGTTGTCCACGGCCACGCCGCCGCTGATCCGGAAGTTGTTGTGGAAGGGATGCCAGTCGAGCGTCGTGAGCAGCGTGTTCAGGTCGAGGTCCGCGTCATAGTTGATGTCGTTGATCTTGCGATCGTAGCTCCAGGACAGATAGTTGTACCCGACGCGCAGGTTCAGGGTCTCGGCGATATAGCCGGTGACTTCGACGCCGGGGCCGAGCGTGCCGATCTTCACGCCGGCGGCGAGCCCCTCCGCGCGGGAACTCGAGGCGGAAAGCAGCACGAGAACGAACGACACGGCACCGATCAGCTTCCTCATGATAGTCCTTTGGTTTGGCGGTCTTCAGACTGCAGTGTAAAAGCAGGGCGTCGCATGGCAAGGCGAAAGAGTGTACGCCGGAGGTTTTGCCGCATCTTGTCAAAAACTCCCGATCGGCGTAGTTTGTTTTCCACGGTCTCCGGTGCTGCCGGCGGCTGCCGCTCATGAACGAAATCAGACGTTTCCTCGGGTATCTCAAAGGCTACGGAGGACAGCTCGCGCTTGCCGCGCTGCTTATCCTGTCCGTCAGCGTGCTCATGCTGCCCTACCCCATGATCATGCGGGAGATGATCGACGGCGCGTTGCCCCGCAAGGATCTCCGCGAACTGGCCATCCTCATGGGACTTTTCGCGGCGGTGTTCATGGCTCGCGGCTGCCTTTCCTACATGAACCGCTTCGTCCTCCAGCGCGTCGGCATGCGCATCACGTGCGACCTCCGCAAGGACGTCTTCGCGCACCTCCAGACCCTCTCGCTCAAGTACTACGACAACCGACGGACCGGCCAGATCGTCGCCCGGGTCGCCGAAGACACCGGCGCGCTTTTCACGCTGGTCGCCGGCGTACTGGTAAACCTGCTCTCCGACTCCGTCACCGTGCTGGCCATCATCGTCGTCCTGTTCCTTATCAACTGGAAGCTCGCGCTGACGGCGTTGATCGTTCTGCCGTTCTTCGTCCTCAACTATCGCGCGTTCCGGAAGACGCTGCGGAGGCTCAGCCGCCGCCACCGGCGAAACTGGGACCGCGTGATCGGCTTTCTCCATGAGCGTGTCGCCAGCACCCGCCTGGTCAAATCGTTCAGCCAGGAGGAGCGGGAGATCCAGCGGTTCGACCGGGGCATCGAAAACGATTATCACAACTTCAACCACCTCACGCTTCACAACGCCATGCTCTGGGTCATCGCGGACGTGATCTCGTCCGTGGGCGTGCTGATCGTCCTTTTCTACGGCGGCTGGCTCGTCATGCAGGGTCAGCTCAGTATCGGCAAGCTTGTTGCCTTCAACACGTACATCGGTTTCCTGTATGGCCCGATCGTCCGCCTGAACGATCTCAACGTGACCGTGGAGCGCGCGATCACCGGGCTCGAGAAGATTTACGAGATTCTGGACACACCGTCGTTCGTCATCGAGAAGCCGGATGCCCGGGCTCTGCCCCAGGTGCAGGGACGGGTCGAGTTCAGGGACGTCCAGTTCAGCTACGAAGCGGGCCGCCGCATCCTGAGCAATATCAACATCCGTGCCGAGCCCGGGCAGATGATAGCGCTGGTCGGCCCCAGCGGCTCCGGCAAAACGACCCTCGTCAACCTCCTCTGCCGGTTCTACGACGTGGACCAGGGCGCGATCCTGATCGATGACATGGATATCCGCAGCGTGACCGTCAAATCATTGCGCCGGCAGATCGGCGTCGTGATGCAGGAAAGCACGCTCTTCAGCGGGACGCTCGCCAGCAATATCAGCTATGGCCATCCCGAAGCCAACATGGAGGCCGTGGTGGAGGCCGCGAAGGCGGCGAACGCGCACGAGTTCATCCTGAAGCTGCCGCGCGGGTACCACTCGCCGGTCGGCGAGCGCGGCGTGAAACTTTCCGGGGGCCAGCGACAGCGCATAGCCATCGCCCGCGCCATTCTGAAGAACCCCGGCATCCTGGTGTTCGATGAGGCGACGTCATCGCTCGACACCAAGGCGGAGCGCTTGATCCAGGAAGCCATGGAGCGGCTGATGCAGGGGCGTACGACCTTCGTGATCGCGCACCGGCTCTCGACCATCCTGAAGGCGCACAAGATCATCGTCATCCAGGGCGGCGCGATCGTCGAGGAAGGTTCGCACGGAGAGCTTCTCGCCCGCGATGGCCTCTACCGCCGCCTGCACGAACTCCAGTTCGGGCCGCCGCCGCCGGTGCTCGGCTGATCCTCCGGCGGCGATTTCGACCCGCGCTTGTCAGAACGTCGATTTCCATGCACATTAACCGGCTGATGGAGCGGTCATTGTTTGGTCGAGCGCGCAGACGAAACTCGGGAATCAGCCGGAGCGAATATGCCGAAACGCACATCTGCAATCATCCTCGCCAGCTCTTCGCCGCGGCGGCGCGAATTCCTGAGGCAGCTGGGCATCCTGTTCGAGGTGGTCGCCCCGGCGATCGACGAGAAACCCGACAAAGGCGAGTCGCCCGCCCGCTTCGCCCGGCGGGTCGCGGTCGACAAGGCCCGCAAGGTCGCCGAGAAAGTCGGCCGCAACAGGACCGTGATAGCGGCGGACACCATTGTCGTTCTCGGGGATCGGATTCTCGGCAAACCGAAGGACGCGGCCGACGCGAAACGAATGCTCAGGGCATTGAGCGGCCGTTGGCATGAGGTCATCACCGGGGTCTGCGTCATGAGCCGCGGCAGGGTGAGGAGCTTCGTGACCGGTACGAAGGTCCAGTTCAAGAAACTGAACCCCCGCGAAATCAATTTCTACGTCCGTTCCGGTGAACCGATGGACAAGGCGGGAGCGTATGCGATCCAGGGCATCGGCGGTTTCATGGTCCGCGGCATCCGCGGCTCTTACTCCAACGTCGTCGGCCTGCCCGTGGCGGAATTGGTCGAAGTCCTGAAGACCTGTTCGCCGGGAACGGGGCCCTTTTGAGCGAAAGTCGGCTCTAACGTCGCGGCAGTATCATGACGGAATCCACAACAGAGGGTGTCGGCGGGTCAGCGCGCAATGCCGCGCTGGCCGTGCTCGCTCTGGCCGCGGCACTGTGCGTCATCCGGATGACGGCGCCGGCCGACCTGCTCGACAAGGATCAGGAGCGCCCCGCGTCGTACGCGCTGGATGTCATCCGTAACGGCCACTGGATCTGCCAGTTCGACTGGAAAGGTGCCGTCGCCTCCAAGCCGCCGCTGTTGACATGGCTCATTGCGCTGGCCTCGCTGCCCGGTCATCGTGTGACGCTGCTGACACTGTACCTGCCGTCGGCCGTGGCCATGACCGGCCTCGCCCTGTTGATCTGCCGGGTCGGCTCCCGGCATTTCGGCCCGCGTGCCGGCTTGTTCGGCGGTCTGCTGTTCCTGCTGGCCCCGCTCTCGGTGCGGCTGCTGATCCTTGTGCGGACGGATGCTCTTTTCTCCTTCACCGTCGCACTCGCCGCGTTCGCCGCGTTCTATGCCGGTGAGCGGGGAAAAGGATGGACGTGGTTCTGGCTCGCCGCCGCACTGGCGACGCTGACCAAAGGCCCGCTGGGCGTCGCCTTCGCCATCAGCGGACTGTTCGCGGTGCTCTGGGAACGGCGCGGGCCTGAGCCTATGCCGCTCCGCGGCAACCAGGCGTTCGGCATCGCGCTCTTCCTCATTATGACGGTCGGCTGGTTCGTGATGGCGTACCGGGTGGTCGGCGACGGGCTGATTGACAAGATGATCCGCAGCGAAATCATCGAGCAATCTCTTCAAAACCCGCACGCGGATCCCTTCTATCAGCGACTCATATTCCCCATCTTATATTTCATCCATCGCAACCTGCCGGCTTCGCTGCTGGCACTGGTTGCCTTCGTGCGGTTGATTCGCTGGCCCGCGGCGGATCCGCGCGAACGGCGGATGGAGCGGTTCTTGTTCTGTTGGTTCTGGATCGGGCTGCTCATCCTCTCTCTTGGCCAGCACCAGCGGGCGGATCTCGTGGCGCCGATCATCGCGCCGGCGGCATTGCTCGCCGGCCGCGAGCTGGATCGATGGATGCGTTGTTTCGTGCCGCGATACGTCGCGATGGCCTCGGTCGCGTGCGTAGCGGCCGCGCTGGCGCATTTCGCGGTGTACTACCACCTTGTGGTCCCTCGCGAAGAGCCGGTCATCCGCACGGCGCAGGTTCGGGAGTTCGCCGATGAACTTCGCGGCACGGTGGGCGGGGATTTCCCGTTCATCCACGTCGACGATCCGTTCCTGCTGCAGTTCTACCTGAACACCATGCGGGAACGCGTGCGTTGCCGGGAAGCGAGGGTGCTGCTGGCCGGGAACGCGCCGGCGTTCGCGGTCGTGCGGGCGAAGGGTGACGACATGACCTGCATCCTCGACAACACGAGCAACGTCTACGAAGTGGCGCGCTGCCCGCGGACGGGCGAGCCGTACATTCGGATCCTTGGAAACCGTCCGACGATGGAAAGATAAGACCTCGGCCCACCGTCCGCTGCGGAAACAGAAACAGGCAGGCGCGCTCAACAATCCCTTCCGAGTCCCCCCTGCGATACGCGTTCTGCCTGTTCTGTCTATCTTCTCGTAGCTGTTTCTGCCGCCCCGTCTCCCGTCACGGACTCATGGTCCATCTCACCTGATCCACGTAGAAGGCGTGATCGTACGTGGGATCGGTCACCATGAACGGACTCTGCACGTGCTGGAGATCCACGCCCGTGAACGCGCTGATCGGAATCGATTTCTGCTGCCAGACCACCTGCCCGGACCCGTTTAGCGTCGGCCCGAACCAGCCGGAACTCGGATACGCCGCCTTGTTGGTGACGCTGTTCCACACGCTCTGGACCTCGACCTTGGTGTAGCTCGACGACTTGTACCAGAACTTCAGGTAGCCGTTGGCGTACTGCGCGAGATTTGTGACGGAGTTCGTGTAGGCCACGCCCCAGCCCGACCAACCCACGCAGAACGACCGGAAGCACTTCGTGCCCTCCGGCACGAGCGGATCCTCGGCGTACTGCCCGTAGAAACTGTTGCCCTGGCCGAACCAGGCGTCGTCGAAGTCGGCCACGCTCGCGCTCGTCGAGCCGCTCGGTTTCTGCACCAGCAGCTCGCACCGCACAAACCGCGTCGCAAACGGCGCCGTCGTGTTCGGGATCGAGCAGAGCGTCCACGCCTGCCCGGCCGTGGTCACCTTGGTCGCCGACAGATAATTCGTCAGCACCTGGTGCCAGGCGTCAAGGAACTGCATGCGGACCGAAGCCGTCGAGCCGGCGACCCAGGTTTGACCGGTGGGCTGGCGGACGTACGCCTGCGCGGAGTAGATATCGCCGGCATACGCCGTGATTTCCTGGTACGTGCTGACCCAGGTCGAAGTCCCGCTGGTCCCGGTCTGTTCCCGGAGGCCTTCAACGCCCGCGTGCGCGGCCGCCGCCGACACCTGGGCCGTCGCGCCCACACCGGCCGTGGCCATGCTCCAGAAGCCGGAGTTCGGGAAGATGCCCGCCGTGCTGCTCTCAAAACCGCCGTCGTTGAACGTCGAGGAAATGTAGGACCAGTAGCTGTTCGCCCACCACACGTAGATGTCGGAGCCGAGCGGGATGCCGGCGTCGGAGTAGAAGATCTCCTGCTTCTCGCTCGGCACCGCGTTGGTCCCCTTCTTCCACTGCACGTCGTCGATCAGGAAGGAGGTGCCGTTCGTCGACGAAATCCGGAACGGCGCGTACACCTGCCCGCAGTTAAAGCCGCCGAAGGCGCTGAGCGGGAGAGTGATCTGGAGCCATGCACCGGTCGTCGCGGCGATGTACGCGGTCTTCGTCGTGCCCTGCGGGGCCTCGATGTTCACCTTGAGGCCGGCCGTGCTCCGTGCCCAGAACTTCAGAAAGCCGTTGGTGTACAAGCTCATGTCCATCGTGCCGTTGGTCATCACGACGCCCCAGCCGGCCCACGTGGAACCCGTGGTCTGGTAGCATTCGGACCCTTCCGGCGCGGCGCCGTCGGTGTAGTGCGCGTTGAAGAGCGCCGCCCCACCGGCCGAATTTGTGATCATCGATCCGGCGGGGATCCCGGCGTCGCTGTAGATATGCACGATGCCCTTCGTCCACCGGATGTAGTCGGTGTAGAAGGTGGTCGCGGTATCCGACGTGATCTCGAACAGGCCCTTGATCTGCGTGAGGTCCAGACCGGCGAAACTCGAGATCGGGATGATGATCTCCTGCCAGATATTCGAGGTCGTCGGGACGTATTGCGTGGCCTTGGTTCCCGACCACGTCTCGAGGTCGATCTTCACCGTGCCCATGCTCCGCAGCCAGAACCTCAGGAACCCGTCGCGATACTCGAGCATGTTGACGGCGTTGGAGACGCCGAACACGCCCCAGCCCGCCCAGCTCGAGCAATCTGTCCGGAAACACTTCGTGCCTTCGGGCGGATTGCCGCCGGCGTAGTTGCCGTCGAATGTCGCGGCGCCGCCGGTCCACGTGTAAATGTCGCAACCGGCGGGCAGGCCCGCGTCGCGGTAAACCAGGTAATCGCCGCCGACCACAGGCGACACAACGACCGCCGTCTCGGGCTTCAGCGGCAAGCCGTTGCGCCCGTACCGGAACGTGTCGTCGAGGCCGATCCGTCCGCCCATCGGATCCGTGGCATTGGTCGGATACGTGTACGCCGCCCACACGTACGCGGCGCCGCTCGGCGTCTGATCCGGAATCTGCATCGAGATCAAGGCGTTGCCGGTGGCGTTGGAGAGGATCACCGTGTTCGTCGCGTAGATGATTCCGCTCCAGGCGTCCTGCAACGTGACGCGCATCGCGGTCGGCACGGCGGGGAGCTGCTCCCATTCCACCGGCAGCCGGACGGTTTGTCCTGGGTTCATCATCGCCGGGAAGTTCGTGTTCTCGTCCATGATCCGCGGTGCGAAATACACCGCCGTGTCTTGGTAGCTGTGGACGCCGGCGCCGCGCAGGTAAGCGAACCACTCGTATCGCCCGCCCAGCGTCGTGCTGTCATATTCCCACATCGCTGGGTCGTAATCCGGCACGAACGCGTAGAACGGCGTCGTGCCGTTCGTCGAATAGTACACGCCGCTCACGCCCTGGGTGACGAACGAGTACTGCTCGTCCGCCAGCCGCACGTTGTCCCATTCCGTGTAGCCCGCGCTGTACGGGCTCAGGAAACCGAACGTATTCGTCGGATACGACGTGACCTCGATCGGCTCGTCGAGGAAGACCACCTGGTCGTCCACGATCAGGTCGCTGCGCATGAACGGCTGGCCGGCGCGGACGCTGACCACGACGTGGTGCCATGCGCCGGTCGCGATGACGACGTTGGTGTAGAAGTTCGGGCTGGCATCCGCCCAGCCGCACAGCTGCGGGTTCACGTAGAGCACCACGCCGCGATACAGGGCGCCACCCTGCCGCGCGTTGTTCATGAACCGTGTGTTGTACTCGAACGTGATGTTCGATGTGCCGAGCGAGAGCCCGTTGCGGTAGATGTAGGAGTAGCCGCCCGTGCTCACCACCGTCGCCCGCAACGCGCCGCTCGTCGCACTCCACGAAATGTTCGGATGCGGGATGACGGTCCAGCTGCTGTACGTGCCGCCGTCGAAGTTGTCCTCGGCGAGCAACGTGCCCTTGTCCTTGATGCCGTACATCAGCGTGCAGGCCTGGCCCTCGGTGTTGTACGCCAGCCACAGGTCCCACAGCCGGCCGGCGAAGGCGTTCGTCGTTGCCCCGAGAATCTGCAGTCCCTTGCCGGCGAGTTTCGTGAATACGCCGTCGTTGGCCGTGCTGAAGAAGCCGGCATGCGTGCCCCACGGATCGGTCGAGTCCCACGGATACACGTAGCCGTCCCAGTACACCTTGTCGCCGGTCATGATCCCGTCGGTCGGCACGTTGATGACAAGCGTGTTCGTGCCGGAGCTTGTCAGCAGCCAGCCGTTGGTCACGAACAGGACGATGTCGCCGTTCGGCCACGCCGGGTTGAGCTGGTACTTCAGCTCCAGCCGGACCTTGTACGCCTGCCCGCGGCTCCATTCGAACGCCCGCTGGGCCACCGTCTTGAACGCATTCGTCAGCTGTCCGCCGGTGTCCGCGGCGAAGTTGAAGCAGAAGGCCTTTGCGGGGGCCGCCGGGTTGTTCGTCAGCGTGTTCACGATCAACGCCGGTGCGCTCGCCGATGTACTGGCCAGCGTGCCGAGTGCGATGCCCTTGGTCAGCGTCGTCCACGGCCGCGCCACGCCGGAGGCCGCGATCTGGTTTCCGGCCTGGTAATCGAGCGTGACGTAATGGTCCTGCGAACCGATCGTCACCTTGTTCAGGTTCGAGATCGTGTTCATCGTGGTCCCGACGCCGAATATGCTCTCCATGCGCCCGAGGTCGTAGGCGCCCGTCTCGTTCTTCATGCCGACACTGCCGTCGGTGGCGATCACACTTCGCAGACCGTTCGTGACCCAGATGCAGAGGTTCGATGCTTCAATGTCGCTCAACACGTACACGCCCGGCAGGATCAGCGTGTTGTAGTAGCCGCTGAGGTAGCCCCAATCGAAGTTCAGTGGCTTGCCCTGCGTCGGGGTCTGGCCTTCCGGCGCCCAGAAACTGTACTCGTCATCGTCGATGAAGAAGTAGCCCTTCTGCGGCTCCCAGATTCCAAGCTGAACGGCCGACCCGCCGATGGCAATCCGGCCCGACGCGAAGTTCGTGTCCCAGAACGTGCCCACGTACTGGCCGTTGAAATACACGTTGTTCGTGCTGCCGAACGAATCGACCTTGAGGTTGTACCAGGTGTTTTCGAGCGGCTGGTTGGTCTTCGGGAAGTCCGTGATCCAGCCCTGCTGGAAGATGTTCGTCTGGGCGCGGACCGTGTACTTCAACTTCCAGAACCCGTTGTCATTCCGGATGCCGACCTTGCAGAAGTTGTCGCGGTCCTTGTACCGGAAGTAGAGTTCGGCGTCGCTGAAGTAGTTGTCCTGCTTGTTGTAGCGGACGTCGACCGATATCGTGGCGTTCGTGACCACGCTGCCGTAGACCATGATGTTGTCGGAGTTGCCGATCCGCCAGGCCCGCAGGCACTTCGAAGTCCCGATCGTCGTGACGGCCCAGTTGGCGCAGCCGGCCGCGCGCGTCCAGCCGTTGTAGTCGCCGTCCTCGAAGTTATCCGAGAACACGCCGCTCACCGTGACGTTGTCGAACGCAAGGTCCAGCGGGTTGCCCGCCGAGTAGCCCAGCGATTCGAGCCAGTCGGCCACCGCGTTGACGCGGTCGAGGTGCCCCGGATACTGCGATTCCGTCTTGCTCGAGCGCAGGATACCGACGCGCGACGGGAACGCCTGGTT
>Ga0182011_10002578_pt1 | contig 15219 bp, 11 predicted proteins | sample 711E1DmetaG_FD_120481 | JGI IMG/M metagenome (GOLD analysis project Ga0182011, IMG submission 120481) | Permafrost microbial communities from Stordalen Mire, Sweden - 711E1D metaG | ecosystem: Environmental > Terrestrial > Soil > Wetlands > Permafrost | place: Sweden: Stordalen | collected... | reverse complement strand
TAAACAGGATTCCCGTAACTGACGACATCGAAGATACTGTTTTCAATCTAATTGAAGCAGAACATGATATCGAGACTAAGAAGAAACACCCTGCAAAATGGTACCGAACTGAAACGGCCGAGGCATTGAAACTATCAGAAAACGCAAACCCTTCGTTAAGGTCCTATGAAAATTTAGTGAATGAAAAAAGAAATTATCTCAAGAAACCAAATCCGTTAGATGACCCGTGGAGCTTGGGGAGTTTGATAAATTATCCAATACCACAGGATAAAATTATCGAGGTCTGGACATTGTGTGAAAATCTGCGAGCTAGCGGTTATCCAATTAAAGATGTACCTATTGACATCGAGGTCTGGTCATTGAATCTACCTGACGGTCCAGTTATAGATATGCCTCTTGTTGACGGAAAGATTGTATTGGCCCAGTTCCACAATAAAAGAGGATTGAAATTGAAATGGCTTACAATACGTCAAGTAAGGTGGTATGTAATTATAAGTTCAATTTCCAAGAGATTTGAAGGTAATTCTGAACTTCATACCATAAAAAACAAGTTAAACATATTGATGAATGCTCTGGCTTACGCCTCGTATGAACGACAGTGTGAAATGAAAGAAAGACCTATGATTACTATTGACCAGGATCGGTTATACTTCGAACAATAGATTAACTTTTTGTTCAAAATGATTCTCCTCGCATGACATTTCTCGAGATTTCACAACAAAACTCAACAAATTCTCAGCAATTTATTCAAATGAGATTAGTACGCTCAAAATTGTTATAAACAATGTTGTAGAATTTACTCATAAAAAACAGAGATGGTAGGAGGTAAAAAGCAGATGCTTAGTAAAGACAACCAGGCAAAATATCCTTCATTCACAAACCGAAGGGTGGATATCGAAGACAGCGATGGAAAGCGAATACTTATTCCATATAGTGCGCTGAAGAAGCAATTTTACGATTAATAAAATGAAATTGGGTTTTGTTTTTTACCGTCTGGATGTAAGTCTTGTCATAATTTATCAATGGTGATAATATTTACATAATTAATGTAATTTTGGATATGAATATCGTTTCCCATTTACAATTGAAGTCAGGGGTAATCGATGCCGAGAATATTCGACAATATAGAGATGGTACTTCTGCCCGCTCTCAGAGATTCTCTCAAAGTATCCGAAAGAGCAGATTTTTGTGTGGGGTATTTTAATCTTCGTGGCTGGAAGCACATAGACCAACTGATTGAGCCATGGTGTGGTGGTGATGCGGCATGCTGTCGGCTGCTAATAGGCATGCAACCTCTTCCGCGAGAACAACTGCGTTCATTAATCGGACTTGCTCAAAAAGGAGCTCTTGATAATCAGACAATCCTTCGGCTAAAGAAAAGTGTAGCAGAAGAATTCCATGAGCAGTTACTCATGGGTGCGCCCACTAATGACGATGAGATAGGACTCCGCCGATTAAGTACCCAACTAAAAGCAAAAAAAGTAGTAGTAAAGCTTTTTCTAAGGCAACCACTGCACGCCAAACTATATCTTCTGCACCGGACTGATCCTAACAATCCCTGCGTCGGTTTCCTGGGAAGCAGCAATCTTACTTTCGCCGGGTTATCAAATCAAGGTGAATTAAATATAGATGTTCTGGATCATGACGCCTGTAATAAGTTGAAGAAATGGTTCGATGAGAGATGGGACGACAAATGGTGCCTTGATATCTCTGCTGAACTTGCAGAAATTATCGATAACAGCTGGGCTCGAGAAACACAGCCTCCACCTTATCATGTTTATTTAAAGATGGCTTACCATCTATCGCAAGAAGCAAGAGCCGGATTATCGGAGTTTCATGTCCCAAGTGATTTTGGCAACAAATTGTTTGAATTCCAGTCCGCCGCCGTTAGGATTGCCGCTCACCATGTTAATAAACGTGGAGGTGTTCTAATAGGCGACGTAGTTGGGCTGGGGAAAACCTTAGTTGCGACTGCTCTGGCACGCATATTACAGGACGACCAATCATTAGAAACCCTGATAATTTGTCCTAAAAACCTGGTCAACATGTGGCAGGATTACGTCGATAAATACCGCCTGATAGCGAAGGTTCTTTCTTTGAGTCAGGCTACGATCGAACTTCCCAAAATGAGGCGCTACCGCGTAGTTATTATCGATGAAAGCCATAACTTACGCAATCAGGATGGTAAACGATATCGCGCCATTTCAGAATATATCCAGGAAAATGAAAGTAAGTGCATTCTCCTGTCGGCAACACCTTACAACAAAACCTATCTCGATCTTTCTGCTCAACTCCGTTTATTCGTACCGGAAGATAAAGACATTGGTATAAGACCGGAAAGGAAATTAAAGGAGTTAGGGGAAACTGAGTTTATCCGCCGCCATCAGTGCTCCATTCATTCATTAGCGGCGTTCGAAAAAAGTGAATACGCTGATGATTGGCGTGACCTTATGAGACTCTATCTCGTCCGGCGTACGCGCGGTTTCATCCAGGAAAATTATGCCGAAAAAGATACTGCAACCGGTAGAAAGTATCTGACTTTTGAAGACGGTTCCAGATCATATTTCCCCACACGGGTTCCCAAAACATCAAAGTTTGCGATTAAGGAAAAAGATCCGGATGATCAATATGCCCGCTTATATCAAGACAAAGTTGTGGATGCAATCAATGCCTTAAATCTTCCCCGCTATGGTCTGGGTACCTATGTTATTTCCAAACCGCAACCCCCAACGACTCCCGCGGAAGACAAAAGTTTACAGGACCTTTCCCGCGGTGGAAAACGGCTAATGGGCTTCTGCCGTGTTAATTTGTTCAAACGGCTTGAAAGCGGTGGACCAGCATTTATTTTATCTATCCGTCGGCATATCTTGCGGAATTATGTCGTTCTGTATGCTATCGAAAATGGGCTGAAAATTCCATTGGGAACTCAATACGCAGAGTTGTTAGATACCAGAACCTCAGACAGTGACGCGGATGCATCAATGACAAGTATGTTTGATGATAATGGTGAAAATGACAAAACGGCTCCGGAATTGAGTTTTGAGCATACCCCAACGGAAAACGACTTCAGGGCTTGGGCTAAAAAGACGTATGAGTTTTATGCCGGTTCCCGCCAGAACCACTTTAAATGGTTACGTCCTTCTCTTTTTAAAAAGGATTTGAGCGTTCATTTATATTCTGATGCAAAATCTCTAACTGCGGTTTTGGAATTGTGCGGCACCTGGGATACTAAAAACGACGCTAAATTAAAAGCCTTATTGAAGTTAGTATCCAAGCAGCACCCGGACGAAAAAGTTCTGATATTCAGTCAGTTTGCTGACACGGTAAATTACCTTGCCGACCAACTCGAAAAAGAAGGTGTTAAAGCTATAAAAGGGGTTACCGGCGATTCGGAAGATCCCACCTACGAGGCTTGGCGCTTTAGTCCTGTAAGTAATGAAAAAACAGAAATAATTCCTCCGCAACAACACCTGCGGGTACTCGTCGCAACCGATGTACTGAGTGAAGGGCAGAACCTGCAAGACGCCCATATTGTGGTCAATTATGACCTGCCGTGGGCTATCATCCGCCTGGTTCAGCGCGCCGGCCGCGTGGACAGAATCGGGCAGAAAGCGGAAGCAATTCTTTGCTACTCTTTCCTGCCGGCCGATGGTGTGGAAAGAATTATCAGGCTGCGGAGTCGCGTCCGTCAAAGATTGCAGGAAAATGCTGAAGTCGTCGGCACGGACGAAGAATTTTTTGAAGATGATGCCAAAGGACAGCCGATTTTAGACCTATACAACGAAAAGGCTGGTATTCTCGACGGTGAAACGGACAGTGAGGTAGATCTTGCCTCCTATGCGTATCAGATATGGAAAAATGCGATAGACGCCAACCCTACCCTTCTAAAAATTATTTCAGACTTACCGGATGTCGTATATTCTACCCGTGAACACCACAGCACTCCTCCTCAACCTGAAGGTGTATTGGTCTATGTTCGCACTTCGGAAGGAAACGATTCATTGGCTTGGGTAGATAAAGAAGGGAAAAGTGTCACTCAATCCCAGTTACGCATTTTAGAAATGGCCCGCTGCAAGCCGGAAACACCGGCAATTCCCCGGAGCGAACACCACCATGAGCTGGTACAAGCAGCGGTAAAACAAGTAACCGAAGATGAAAAGATGATTGGAGGACAACTAGGGCGTCCGTCCGGAGCCCGTTTTAGAACGTACGAACGACTTAAACGATATGCAATCGAAATCAAGAATACGCTATTTGACAGGGAAGAACTAACAAAAGCGATTGATGAGATCTACCGATATCCTTTAAGGCAATCCGCTATTGATATTCTCAACCGCCAACTTAAATCAGGAATAAATGATGAAACGCTGGCAGATTTAGTTTGTGCTCTCCGTGCGGATGATCGACTGTGTATTGTGAACGAAGAAGAACCTGAAACAGAACCGCGGATTATCTGCTCCATGGGACTGAGCATGCCAAAAGGAGAATAACCTGATATGGCATTAAACCTGAATCAAGCGCGCAGTTTTCTGCAAGGTTTTGAATTTTCTAAATTGTTTATTGAAGAACTTGGGTGGTCGCAACCCACCACTCGGCAATCCGTCCAAATGAATTGCAAGGAAGAATCTTTTACCCGCCGGCAAATAGCGCAGCTGGCCGGTGTAGTCGTCTTTGAAGTTAGCGCTGAAACGGGAAACATACCAGATTCGAAAACCCGTGCCGCTCTTCACAAAGATATTTCAACTCTTCATCATGAAAATCTGATAATCTTTCTGGATCAGAAACGCACCCAAAGCCTGTGGTATTGGGTTAAGCGCGACCAGAACCACTCTATCCCACGGGAACATTTATATGTACGGGGACAACCCGGCGACCTTTTCCTGGGTAAGTTGAATGACATGGTTGTAGATATGTCAGCACTCGACGAGCACGGTGATATTAACGTATTGGAAGTCGCCGGCCGGTTGAAAAAAGCCCTGGACATTGAGCGGGTTACTAAAAAATTCTACACGGAATTTGATAGCCAACGCTTGGAATTCATTGAATTAATCCAAGGGATTGACGACGAACATGACCGCCACTGGTATGCCTCTGTATTACTTAACCGTTTAATGTTCATTTACTTTTTACAACGGAAAAGACTCATTGACAACGGTGACATGCATTACCTGCAAAAACATTTAGATGAAAGCAAAACCCGCGGGCAGGATCGTTATTACAGCGAATTTCTAAGATTACTGTTCTTTGAAGGCTTCGCCAAGCCAGAGGATAAACGGACCGATGAGGCCAAGATGTTGCTCGGTAATGTCCGCTACCTTAATGGCGGGTTATTTCTCCCTCATCGGGTGGAACTAAACGCCAGCTATCATATTACGGTGCCTGACAATGCTTTTGAAAACTTGTTCCGGTTATTTGCCAGTTACAGTTGGAACCTGGATGATACACCCAGCGGCAAAGACGATGAAATTAACCCTGATGTTTTGGGATATATCTTTGAGAAATACATCAACCAAAAAGCGTTTGGCGCTTATTATACCCGCATTGAAATCACTGAATATCTCTGTGAGCAGACCATATATCGCTTAGTACTGGAACAGATCAACACACCCGGTATTCCAGGGTTAGCTCCGCCGCGGCATTTTGATAGTGTGCCGGACCTGTTAGTAGGTTTGGATGCCAATCTTTGTCGCCGCCTCCTTTTTGATGTTTTGCCAAAATTGAGTTTACTTGACCCGGCATGTGGCTCCGGAGCATTTCTAGTGGCGGCCATGAAAACACTAATCAATTTATACAGTGGGGTAATTGGTAAGATTGAATTTTTAGCTGACAAGCATTTAAGCGATTGGCTGCGAGATAAGAGAACCGAACATGGTAGTCTCCAATATTTTATTAAACGCAGTATCATCACCGATAATCTGTATGGTGTGGACATCATGGATGAAGCCACTGAAATCGCCCGGTTACGTCTGTTTTTAGCGTTAGTTGCTTCGGTTCAATCGGTAAACCAATTGGAACCATTGCCGAACATAGATTTCAATATCCTGCCCGGCAACTCACTTATTGGGTTGTTAAGAGTAGATGAAAAAGAATTTGATCGACGCAACCCACCAAAGATGTTTCAAAAATCATACCACCAGTTAGTGGAGGAGAAACGTCGTCATCTGGACACATATCGACATACCACCGAGTTCCATGAAAACTTGCGTGTACTAAGGGATGAAATTGAGAAAGGTCGTACTGAAGCCTATAAATCATTAAACGACCTGCTGCTCAATGACTTTGCAAGACTAGGAATTAAATACGAACGGTCAACGTGGGATACTAAAACGAACGTTGAAGGTAAGCCTGTTAAGCGAGACGTAAGGTTAGAGGACATAGAAGAACAACATCCGTTCCATTGGGGTTACGAATTTGACGAAGTGATGAATACACGGGGAGGATTCGATGCAATCATTACTAACCCCCCTTGGGAGATATTCAAACCTAATTCCAAGGAGTTCTTTGAAAAATATTCCAACTTAGTCACCAAGAAAAAAATGTCCATAAACGATTTCGAAAAAGAACAAATAATATTGCTGAGAGATCAAGATATCCGTGAGGCTTGGTTAGAATACCTCAGTAATTATCCGCATGTTAGTGCATTCTTCCGTTCCGCAGATCAATATCAAAATCAGATTAGCGTTGTTAATGGTAAAAAAGCTGGATCAGATATCAATTTATACAAACTCTTCACCGAGCAATGCTTTAATCTTTTAAAGCAAGGCGGGTGTTGTGGCATTGTGATACCGAGCGGCATATACACAGACCTTGGGAGCAAGCAATTAAGGGAAATGCTTTTTGGTCAAACTCAAATAACCGGGCTGTTTTGCTTTGAAAACCGTAAAGAGATATTCGAAGGTGTACACCGTAGTTATAAATTCGTTGTTTTGTCTTTCGAGAAGGGAGGTACGACCAATAACTTCCCGGCGGCATTTATGCGACATGATGTGACCGAACTAGCACGTTTTCCACAAGAAAATGCTATTACCGTTTCAGTAGATCTTGTTCGCCGCAGATCACCTGATTCCCTATCAGTTATGGAGTTCAAGAATGAGATCGATGTACAGATTGTAGAAAAAATGCTGAAATTTCCACTCCTTGGAGAAGACCTCCCCAATACTTGGAATTTGAAGCTAACTGCTGAATTTCACATGACGAATGACAGTCATCTTTTTAAGGCTGATCACGTAAAGGACTCATGGCCATTATTTGAAGGTAAAAATATTCACCAGTTTACTCACAAATGGGATGAATCTATTCGTTTTTGGATTGATGCGAAAGAAGGCAGACGAGCCATTATTCGAAGAGGAGAAATTGATACTGCACAAATATTATCCTGCGAGAAATATAGATTTGGTTTACGAGCGATTGGCCGAAATACTGACAGCAGGACGCTTATAGTTGGACCTCTCCCCAAGAGGGTGTTTTGTGGCAACTCAATACTGGTTCTGGATCGAGATACATTGTCAGGCCGTGATTTTACCGATTCGGAAGTAGTTCTCGTTCAAGGCTTGTTAAATAGCATGACAATTGATTACTATGTTCGGCAAATGGTGTCGGCAAATCTTAATATGTTTTTTATTTATCAATTACCAGTCCCCCGGCTATCCAATAAGGACAAAACATTCTGGCCGATAGTAGAGCGTGCCGCAAGACTGATCTGTACAACACCAGACTTTGATGATCTAGCAAGAGAGGTTGGGTTAAAAAACCATCATGTTGGCATAACTGATCCCATCGAGCGAAGCAACCTTCGGGCAGAACTTGACGGCCTGATTGCCCATCTCTACGGCCTCACTGAAGAAGAATTCGCCCATATTCTCACAACTTTCCCTATCGTTCCGGAAGCAACCAAACAAGCCGCGATGGAGGCATTTAAGAGGTTAGCAACGTTAGATGAAAAATACAGAGAACAAAAATTTTAAAAATCGGCGATATAAAAAATAATAATTATGGGAGATCATCTATGAGGAAACAAATACAACATGTTTATCCACCTGTTGGCACTGTTTTGACGCACCAAATCAAATCTATAAGAAGCAAAAATAAAATAATTATGGCGGAAATTGTGAGGACCGGATCCAAAACTGGATATGGAATATTATATAACGGCAAAATTTATAAGAGTATGACTGCTGCGGCTTGTGCCGCCAGTGGTTACGTTGTGAACGGATGGACATTTTGGCATATAAAATAAAAAGCTATTAAACGTAGTTGAATTGATGTTTTAACGAATCGAGGAATGAAAAATGAATCGCACCCGAACTCGTGTTCCCCGCAATCAAGTCCCTCGGGACTCTCCTTTAATTCATAAAAATCCGAATACATTTCAAATTTTTTGTAAAAACCACTCCGAGCTAATATTTGGCATAGGATTATCAACAATTCTGCTAATAGTTTTCTTTAGGTTGGAGGCCAAGGATTCTCATATTCTTTTATTGGATTGGAAATGGATAGTAGTCTCCGCCATTCCTTTAATCGTTGCCTTAATAATCGGCGGTTACATAAAAAGTTTTAAAGGTTTTGGGGTTGAATTCGAGGCAACATTAAAAGAACAACTGTCATTTATTGATTTACCCGCCACCGGTGCTCTTTCTTCTATCGGTCAAATCGAAAAAGGGACAATGAGCGATTTAGATAAAATGGACAATGTAGCGAGAGATAAGGTGAATCGACTTCGATTTATTTTAGGTAAAAGAGATTATTATAATCGAGATGTAATAGAGGAATATTTGCAGCGATTACACCATTTGGAGTATTTAGAAATCACTGATTCCAACGGTATGCTCGTTTGTCTTATTCCCGCTTCCATCATGCTTTTTGGCGAGGATGTTCTATACGAAAAAATTCAACCCTTTATCAACGCGTTGCAAGATCGAACAATAATAGGTGTTTACGACCGAGACACAATCAATAATTATATTTACGCAGATACGAATATAATCGAAGCATTAGCAACAATGAGAGAGACAAATCAAGAAATAGCCGCGGTCGTCAACTCAAAAAGAATTGCTGTTGGAGTCATTACATTATCGGATATTGAGCATCATGTTGCGACAGCCGTTTTAAATCAAGCTAGGGCAAAAGGACTCAAATAAGCCCCAACGTTTGGGAAATTGACAGATAAAATTGGAGGATAAAATGGCTATACCCGATTATCAAACTATTATGCTTCCATTTCTTCAATTCGCCAAAGATGGGAGAACGCATTCAAAAAGAGAGGCAACAGATCACCTTGCAGAAATATTCCAACTTACTGACAATGAAAAAGCCGTAGAACTGCCCAGCGGGAAGCAAACTCTTTTTGATAACCGGGTAGGTTGGGCAAGAACATATCTCAAAAAAGCTGGATTGATCAAAACTATTCGCTGGGGTTATTTCTCAATAAGTGACCGAGGATTAGCTTTATTAAAGCAAAATCCGGAAACAATAGATACCAAACTATTAAAAAAATATCCGGAATTCAAAGAGTTTATAACTTATAAACCAGGTAAAAACCCGCCGGTTCAGCCCAAGGAAACTCCGCAGGAAATTCTTTATAACGCATACGAGCGGATTAACAACGAATTAGCTGAAGAAGTCCTTCAACAACTAAAAAGCGTAACCCCCAAACGTTTTGAGGACATCGTAATCGATTTGTTAGTAAAAATGCATTATGGTGGCGGTTATCCGGAAGCTGCCAAAGCAATAGGTAGATCGGGAGACGGAGGTGTCGACGGAGTTATTAACCAGGATACATTGGGCGTGGACAGGATTTATGTTCAAGCAAAGTGTTGGGGAAACACCACAGTTGGAAGCAAAGCAATTAGAGACTTCATTGGGGCTATCGATCTCAAACACGCCGATAAGGGTATTTTTATAACAACTTCAACTTTCGTAAACGGCATCAAAGAATCTATTGCACAAAGTACCAAACGCATTATTTTAATTGACGGCAAAGAGCTGGCTAAACTTATGATCACCCATGGTGCCGGTGTCACCACGGAAGACGAATTGAAATTAAACAAGATTGACACGGACTATTTTGTTGAGGAATGAATCGTTAATTTACTCGATTTTATCATGGAACTACAAGGTTTAGGAGAATAAAATGGCTCAAAATGTAAGCTATGAAGCGGGGCTTGAACGGGATTACTCTTTACTAACCGAAAAACACAAATCCGCGGTCGAAAAACTTGAATCTTCATTGTCCGTTTTTCTGAAGTCTGGAAAAGGAAAACCAGTAACCATCCAGGGTCCCTATGGATCAGGCAAAACTCAACTGCTATATCACTTGTATAAGTATGTTTGGGCAAGAAACTGGGCGAGGAACTGATGATGCAGGGTATTCTTGGCATCTCTAGGATCCCGGAGGACACTAAAATGAACGATCTTGTAAATAATATTCAAGTCCAAGATATATGCTCGACGAAGGAGGGGAGTATTGAATATCGACTCTACGTTCTATGGTGATGAAAATAAGACTGTGATGCATATTCAACATGATGAATATGGCAGCATCATTAGCGAGTTTGTAAGCGGTGCAATTAAGAAGTATAGGTATGCCGAAGCAATATTAGCAGTGAGTACTGAAATCGGTAAGAATCTACCTAACACATTTGACCATCGTGTCATTCAAGATACTCATGACCTAATAGCTGCCTTTTTCCGTTTCAAAGAATATTCGCATGGTTCTCTATTTAATGAAGAGGTCGATAAGCCTGACTGCATACGCCGATGGCATCAATTTGCTTCGCGGGAAATTGGAGAACTGTTGGAAATGCCATATTTCGCCCGTGCTATGATTTTGGCAGTTGTAGATAAAACCAGCGAGATGCCTGATGAAAACGAAAAAGCTATGCTTGAAGTACTAAAAAACCGTTATTGGGAGATGCTTCAAACAAAACCACCAAGATAGGAAGCAAAAAAGAATCCTATCAAACCATACCCCGTGTTTAGTATCACTCGGTATGCGGGAAGAAGCTAATTCTAAACGACCCAAACAACAGATGAAGAATAAACCTAGAGTCAAAGATTTAGGAGGCGGCATTGTCGAGACTAATTATGGCGGTCCCGGAGGATGCATCTAAAGTTGTGACGCTATCTGAATTAGTCAAAAGAGCATGATCCAAAGGTATTAAGTATGAAGTTTCGTAGACTGTCCATCTTAAGAATCAGTCGAACCAAAGCCAGATGAGTTACGTTCGGTCTTTTTTAGGGACTTTGCAGATTTGATTTTAACATTTACAATGGGTAATATGATCAATTGAGCGATCCGATCTCCTTGTTTGATTTTGTGTGATTTAGAACTGAAATTCTTTAACTCGACGTTCAATTCTCCTCGATAATCGCTATCTATCCAACCTGCTCCAACTTCTATATTCGATTTTACTGATAAGCCAGATCGAGAACCTACGCGGCCTACAGCACCCGCAGGTACCTCAATAATAATGCCTATCTTGACTAATGCTCTTCCGACGTCAACGCGCCCACTTGAGTTACAGAGTGCGGGAGGTACCTCAATGTTTTCGACTGCATAAAGATCTAAACCTGCACTTCCGTCAGTCATCCTAGTTGGTAGTTTTGCTGCCGGATGAACTAGTTTCACCCTGAGTTGTACCATTTTATTGTCCTTGTTTATAACCTTTGCAATAATTACCAATATCTAAACTGCTATTATCAGTGCATCGAGTAAATCTGTAAGGACAGAAGCAAGTGCTAAATGTGATGCTGGAACTTGAGCCAAATTTATTTGATCTAGAATAGTTTTGAATTCCCCAGACAATCTTTCGATGACCTCTGGCTTGGGTAGATATAGAGGCATGTTCAGCAAGTCTTCTTTGATTATATACTGGCTACAAACGCCTCTACAACAAGCATCGAAATAATTTTTGGCAAATCGAGTGTTCAGATAAAGGCACAGATAATAAGTATCGATCCGTTGGCTGCTTAGGATATATACACAATCACTGGCGAATGCATAACTATGTAGGCTGTTAACTATGGCACATCTGCCAACGCAGCCTTTCCCAACTCTTACAAACAGGACATCGCCTTGTTTTACCAAGGCTCTTCGGTGTTGCTCCCCAACTATTTTATTAACAGATACCCTGTGTGCTGGAGTTCGAAGCATGAAATCGCCAATATTTACGCTGTGAATATAGTCAAAGTCACTATCTACTGTAAGAAGATTGCGATCCTTACTATAGAAACCATATCCCCGTGAACAAGAATCGATATAATTATTTAAACAACCGAATTTATCCTTCACTTTTTCCAACGATTTCTTAGTAAAGTGATATTTGGGATCCATTCTGAATAATAAATCATTCTGCTTCACAGTAACAGTTTGAATAGGGTCAATGTTTCCATTGAGTGTACATAATTGTGTATTGTTGAGCTCATTTTCCTCAAGCGAACTTTTTTGGGCAATAAGTAGGGTTATCCTTGCTTCACACGAGTCAAATGAGTTTGATGGTAAGGAAATAATATGCAACAACTTCATATATGATCGCAAGAAATGCCTAAATGGTTCAGTTTTAACACCAGAAATCGCTCCATCGGGCAGTAGTATTGCAATATATCCTTTATCTTTTATCAGTTCGAGGTTTCTAACTAGAAACGCTACTTCAGCATGAACTTGTTTGTCTCCTTTTTCGCTTGTCCACACCAGATTATGATTAGATAGAGTGTCTAATAAATCTGAATCCAAATCGTTAGCGGTAATAACACCATATGGAGGATTACTTAATGCCAAGTCTGCAACTCCTGAATCTGAACTATTTATGACAATATTGCGAATTCCCTTTATGTCTGTCCGTATAGAATCCAAACACTCAAATGTACCACGAATTCCAAATCTGGATTTACATTGCCCAACGAGTTTATCGTCCACATCAAAACCTGAGATCTGGCAATTAGGCCATTCAAGTTTGGCATACCAGAGAAGTTCCCCTGATCCCACTGCCAGGTCAATAATTAACTCCGGGTTAATAGCCGGTATTTGTTCAATCATATATTTGCAGATATATGCAGGTGTGAAATGCTGACCTAATTCCTTCCTCAATAGCAATTCCCTCAAATTACGATCTAAAGAAGTAATGCTATCATTTACTTGAGTTTTTAACATCTGTTTCCTTCATCAGCCACGAAAGATTATAAATCCAAGTAATACCATATCCCTCACTCCTAAATCTCCGAGCTTTAACCGGAAAATCATAAACCAATCTAGTATCACTAGTATTATGCAACGCAAAGATGGCCGCTCCAAGAGAGTGAGGCTTAGTACCTACAGGTGCTAAGATCAACTCCGAATTTATCTTGGATTTAATTTGGTTAGACCGAATGTCATAAAGTGCGGAGTAAGCTTCGAAAGGGTCGTTGGCGGCTGCTGACCAAACAAAACGGTGTGCTTGAAATTGCTCAAATAATGATTGATTTCCACCAAAGGCTAAATATTGCCATCCAGGTCTAAAACCAGGAAAACCAAGCACTACACGTATATCATCGCTTTCTATCTCGAGCGTGTCGCAAACGTACTTAGCTCTTTTACCCTCAAACCCTATTAGAAGGGCTACGACGGATTTTTTGCCTTCAGCGGGTTTCCTGACAAATCCAGGCAATGCTCTTAATCCGATGAACCTTTCGGTTAATTCAAATACATCCTCTGAAGAAGGCAAACTCTTAGCCCTATATCGAAACGGCTCAGTATAAGCAACGAAAAGATGGGCGGGATGGATATCTTCATAAAGGAGTTTTAGCATATAAAAGATAGCCGGTTGGGAAATACCAGTAATATCAACTAAAACATTCTTACCTTGCACCCCTAAAGAATTTAGTTGATTCCGCATATTTGCGGTAATATCTAATTTGGCCGACCTGACCGAATCATCATTAGGAACAGAACCTAACGGAGCCGCAATGAGCGAGTATTCCTCTGTTTCTAAATCGTAATCTAGATGGTAACTCGTAGGTAGACTTTTTCCTCCCCATAAAGCAACAAGACGTCGATTACGTTCCTCATCGGTGACTGTGCCAAAAATAAATATGTCTATCGATTGATAGAAGCTGGGGGCAAGACTCTGCGCGTCATAAGTTCTGCTTACTTTCATCAGAACTCCAAAGATCAATTTGATAGGCCTGCATATCTTCAAATTGAAGTAGATCCATGAGACCCCCTAGCTTAACTTTACCTAGTTTTTGTGCCACCGCGGATGCATCGGCTTCATTACCATCTACGAGTTTGTTAAATTCAGCAATTGATATATCCAGTCTTCGCTTTCTACGATAGGAGATCTCAAAATAAGGTGCATATATATGGTTTAGATGGTATTCTAACCCGCGAGTTTGTTCTTTAGATTTAATCTTTGTTAAAGGTCTCGATTGAAAGACAGCCCACATTAATCCAGAATTTAACACCTCTTTTGCCGATTCAGATACTGCATCGAAGTCAATGTAAAAATGGTTGATTTCTGGCTCGCTGACACTTGATCTTTTATGCAGCTGCTCGAAAATCCGACCCAAAATTAACACTAATCTTTTAAGTTTGTGACCGACAGGAGGGTAAGTATCTATTTCGTCAACCTTACTGACACTAAGGTGGTAGGCTGCTTTGTCTTGTACTTGGATCGAGATTTTATTATCCGTACCAAATGCAAAATTGTCATCCTTACTCGCATATTCAAATGCATAAAAGCAAAGTTGGATAAAATAACGCGGGATACCAGAAGACAATTGTAAAAATGTGTCATATCCAAAATACCGTTTTCTTTGTCGGTAATCTCGACAAAGGAGGAAAACAACGCCCAGCCCATAATTATGCAGCCATTCTTTATATTTTGAATCTAATCCTCCCTGGTATTTTTCAAGTTCGCTAAGAATTTGGTCTGCTTTTTTTCTTTGTGATAGCAGCACTAAAGTTAGTCGATTTATTAGAGGATCATCATTTTTTGCTATTGCTTCATATAGGCGCTGCCTTTCGTCCGGATCTATAATTTTCGCTAACCGCATCTCAAGCTCCTTGATATACGGTATTGTTTTTCGGTCAGACACGATTAGATCAACTTCTTTTTTGATGTCAAATGAACCTAGAAAAGAATCTATTCTAAGCCGTTCATCCCCTTCTTCATAGTCACTTAACTCTGGCATCGTTCGTAAACGCTTCGCACATATCTCTTGAATGAAATTACTATACCCATTGCT
>Ga0182011_10002577_pt1 | contig 15220 bp, 12 predicted proteins | sample 711E1DmetaG_FD_120481 | JGI IMG/M metagenome (GOLD analysis project Ga0182011, IMG submission 120481) | Permafrost microbial communities from Stordalen Mire, Sweden - 711E1D metaG | ecosystem: Environmental > Terrestrial > Soil > Wetlands > Permafrost | place: Sweden: Stordalen | collected... | reverse complement strand
TGTTTATGGGCCGCAGCATGAAAGACTACTTCCGGATGATATTTCTTGAATATGCCTTCGATACGTGGATAATCACGAATATCAGCAATGACCGGGAATATGGGCAAGGATGGAAAAAGTTCCTGAATTTCGAGCAGGGCTTCGAAAATGCTGTTTTCCCCATGTCCGAGCAAGATCAATCCTGTCGGGCTCCATCGAGCGATCTGCCGGCAAATTTCGCGGCCGATCGAACCTCCCGCACCGGTCACCATGACCAATCGCCCGCCAATGACGGAACCAACTAATTCACCTTTTATGTAACTGGGTTGGCGTCGCAATAGATCTGTAATATCCACTTCACGCAAGCGACTGACACTGACCTTGCCCCCGATCAATTCGTAAATCCCCGGCATCGTCCTGAAGGGAATTCCCTTCAAGCGGCAAACATCTGCGACGAGGCGAATCACTTTGCCACCTGCACTGGGAATGGCAATGATCACTTCATCAATTTGCTTACTCTCAATAATTCGTCCGATATCCGCCAGGGTTCCCACCACCGGTATTCCATGAATCTGTTGACTCATTTTTATTTTGTTATCATCCAGAAAACCCACGGGGACAAGATTCAATTCCGGATTTTTTTGTAATTCCCTGACCACCATGGCGCCGGCATCACCTGCTCCAATGATCAACGCACGTTTACTCGCTCTTTTTTGCAGGTTGGAAATCGACGATTGGCTATCTGAAACCATGCGCATGATGAAGCGTAAGCCTCCAACCATGAACAGAGTCAATAACCAGTCAATGATCAAAATTCCTCGGGGGAAACCAGTGAATAACTTTGCCGCCGCTAGTACGACCATTAATAATGACACTACAACTGAACTGGTACTCACTGCAAAAAATACCAATTTTAGTTCTTGAACACTGGCGTAGGACCACAGACGTTTATACAGACCAAAGAAATAAAAAACAAGGGGTTTAGAAATGACGGCAACGCCAACCATAAAGTAAGCTGAGGGCAGATAAAAGAAAAATGCTTCTCCTAATTCAAACCTGATGGCATAGGCCCCAAAAACAGAGGCAATGATCACCAGGACATCTAAAACCAGGATATAGCGATTGCGTAAAGTAACTTTGTTTTTCATTTCAAAGTCCTTTGAACCCGACCACAGCACCCACAGTACGAATGATGATCGTCAAGTCTAGCATCGGGTTGCGGTGCTTGATGTAATAAAGATCATATTCAAGTTTTACCGCAGTATCTTCAACTGTAGAAGCATAACGTTGGTTGATCTGCGCCCAGCCTGTCAACCCCGGACGCACAAAAAGTCGGCCACGATAAAATGGCAGTTTCTTTTGAAACTGATTGACCAATTCGATTTGCTCAGACCGTGGACCTACCAGGCTCATCTCACCCTTCAATATATTAATCATTTGGGGTAATTCATCCAAATGACTGCGACGCAACCATTTACCCACGCGGGTAACGCGTTGGTCATTCTCAGTTGCCATTCGCGCTACACCATCTTTTTCTGCGGTCTTCACCATGGTGCGGAATTTTATGATCTTATATGGTGCTCCATTTTTTCCCACCCTGGGTTGGGTGTAGAAAATTGGTAGACCATCATTCAATAAAATCAATAGAGAAATAAAAGGAAAAAGAACGACCAAAAAAGCACAACCAATCAAACTACCCAGAAAATCAATCACCCGTTTCGCGGTTTCGTAAAATGTACCCACATGCATTTGATCGATAAAGGAGCGCAGCATCCAATCGGATTGCAGCAAGAAAATTGGAACCCGTCCAAAAAGATCTTCATATTCGACAGGTAACGAGGTAACCTCAGTTCCCTGTTCCTCCGCCAAAAGAATATTTCTGAACAGGTCCGGGTTGAGTTCTCCGGAAATGGCAAAGACCAAATCAGAAACATTGTGCTTTTGAATCAGTTTCGTGAGATGCTCGCCTCTTCCCAAGACCGGAAACCCTTCGAAAATTTGGCCTTGTTTATCCGGATCATCGTCGATAAACCCGGTAATGACAAAAGGCATCGGGTTGATTTCATGAATCATGCGAACCAAAGTGCAACCTGCTTTTCCTGCCCCAATGACAAGGATCTTGCGCAAGAAGACCGGAGCAGTGAAAACCTGAATATATAAGAATCGCCATAATAGAGTAAATACAGCGGCACAGATAAAAAAGATAGCCACTCCGCCGCGGGGTAATGAATTCGGTTCAGAAATGAAGAAAATTATCAGGTAGGCTAAAAGGCAAACCACAACTGCCTGAGCGACGCTCTGAAGCGTATCCTTGCGTCGATTCGCCCTGCGAATATCATAGAGGTCGCTCATGATCAAGATCCAAAATATCGGCAGTAAATAAAACCAAAACGGGGTGCGTTGCCCCAGAAATGCCTTGGTAAAGTCCAGCCAATCTTTTTCAGCCCAGAGGAAAAGCGCCAGAAAAACCGAGATATAGGTAACAATCAAATCGCCAATTAACAGGACTATTTTCCGTTCACGGACACGAATGCGCCATTGAGTTTTCGAATTGATCCGCTCTATTGCCATTTTTTCCCTTCGGTCACTGCTTAATGATACTCCACCAAAAACCGCATCCCCATAAAAAATGCATCGTCATTATCGCCAACGGGATACCCAAAAGCAATAAAGGCATCCTCTGCTTGAAGACCTCCGGCAAAGATCCAGCCACGAGAACGAGCAAATAGAAAGCTACCACGATCAATAATAAAATTGCAGCGATATGCCAGAAAGCGGCAAATAATAATAACATCAAAATCCCCAAAACAAAAAGGGGAGGCAACGCCTGCCGCCAGCGCAATGTGCCGGGATGCCTCTTCAACATACGATATTTATAAAAACCATAAATGAAATACTGGCTCGCCAGAGAACTTAAATCGGGGCGTGAATAATAAGTAGCCCGGATGGCAGGGTCAATCCAAATACGCCCTCCGGCAGCACGCAGGCGTGAATTCAACTCATAGTCTTCATTCACCAGCAAGGATTCATCATAAAACCCAATTTCGTCAAAGGTCTTGCGTGCATAGGTGCCAAAAGCCACTGTATCAGCATAGCCGGCTGTTTTTGCCCAACGATATTTGGCATCGCCCACTCCCAGGGGATGCCGGGTTGCAACCGCGATGGCTTTACCAATCCAGGTATCACTTCCCGGGGCAATATCGATCACCCCGCCGACATCCTGCCCTTTACCCTCATCGAACGCTTGAACGCTCAGAACAACATAATCTTTCGCAGGTAATGTATGCGCATCCATGCGCACAATCAATTTACCGGAGGAGGCTTTGATCGCCAGATTCAGAGCCGCCGGAATGGTGCGCTGCGGATTATCAATGATGTTTATCTTTGGCAAAGGGTGTTGTTTTTGAAATGTTTCGATCAGAGCCCGGGTGCGATCCGTCGACATGCCGTCGGCTAAGATCACTTCCATATCCTCCAACGGGTAGGTTTGATCCACCAGGCATTGCAATAACCGCGTGATCCGTATTTCTTCGTTATAACAAGGAATGATCAATGAGACGCGTGGCATATTATTCAGATTTTCCATTCTGCGAAGGAGGAAGTTCCGAGCATCTGAGAATGGCTTTTACCCGGGCCACCCGTTCGCACGGATTAATAGGTTTGGTCATGTAGTCATATTTACCTGCGCTCAGTTCCAGACCGTTTCTGGCAAGGATCGTTTTGAAACTTTCCCGCTCCAGATAAAGCTTAACCAGATCGGTTATATTCACTTCGTCGTCCACCAAAAGGATCAATTCTTCTGTCATCTATTATCGTTATTTCTTTATCGACGAAGCGCAATAGCTTCGATCTCGACCAATGCATTGCGGGGCAAAGCAGCCACCTGAACGGCTGAACGAGCCGGAAAATTTTCAGTGAAGAATTCAGCATATATGGCATTCATTTTGGCAAAATCAGCCATATCCTTTAAGAATACGGTGGTCTTCACCACACCGTCTAAACCGGAATGGGCACCTTCAAGGATCACCTTGAGGTTTATCAACGCCTGACGGGTTTCAGCTTCCACACCCCCGGCAACGAGCGCTCCTGAAGCCGGTTCAAGCCCAATCTGCCCGGCAGTAAAAACAAATTCCCCTGCAATTACGCCAACCGAATAAGGTCCAATTGCAACTGGTCCATTTTCTACTTTTGCTGTTTGCTTTTCCATAATGTTTAGGTTTACCTCCAGAGTTGATGCCCCTTCATTTTATGCCATGAGAGAAAAAAGGTAAATACAATTGTCGAGGCGGTATTCGAAAAGATTCCCCATGAGGGGGAATCTTTTTATTCTATCTCACTTAATACTTCAGGTCTTCTGCCCTGGTAGTGATCCGTTTGCGGAAGGTCCAGTAAGACCAAGCGGTATAGGCTAAGACAATGGGAACCATGATCAAGACCACTTTGGTCATCACCCCCAGAGTGTACGGGCTGGAGGCTGCGCTGTAGATAGTCAAGTTATTCGCTACAGCCGTGCTGGAAATCATCACATTGGGGAATAGCTGCCAAAAGACTGCCGCGGTGGTTATCAAAATCGCTGCCGCTGAAAATATGAACGCCCACCCAGTTTTCTTGCCGGCAACGAAGATACTGATGCAGGTAAGCAGCACGAATGCAACCAGTAACGCCAGGCCAGCATTCAACCCAAATCCAGAGAATAGAGGAACAAATTTATAACTGGCAACGATCAGTACCGCAAAAACGATAAATTCTGCCAGCCAAATTTCCCGGGTAACTTTTTCCACCTTTTCCAAAGTCTCTCCGGTGGTTTTGAGTGACAGAAATAGAGCGCCATGAAGTGTGAATCCGAGCAGAGAAACCAGGCCGGCGATCAACGCGAATGGGTTAAGCAAATTCCAGAACCCACCGGTGTACTGCATGGCAGCATCAATGGGAACACCTTTGACGATATTGGCAAATGCAACTCCCCATAATAGCGCCGGGACGATCGAGCCAAAAAAAATCGCCCAATCCCACAAAGCACGCCAGACTTTATTTTCATCGCGTGAACGGAATTCAAAAGCAACACCGCGAAAGATCAACGCCACCAGAATAAAAAACAGAGGCAGGTAGAAACCGCTGAACAACGTGGCATACCACTGAGGAAAAGCCGCGAAAGTGGCTCCGCCAGCCGTCAGCAGCCAGACCTCATTTCCATCCCAGTGCGGGCCGATCGTATTGATGATGACCCTTCGTTCGCCATCGCTCCTGCCAAGGAAAGGCAGAAGGATTCCCACACCCATATCAAAACCCTCAAGGACAAAATAGACAATATAAAGAACACCGATCAAGATAAACCAGAGAATATTGAGATTCATTTTCTCCTCCTATGCCTTTACTACAGAACCGTCAGTTGTTCCGGTCTCTGAGCCGGCACCCTGCTGGGCATATTTCTTTAATAAGTAGACATCAGCAACCATCAACACTCCATAGATCAGGGTAAACCCGATCAGGCTGGTTAACACCATGCCCGCAGAGATATTGGGTGAAACGGCATCCTGGGTCTTGAGCAATCCATAAACCACCCAGGGCTGACGGCCTAATTCAGTCAAGATCCAACCCGTGGTATTGCTGATATATGGCAGGAAGAGGATAAAGGGGAGCACCTTAAGGAATTTCATATTCTCGATAGGGTTCCTCCGTAAAACGTAAATCAACACCAGCACTGAAACCAGCAGCAAGAAGAACCCGACGAATACCATGATGCGGAAAGAAAAATAACTGATCGTGATATTGGGTACATAATCTCCCGGTCCATATTTCGCCTCATATTCTTTTTGGAGATCCAAAATTCCGAGCACCTGCCCTTTATCCTGATCATAGGTCAGAAACGAGAGTAATTTTGGAATTCGGATCGAAATGATGTCTTTGTCGTGTTCTTGATCGACGATGGTGATCAGCGACATGGAAGCCGGATCCTCGGTATGCCAAAGCCCTTCTGCCGCCGCCAGTTTCATGGGTTGAGTCGTTTCCAATTCCTGGGTCTGAGTATGACCCACAGCAATCACTCCCACGACGGCAATCACAGCAAAGATCGTCGAAATTCTAAAAGAGCGTGAGAAAAGATCGATTTCCTTTTTCCGAATCAGATGATAGGCGCTGATGCCCAGCACAAAAAAAGCAGCGGTCGTGAAACCGGAAAACACTGTGTGGGGAAATTCACCCCATAAAGTGGGATTCTTGACCAAATCCAGAAAGCTAGACATGACAATCTTGCCGTTATCCAGTACCTGATATCCGACCGGGGATTGCATGAACGAATTGGCTGCCAGGATCCAGAAGGCTGATACATTCGATGCGATCGCGACGAGCCAGATGGCCGTCAGATGCATCCCTTTAGAGATTCTATCCCAGCCGAAGATCCATACGCCAAGAAATGTAGACTCAAGGAAAAAGGCCAACAGGGCTTCTACGGCTAACGGGGCACCAAATATATCCCCGACAAACCTCGAGTACTGAGACCAATTCATTCCAAATTGGAATTCTTGCACGATGCCGGTAACCACACCCATGGCAAAGTTGATGAGGAAAAGGGTACCCCAGAATTTCGCCATTTTTTTGTAGACCTCATCCTTACGGGTCAGGTACAGGGTTTCCATAATTGCGACAAGCACAGATAATCCCAGGGTTAACGGTACGAAGAAGAAATGGTAGACAGTCGTAATCGCAAACTGCCAACGGGATAATGCAATTACATCCATAAAATATTCTCCTCGTTATTGGAATTGTTTAATAGAGATAATTACTATGAAAATTATACATAATCAATTAATGAAAGGCAACAAATTTTAAGTCTTTTCATAGACTTGTAATCCTTAACCTCCATAATAACAAAGTTCGGCGTTTTATTGAATATGTTTTGCTGAAATTCTTCTCATTCTTTATGGTTGAATTGGTTATGGAAGAATCATTTGTAGATGCCTTCCCCAAAAAGCTACGATTAAGACCTTTGCAAGACTGGTATAATTCCTCTGGTTAATAACTTGGAACATCGAAAATAAAGGGCATATGTTAGCAAATACTACCTCAATTGAAAAACGTTATGATGAGTTGACCCAACTCCTCGAGCAAAATGTAGAAGATTATCAAAAAGTCGCCGAACTCGCCAAAGAGCGCTCTGACCTCGAAACGGTGGTTCAACTTGCTATCAGGTATCGTGAGTTATTAAAACAGCAGGATCAGGCTCGTGAACTTGAGAGCAACGAAGATCCTGAAATTCGCACCCTGGCACAAGCCGAACTCGAGTCGCTGGCTCCTCAGATCGAAAAGGTCGAAAAAGAACTTAAGACCATGCTGGTTCCAAAAGACCCGCGCGATGACCGCAACGTGTACATGGAAATCCGTGCTGGTGCGGGCGGGGACGAAGCGGGATTGTTCGCCGCGGACCTGTTACGTTTGTACATGCATTACGCGGAACTGCGTCACTGGAACTTAGAAATTGTCTCAGCCAATGAAACCGGCATCGGCGGCTACAAAGAAGTTATTTTTATGGTCAAAGGCAAGGGGGCTTACTCACGCCTGAAATTTGAATCCGGTGTGCACCGCGTGCAACGCATTCCCGCCACTGAATCTTCCGGCCGCATCCACACCTCTACGGTGACCGTAGCAGTCATGGCTGAAATGGAAGACCTCGAAGTCAACATTCCTGAATCCGATATCGAGGTCGAGGTCTATCGCTCATCCGGTGCAGGTGGGCAAAATGTGCAAAAGAACTCCACTGCGGTTCGCATTACCCATAAACCTAGCGGGCTGGTCGTCGCCTGCCAGGATGAACGGTCACAGCTCCAGAACCGCATACGAGCCATGAGTATTTTACGCGCCCGCCTTTTCGAAATCGAAGAACAAAAACGCCAGACTGAACGCGAAGAAGCCCGCCGCTCTCAGGTGGGAACCGGCGAACGCTCTGAAAAGATCCGCACGTATAATTACCCCCAAAGCCGTGTAACCGATCACCGCATTAACGTATCATCATTCAATTTACCTGCGGTAATGAATGGTGATATCGATTTGTTCATTGATGAACTCTCTTTACGGGACGAAACCGAACGGCTTTCCACCTCCAGTGTTGATGACGACGAAGACTGAATTACAAACCTGGATCAATCAGGCCATTCGCTCGTTAGGGAATTCTGAAACCCCGGTTCTCGAAGTACAGGTCATTGCTGCCTATCTTCTCGGACATCCGCGCGAGTGGGTAATTGCCCATCCCGATTTTTCACTTGCTTCCACTCAAGTCGAAAACCTGAATCATGCCCTGGTTCGTTTGCAAAACAGGGAACCGTTGGCATATATTACCGGCCAGCAGGCTTTTTATGGGCTGGATTTCATCGTTTCTCCGGCAGTATTAATTCCCCGTCCTGAAACTGAACTCATGGTCGAAGAAGCTATTCAATGGCTCGAAGCTAATCCTCACCGACGTCATGCAGCAGACATCGGTACCGGGTCAGGGGTCATTGCCATTACGCTGGCAGATACATTCCCTGACTTGAATATGACCGGCATCGACATTTCCGAAGATGCGCTCGCAGTTGCCAGCAAGAATGTCACCAAACACAATGTACAAGAACGCGTCCTCTTGAAGAAGAATGACTTGCTGTCAAATATCGACGAATCCTTCGATCTGATCCTGGCCAACCTGCCTTATATTCCCACCCAAACTCTCAATTCACTGAACGGCCTTCGTTATGAACCACGATTGGCTTTGGATGGAGGACCAGACGGGTTGCAAGCCCTTCGCATGTTGTTGGAGCAAGCACCGGCAACCATTTTACCTAGGGGTGCGATTTTTCTGGAGATTGAAGCCACTTTAAGCCAACCAATTTTACAAATCGCCAGAGATTTCTTTCCGCAGGCTAAAATTGATCTGCTTTTTGATTTTGCAAATTTACCCAGGTTGGTTAGAATTCAACTATAGGTGAGGTGATTATGGAAACACTGGTCGTCAAAACTGAACAAGAAGAAGCAATTCCCCTTTCTATGGAGACCCTACGCGAAGGCAATCTGGTGGCATTTCCGACTGATACTGTCTACGGACTGGCAGTCGATCCTTTTAATATTTCAGCAATCATAAAACTTTTTGAAACCAAGGGACGTGAATACAACAAAGCCATTGCCATTCTTGTTGGGAACCTCGAACAGGTAAATCTGCTTGCTGAACGATTTACGATCAACGCCCAAAAGTTGACCAAAAAGTTTTGGCCTGGAGGCTTGACCGTTATCGTGCCAAAGCGCAAGGATATCCCAGATTTACTATCTGCGAATCAAACGATAGGAATTCGCATGCCTGACCACCCATTTGCACTGGAATTGCTGCGCCAGTTCGGCCCATTAGCCACTTCATCTGCCAACCTGAGTGGCGGCCCCAATCCGCTAAATGCACAGGAAGTATTTACTCAACTCAACAAGCGTATTCCGTTAATTCTAGACGGGGGGAACTGTCCTGGAGGCATCCCCTCCACCGTGGTCGATTGCACTATTGACGAACTGCATGTCTTGCGGTGTGGTGCAATTTCTGAGCAAGACCTACGAGATTCATTGGCAGAAAATTCTTAGCGAACACTTAGTTTTGGTTAATCCCATTCTAAAGTTGTCCCTGTATTATTATTTTCGTATTCTCCTCATAGAACCCACGCGAATGAACCGCCTCATTCGCGTGGGTTTAATTTAAAGGCAAGTCAACCCGAATCTCATTTCTTTTCAGGTCCCAAAAATGAGCATAAGCTTGATTCTGCAAAAGCAATTGAGATTGATTTCCTCTTTCGAGTACATTACCCTCGGAGATGAAAATGATTTCATTGGTTTTGTCCAACATTGCCAGGTTGTGGGTAATCATTAATACACCTTTGTCCGTAAATACCCTGAAGAGCGTGGTCAACACATTTTTCTCTGTTTCAGTGTCCAAATGAGAAATCGGTTCGTCCAGAAGAATGAAGGGAGGCTTCTGCAATAACACACGTGCGATCGCCAGCCGTTGCGCTTCTCCCCCGCTCAACCTTGCCCCCTGTTCGCCCAACCAAGTATTGAGACCATCAGGTAGAGAATCGAACCACGGCCCCAGTTCGGCTGTATGGATTGCAGCAAGCAATTCCGTTTCCTTAGCCTGCGGATCAGCCAGCAGCAAATTGTCACGCAGCGTACCCGCAAAGAAATAGTTGGATTGGGAAATGACACCAAATAGCCTACGGACGCTTTCGCCGGAATATTGTTGCAGGTCTTTCCCGTCAAGTAATATCTCCCCGTTATTTGGCTCCCAAAATCGTACCAGCAGATTTACCAGGCTGGTTTTTCCTGCCCCACTTGGACCCACCAGGGCTGTAATTTTGCCACGTTCAATCGTCAGGTTAATGTGTTGCAGTGCTTGATCTTCCGACCCCGGGTAGGCAAAACTCAAGTCACGAATTTCTATCCGTTCAGCTGATCCAATTTGTTGAGGCGAAAGCTCGGGAAGTTCGGTGGTGTTGATCGGTCCAGAACCAATCATTTCCAATATCCTTCGGGCAGATGCAACACTGGCGGTCAGATTTTGGGCTGCATGTGGCAATGGATTGGTTGCTTCAAAACTCGCCATCGACAACAGGCTCACGACTGCCAACGAGACCCCGCTCATCAACCCGGCAACCACTGCAGGAATTGCGGCAATTAATATGGCCAGTAAGGTCAGGTTACTCACCAGTAAAACCAGCCCATCATTGAGTCCATCGAGAAAACCATAATAAAGTTGAATGCGTCCGACACTCTTCGAACCCGATTCAACTTTTTGCAACCAGCGATTCTCAGCGCAGGCAGCTTGCAGATCCTCCAGCCCCTGAAAGGTTTCCAGCATATCCGCTGAAAGCATCGCCCGTGTTTGCGATAATTGATTCCCGGTGTTCCGCGTCATCAAGATCGACAACGTCGGTAATAATAAACCGTTTAGGATCATGCCGACTGCCAGGATGATCCCTAAAGGCAGGAAATAACTACCCAGAAACAAACTCATCCCCAACGTAATGACGAAGGCAACCAGGATCGGCGAAATTACCCGCACATAAAAATTTTCGAGCGTTTCCACATCTGCCATGAGCCGGTTCAAGAGGTCTCCCCCACGCTGGGATTGTAACCCGGCGGGTGCGATTTTTTCTGCACCCTCGTATATCCAGACACGTAAACGTGTCAGAACCTTTAAATTGACCGAGTGCGAGACCAGCCGTTCCAAATAACGGAAGACGCCCCGGCTGATTCCAAAAAAGCGGACACCCACAATGGCTACCTGTAGCTCTGCAATCGACGGATGTAAAGCCGCCATCGAAATCAGGTAGGCTGAAGTGCCCATCATACCGATCCCAGCCCCGATGGTCGCCACACCGATCAGAACAGATAATAAAACTTCTTTGGTGAAGGGTTTTACAAAGTCGAGTAAACGCCAGATTATTTTCATGCGTCGTTTTCCCCACTTCGGTATAAACTGGTATACGCTCCATTTTGTTCGAGTAATTCCGCATGGTTGCCAGCTTCGACGATCTTTCCGTGCTCCAGGACAATAATTTGACTGGCTTGAAGCAATGTACTAAAACGATGAGCAATGGTCACCACGGTTCGTTGTTTCATCAGTGCTTCCATACTCACCGCGAGCATGGCTTCCAAATCAGGATCGAGATGGACATTGGGCTCATCCATCAACAGCAACGGTGCATCCTTCAAAAAAGCCCGCGCTAAAGCAACCCGTTGCGCTTGCCCCCCGCTCAAACGTGCACCCCACTCGCCCAGTGGAGATCCCAGTTTTTGAGGCAGCCTCATGACAAAATCAGCCAGTTGTGCTTGTTCAAGTGCCTGCCAGACCGCGGCCTCACTTACGGTTGGGTCATCCAGGCGAATGTTTTCCAGAATCGATGTGTTAAAGAGTCTTGGTTTTTGTGAGACCCAACTGATCTGGCTGCGCCAATCCGTCAAATGAAAGATACAGATGTCCACTCCATTCAGCCGAATCACTCCTGCACTCGGTTCGATGAAGCGCATGACCAATTTGAGCAGGGTACTTTTCCCGGCTCCGCTACGACCCACCAATGTGTAACCCTTACCGGATTCCAGCGATATTTGGATAGATGATAACGAATCTCTGGTGCTGTCCGGATAAGCAAATGAGACGTTTTCGATAGTAAGTCGAAAAGGTTGTTTCAAGTCCGGTTTTGCAGGCTCTTTATCTATAATTTCAATCCGCTTTGGCTCAGGTTCATCCAATAATTGGAAAATCCGTACCGAAGCCGTCACCCCGGTCATCCCAGCGTGGTAGCGCATGCCCAGATTTCGCATCGGTTGGTAAAACTCAGGTGCCAGCAAAAGGACAAAAAAGGCCTGGTCAAAAACAAGGTGACCGTAGAGCAAGCGCAACCCGATTTCCACTGCCACCACGGCCGTGGAAATGGTCGCCAGCATTTCCAGCACCAACGCGGAAAGAAAAGTAATGCGCAATACGTTCATGGTGACAACGCGATAACGGTCACTCACGGTCGTGATCCGCTTCACCTGGGATTTACTCTGCCCCAAAAGTTTCAGTGTGGTCAATCCCTGCAATGTATCCAAAAAATCAGCTCCCAGACGAGAAAGTGCTTTCCACTGTTTTTTGGTTTCATTCTCCGAAGTTTTTCCCACCAGAGCCATGAAAAATGGAATCAGGGGAGCTGTCACCAGGAACACCAATCCACTGACCCAATCCAGAGGGAAAACCACCAGCAAAATGATCAACGGTAAAATCACGGCCAATAGCACTTGAGGCAAATATTGGCTGAAATAAGCATCCAACGCTTCGATCCCCTGCAAGGCAGTAGTGACCAATTCACCACTTTGTTGGGTGTTGGTATAGGCCGGCCCAAGGCGGTTGATTTTTTGCATCACCTGCGCGCGCAACGAAATCTTGATCTTGACCGCCATCCAATTGGCAAAGACGTCATTCAGGATCGTGGACAATACCCGTGCAAAGATAATGATCAGCAACAGCCAGAGTAGTCCCATCACCTCAGCCAGGGTTTTGCCATCCAAAAACACTACTGAAATAACCTGGCTCAATTGCCGGGCCTGCAACACGATCAACCCACCACTTAATAGACCGAAGAGCACTACAAAGGGAAAAAGAACTCCAGTCTCCCGGAGTAAATTCATTAAACGACGATCATTGAACATACTTCTTATTTTGCCCGATTTTATCCGATTCGTCAATTAATTGTAAAAACGGATAATAAATCAATAAATTCCATCCCGGTCATTCAAATCAACCGGAATGGAACTGTAAATTTCGAGGTTTAAGAGTGATTACTGATAGTTGTGTGGATCTACTCTGCGTCAGATGTAATGTTCTTGCAAATTTACAGGACATCCAGAATACGGATGATCTCTTTGAGTGCCGCTGCGAAAACCTCACCCATAATGGAATCTTCTACCTGATACGGACCGCCAAAAACACCATCCCCGTAAAACTCCCTGGCTTGCTGCGGGGTGAGAATCCGGTTCGTACCCAGGGGTTCCTTTTCTGAGGGAGGAATCGCAGTGGACCGCACGAAGGGGAAAGCTTCGATCCAATTGGCATGTTGGGAGTGTAACCCGTGTGACTCAGCCACTGCAGTCACCCCCGCTGAAACCCACCAGGAATACCAGGCCATTTTTAATTCGGGCATTTCACCGGCAATTTCATGCAAGCGATTCTGTACCGGCGTATTTCCCCCGTGCCCATTGAGAATCAATAAGCGCCTGAATCCTTGGACATATAACGAACGGACGATATCTTCCACCAGATTGATCAAAGTCTCGATGCGAATACTGATCGTTCCTAGGTATGCCATAAAATAAGGAGAATTGCCAAAATTCACTGGGGGAGCGACAACCACCCCGCTTTGTTGCGAGACGGAATCTGCCAAAGCCAGGGGAATCTTTACATCGGTCATCAGGTTGAGATAACCGTGTTGCTCGGTAGATCCCAAAACCAGTATGATGCGGTTATCTTTTTTGAGATAGGTCTCAATTTCCATCCAATTCATTTCGCCCAGACGCATAGTAGACTCCTCTCACTCCATTTCTACATAAAAAAATCCGAAACGGGTTTTCTACTTCGGATTATATGCTCAGACGACAATATTGACCAATCTGCCTTTGACGTAAATCACCTGGCGAGGGGTATTTCCTCCCATCGCCTTTTGTACGGCTGCACTCGCTAAAGCCAATTTTTTGGCTTCCTCGTCGCTGACATTCACCGGTAGGGTAATACGATCACGCACCTTACCGTTCACCTGTACCGCCAGAGTGATTTCTTCTTCGAACGCTGCTGCCTCATCTACCTTTGGCCAACTTTTTGTGTGGATGGAATAGGGTTTCCCCAACAATCCCCATAGCTCCTCGCTGATATGAGGGGAGACAGGCGCCAGCATCTTCAAGTAGATCTCTACTGCTTCATCCCAGGCAGGTGATCCATAGACTTCCGGCTTCAAGCGGGCCATTTCATTCATCAGTTCCATCAGACCGGAAATGATGGTATTGAATTCGAAGGTTTCAAAATCGCGAGTGACCGCTTTCAAGGTCTGGTGAACCTTGCGCCGCAAGGCTTTGATCGCTTCTTCATGGATATCGATCTTCTCCCCCGGCTCCAGGATCGTCGTCCAAACACGCCGTAACCAGCGTAAAACGCCATCAATACCACCGCTGCTCCACGGGCCCCCCATATCCCAGCGCGCAAAGAACATCAAGAAAGCACGAACCGTGTCAGCTCCATAATTTTCGACCAGATCATCCGGTGAAACTACGTTGCCGCGGCTCTTCGACATTTTCTCGGAATCTTCGCCGAGCACCATGCCCTGATTGCGCAACTGCAGCATGGGTTCCGGGCCCTGAGTGATCCCCATATCCCTTAGCGCTTTGTGGAAGAAACGAGTGTACATCAAATGCATATTGGCATGCTCGATACCCCCTGTGTAAGTATCCACCGGCATCCAGTAAGCATATTCCTTCGGGTCGAAAGGACCATCACTATAATCCGGACTCAGGTAGCGCAGATGATACCAGGAAGAACACATGAATGTATCCATGGTGTCCGTTTCGCGTTCAGCATCTTCACCGCAGATCGGGCATTTGGTGAAGCGCCAGGTTGGATGCAGCTTCAACGGAGATTCACCCGTCGGCTTCCATTCCACATCGTCCGGCAGCGTGACCGGCAGTTGATCTTCCGGCACCGGCACGGTTCCAC
>Ga0182011_10002576_pt1 | contig 15222 bp, 6 predicted proteins | sample 711E1DmetaG_FD_120481 | JGI IMG/M metagenome (GOLD analysis project Ga0182011, IMG submission 120481) | Permafrost microbial communities from Stordalen Mire, Sweden - 711E1D metaG | ecosystem: Environmental > Terrestrial > Soil > Wetlands > Permafrost | place: Sweden: Stordalen | collected... | reverse complement strand
TCTTCCCGTGCTTGAGGGAAATTTCCCCCTCGGCGAGGAGCTTCTCGATCTGCTCGCGCTGCTCGAGCTTGTCGTTGGCCTGCTCGAGTATCCGCGTCGCATCGGGCTGCGCGGGCTGGACCGCGAGCACGTCCTCCAGAACCTCCCGTGCCTCCATGAATTTTCCACGGTCGAAAAGAGCCGTCCCTTCACGGAGGAGGACCGTCACCTGCTGCGCCTGTTCCAGTCTCCGTTTGCACTCGTCCCGGATTTCCAGGGCGCGCGAATCCGCGGGCGCGACCTTCAGGACCCGTTCCGCCCTGGCGAGCGATTCCTGCAACCTTCCGTGTTTCAGCAAGTCACTTGCTTCGCGCAGGAGAGACTCCGCCTCGGCGCTCCGCGCGACCGCGAGGTCCTTGGTCTGCACGAACTGCGCTTTGATATTCTCGAGATCCTCCACCATCGTCTGCACGGAGGCATACCGCTCGTTCGGCTCCTTCTTCAGCGCTTTGGTGATGATCTTCTCGAGCTCCGGCGGGAGCGCCGGGTTGACACTCGTCAGGAGAGGGGGGGCGTCGGTCACGATCGCATACAGCATCGCCGCTTCATACTCCCGCTGGAACGGAAGCTGCCCGGTCAGCGACTGGAACAGCATGACTGCAAGGGACCAGATGTCGGTGCGGTGATCGAGGTCGAGACCTCTGATCTGTTCGGGAGACATGTACGGCAGCGTCCCCATCCGGGCCCCGACACGCGTGATCTGCGTCCCCCCCGAGAGCTTCGCAAGTCCGAAATCGACGATCTTCACCTCACCGTCCGGCGTGATGATGATGTTGGCCGGCTTGATGTCACGGTGCACGATCCCGTGCTCGTGCGCCTTGGCGAGGCCGCGGCCGACCTTGATCACGAACTCCAGCGCTTCGGCGACGCTCAGAGGTCCGCGGGAAAGCCTGGCGCTCAGGTTCTCCCCCCCGTAGAACGCCATGCAGATGAAGAGCAGCCCCTCGTCCGACTCGCTGATCTCGTGTACAGTGCAGATGTTCGGATGGTCGAGCGCCGAGGCGGCCTGCGCCTCTTTCAGAAACCGCTTCTTCGCCGAAGGGTCACGGACGAGGTCGGGCATGAGGAACTTGAGCGCGACGATCCGTTTCAGGGACATGTCTTCGGCCCTGTAGACGACACCCATCCCCCCCCCGCCGATCCGGTCCAGAATCTGGAAATGCGAGATGACGGTCCCGATAACGTTCCCTGCAAGGACGCGGCGCATGAACGATTCCTTGTCCCTGAGGGACAACCGCTTCAGGAACGACCGTGCCTGATGGTTCTCGGGATCGATCTCGAGGATCTGGTTGAATTTCGCCGCCGCGTCGTCGTACTTCTCTGATTTGTCGAGGGCTATCCCCTCCGCAAGCAGGGCGCGAATCCTGGGATCGGGGTTCGGACCGCCGGTGAGCGCGACGAGGTCCCTGAGGATCTCCGAGCAGTCGGCGTACCGTTCCTCATGGTCCTTGGCAAGGCAGCGGGAGAGGATCTTCTGCAGATCGTCCCTCAGTCCGCTCTCTTCGAGCTTTATCGGCGGAGGCTCCTCGTGGAGGATCTTGTAGAGGACGGTCGTGTCATCTCCCTGGAATGGTTTTGAATACGTGAGAAGCTCGTACAGGACGACACCGAACGAGAAAATGTCCGTCCTCTTGTCCACGGGATTCCCTCTCGCCTGCTCCGGAGACATGTACCAGGGGGTCCCGATACGCATTCCCATCCGGGTGAGGACGGCGCTCGTGCTCTTTTCCTCCGGGGAGGCGGTCGGCGTGTACGGCTTGGCAATCCCGAAATCGATGATCTTTACCCGACCGTCCTCAAGCAGCTTGACGTTCTCCGGCTTGATATCACGGTGTATGACGTTCTTCCCGTGGGCGTACTGGAGGCCCCTGCAGATCTGTCTGGCATAATCCAGTTTCTGTTCAAGGGAAAGGTCCTCCTTGCTGTCGATGACCATCCTCAGGTCCCGCCCCGGGAGATATTCCATCGCAATGAACGGGACTCCCGCATCCTCGCCGATCTCGTATATGACGGCGATGGCGTCGTGGGAAAGCCTCGCCGCCATGCGAGCCTCTCTGTAAAAACGCGCCTTGGTGTCCGCGACGTCGAGAGCGATCTGCTGTATGACCTTGAGGGCAACTTCCCGTTCCAGGCTTGCGTCATACGCCTTGTACACAACCCCCATCCCGCCGCGGCCGAGTTCCTCGACGATTTCGTATTTGCCGATGTTCTTCACAGGCGTATCAGCGCAATGCGAGGAGGGATGCTCAAACTGTATCTTAAGTTTTTTGCGAAGCGGGCTTCAGGAGCGGAACGTGTTGTGCGGAAGAAGACGGAAACTGAATTCGACAGGTCGTAGTTCACGAGGTTCCGGTACGGAGCGTGATTCAATGAACAGAGCAGCAACAGCCGCAAAATTTAGGTGAATCCGGTCACAGTGTCAAGTCGGGAGACGATGCGAATGACAAATCAATGAACACCTCAATTGACCCAGCCGTTCCGAAGGACGAAAAAACTCCGGACGGGACTTGTCACAAGCCTGTTGCCGAATTCAATCGAAAACCCGCACGCGACGATCGTGTCGATCCTTATCATGGTGCCCCCGAGGGAGCACCCGGTGACCGTCATCCGAATATTCTCCCTCCCTTTCCGGCGGAACCAGCCGCCGGAAACGGAGAAGGCACCGTCGTCCCCCAGCCGGAGCGCGTACACCGAATTCTGCGTCCGGACTATGATGCTGTCTCCCGGCGAAACCTCCTGCCGCCTGACCGCGCCAACCCTGGCGCTCAGGTCGCCGAATGAAGATAGGGCATATCCAGATCCTCTCATTGAATCCTCACGCTCGTTCACCATTTCCTTGGCAGCGGGTGCGCCCCGGTGTAGTCACCTCGTCGAGATCCGGCGTCTCTCCGGCCCGGAAATAAAAGATAGATGAATTTCAGCGTCTCCGCAAGGGAAAAACTGTCCATGGACGGGGCATTCAAAGTTTCATAAGATACAAGGCCGTGATGTCGTCGTTCTGCGGCGCAGAACCGGTGTACTTCTTTACGTCTGCAATAAGTTCCTCGATGAACGTCCCGGCCCGGTCCGGGACCTTGCCGCTCACAAAATCCCTCAGGGGGAAATCTTCGTCATACAGCCGCTGACGTGGGTCAGTAGCCTCCGGGATTCCGTCGGTGTACAGTAGCAGACGCTCCCCCTTCCCCAGCGTGAGCGTCTCGCTCTGGTAGGGGAAGTCCATATCGAGCATCCCGAGCGGAATCCCTCCCAGGATGAGCTCCTGCAGCGTGCCGTCGGTCCGGCGCAGGAAGACCGGGTTATGGCCGGCACTCAACGTTTCAAGAAAACCGGAAGAAGGTGTAAGGAGCGCGAAGAATCCAGTGATGAACTTGTCTTCTGTCGAGGCCCTGGAGATAACCCTGTTCAGCCGTTTGGCAAGTTCCACGAGCGGGAGGTCGGCTTCCAGGTACGCCGTCAGGTACGCATGGAAACTGCTGACGAGCAGGGCTGCGGGAACTCCTTTGCCTGCGACATCGGCGATCACCAGTGCGAAGCGTCCATCGGGAAGCGGGATGCAGTCGTAGTAGTCTCCCCCGACTGATTTCGAAGGAATGTTGACGCCGGCAATATCATATCCCTCGATGACCGGGAGCGATTTCGGGAGTATCCGCTGCTGTATGGAGGCAGCAACGGCAATGTCCTGTTCGATCTTCTGCTTCTCGAGCGCCTCCTGGTGAAGATACAGATTCTCCAGCGAGGCATGGACCTGTTTCGAGAGAGCATCAAGAAGAAGCTGGTCCGTTTCGTCGAACGGGATGATCCCGTTCCGGCTTTCTTTGTCGAACAGCTGGAATGTGTATGTCTCCCCGCCGAAATCGAACCCCGTGGAGATTCCTCCGCTGCCGGGAGCACCTCCCTCCGGCGCCCCGCCGTGGGGGAACCACCCCTCTTCCTCCGTCCGTCCTCCGCGGGTGACGCGCAACACCCCTTTTGAAGCGTTGGTGAGCGACGCCGCGCGCTCGAGAGCGAGATGATGGGGTGGAGCACTCCCGGTTATTTTTGAAACCTCGATCCCCGTATCGATCAGGCTGTTGAGCTGGAGGACCCGGTGGTTCAGCGAAAATATGAGATCCTTCTCGTTCCTGCGTGCGATCATCTCCCTGTAGGCATTCTCAAACACAGTCAGGAAAAGGCGGAGCGTGATCAGATCGGATTCCGTGTACGGGTTCCCGGACCCTCCGCGGAGGAGGACAACGCCGACATCCGAGCCGTCTGCGAGCCTCTGGACGATCCGCACACTCTCACCCTCAAGCGCGGAGGCGCCCGCAACACCGGCCGCCGGAGACGGGAGGGCTCCGGCCGTCCCCTCCGGTCCCCCTCCCATGCTCTCCCACTCACCGGTCGTCCGCCGGAGGAGCCTCACCTCATCCCCTCTGAAATAATCCCCGATGACGCTCCGGAACCGTGCAGATTCTTCTTTGAGCGATCCTGCACCTGAAAGGACGCGAAACGCCTCCTGGAGCGCCTCGATCGGGGTTCCGGAGTGTCCAGCGAGCGTCCCTGTCTCTGTGCGCCTGCTCATCCGTCGGCCTTCCCCGCGCCGGCGAGCGAGACCAGCGCATCCGCAACAGTCTTCTGCTTCCCCGCGTACTGGAAGAGCCCCATGATCGAGAGCATTTTTTCCACCGCCGGGTCGAGATCCGAGAACACGAGCTTCCCGCCGGACTCCTCCAGTCGTTCGATGATTTCAATCAGGAAAGACATCCCGACGGAATTGACAACCCTGGACTGCCCCAGGTTTATCACCACGTGCCTGATCCCCTTCTCAAAATGGCGGTTGAATTCGGCGGCGATCGCTTCCCCGCCGACATTGTTCACGTATCCCGCAGTCGTGATGACCAGGCAGTTGTCGCGCACTTCCGATGTCAGTCTGAATGGCTGTTCCATGTGGTTATCTCACCGAAGGAGCTTCTTGATTGTGATCTTGGTCCCGTTCCTGTTCGACTCGATACGGAAATCATCGGACATGGACTTCATCAGGTTCAGGCCCCAGCCGCGTTTGTTTTTCGTGTGCAGTTTGGCTTTGATATCCGGGTCTTCGACCGAGGCGGGCTCGAATCCCTTCCCGTAATCCCGGACGAATATGGAGAGATCGTTCGTTGTCATTGTAAATTCCAGCCGCACCGAGGGGTTGTTCTCTCCCGAGTGCTCGAGAGCGTTGACGACCGCCTCGGTGACGATGATCCTCGCCTCTCCGATTTTCTCCTCCGCGATGCCGAGATGGCGGGCGAGCCTGTCGAGCCCTTCGAGCGCCACAAGCTCTATGTCCGGGATTTTCGGCAACGTCATTTTCAGCGTCACTGCGTCGGTCATGAGGATCCTTCAGGTCTGTGTCCGTTTCCCTTCTTCTTAATCACCAGCATGGTGATGTCGTCATCCGGCGATGCGCCGTTCAGCCAGCCTTCGGCCTCCTGCACCAGGCGTCCGATGATCTCCTGCGAAGATCGTCCTCCCACATCGCTGAACGCGCGCTGGACCCTCGCGTAGTCGAACATCTCCCCCGCAGCATCCTTTTGCTCGGGGAGCCCGTCCGTCAGCAGCAGCACGGCGTCTCCGGGCTTCAGATCCTCCTCGTGGAGGGCGTACGGGAAACTCTTCATCGCGCCCAGGGGCATCCCCTTCAGGAGGATCTCCTCCACAGAGCCGTCATTATGCCTGTAGAGGAACAGCGGGGGCATCCCTGCGCTCGAAAACGAAAGCCTGTCTCCCTTCAGGCGGACTAGCGTGAATGCCATAAAGAGTCTTCCGAGCCTGATCTCCTTGATCGCCCTGCTGCAATGCTGGAAGAACACCTGTATGTCGAACCGGGCCGCATCGGAGAGGAAGAGTCCCTTCATCAGCGTCACGATCGTCCCCGCCTGCATCCCGTGCCCCGTCGCATCGCCGAATGCAACGCTCAGCGCCCCGTCCGCCCCGGTACTGAAATCGTAGTAGTCCCCCCCGACCTCCGTTGCGGTCTTCGTGTAGACTGCAATATCGAAATCAGGGAGCACGGGCACTTCCCGGGGAAGCATCGACATCTGCAGTTGCCGGGCGTCCTCGAGTTCCTTCGTCTGTCTCTCGTTCTCAGCCTGGAGCGCCCGCTTTTCCGCCTCCGTTGCCTTCACGCGCAGCTGCGATTCCCTCACCTGGGCCTTCTGCGCCTGGCGGTTCATCTCGAACCTGCGGATCCAGTAGAGGGAGAAGAGGAACAGGAGGAGATATGTCCCGTACGCCCACTTCGTCTTCCACCACGGCGGCATGACGATCAGCCGGAGAGAGGTTCCCTCCTCGTTCCACACTCCGTCATTGTTGGAGCCCTTGACACGAAGCGTGTAACTCCCCCCGTCCAGGTTCGTGAACGTCGCCCTGTGATCTGTCCCCAGCCGGATCCAGTTATCGTTGTAGCCTTCCAGACGGTAGGCGTACTGGTTCTTGAATGTATTATAGTAATTCAGCGCCGCAAACTCAAAGATGGCCAGGTTATCCTTGTAGGAGAGGATGATCTCAGGCTTTACGCTGATCCCTTTTTCCTCGATCGGCTTTCCATCCTTGTCGTCGTTGTTGTAACGCGTGAACGAGCTGAACACCACCGGAGGCACGTACGGGTTCCCCCGGACGCTGTCGGGGAGGAAACAGTTGAATCCGTTCCCTCCCCCGAAGTACATTTCACCCGTGCGCGAATCGAGACCGTAGGCCCCCTGGTTGAATTCATTCCCCTGGAGGCCGTCGTTTTCGTCGAAGTTGCGGAACTGTTCACGCCGGGGGTCGAGCTCCGAGAGCCCCCTGTCCGTGCTCATCCAGAGGTTTCCGTGTTCATCTCCCAGGATGCCGAATATGACGTCGTTGGGGAGGCCGTCCTTCTGTGTGTATCGTTTGAACTTCCCCGTGGCGCGGTCCAGACGATTCAGACCCCCCGACGTCCCCGCCCAGAGCGCGCCTGACCGGTCTTCGTAGAGACAGGCGACCACGTCGTCGCTCAGGCTCCCCGGATCCGCTTTATCGTGCCTGAAGTGGGTGAACGTTCCCGTTTCACGGTTAAAGCGGTCGAGCCCCCCGCCAAACGTCCCGACCCAGAGGACCCCTTCATGGTCTTCGCAAAGCGAGAAGACGCCGGGTGCCCCCAGGCTCCCGGGGATCGTGTCGCTATGCGCGTAGCACCTGAACGTCCCGGAGGCGCGGTCGAAACTGTTCAGCCCGCCTCCGTATGTCCCGGCCCAGAGGACTCCGGTCCGGTCCTCGCAGAGCGCATAGATGCTGTTGTCACTCAGGCTTTTTGGATTCGAGGCATCGTGTTTGAAGTGGGCAAAAATGCCTGTCCGCGGATCGAAGCGGTCGAGACCCCCGGCAAACGTCCCCATCCACAGGAGTCCCGATTGATCCTCGACCATGCATTCCACCGTGTTGTCTGCAATGGTCCGGGGGTTGGACGGATCGTGTGTGTAATGCGTAAACGCGTGCGTTGAACGGTCCAGCCGCTCCAGTCCGCCGCGAGTCCCTATCCAGGGGACCCCGGAGCGGGTCACGAATGCCGAGACCACGTCGTCGTTGATGAGGCTGGAGACATTCGAAGGGGCATGGGCGTATTGCGCGAACGCGGTGAGTTCGGGATGAAACCGGTCAACGCCGTGTTCCGCAGTCCCCACCCACATCAATCCGGAGGCATCCTGGTAGATGGAGTAGAGGCGGTCATTTGCGATGCTCCTCGGATCGGATTCCTGGTGCCTGAACCGGGTGAATCGTTCCGTCACCCGGTCGAACCTGTTCAAACCTCCCCGGATCGTTCCGACCCAGAGGGCGCCGCCCCTGTCTTCAAAAACCGGCCAGACCCAGTTGTCGCTGAGACTGTTCGGATTCTTCTCATCGTGCGTAAAGTGGATGAACTTACCTGACTTCCGGTCAAACCGGTCGAGCCCTTCGTGGGTACTGACCCAGATCTCCCCGAGGTGATCGCCTGCCACGGAATACACTCTGTCATCGGCGATGCTCCCCCGGTCCGCCGGATCGTGCCTGTACGACGTGGTCCCTCCGGTGCGGGGATCGCGCCGGGTGAGGCCGTTGCCGAGCGTCCCCGACCATGTCTCGCCGAATGCGTCCGTGTACGAAGGGCGGACCGCGCTGGTCCGCGCATCCTTCAGCGGAGCACTGTCCCGGGGGACCTGTGCAAACGTCTCAGTCAGTCTGTCGAACCGGTTGAGGGAACGCTGGTTCCCCCTTGTTCCCACCCAGAGCGTCCCGTCGGGAGTCTCTGCGATGGAGAGAATCCAGCTGTCGTTGAGCGAACGGGGATCTCCCGGATCGTGTTTGTACACCCTGAAACCGTAACCGTCGTACCTGTTGAGCCCGTCCTGCGTTCCGAGCCACATCATGCCGCCTCTGTCCTGAAGTATGCAGTTGACGTCGGCCTGGGACAGCCCCTGTTTCACAGAGAGATGCTCGAAGACCGTGTGCACTTGCGCCCGACCCGCCTGAAAAGACGCCAGGGCCATGAGGGCGAAGCTGAGCAGTCGGGTGAACCTGCTCATTGCAGGGACATTCCCGCTCCGGAGGTGACCATCAATGGAAGCACCAGCATGTCTCATACACCTGCACTCCCGCGGGGATGTGAAAAGGGAAAGCCAGGCTCTCCAGGATCTGATCCCGGAGAGCCTGGCAAAGAGTCCCCGCAATCGCGATTTATCTGAGCATCATCATCTTTCTGCTCTGGACGAAGTTCCCCGCTTTGAGACGATAGATGTACATGCCGCTGCTCACACCGGTGCCGTGGTCATTTGTCCCGTCCCAGCGGATAGCGTATATACCCGCCGCCTGGACATTCTGCACGAGGGATTTGACCACCTGGCCGAGTATGTTGTATACCGTGAGCGTCACATCCCGCTGTTCGGGGAGCTGGTACGTGATCGTCGTCGTGGGATTGAACGGATTAGGATAGTTCTGTTCCAGCGCGTACGTCACCGGGATTTCAGGCCCCGGAGCGAACTCTCCTCCATCCGATTCCTTCTTGAGACCCGAGAATGCCGTTGCGAGATTTACCTGCGTTGCGCCGCCGATTATGACGTCTTTCCCAAGAAATGCGCCGGTCGCTATCGACGCCCCGGTAAGCCAGAGGGTGCCGTTCTTCGCGTATATGTTGGCGACAATTGCGCTCTTCGGACCTATTGTCGCGGCCTTCGGCAGTCCAAGTATGGGGCCGTCGGTCCCGGCAACATAGAACACGATCTGTGATGCGTTGATCCCCGACCCGAGGGCCGGCCCGATCGTCGTGTTCCACACGGTGACAAGTTGACCGGCAATCCTCACTTCGCTCTTCCCGCCGAAGAGTATCTTCGTGTTGATCCCGGCGAGGAGATAGTTGATGTTGTACGTCCCCCCGCTGAAGATGAGCGTCCCGCCGTCCAGTAACACGACGTTTCCGAAATTCCCCGGCGACAGAGTCGTTTGCCCGTTGATACCCACTGTGACCGATTTGGTCCCGGGAGTAGCGGAATTGAACGCGGGGAGCGCGGTGACGACCGGGAGAGCGAGCGACGACGTCGAATTCCCGCTGATCGTCCCCCCGTTGTTCGTCAGCTTATTGTACAGGACATTGCTTTGAATCTTGTCTCCCGATCCGACTATGACCTTGTTCGCCTTCAGGTTGTACCCCCCCGCGGTGGCGACGAACTTTCCGAGCGTCAGCTCCGCCGCCGGCGTGGTAGTTTTCACCGGAAGGGCGTTGTTGACGATGACGCTCCCCGAGTTGATGCTCGTACTGTCCGAAAGCAGTATGCTGTTTGTCGCAAAGAGGACGGCATCGGGCTGGAACGGCGCCTGCACAAAGACGGACTGCCGGAACTGCCGGTTATACGGGACCTGAGTCCCCGGTATGTTCCCAATCGCATTGACGGTGATCGGGTAGCTCCCCGGCGTGGTCTGTATCGTGAACGTGGCAGAATATGTCCCGCCCCCCGTGGAGCCGAGTGTCAACGTTTGCTTCGTCCCCCCGGGCGCGGTGATTGTCGCTATCACCGTCGCGTTAAGTACCGGAAGGCCCGCGAGAGGCACGGAAGCGTTCGCCGCCTGCACGGGAGTGGAGCCTCCCGTCGCGAGAGATGCCTGCACGATGATCTGATCACCGGGGAGGTAGTATGACTTATTGAATGACACCTTCATCGAAACATCCGCAATCGCGGTGATGGAGAGTCCGAGGTTCTCCGGTGTCGACGCGTTGGTGGCCGCGCCCCCCGGTATGAGTACCCAGGCTCCGGGCTTCGGGTTCTGTATCACGTAGAAATTATACGTCGGGCCCTTGACGAACTGGATGTCGCTGAAAAACTGGTTCGGCTTCGGGATGGACGCCAGGTTGTCCGGCGTGATCACCGCGAAGGGGGAAGGAATGGTATACAGGGTCCCGGGTATTATGACGAGTCCGGTCTGAGGAGGCACAATCGCGAGCGCGCCGGTGCTCCCCTGCCACTGGAATCCGGGAAGTATCGTCGTGGTGCCGGGGTCAACGAGCCCCCCCTGCCACTGGAATCCCCCCTGCCACTGGAAACCTCCCTGCCACTGGAAGCCCCCCTGGTACTGGAATCCCCCCTGCCACTGGAACCCGTTCGAATTCGACGCGAAAGTCGTATCGGCGAGTATCTGCTGGCCGCTCAGGTCGACCCAGATCTGCTGGACGACCCGGTCGATTGTCGTGTCCGCAGCCAGGAAGTATGCTCCTCCCGTCGAGTCTGCGAGCCTGCTCGAGACGTCCTGACCGCTGCTCGTGGCGAACCCGAGCGTGAACACCGGGGTCAGAGACGACCGGAGACCCTGGAGCACCGGCATACTCAGGGCGCCGGGAGAGCTCGTTTCCTCCCCCGCGCTCAGAAGAATCATCGCGCGCGCGCGGTTCGGTAGCGGCGTCGCACCTGTGAGAAGTGACGTCCCTGCCTGCAATCCCTGACCGACTGCGCTTGTTCCGCCGATCGCCATGGCGTTTATTTTCGCAATAATGGCAGCCCGCGAGGCCGAATCCGAGATCGTGGCCAGTTGAGGTCCGACAACGACCTGGTTGGGAAGTTGAATCACACCTATGCGATCGCCGACTCTCATCCTGCTTATCAGCTCGGTCGCGGCAGCTTTCGATGGCGTGAATCCATCGTAGGCCGCTGCGAATGTCGATGAACCGTCAATCACAACGACCATGTCCACCCGGCTCCCGGGGAGATTTCTGTACACGTAGCCGATCGCCGCGGTATCGGGGACGTGGAGTGTCCTCTTGGAAATCTCATCGTTGACGATAAACCCGTACATCGTTACCGAGTCGTTCCCCGCCCCCATGAACGGGACATACGGTGCGTATCCGGGATTGTAAATATCCCCCAGACCGCTGAAGTGGCCGATCTCGTGCGTGGCGACGTCCTGCATGTCCTTGGTGACGGGATTCCCAGAGGGGTTTGTCACGTTCCCGAACGTGAACACCTGGTGGTTCAGGGCAATGTCGGCATCCGTCAGTTCGCCGTTCAGTGCGTTGTAGCGGACACGCGTGACGGCGATAGCCTGTACAGGGGCGCCCGTGATTGTCTGCCAGGTGCTTGTCGGACTGCTGCTGTCGACCCAGACGACGTTATTGATCCCGTCCGGATTTCCTCCCCATGTGGAATTCGACTGAAGGGGGCCCTGAATTTCCGTATATGCGATGGGGCTGACTGTCCCCCAGGTGCCGAAGCCGGTACGTATGGCCTGGAGGACCGACGGCGAAACATTGTTCGCCACGCTGTTGCTGATCTGGAACGATGTCTTCCCCCCCGGCCAGTGAAGCGGGACCCCTGAGAGCGTCGTATTCACGACGTAGTGATTCCCGTAGATTTTGGTTTTTGTCCCCGCGATCAGATCGGGCGAAAATTCCGACGTGTTGTTATTGAAATCCGTCGATGTTGCACTGATGTACTGGCCCGGCTGGAGGGGCGCAGTCGGCGTGAGCGAGAAGACAGCGTTGCCGAGTGCGTCTGTCGTGAGAGTCGTCGTCCCGATGAGTGTCTGCCCCTGCCCGAATCCGGATGTATCGGCAGCGGGGTTAGAGAACACCTGGATTGTCAGCGGTGTACCGGGCCAGCTTACGATCGAACCCCGTATAATCGTCGATTCGGGGACTGCGACATACAGAAGAGGATAATTCTGACCGGCGTAAATTGTATCCGCACTTGTCGGATAGGGTTGCGGCCCGGGGTTATGGGAAGGAACCCTGTTTGGCGTGACTCCATCCCCGTTGAGGACTCCATCAGCTCCTCTGTCGATTCCGAGCTTCAGGTTTCCAAATATCGAGTTCGAGAGTATCGCATTTCCCAGCGGCGGGGGAATTTCAATTGACTCGTATGATTCGAGGCATACACCTGCCCCCTTGTTGAATGCTATAACGTTCCCCTGACCGGGGAGGAGACCGCCTATCGGGTTGTTGTTCGACCCGGTTAATTTGATACCGTGGCCGCCGTTTCCGAGGGGCAAAACCCCCGAAACGTTACAGCCGATGTAGTTTCCAAATACGTTGTTCCCTGTCGAACCAGCCAAAATTTCTATCCCATCCTGTCCATTCCCTGAGATTATGTTGCGCGCTCCGGGGATCGCTCCGCCGATCGTATTTCCCGACGCATTGTTCAACAACACCCCCGTCACACTTCCCAGTGCGACCATCCCGGATGCATCTGTGCCTATCAAATTCCCCTGCACGACGTTGCTGCTTCCGGTTATTTCGACTTCAAACCCACCTCCCTCTCCTCCAATGGTGCCGGAGATAACGTTTCCTGCACCAGATGCCGTCCCGCCGATCAGGTTGAAGTTCGAGTTCTGGAGGAAAATACCGGCCCCATTATTCCCCGATGACGCGGTCCCTGATGAATTCGTGCCGATATAATTCCCCTGAACCGTATCTCCCGACACACCGTTAAGGAAAACACCCACACCCTGGTTCCCGGATATGACATTTCGCCGGGCAGCTGTCGTACCGCCGAGCGTAACTCCGTTGCCGATTTGAACGCCGTACTGATGGTTCGACAGTATCGTGTTTCCGACCACGTATCCGGGCGAAAAGTCAAACACACCCACCCTGTTGTTCTGAATGGTGTTGCCGAGCACCTGGAGTCCTGTCCCGCTGTAGGCGACAACTCCACCCCAGGAGTTATTCGCGATCAGGTTCCCCTCACCTGCAAGCCCGCCGACGACGATGTTCGAGGCGTAGTTGCGAACGTTCACACCCGCGCCATAATCCGGATCCGGGGAGGAATTCCCGAGAGACGTCGCCCCGTCGGATCCGACTCCGACATAGTTACCCTGCACGGTCACCGCTGTGACGCCAGCTTCTCCCCAGATTCCGATAGCATCTCCCAGGTTCCCCGAAATGATGTTCCGGGCCCCCGGGACCGAACCTCCAATCAGCGTATTTGAAGATGGACCCCCGATATATATCCCGCCGCCATTTGGGATCGCGGAATTCCCGGCCGCATTCGTCCCGATCAGGTTTCCCTGGACTGTCGTCCCCGTCCCCCTAATGGAAATTGGGGACCCGTTATTCCCTGATAACTGGTTCCCTGCACCCGCCGCCGGGGATCCTATGGAAGTATTCGTGGCACCGGAGGTTACGATGCCCGTGCCGTTGGGGACACCCGTCGTGCCGGTGATGTCGACACCGATACGATTGGACAGTATCGAATTGCCGGTCGGGGAGATCCCTTCGTTCACGATCTCGATCCCGGTCACGCCGTTTCCCGATATGATGTTGCCTGCGGCCGGGCCTCCGATGACGTTGTTCTGCGTCAATGCGGTCACGCCGGAGTAGACCCCGGCCGCCATCCTTATCCCGTCATTTGCATTTGGAATCGCCGCTGTCCCGGCCGCGTTCGTGCCTATAAGGTTCCCCTGAATGGTGTTTGACGATGATTGAAACTGGATCCCGTTCGTCCCGTTTCCTGAGATGAGATTTCCATAACTCCCCGCACCGCCTATGATGAATTGTCCCCCTCCGACGAATATGCCGATGCCCGCCCCGTGGTTCCCGAGTGCACCGGTGCCGGCCGCGTTCGTCCCGATGTAATTCCCGTACACCATGCTCCCGGTTGTCTGATCGAACGTCATGCCGTTCCTAATGTTCCCCGAGATGAGGTTCCGGGCTGCAGGTGTGTTCCCACCGATGAGATTGAAGTTGCCTGTTCCCGGAGATGCTCCGTTCGCGATATAGACGCCATCCGCTCCATTTCCCTCAGCCACCGTCCCCGTGGGATCGGTTCCGATAAAATTCCCCTGAACAACATCGCTGTTATTGGTCTCCACCACGATCCCCGAATTTGTAAACCTGTTGACGACCAGTCCGCGGACCGTGCTGTTTCCACCCGTGATGGTAAGCCCGTCGTACACAGTTCCGTTCCCGTTGATCTCGATAAGCATCACAGCATTGTTCCCAACGGCGGACGTGTTCGGGGTCGATCCCGTCTGCGTATACCCATCGATGATCACTACATCCGTAACGTCGGGAAGCTGGGATGAGGGGGAAATCGTCTGGACGCCTGATCCCTGTATGTTGAACTGAATGACGTCAGGAACAGTGTGCCCGGTGTGATTATTGGCATCGAGTATCGCCTGGCGGAGCGATCCCGGGCCGGAATCCCCGGTGTTCGTCACTGTGAAGACCGACTGGCTCCGGGCGAACGACACGCCCAGGACCATGGTCACGATTGCAATCAAGAAAACGGTAGACTTTTTCATACGGGATTCCCCCTTGTGTGTTCGCGCACGGCTGTGTGATAGCGTTGTCACTTCTGAGATGGACCGCCCGCTCTCTTATTTCTGCTGTTGGTCGAGAACGGCCTTATGCACGAGCGCGGTGACCTCCTGAAGTGTCCGGGTCCCTCCGACCATCAATTGTCCGGAGGCGTCGTCTTTCCTAACGGTGTACTTCCCCTGCTGCCCCGCGGAGACACGGTAGTTTCCCTGCGGGTCCTTCTGCGCGAAGACGAGGACGCTCTCATTGCTCTGGAAGACCGCGGTATGACTGTAAAGCTCGCCGACGCCGTCAACCTCACCCCCGGGGACCAGTATCGTCAGCGGCTGCCCCGCGTTCCCGCCTTTGATGTAGCTCTCGACGGCGAGCGTGACACGCGTGACGATCCTCGAGTGATCCTCGTTCCACCCGGAGACGAGCGAGCTCAC
>Ga0182011_10002571_pt1 | contig 15230 bp, 12 predicted proteins | sample 711E1DmetaG_FD_120481 | JGI IMG/M metagenome (GOLD analysis project Ga0182011, IMG submission 120481) | Permafrost microbial communities from Stordalen Mire, Sweden - 711E1D metaG | ecosystem: Environmental > Terrestrial > Soil > Wetlands > Permafrost | place: Sweden: Stordalen | collected... | reverse complement strand
CGTGTCGGTGTTCATCCGGGTACCCAAGGAGAGCCCGGTGGTGGACCTCTTCTCCACCGTCCTCAAGGGCGCGGAGCCGAGCCTCGAGCTGCTGGAGGCTCTCAACGAGAGGAACAACCGGTCCCGATTCGTGATGTTCAGCCTGAAGGACTCCGACGTCATGGCCTACGTCGGCGTGGACGCGAAGCTGTTCGTCCCGGAGATCCTCACCCGCGCCCTGAGCCACCTCGCGGACACCTCCGCGGCGACCGGCAAGGAGCTCAAGCAGCACTTCGCCGGGCTGATGGGGCTCGATGACGAGCCTGCGCCCCGGCCTGACACCACACCGGAAACGGTGAACTGATGCCGGCATTCTCTCGGGGGCGCGTGCACGTCTGGACACGGGTGAGCAGCGCTATTGACGCTCAACGCTGGAGGACTACAGTCAGGAGACGATGAGCACTCGGGGAGGCTGACGATGCGCATCCACTCCCATTCGAGCCTCGGTTCCTTCGAAAACTGTCCGAGGCAGTACTGGTACCAGTACATCGGGAAGCCCGCCGTCGAGGAGGTGGACACGATCGAGGCGTTCCTGGGGACATGTGTGCACGAGACGCTCGAGGAGTTGTACCGTATCGGCCGCCCGCCGAACAGCCGGTTGTTTGATAGACCCGCGGCTGCTCGAGCACGCGTGGCCAAACATGGGGCACGTACCGTGCCGCTCCTGGGCGCAGATTGACGACATGGAGGCGGGCATCGAACCAGGACACCGGGGCGACCCGAGGCCGCAGCCGGGCGACCCCAGGTCGGTCGAGTGGATCTTCGCCCATGCCAAGCCGAGAGCCGGCTGGGAGCGACACACCATCCCGCTTGGGCTGTTCGACCCCGTCCCGCCGCCGGCGCCACGCCCGGCCCTACTCCTGGCCAACCTGCTCGGCGGCGAGGTCCTCGAACTCCAGCGCGTGGTAGTCCCGGGCCGGGCGTGCCCCGACTTTCGCGTGACGACGACGCTCGGCCGCGACCTCGGCCACCTCACGGGCAACGCCGCAGGTATCATCGAGGCATCGCGCTGCGAGGGTGTGAATATCGAAGTGAGCGTGTTCGCGGCGGTCCCATCGTTCCCGCCCGAGGTTGCGCTTCAGCTCCAGCTCGCCGCCGTGGTCTGGTGCCCGGCCGCCGACTGGATCGAAACGCCGGTCGTCTTCAGCCGCCGTCCCAAGCGCTGATGCGCGGAGCCCGGAGGGCCGGAGACAAGGATACCCGGCCACGGTGTGCTGGGTCGAGGCGGCGCGCGGGAGGCGTTCGTCGAGGTCTGCCGGATGCGCCTCGGGCAGCGGCCGGTCTCGATCGGCAGCTCTTCCAGGTCGAGCGCCAGCGACGTACCCGCTCGCGACGTCGGTTGATAGGCAGCGATCGCGGGTATGCTTGGCAACGGAGCCGTCGGTCCGAAACTGCTCGCGCCGCTAGCGCCCCGTGCCAATCGAGGCCAGGGAAAAGGAGTCAACGAGACCATGGGCCCACGCTTCTCGACAGCATTGGCCTTCGCAAACCAGATCCACAACGGCCAGCTTCGCAAGGGAACGAAGATTCCCTACGTCGCGCACCCTCTGGCGGTTGCCTCTCTTGTCATCGAGAACGGCGGCGACGAGGAAGCCGCAATCGCCGCCCTTCTGCACGACGCCGTCGAGGATCAGGGAGGACGGCCGATGCTCAGCCGCATTCGGGAGCGGTTCGGCGACAGCGCTGCCAACGTCGTCGAGGAATGTACCGACGCCTTCGTCCAACCCAAACCGCCGTGGAGGGAGCGCAAGATTGCGTACCTTGCCGCGATCCCCCACAAGAGCTCTACCGCGCTTCTCGTATCGCTCGCCGACAAGGTGCACAACGCGAGGGCGATCGTGTCCGACTACAAGCGCCACGGCGACCAAGTGTGGTCCCGCTTCAACGCCGGCAAGGACGATCAACTCTGGTACTACAGTGCGCTGGTCAGAGCTTTTCGCTCGGTCGGAACGCATAACCAGCTGCTCGAAGAGCTGGAATGCCTCGTCGACGAACTGCAGCGTTTGACCGCCGAGGGGCCAGACTGATCTGGCGGAAACCCGGAACCCTCTCACCGCCGTGATACGGTGAGCGAATGCTGGGCGCGATCGCGGGAGACGTCATCGGCTCACCCTACGAGTTCGACTCGATCAAGACGACGTCGTTTCCGCTCTTCGGCCCGCGCAGCGAGTTTACGGACGACACGGTGCTGACCTGCGCCGTTGCGGAGACGCTGCTCGACGGCGGCGACTACGCGACTGCGTTCCGCCGGTGGGGGCGCCGCTATCCGAACGTGGGCTGGGGTGGACGCTTCCGCCGCTGGCTCTTCGACGACACGGCCGGCCCGTACCGCAGCTACGGCAACGGCTCCGCGATGCGGGTGGGCCCCGTCGGGTGGGCGTGCGCTACGGTCGAGGACGTACTGGCAGAGGCCGAGCGCACCGCGCTTCCGACGCACGACCACCCGGAGGGGATCAAGGGCGCGCAGGCAACCGCGCTCGCGGTCTTCCTCGCCCGCACGGGCGCCGGGAAAGAGGCGATCCGCGAGGAGATCGCCGGGCGGTTCGGCTACGACCTCGGGCGGACGGTCGACTCGATCCGCCCGACCTACGGGTTCGACGAGACGTGCCAGCGCACGGTGCCCGAGGCGCTCGTGGCGTTCCTCGACTCGACCGGGTTCGAACACGCCCTGCGCCTCGCGGTCTCCCTCGGCGGCGACTCGGACACGCTCGCGTGCATCACAGGCAGCGTGGCCGAGGCGTTCTACGGAGGCGTGCCCGCCGGGATCGCGGAGGAGACTCGGAGGCGGCTGAGCCCAGACCTGCTGGGGATCGTCGACCGATTTGCGGCGAGGTTCGGCAAGCACGACCGGTGAGGCGTCATGGCCTGCGCCTCCTATAGGGAAAGCCACCTTCGCGGTGGCCTCTACTCTATACACCCAGCAAATTCAGGAAACGTGACAACCACAGAGGCCTGCTCACCGGCAGAGTGCCTGCGAGGCTAGAGGGGAAGACCCAGCGGGGAGATCCGGAGGGGCCTCGGGTCATCGGGAGAACAGTGCTGTCGCTTGCGTCGGATCTCGAACTGCCCGTCTGACGCGCGCCCGTTACCACCACGGCGGCCATGACCCGGAGGCGGTCGGCGAGGCTCATGGCGACAAGCCGAGGAAGGGTGGATGTATCCATGGCGCTAATGACAATCATTCACGCCGTGAGTGATCAAGCCTGCAACAGCCGCTCAGGGCCCGGAACGGTTGGAATGTGTACCGGCTCTTTCGTGCCAGGGAGTCACGAGGGAGTCAAATTGGTGTTTTTCGAAGGAAAAGGCCGCGAGGATCGCGGCCTAAGTCCTTTGTTTTGTTTGGTCGGGACGGCGGGATTCGAACCCGCGACCCCTTGAACCCCATTCAAGTGCGCTACCAGGCTGCGCCACGTCCCGACCGGGTCACTTCAGAAGGGCGAGGATTGATTCGAGCTCGCGCCGAGTCGTCTTCAGCGCGCGCCGGAGGCTTTCTACTTGGTTCGCGGCCTTGGTGTCAAGCTTCGCGGGCTTAGGAGCGCGTTCGGTAAGCTCCTCCACCAGCCGTTTCTTGGCGCCAGCCACGGTGAAACGCTCCTCGTACAGCAGCTGCTTGATGCGGAGGATCAGCTGCACGTCCGCCTTGGTGTAGGTGCGCTGGCCCCCGGCGCCCTTCGCGGGCGAGAGATCGGAAAACTCGGTCTCCCAGTAGCGCAGTACGAAAGGCTTCACGCCGGCGATATCGCAGACCTCGCCGATCTTGAACTCGTCCTTGTCCGGGAGCAGCAACTCACTCGGCATGCGCGTCCTCCTCGGGGATCAAGGTCAAGCGGAACTGCAGCGTCAACCGCTTGCCCCCCGTCCACACGGCCGGGACGGGGACCTCGAGATCGAGCTCCCGCACCTCGCCCACCTGTGCGAGCGCACGTGGGACGATGCGCTGCACGATGGCTTGACCGGCCTCCTCCGAAATGGAGGCCGTGATCGCGGGTTCGGGTGCCGGCGCACTCGCCGCCTCGGCCTCGGAGGGTCCGACCGCGGCAGACTCGGCAGGCGTCTCCTGCGAGTCAGCCAGCGTCACGGTCGGCGGCGAGATTTCGAAGACGTCGGCGCCGGTGCCCTCCTGAGCTTCGAACGCCGCGTCGAACGGGTCCGGGAGCAGCCCGGGGTCCTCGAGCGCAGGCGTATCTGCCATTCCCACGAAGATCTTGCCCGTCACCGCCGGAGCCGGGATCGAAGCGCCACCGCCAAAGATCCCGCTTTCCGCAAACGCCATGAACCCCGGGACCGGAAGCGGCGGGATCGCAGGCTCGACAGGCAGCGTCAGGTCGTCCATCAGTGAATCCACGGGCTCGAGCGGTGGGGCTGGCGGCGCCAGCGACTCGGGCGGGGCCGTGGGAAAGTCTGGAGGCGCCGCGAACGGGAAGATCTGCGCGCCGATCTCTTCATCCACCCGAGGACTCGGCTCGCGGGTGACGAAGGGCGTCGGCGCCCCGAGCGAGAGCTCGCGGGACGACAATCCGAACGTGGGCACCGGCGGCGAGTAGACGGCCCGGGGGACGACCGGCGGCGGGGCTATCGGCGCCGGGGTGTCGAAGACCGGCGGCAGTTCGTCGATGGGGGCACCCGCGGGCACCGGCCCGAGGAACGCATGCGCTTCCTCAGGCGGCATGCGGAAGCGATCGCGCAATGAGCGCGCCACCAGCCTGACCACGCCCTGCAGCGTCTCCTCGACGCCGATGCCGGTGCTGGCCACCGCCTCGAAGAACGGGGCGTTGAACTCGTTGAGAAGCTGATCGAGGTCGTCGACGCTCAACAGGTCGTTGAGATCGCGCTTGTTGTACTGGAGGACGTGCGGGAGGTCGGTCAGGCCGAGTCCTTGAAGCGCCAGGTTCTCCTTGAGGTTCTCCCACGACTCTCGGTTGGCGCGCAGCAGCTCGCGCTGCGAGTCGGCGACGAACACGATCGCGTCCACGCCGCGCAACACCACCTGGCGGGTCGCGTTGTAGTGCACCTGGCCGGGCACTGTGTAGAGCTGGACGCGCACCCGCATGCCTCGCAGGGTGCCGGCGTCCACCGGGAGGAAGTCGAAGAAGATCGTGCGGTCGCCGCCGGCAGGCACGACGAGCAGCTCGCCCCGTACGTCCGGCGGGTAGCCGTCGTAGAGGGTGCGGAGGTTCGTCGTCTTGCCGCCCAGGGGAGGGCCGTAGTAGACGATTTTTGCGATGATCTCGCGCGCCCGCGGTCGGAATTGGACCATCACCTGCCCCGGTCACTTTTCCCTTGTATTCTAAACCTAATCGGGGTCCCTGCCAACGGGAACGCTTCACGCACCGCGTTTTCCAGGTACCTGAGGTACGAAAAGTGAAGCTTGCCCGTGCCACTCACAAACAGGACGAACCGCGGCGGTCCGCTTCCGGTCTGGGTGGCGTAGAAGAGGCGCGGCCGGCGCCTGCCCGCCGGCGGCGGCTGCCGCTCCCAGGCGGCGCGCAAAACGCGATTCAGCTCGCCGGTGCCGACCCGCTGGCGGAAAGCCTCGCCGACCTCGATGGCGGCAGGCAGGATATGAGGCACGCCCATTCCCGTGAGGGCGGACACGAACACGGTCGGGGTGTCCTTCAGGAACTTGAGGCGCTGGAGGATCTGCTCCTTGAGGCGCTTCCTGGCTTCCTTCTCCTCACCGACAACGAGGTCGGCCTTGTTGACGACGACCACGACGCCCCGGCCTGCCTCGTTGACGTAGCCCGCCACGTGGGTGTCCTGCGCCTTGAGCCCCTCGAAGGCATCCAGCAACACCAGGCACACCTCGGCGCGCTCAATGGCGCGGCGCGCCATCAGGACCGAAAGAACCTCGGGGCCCTCGTCGGTGCGCCCCTTGCGGCGGATCCCTGCGGTGTCGATGAGCCGCACGGTGCGCGCGCCGCAAGCCACCAGCGTGTCCACCGCGTCGCGAGTCGTGCCCGGGACCTCGGAAACGAGAACCCGCTCTTCACCCAGGAGACGGTTGAGGAGCGAGGATTTCCCCACGTTCGGGCGACCCACGATCGCGACCGACAGCTCGGCCTGTTCGGGCTGTTCGTCCTCCAGCTCCAGCGGCGGAGGGAGGACCTTCTCGAGCTCGTCCCAGAGGTCGCCGATCCCGCGGCCGTGCTCCGCGGAGATGGCGACGATCGGAAACCCCAGCCCGGCGAACTCGGCCTCGGCGTGGGCGGCATCGCGGCGGTCCTCCTTGTTGACCGCCACGACCACGGGCCTCCCGGTGCGGTGCAGTTCGCCCGCGATCTCCGAATCGGCGGGCAGGAGTCCCTGCGAGCCGTCCACCAGGAGCACCACCGCGTCGGCGTCGGAGATGGCGGTGAGCGCCTGCTCCCGCACCATCGACGGGATGAGCGCCTCGCTGTCCGGCTCGAATCCGCCCGTGTCCACGAGGACGACGGCCCCGCCAGCGGGCCGCGGGGCGTCCGCAGCCACCCGGTCGCGGGTCATCCCGGCGAGATCATGGGTGATGGCGCGCCGGGAGCGCGCCAGACGGTTGAAGAGCGTGGACTTGCCCACGTTGGGACGGCCGACGATTGCGATCGTGGGGGGCATGGCTACCGCTCCCTGAAGACCGTGGATCTCGGCCCGTGGACGGTAAACGGGGCAAGGCACGCGGAGCGGAAGGCGCGAAGCAGGCCCACGTGCTCGACTTGTGTGAGGTTCTCGGGATGCCACTGGACACCGAGCACGAACCGGTTGGTGCGGCGCAGCTTCACCGCCTCGACCACGCCGTCGGGGGCGGTCAAGATCACATCAAGGGGGCCGGCAACGTCGGCTATCGCCTGACGGTGGCGGGAGTTGACCTCAAACTCGTCCGGACAGCCGTCGAGCCATCGGCCGCCGCCGAGCCCGGACTTCCGCACGGCGTGCGCCAGGTGGTCCTTGGGCTCCGACACGTAGTGCCCGGGCTTTCCGGCCCGGTCCAGGTTCTGGATCAGCGTCCCGCCGTAGAACACGTTCAGCACCTGGCAGCCGTAGCACACCGCCAGCACCGGCCACCCCTCGTGCTCCGCGCGATCGAGCATGGCGAGGTCGAGGGCGTCGCGCTCCGAATCGACGCGCGACTCGGCGCCGGCTTCGGGCGTCGCGCCGAAGCGCGCCGGTTCGACGTCCGGGCCGCCGGTGAGCATCACGCCGGCGAAAACCGCTTCGGGCGTCGCGATCTCGCCGGCCGTCGAGGGCGTCACGAAGACGAGTTCGGAAGGATCGCCCCCGGCGCGCGCCCACATCGCGTCGAACCGCGTAACCTCGAACGGCCGGTCGTCGCTCCGGGTGACCAGGATCTGCACTACGCCATTCTAGGCCATCTGGCTGGAGGGGAGTTGTTTGCCCCGCCTCCCCCTTCGTTTCCAGGCCGCCCCGGGCGTCTCCGCTCGGGAGGACCCCGTGAGTCCCGGCGCGTCCCGGAGTGTCCCCTCGCTGCACGACTTGCGTTGCAGTATGCTACCGAAGTACAGATCAGGCTTGTGGACGCGATAAGGCGGCGGTAGCTCCGTTTCGCACGGCGAAAGGACCGAGGAATGAAGGCGAGGACCAGCATCCATCCGGTGCCCGTCGGGATCGACCGCTGCTACATCCTGGAGAGCGTGGGGGTCGTCATGGTGGACGCGGGGGCGCCCGGGAAGATCGGGGCGTTCAAGGAGGGGCTCGCGTCTCTCGCGCTTCAAGCACGCGACATTTGTCTCGTGGTCATCACCCACGGGCACTTCGACCACATCGGCTCGGCGCGGGCGATCAAGGAGATGACCGGAGCCAGGCTCGCGATCCACGAGTGCGAGCGGGCGGCGATCGAAAACGCAAGGAAGCTGGAGGTGCCGTCGGCGCAGTCGGCGTGGGCCAAGGCGATGATGCGCATCGTTGGACCGATGGCGCGTCGCCTGGAGGTCCCCAGGACGACCGTGGACGTCGCGCTCTCGGACGAGGACCTCGACCTGGCCTCTTACGGTGTGCCGGGCCGCGTGATGCACACCCCGGGTCACACCAACGGGTCGGTCAGCGTGCTGCTGGAGAGCGGCGAGGCGTTCGTCGGCGATCTCGCGATGAACGGATTCCCGATGCGTCGTGGGCCGGGGATGCCCGTGTTCGCCGCGGACGCGGCGCAGGTCCACGCGAGCTGGCGGAAGATCCTCGACGCCGGCGCGACGACGATCTACCCGGCGCACGGTGAGCCGTTCCCCGCACAGGTCCTCCGCCAGGCACTGGCGGCCGCGGCCTGATGGCCCTCGGAAGCCGCGCGGCGACACTCCGCGGACGTCAGCGGTTCGAAAGCCCTCACGCGCTCGACACGCCGAGGAGCAGAGGAGCTTGGGCGCAGAGGAGCGGAAAGACAGAGGACAATTCCAGCGTGAACGGCCTCTCTCCTCGGTTCCTCTGCGGTCGCTCAACCTTCGAACGTCTGAGCCTGCGAACGGTCTATTACTCCTCCGCTCCTCAGCTCCTCTGCCCCTCTGCCGTTGTTGAACTCTCCGAGAGACTCGCCCCTCTCAGCGCCCCTTCTCCGGGAGCCCGAGAAATTCCGGGAAGTGGCGTGCAATGGCCTTGATGAGGTCTTCGGGCTCAATTGGTTTCTCAATGTACTCGGCAACGTTGTAGAGGTTCTTCGCCTCCGCCGCCCAGCGGCGGCTCTTGTAAACCGCAGTGACGACGAAGATCACGGGGTGATAGTGGGGGGCGGCGTCGCGCAGTTTTTCCATGACCTCAAAACCGCTCATCACGGGCATGAGCGCGTCCAGAATCACGAGCTGAGGGCGTTTCGTCACCAGGACTTGAAAGGCCTCGCTTCCATTGGCGGGCTCGAACACCTCCAGCCCGTGCCCCCGGAGCGTATCAGTGGTGATGACTCGGAAGATCCGGCTATCGTCAGCGACCAATACCCGCTCGAGAGCCACGCGAGGTTCCCCTGCTTCTGCTGTCATGTTGTCACTCCCACCGCTCGCGCGGCCTTCTAAGCCTGGTGTCGAACCTTGGCGCTGGTAACCCAGTGTACTGCTGCGCCAGGCATTTCGCAGTCCATGCCCGCAAGGAGCAAGCGGCCCATCCCCACCGGACGCAACGGTGAATCGAGAGGCGCCGCGAGGCGGACCGGCCCACTAGCGCTCTCCGCCTTCCGGTCCGAGCGTCCCCTCGCGATCGAGCATCGAGGCGAGCGCCTCAACGATCGAGCCGTCCCAAGAGCCCCGTTTGGTCTCTTCCCGCAACACCTCGACCGCTGCGGCTGGCGTCAACGCCCTGCGGTAGGGGCGTGCATTGGTGAGCGCGTCGAAAACGTCAGTCACCTGGAAGACCCTTGCTAGAAGCGGCACCGCCTCGCCAACGAGATGATCGGGATAGCCTGAGCCGTCCTGACGCTCGTGGTGGTGTCGGATGATCGGAAGCGTTGACCGCAGCGTTCGCAGCCCCGCACAGATCGTGACGCCGATGTCCACGTGTGACCGCATGACCTCCCACTCTGCCGCGTCGAGCTTCCCGGGCTTGAGCAGGATGGCATCAGGGATGCCGACCTTGCCGATGTCGTGCAGGTAACCGGCTTTGCGCAGCGCTTTGAGCCCATCGCCGTTGAGGCCGAGTTGTTCGCCCAGGTGAACGGCGAGGTGCGAGAGCCGATCGCAGTGCTCGCCGGTGCCCTCGTCGCGCGCTTCCACACTTCGGGCGACGGCGAAGAGCATCTTCTCCGCGTCGTCGAGGTCCTGGGTGAGACGCCTGAAGCCGACCAGGTTGCGGACCCTCACCTCGAGCTCGACGAGGTCGAACGGCTTATTGAGGAAGTCGGCCGCGCCCGCATCGAGGCCTTTGAGACGCGCCTCACGGGAGTCGAGGCCGGTGAGGAACACCACCGGCACCAGACGAGTCTCCTCGTCAGCCTTGAGGCGGCGGCACACCTCGTAACCATCGATGCCCGGCATCATCACGTCCAGCAGAATCACATCGGGTTGCCGCTCGCGCGCGAGCGCGAGGCCGGTCTCCCCATCGAGGGCCAGCCAGACCTCAAAGCCCAGGGGACGGAGGGCTTCTCCCATCGCTTCCAGCCCCTCGGCCTGGTCGTCCACGATGAGCACCGTTCCGGTCCTTGGCATCAGCAACTCCACCCGCTATGGAAGGGGCATCGAGGTGCGCGAGCGTCGTTCATCTCGAACCCCGTCCCGTAGCTCCTTCTGGAGACCCCGGGGAGCGCCGCCCGGGCGGAGGACACACGTCGCCAAAGAGAACGCCACCGCCTTGAGGGTCCGATTTCGCACGACGTGGCTCCCCACATGTTCCCCTTCCCTCCATGCCCGTTTTGACCGGCGCCGCGGACCACTTCCAGCCCCTCCGTCGCGTGCGGGCGTCCGGGTTGCAACCCGCGAGCCGCAGCAAGCTCAAATCCCCGCATCTACCTACGCCTGAAGGTGGGGCGGTCGTCCAGGGCCGCACGCACCTCGCGCGCCAGCGTCGTCATGTCGAACGGTTTCTGCAGGAAGCGCACCGTCCCAACCCCCACACCGTTACGGATTGTCTGGTCCTCAGTGTAGCCGGACATCAGAATGACCTTCAACGCCGGCCAACGCTCCTTCAGACCCGGAGCGAGGTCCGTGCCGGCGGCTCCGGGCAGCATCACGTCGGCGAGCAGCAGATCGAACGCGGGCTCTGGGGGCAGAAGCCCCGCGATTTCGCTGCTCCCCACCGCCGTCACCGCATAGCCGAGCATCTTCAGCATCTCGCGCAGCCCGTCACGTGCGGACGTCTCGTCCTCGACCAGAAGAACCCGCTCTCCCCGACCGGTGCCCGGCGCAACTGCGTCTCGCCCGGGGACGGTTGCATCGACCGACGTCTCAGCCTCAGCCACGGCCGGCAGCTCGATTCGGAATGCGCTGCCTTCCCCTTCCTTGCTTGTGACCCTGACCCGCCCCTGGTGCCGGCTCACGATGTCCTTGACCACCGTGAGACCCAGGCCACTCGACCTCCCGGGGTCCTTCGTGGTGAAGAACGGCTCGAAGACCCTGTGCTGGATCGCCGCTGGAATCCCGACGCCGGTATCGCTCACTTCCAGCCACACCCAGCCGTCACCCGACCGACCCGTGCGCAACAGGAGACGACCGCCGTCAGGCATCGCCGCGGCGGCGTTGGCCGCGAGGTTCATCACGACCTGCTTGAGTTGCTCCGGATCGCCCAGGACTTCGAGCCTTTGCGACGCGTGCTCCTGCTCAACCGCTATGTTGGCCGGCAGCATCGTGCGAAGCAGTTCGACCTCTTCGGCAACGATCTTGCCGAGGTCAAGTGTCTCGATGTGCGGCTCGACTCGGCGGGAGAGCAACATGAGATGACGAGTCAGCGCTGCCCCCTGCTGGGCGCGCTCCTGGAGGGCACGGGCGACGCCGGCTATGCGTTCCGAGGATGCCGGGTGGATGCGCAGCACCTCGACGAGACTCAGGATCCCCTGCAGCAGGTTGTTGAAGTCGTGAGCCAGGCCGCTCGCGAGGCGGCCGACCGCCTCCATCTTCTGCGCGTCGACGAGCAGCCCGTGCATCCGGTTGCGTTCGGTCGTGTCGGCCGCCACCAACACGAGGTCTGCAACCTCCGCATTCGGCCCGAAAACCGGGCCCACCGACAACATCAGTTCGATCGGCTTCCCGCTGCGCCGACGGTAGACGACCTCGGCCGTTTGGATGGGCCCTCCTCGCAAGACTCGATCGAGGATCGCGCTGAAGCCGTGCTCGGCTTCGTGCGGCACGGCAGGAAAGCGATGCCCGATGACCTCAGCCTCGCTCCAGCCAAACCACCGCTCGGCTGCCCGATTCCAGAGCTTCACCAGCCCTTCGCGCGACAACCCCACAATCGCGAACGGAGCCGCATCGATGAGGGCCTGCTGGGCACGGTTGGCCTCCCGCAACGCCAAGCCTGAAGTAGCTCGTTCGGTGACGTCCTGCCTGAACAGAGCCAGAGTCGTCACGCCTCCCCGGCCGTCGCCGATCGGGCAGATCCGATAGTCGCGGACGCGCCCGCTGGCGCTCGCCTCGAAGCGGACGGTGCGTCCGGTCCGTATCGCCACGTCCTTATGTGCCTTAACCAACTCGGCTTCATCGTGAGTCAGAAGGTCGCTCAACCGCCGTCCGAGGATCTCTCCGAGCGGCCGGTCGAACCCGAACGCTGCGGCGGGGTTTGCCACCAGCACGTGCCCGCCGGGGTCCACGAGAAGGACTTCGTCCGGATTGATGTCCAGGAGGGTTCGAAGTGTCGCCTCGCTGTCCGCCAGCGCCTCTTCCATGCCGAGTCGTTCGGACAGGTCGGACACCACGGCCATCACACAAGGAGGCAGGCCGTTTTCCTGCAACACGAAGCTCGCCGACAGATGAGCTGCGAAAAGCGATCCGTCGAGACGGCGTGCCATCAACTCCCCGGACCAGGCCCCCCGGGCCCCGAGGCCGGCGAGCGCACTCTCCGCCGTCTCGCGCGCCTGCCACAGCGTTCCGAACGGTTTCTCGACGATCTCCTGAGCCTCGGCGCACCCCCAGAGCGCGACGAACGCACGGTTGGCGTAGGTGATCGCCCCTTCGAGGTTGCAGAGCGCGATGCCGCTGGCCGAAAGCTCGATGGCCGCGTCCTTCAGCCGCAGGCTATCCTCCAGCTGCCGTCGCTGCGACACGTCACGGATGACTGTCGCAACGGCAACCACCTCGCCGTTGACCCACACCGGGAGCTTCCGGACCTCTGCTGTCGCGGCGACCCCGCCGACCTCGATGCGCTCCTCGGTCACCAGGGAAGTTCCAGTTGCAAATACGTTCTCGAAGTCCTGGGTGCCCAGGGGCGACAGGAACGGGACGACTTCCACGAGGGAGCTGCCGACAGGACTGGACTCGTGGCCGAGTCGCTCAGCCCAACGCCTGAAGCTCTTGTTGCAGGAGATGACTCTGAGGTCACGGTCCACTACCAAGAGCGGCGCGTCGAGCGCGTCAACTATGGCGGCGGATAGCGATGTCAGCTCATCCATGGGTAGTCCCTATGGGCCCGTCCGGCCGCTCTCGTACGACCGGGACCCTGCCTGCGGCGCGAAGCTCTTTTCGGGCCGGAGTTTTCACTTCGCGAGATGCCCCCACGCTTAGGCACTGTCCTCCAGCGCCGCCCGCACCTCGCGGGCCAGCGTCTTCATGTCGAACGGCTTCTGCAGGAAGCGGAACGATCCGCTGCCGAGCTCGGCCCGCATCGCTACGTCCTCGGTGTACCCGGACATCACGATCACCCTCATCGACGGCCAGCGTGCCTTCAGCAAGCGGGCCACAGCTCCACCCTGGACGCCTGGCAGCTTCACATCGCTCAGCAAAAGGTCAAACTCCGAATCCCCAGCGGCCCGGAGCGCTTCCTCTCCGCTCCCCACGCCGACGATCCGGTAGCCGAGCATCCCGAGCGCTTCAATCAGCCCGGCTCGTGCGTCTTCCTCGTCCTCGACGACGAGGATCCGTTCGCCTCGCACGGCCGGGCTCGACCCCGCATCGATGCGCGGATCAGCGAGGCTCTCGTTCGGCTCAGCCGTCGCCAGCATCGGCAGGACGACCCGGAACGTGCTGCCCTTGCCGATCTCAGAGGTGACCTCGATCCGGCCACCCAGGCCCGTGACGATGCCCTGCGTGACCGAGAGGCCGAGCCCCGTGCCCCCCTTCTTGGTGGTGAAGAAAGGCTCGAACAACCTGGCGCGGACGTCCGCCGGGATGCCCATGCCGGCATCCTCGACTTCGAGCCACGCGAACTCCTCGCCGTCCCGGCCAGAACGGACCTTGAGGTCGCCTCCTTGGGGCATCGCATCGACGCCGTTGACGACGAGGTTGGTGAGCACCTGCTCGAGCTGGCCACGGTCCCCCCTCACGGGCGCCACCCCGTCTCCAGGTTCGACCGTGAGCCTCACCGTTGCGGGCACGAGGCTCTCCACGAGGCTACCGGCGCCGGCGATCATCTGGTTGAGATCCACCAGCTCAGCCTTCGAAACGTTCTGGTGGGAGAAGAGAAGCAGCTGACGAGTGTGGCGTGCGCTGCGCTTGATCGCGTCCTCGAGCTGGCCGAGTGCGGCGGCGAAGGTGTCCTCGTTCGCCCGGTTCGCCCGCAACGCATTCGCTGTGGCGAGCATCGATTGGAGGTCGTTGTTGAACTCATGGGCGACGCCCCCCGCGAGCACCGCGACCGCCTCCAGCTTCTGAGCTTCACGCAGCTGCTCTTCCAGCTGAATCTGCTGGGTGACATCGCGTCCAACCGCCTGGATCTCGACCGGCCGCCCGCCCTCATCGCTGATCGCCCTGTAGGTCCAGGCGAGGACTCGCTTCCCGTGGTCCGGTGATTCGTAGTCGAGCCTCCACCAGCCAACAGGGTTGGCCGGTCCGAGGGCGGCGATACCTTCCCGCAGCTGTGTGCCGTTCTCCCCGGGAAGCGCGTCGAATATGCTCGAACCGATTTCGGACTTTCGCGCCCGCCCGAAGTAACGGAGGAACGCGCCGTTCAGGAACGTCACCTCGCCATCGGGACGGAACCTGCAGATCAGCTCGGTCTGGTCCTCCACGATCGCGCGGTACCGCGCCTCGCTCCTCGCCAGTTCGTCCTGGGCGCGCCTGCGCTCGACCGCCGAAGCCAACTGCCGCGACATGAAGGTGAGGATTTCCAGCTCCCGTGCGCCGTAGCGCGTACCCTCGGTGTAGCTTTGAACCACGAGGGCGCCGATCGCCCGCCCGCCCGCGAGCAGCGGCACGCCAAGCCAGTCGACCGCCGGCGTTCCAACCAGCTCGATCTCGCCCCGTTGGACCAGGTCCTCGATCATCTCGGGATTGACAAACTGCGGCTTGCATGTGCGCAGGACGTACTCGGTCAACCCGCGCCGAGACGGGCGGGGCGCAGGCGGAGGATCGGACTCATCCACGAAGTACGGAAACGAGAGGAGGCCGGTCTCGGGATCGTGCAGCGCGACGTAGAAGTTGCGCGCATTCATCAGCCGCTTGACGGCCTCGTGGATTGAACGCAGGAGCTGCCCGAGGTCCGCAGCCTGGTTGGCTGACTGCGAGATCTCCAGCACCACCGCCTCGAGCTCCTCCGCCTGGCGCCTCTCGGTGATGTCCCGCATGATCGCGGTGAAGAAGACGTCGTCCGCCACCGACCAGCGCGCCACCGACAGCTCCACGGGGAACTCTACCCCGCTCTTCCTG
>Ga0182011_10002570_pt1 | contig 15236 bp, 14 predicted proteins | sample 711E1DmetaG_FD_120481 | JGI IMG/M metagenome (GOLD analysis project Ga0182011, IMG submission 120481) | Permafrost microbial communities from Stordalen Mire, Sweden - 711E1D metaG | ecosystem: Environmental > Terrestrial > Soil > Wetlands > Permafrost | place: Sweden: Stordalen | collected... | reverse complement strand
AGGAATGGTCATTGGTATAATTGTCTGCATTTTATCAGGGTTATACCCGGCATGGAAGGCATCGAATATGAACCCGATCGATGCCCTGCGGAGCGAGTGAGGATATCAGCGCTTCCTTTTCTTTTTTGAGCGGACAGGTTGTACCGGGTCACTTTCCTGTTCGATCTCTTCCTTTGCCTTGAGGAGCGCAGCTTTCTGTTCCGGGCTGACTTCCGGGTAGGCCAGGTCCAGCCGGTCAAGCGTGTGGTTGAGAATTGAGACAACCGCAAGCCGGGTGAACCATTTATGGTCAGCGGGGATGATGTACCAGGGTGCCCACGGGGTACTTGTATGGTTGAGCATCTCCTCATAGGCATCCATGTACGAATCCCAGTGCTGGCGCTCAAGGATGTCCGCAGCCGAGAACTTCCAGTTCTTGTCCGGCTGGTCAACCCGTTCGAGGAACCGTTTCCTCTGGGTCTCTTTTGAGACGTTCAGGAAAAACTTCAGGACTACGATACCATTGTTCGTAAGGTACTTCTCGAAATTGTTTATCTCCTCGAAACGCCGTTCCCAGATGTCCCCGCCTTTCAGCCGGGGCGGCAGCTGCTGGCGTTCGAGGAACTCCGGGTGCACCCTGACAACGAGCAGTTCCTCGTAGTACGAACGGTTGAAAATCCCGATGTTTCCCCGGTTGGGAAGTTCCTTAAAATTCCGCCGGAGATAGTCCTGGTCAAGCTCTTCTGCTGACGGAACCTTGAAGCTTTTCACCTGCACGCCCTGAGGATTGACGCCCGACATCACGTGCTTGATGGTGCTGTCCTTCCCGGCTGCATCCATTGCCTGCAGGTTGATTAAAAGGGCATAGGTGTTCTGGGCATACAGCTTGTCCTGCTGCTCCGCAAGCTTCTGTATCCCGGTCTCCAGCTGATCCTGTGCATCCTGTTTTGAGAGAAAATGGGCGGTATAACCAGGATCATATGCCTTGCGGAGATCAATCTTATGGCCAGGCGGGACTTTGAGTTCGTTTACCAGTTTTTCAAGTGAGGTTGCCATACTGCACCGTTATACGTGATGATAGGCAGCGCTCCTGAATGAATCCTCCGGATAGAGCGCACATCAGTGTCCACCCGTTGCCCGGCCCTGGTTTAATAAAAAGAAATGGATCAACAAGGAGACCGGAAAAGGATAGGTAACTCCTGAAACCTCCGCCAGGCCACGGTTATCAGATATTCCGTTTTCTCAACCGCCGGACCGGCTGCAGCCTCCTGATGGCCTTGAACTCGGAATATCCGGATCGCTCTACCCGGAACAGGAAGTTATGCTTCCTCACTAATCGCTGGAGGAAATTAAATCCTCGGGATCTCATCCCCCGGCATGGTACTGGCAGAGCTCCCGGAGAAATACCGGAACGATGAGACAACCTTTTCAAAGTCGTCTTTTTCAAACCGGTTGCTGTCATCCGCCACAAAGACGAGCACACTTGCGTACCCTCGTTCGTTCGCGCTGCTCTTCTGTGCAACGTACGCCACATGGGTCTTGCCATCGGATGTCGACTCGAACCGGTCGTAGGTGATTTCATTGATCGTCACGGTTGTCTGATTTGGTGCCGGGGACCATTTCCGGAACTGGTCGCGGTATGCCTGGTCCTGGCTGCGGGATATGGTATACGTAAGGATATAAAACGTATTGTCTTTAACAAGGTCGGTCTGGTATACGAGACCTTCCGAATCATCCGGGTTAACCAGCCGGTGGGTTGTAACGGTCCATTCCTGGGGAACCTGGAGCGTGAAAAGGAGGTCCGAGTCTTTTATATTCTTGACCACGGAGACTTCATGGACAACCGTAACAACCTGCTGGGGAACACTTGTTCCCGCTGCCGTAGGGACCGGCGTTGCAACTTCCGTTGGAGGAAGGGGGGTTACCACAAGAGACGGAGTAACGGGCCCGGTACCAGACGACTGTATGCAACCGGCGAGAGAAATACCAGCCACCACGATGAGCATCAGGGCGCTTGCGTAATAGTTCATAGAGGGAATTTTATCCGGACAGGTAAATATCCTTTTGGCTCATCGTTCTTCCCCGGGGAAAAATCAGCTGCAGGATGACGGAAAGATCAACAGGGAGGGAGGGACTGGTCGTCCGGTAACCCATGATCAGTAAGGAAACAACCGGATGAAATGGGGATCATGACTAGGGAAGGAAGGGGAAGGTTTATGAAAAAGGGAGTATTTTATCTCCGCTGCATGGTATCAGGATCCTCATGCCGGCCCTTATTGACCCCGGTATAGAGAGAATAGTTAAAAACAAGGGGCGTACCGGGGAGGGATTGCCAATGCCTTCCCGTTCTGGCAGTATCGGATATCGTGGTTTTTCACTTGCTGCTCATATGGCATTTGCTGCCGCCCGAGGAACTCCCGCTCGACGGACTTGGATAACCGCTCGCTTCAGCTGAACGAACACTACCCCCGTCTTCATCGTAAGAGACGATCTTTGGGATCTCCACACCCGGCATGGTGCTGATCTTATCCTTGCTGTAATACCGGAACGAGGAGACGACCTTGTCATAATCCTCTACTTCAAACCTGTTGCTGGTATTGGCACTGAAAGCCAGAACGCTCAGGTATCCGTAGTCATTCGCATCGTTCTTCCGGGGAACATACGTGACATTGGTCCTTCCGTTTGCCGTTGATTCGAACCGGTCGAAGGTGAGGCCATTGATCGTTACCGTAGTCACATTGGGAGCAGGAGACCATTGGACGCAGTCATCGCGATAATTCTGTTCCCGGCTGCGGTAGTTGGTAAAGGTATGGATATAAAACGTGTTATTTTTAACAAGGTTCGTCTGGTACATGAAGCCCTCGAAGTTTTCGGGATTGTCGAGACGGTAGGTTGATACGCTCCATTCCACCGGGACCTGCAATGAAAACAGGAGCTCGGAGTCCTTTACATCCTTGACCTGGGAAACCTGATGGACAATTGTTACGATTTCCTGGGGGGTACCTGTTGGTGCCGCTGTCAGGGCTGCTGTCTCAACAACCGTCGTGGCGGGAGCTGCAGGATCGGCGGGGAGACGAGAAGTTACCGGGACAGCCGTTGCAACAGGGCCGGTCCCTGATGGCTGGGTGCAACCGGCCACACACAGGCACGCGATCACGACCAGAAAGAGAATAATCCCTTGACATCTCATGCATAGGTTTTTCTTCGGAAAGGGCATTATGCTTTTGCCTGCAGGCAATATCACGGCACATCGCGATCCAGACGGCAGGAGCATCGGAAGACGCGCTCATCAGGAAACGTGCGCGCGATTCATCAGAAAAACGGCTTGCAGGGATTTTTACCTTCATCTCTGGCATGGCGACGACATCGTGGCCGTCGCGTGCCCCGCCGTTTTTTGGGAGAGGCGAGACTTTTTTATAAAATACATTCCTTTTTCAACTAGGAAAAAAAAGTACGGTTACCGTACAACGGGAGGGGATAGCATGCTGACAAAAAAGGAATATGCTGACTGCATCTATAACGTGCTGACACCGCACGACCTCCACGAGAAGATGAAAGCGGTAATTGCCGCTGCAAAAAATCCAGATATTATCATCAATTATGGCAACGGCCATTTCCTTATCGGCCATAAAAAATACCGGGACGGCCTTGCCATTTCGACAGACGGGTTCGGAGTCTGGGAGATTACCGAGCTCAGTTCCACCGAGGATAAATCTTACGAGTTTACCGAAAAGGTGCTGAAGACCGAGAACACCGAAACCGTTGTCAGGGCACTTGCCTCGTTATTAATCACCTGGGAAGAAAACCAGTGATCCGGTACGATGGATAATAGAGGGACCTGTTGTTTTTCCGGTACTCTGCAAAAAAAGGGTTCCTCCCTGGATTTTCAGGACCGTCGATCACCATTCTACTGCTGAAAGAGTACCGATGAATGCCCCGGCAAATTCTGTCGCAGCCGCAGGGCCGTTTGCGGTAACGATCCGGCTGTCGGCAACAACCGCCTTGTCAACGAGCACCGCGCCACCGGCTTTCATCTCGCGGAACGAGACCGGACTGTTGAAATAGGTGGCTTTTTTCCCTTTAAGGATCCCGGCACGGGCAAGTACGACAGGAGCAAGACAGATTGCTGCCACAACTTTGGCAGACGCATGGAAGTATTTCACCATTTCACCCAGTACGTCGTCATCCCAGAGATGCACCTGAGCGCCACCTCCTCCGACAATCAGGATCCCATCATAGGATTTGGGATCCACTTCCTCGAAGGACAGGGTTGCATTGACCTTTGTTCCCAGCATACCCGTACAAAGCCCCCTCTTTTTCGAGGCAATATCGTATCCGATGCCGGCCTTCTGCAATGCGGCTGCCGGTACAGTAAACTCCTCGTCACGGAATTTTTCCGGAGCAACAACGATAAGGACCTTCATACAAGCGTGGTGACCACTGATCGTATAAGAGGGTTACGGAAAGGTTGGGGAGGGATCCTGAACAATAGGTAAATACTGAAGGATATGTATAAAAAATGGGATTAATACGATTGTTCACATCCAAAGGTTAAAGTGTAGACAGTCTGTTTTTTCTTTGAGTACCCATGCAATTGCGTTCCGCCCGTTCAGCCGGTTTGTTGATCTTCTGTATCACGATCCCTCTTGTCATCGGTTTTATTGGATCCATCGTAACGCTTCCGGAGGTTACCGGATGGTATGCCGGTCTTGACAAACCTGCGTTTAATCCACCGGGATGGGTGTTCGGACCTGTCTGGACTATTCTTTATATTCTGATGGGTATTGCACTGTTCCTTGTCGCGAAGGACGGTGTTGATACGGAACCGGTACAAAAGGCAGTTCTTGTATTCGCAATACAGCTCGTGGCAAACCTGGCATGGTCGTTTTTATTTTTTGGTATGCATGCGATATTTCTTGGCCTTCTGGATATTGTCCTGCTCTTTTTCCTGATTGCAGCAACGATCATCCTTTTCCGTCGGATTTCACAACCAGCAGCATACCTCCTCATTCCCTATATCTGCTGGGTCTGCTTTGCTTCCCTGCTGAACACCATGATCTGGATTCTGAACTAATATTTTCATCCTGAGCGGACGGGTACCTGCCCTTTGGCCGATAGCAGAATGATTAAAAAACCCGCAACGGGCAGGAATTTCCATACCGGTACGGCCTCCGTTTCCTGTTTTATGGCCCGGTATCCGGTATTCTGAAAATCCGGCAAATTCATAATCTTTTTATACCCCTTTGCTTCCACTGGAACGAACCCGTTATAAGGCCCGATTGGCGAACTGAATTGCAAAAAATTTTATTTAAAATGCAGGATATCGGGAAAAACGGACAGATCTTTGTGCTTTCCTGCACACCATAAGGTAATTCCGGGTAGGGACGGGATCCGGTGAATACAATGACTCTTTTTAATGACGAGCTGTTGAGGGAGGTACTGCTCCATGAGGGGAAACCGTTGAAACCCTGATGTGCCCCGATTTATATATCAACCCGTTCTACCGGTAGTTGCGGACAACACGGATTATGAATGAAAAAATCGACATGATCGAGAAATATATAAAAGGGGTCTTCAGTCAGCCGGGTTCACACGGGCTTGATCATGTTCTGCGGGTTGTGTACCTTTGTGAGGTTATCGGGAAGGAAGAAAATGCTGACATGATGGTGTTGCTTCCTGCTGCCTTCTTCCATGATATCGCGCGGCCGATAGAGATGGAAAAGGGCATGCCTCATGAAGAAGTAGGTGCACGGATGGCAGAGCGTTACCTCCGCTCAGTCAAGTATGATGAGGAACGTATCCCTAAAATCACTCACGCGATACGCACACACCGGTACCGTTCCATCGAGAAACCGGAAACACTGGAGGCCGCGGATCCTCTCGGATGCAGACAAGCTGGATGCAATGGGGGCTGTTGGCATTGCGCGGACCTTCATCCGTGCAGGAGAGCATCACGGGGAGATCGGGGATGCCGTGGATCATATACGCAATAAACTGCTGAATCTTAACGGTCTGATGTATACAGAAACAGCAAAAAGGGTGGCTGAAGAACGGCACCGTTATCTCTGTATATTTCTGGAAACACTCACTGACGAGATAAACCTGCCCGGGTCTCTGCCGGATCCCCCGCTCTAGGTTAAAGAGCGGGTCCGTTTTAAGGCGGCTTTTTTATTATATCCCGGTATTACCATTTTTTTCATTACCCGTTTTTTAAAAAAATACTAAAAAATCCTGATAGAGAGTATAATGATTGCTTCTGTCGTCCCCCGGGACCGGTATCCCGGCACCCGGCTGAACGTTATATAAAAGCTCAAAGATTTTTTTACCTCAACGGTCCAAATCAGATCCAATGACCGGAGAGACGGATGAACTGCCCCCTGCATTCCGGAAATGGTCGATAATTGCGTTCGCTCTGGAAAGCATTGCAGTCATCCTTGCATTTCTCTTCCTGGTTTTTTTCCTGAAGTGGGAGGTCAACTTAACGATGATGTACATCCTGCTCCTTGTCATGATAATCTCTGCAGCTATTCTTATCATTACCGGCAGGACGCTCAAAGAAAAGTAACAAGGTCGTTCCGCACGGGTCTGCAGACATGGTTCTCCCTTCCAGCACGCTGGCTGCCCGTTACATTCGTCAGTGTCTCCGCGTTCTTTTCGGGAGCGTTCATTTCAGGAGGTGCGGGGAGCACCTGACTGCGTATTATATATAAAAGCCTGAATCATGACACAGGGTTTATTCCGGGAAATCCCCGCTCCTCTTCCGGATCTCCCCGATAAAAACCGGCCCGTATTTTACCAGTTTGAACTCCCCTACCCCGGAAATGGTTGCGAAGTGCTCCGTATCGCAGGGGCGGGACACTGCCATCTCCCGAAGGCTCTTATCCGGAAAGATGACATAGGGAGGGACTCCCTGTGATTCCGCAAGGGATTTGCGCAGGGATTTCAGCTGCACGAAAAGCTCTGCATCACCAGAAGTAAAGGCCTCAGTCTGAGGGGACTGCATACTCTTGGTAATACTTCGCTCCGTGACCGGGAGCATGACGCGGCACCTTCCTTTCAGCAGCTCATGACTCCTGCCGGTCGTGTCGATGACCGGGTACTTGTCACCGGTCCGGGCAAGGTAGCCCTGCCGGACCAGCTCGTTGATCCAGGTACGGTACTGGGCTTTACTGTACCGCTTGCCGGAACCAAATGCAGGGAGGGTGTCGAACCCATAGTCCTGGATCTTCGCATTCTTTGAGCCCCGGAGAACATCTCCGATGATTTCGATTCCGAAGGTCCCGGGCAACTGCCGGATGCACCCGGCGATCAGCCGGGCTGCATCGGTGCAGTCAACCATATCGGGGGGATGGTCACAGGTATCGCACAACCCACAGTTCTCCTCATTATACACATCCCCGAAATACTCCAGCAGGTACTTCCGACGGCAACCGCTCGTCTCGCAATAATCAGTCATCTCCCGGAGTTTCTTAAGACCAGTGCGCAGGTAGCCGGCCCCGCTCTCATCATGTTCGAGCATCGCACGGATTCTCGCAGAATCACCCCAGCTGTACAGGAGGATGCATTCGCTGTACTGGCCGTCACGTCCGGCGCGGCCGGTCTCCTGGTAATAGGATTCAAGGGTCTTTGGCAGGTTGTAATGGATCACGTACCGGACATCCGGCTTGTCGATTCCCATACCGAATGCCACCGTTGCGCAGACAACGGACACAGCGTCCCGGATGAATGCATCCTGCACACGTTCCCGGGCTTGTTTCGAGAGCCCGGCATGGTAAGCAGCGGAACAAAATCCCCGTTTTTTAAGTTCGTCAGCAATCTCCTCGGTCTCTCGTTTGGAAAGACAGTAGATGATCCCGGCAGTATCGCGGTGCTGGCCGAGATAATGGAGCAGGAAGACCATCGGGTTCTTCTTTGGTATGACCTGGTACCGGAGGTTTTTCCGGTTAAAGCTGCCGATGAACTCACGGGCATCAGAAAGACCGAGCTGCTGGATAATATCCCTGCGGACTTCGGGAACGGCAGTTGCAGTCAGCGCCACAACGGGAACTTCCGGAAAATACTTCTTGATCTGGGCGAGTTGCCGGTATTCCGGCCGGAAATTGTGGCCCCACTCGGATATACAGTGCGCTTCATCGATGGCGATAAGCCGGATCCCGGTATTCCGGAGGGACTCAAGGAAATTCTGCTGCATGCATTTTTCAGGGGAAATAAAAAGGAGGCGGAGGCTCCCGTCTCTCAGACTGGCCTCGATACGGGCCCGCTCGCGGTATTCAAGGGAGCTGTTGTAGGCTGCGGCAGGAATGCCCCGGGCATTGAGGTCGTCAACCTGGTCCTTCATCAGGGAGATCAGGGGGGATATGACAAGGGTCAGGCCCCCAAGGAATAGGGCAGGAAGCTGATAACAGAGGGATTTCCCTCCCCCTGTTGCCATGACGGCAAGCGTGTCCCTGCCTTCAAGAATGGATCCGATGATTTCCTGCTGGAGCGGTAAAAAGCAGGAATACCCCCAGTATTTTTTTAAGAGCGCGTGGGTACTTTCCATAACTATCCTGTTAATGATAACCCGGTAATCCAACGGGAGTGTTCAACGGATCGCTACAAGAATTCTTCGGGTGCAGGGTGAATATGCAGATCCGGCATCACGCCATCATCCATCCCGGGTTATCTGTTCATCATGGCTGAAGAGGGAAATTTCCTGCATCAATTCATGCCGGAGCATGGCGGATTTATATAGGGGCGAAAACAGCATCACAGTGTTTATACTCCTCCCTGTTTTATCCACTAGTGAAGTACATGACCAAAACCTGTGGTAAATGCGGCCACGCAGCGCTCGATGACCAGGCGCAGTTCTGCAACCGGTGCGGCGCTGCCGTACCCGAAAAGAAAAAGCCTGCATTCCCGGTTTGTCCCGGGTGCGGCACGGTAGTGTCTGACGAACTGGCACAGTTCTGCAACCGTTGCGGTACAACCATTGCGCCGGTACCGGTCATATGCAGCAGCTGCGGCAGCCCGGCAATTGATAACCAGTCGCGCTTCTGCACCCGCTGCGGCACCACGTTTGAACAAAAACCGGTCCTACGGAAGGCAACCTGTCCTTCCTGCGGCGCTCCCGACCCGCAAGGCCAGTCGATTTTCTGTAACCGCTGCGGTGCGCCGTTCAACCGCCAGGGACCACAGACTGCACACCCACACCTGCCGGGGCCGGCACCGGTTATGGTCACGCAGAGGAAATCTGCTGAACCCCTGCATCCGGTCATAGTGCCTGAAACAGACTGGGAACCATGGAACGATGTGCCCCCCGCTCTTGGAATTTCCGGAGCCGAGCCTGCCATCCCGGCACAACCCGTATTTCATGACCAGCGGGTTGCCGTTCCCCAGAAACGCTATGCGCACCTGCCCCTTGTTGCTGAAGACATGAGGAAAAAAAGCGAATCGGGGACCCGCCAGAATGTACCGGACATATCCGTTGTGTCCGACAGAAAGAAAGCAGGTTCATCCAAAAAAGGAGTCCTCGGGTTCCTGAAAAAATAACCCGGGGTTACCTACCGGTTATTCCTGCAGGTGCCGTTACCAAATTGTTTTTGTAGTTCCCGGTCGCATCCTAGCTGCAACAATATCAGAAGGTTACACCTGCATGGAATCGATGTTTGGGTTGATTCTGGCGTTATTCCTCGTCTTTTGTGTCTGTTCAGCCGGTTGTGTTACGGAGGAGACACCACAACCGACTCCGGCGGGCGTGAGCATACCCCAGGAAGGAGTACTGATCCAGACTATCGGGAACGTAACCGGGCAGGGCGTTATCCTTCAGGGAGTCCCTCGCGGAACCATCGATACCATCACCTTTGCCATCGGTCTTGCACCCGGGGTGAAAACCCTTGATCTGGATAACATGACCATCGTTTATGCAGATGCAGTACGAACCGAGATCCTGACACCGGTTGACGGATACCGGGGCAATCCCCCCCAGGGATACTGGGGCATCACTGATGTAGTGAACGAAGTGGGAAATCCCAACATGCGGCTTGATTTTGAAGAACAGTTTGTTATACAGATCAATCCCAAAGCACCGGTAGTCCCGAACCAGGTAATCACCATCTCGGTAAAACCAAAAGAAAGTAAGCCTCTGGTAATACGGCGTATTGCACCATCAACAATTGAAGAGAATGATAATATTCTCTCCATTCTGTGATCCATTCGGCCAGGCTTAACCTGCGACATTCTCTTTTTTTTTCACAACCCGGTCCCCATCCGCCCTGCCAAAAAAGCCGCGCGGGACCAGGCCATGAGTGCGAATAAGTTCTCACTTAAAGAAACGTTATTAACATCCCCGCTCGCACAAAATACGCATGATATCTTTACGCCGTCCCGGGCGAATCCTGCCCGGGCTGTTTGTCCTTGGTGTGCTGCTCGTTCTGCTCGTCCTTGCAGCCGGATGTTCCCAGCAGACTACAACACCGCCGGTAACAACTCCTGCACAATCAGCCATAGCGAATCCTGCTTCCGTAAACTGCGGGCAGGTCGGGGGAATCACCGAGATCAAAAAGGATGCTTCCGGCGGGGAGTACGGCATGTGCACGTTTGCAAACGGTACTTCCTGCGAGGAATGGGCGCTTTTCCGCGGTGAAGGATGTAATGCCGGTGTGGAAGCGGCAGCAACAACAGCACCTTCAGCGGGCATGGCCAACCCTGCATCGGTGGCCTGCGTGAACGCCAGTGGTACACTTGAGATCAAAAAGGATGCTTCCGGCGGGGAGTACGGCATGTGCACGTTTGCAAACGGTACTTCCTGCGAGGAATGGGCGCTTTTCCGCGGCGAGGGGTGCAAGGCCGGTGTGGTGGCAGTAACGACCACAGCGGCGGAGGGGAAAAAGATGGTAACCCTGACAGATACCGAGAATGGTACAACCACGGATATAGCGCAGGGAACACAGTTTGCTGTCAAACTTTCAGAGAATCCCACCACCGGGTTCCAGTGGAATGCAACATTGTCACCCGGCCTTGAGCTCGTGTCTGACAACTTCCAGACAACGCCTCATGCGGAAGGTATGGTCGGTGTCGGAGGGACGCATACCTGGATCATCCTTGCAAAGGATCCCGGTACCCAGCAGTTCTCGGCATCCTACCGGCGCTCGTGGGAGGCAGTGACCGGCAACGAAACGGCATATAGTGTGAATATTAATGTTGTAAAAATCTGAAACACCGGGTAAAATTCCGGAAACCTTTCTTTTTAAAAAGAATTACCGGAAATAGTCTGCAATGTTCCGGAACAGCTGCATGTTCATCGATTCTGAGGGTATTGCAATGCCGGCGCGTTTCATCTGCTCCCTGCGGACCGGCCAGTCATACAGGTTGGTAAACTCCATTGCCCGCTCGGGATGCGGCATGAGCCCAAGGACTTTCCCATCCGCAGAGGTGATGCCGGCAATATCTTCCAGAGAACCATTGGGATTGTAAGGATACTCGCCCCGCGCGGGGCTTAAGTCTGCCCGGCAGTACGTGAAGGCAATCATCTTCTGGCGCCGGATCCGGTCAAGGGTATCAGGTGAGCAGGAGAAGTTTCCCTCCCCATGGGCAACCGGGCAATACATATGCTCAATCCCCCGGGTCCAGAGGTTATCTGCCGCGGGTTTCAGCGTGACAAAACGGCATTCCAGAACCCCTTTCCGATTAGGCATCAGGGCAATGTCGCGCTTGTACTGCCGGCCGAATGCCGGGACCAGCCCGAGGTTTGCAAGGATCTGGAAACCGTTACAGATCCCGAGTACGAGGTTGTCTCCTTCAAGGAACTCCTCGACATCCCGCCAGAGATTGTTCCGTATCCGGTTTGCATAGGCATTCCCGGCACCGGTATCATCACCATACGAGAAACCGCCGGGAAAGACAAGCAGCCGGTAGTCAAGAAGATTGAATTTGCCATCGATCAGGTCATTGATATGGACGATATCAGCGCCGATGCCGGCGCGGGCGAGCACTTCCTGCGTCTCCATCTCGGAGTTGATGCCAAAACCGCTCATGATGAGAGCTTTCTCATGGATGATATCCGGGCCGGCAGCACCTTTGGCAGGACTGCGCCGTTTCTGTACCTTTCGACCGGGACTCATACCTCAGTACCTCCCGAAAGGCGCCTTGTAGGCAGCTTCAAGTTCCCTGACAGGAAGGTCGAGCACGGTCTTTTCCTGGGTGATCCGCAGGGACATGCCGCGCACCCGCCCAAGCAGATGGGCATCATTGCCAAGCGCCCGTTCAAATGCCCGCTTGTTGTCCGGGGAAACGGTGACTACAAACCGGCCGAGCGATTCGGAGAACAGGTAATAATCCGGGCGCATACCGGCGGGGATCGTGATATCCATGCCGAGCTGGCCGGCGATGGCAACCTTGGCAAGGGCTGTCCCAAGACCGCCATGCGTGACCGGGAACGCCGACACCACAAGCTCGTGCCGGATGGCTTCGGTCATTCTCCCGTAACGCTCCTTCATGGCTGCAGCGTCCAGTCCCGGGACAGTATTTCCCGTAAAGCCGAGATGGGCGAAATACTCGGACCCGCCAAGTTCTTCGGCAGTCTCCCCGATACCATACACGAGGTCCCCGTTAATCTTCGCGTCCATGGACACCGCCTTTGTTATATCGTCGTGGACACCTATGGATGAGATAAGGAGGGTCGGTGGTACGGAGATCTTTACGGGATTGTCAGCCGCATCAAACCCGGAAAAGTCGTTAAACATGCTGTCTTTTCCTGAAATGAACGGGGTGCCAAATGCCGTGGCAATATCATAACACCCGCGGGCTGCCAGCTTCAGCTGCCCAAGGCGTTCAGGCTCGTCGGACGAACACCAGCAGAAATTGTCAAGGATCGCAATCCTGTCAAGCGGGATCCCGAGCGCGATCAGGCCGCGGATCGCCGTGTCAATCCCGGCCCCGGCCATACGGTAGGGATCGATCTCGGAGTACAAGGGGTACATCCCCTGCGAAAGCCCGACACCTTTCATCGAGCCGGGCACCACCTTTGTCAGGCTCGACACCGTCTGTACCCGCCCCCGCCCCTGGAGCGGGCCGAACACGTGCCCGCCCTGCACGGTATGGTCGTACTGTATCGAGATGAACTCCCTGGAGCAGATGTTCCTGCGCCGGAGCATAGAGAGGAATGTGCTGTCAAGATTTTCAGGGCAGGGGGTATCCGGCTCGGGAAACGTCTTTTTCGCAAACGTGGTCTTCAGGTGCTTCTTCGGGAGGCCGTCGTGCAGGAAGGCAAGTTCGATATCCATCACGACATTCCCATGGTATTCGACAACGCACCGGCCGGAGTCCGTGAACTCCCCGATGACCGTTGCCTCGACTTCCCGGCGCTGCATCAGTTCCATGAATGGTGCGATATGTTCCGGGGGGACGGCAAGCGTCATCCGTTCCTGCGATTCCGAGATCCAGATCTCCCACGGGGCCATGCCAGGATATTTCAGGAGCACGGCATCGAGCTTAACCCGGCACCCGTTGCACTCTTTTGCCATCTCTGCGACCGAGCAGGAGATCCCGCCTGCACCATTGTCGGTAATACTCCGGTAGAGCCCGAGGTCCCGGGCTTCCTTGACAATCACATCGGAGAACTTCTTCTGGGTGATCGGGTCGCCGATCTGTACCGCGGTGACCGGGCTCGCCGGATCGAGCGCTTCCGAGGAGAAGGTGGCGCCGTGGATACCGTCCTTTCCCACGCGCCCGCCGACAACGACGATGAGATCACCGGCCCGGGCCTGTTTCTCAAAAAGTTTCCTCCCGAAATGTTCGCGGGGCATGATACCGACTGTCCCGGCAAATACCAGGGGTTTGCCCCCGTATCGGTTATCGAAATACACAAAACCCTGCGGCGTGGGGATGCCCGAGCAGTTGCCACCGACACCGACACCACGGACCACACCGTCAAGGATCTTGCGGGGGGAGAGGACCGGGTTCTGCCGGCCTTTCCCGCGGAACAGCGCAGGATCGGTATCGGGGTCACCGACACAAAAGCCGTACACGTTGATGCAGGGTTTTGCCCCTAGGCCAAACCCGATCGTGTCACGGTTGACCCCGACGATCCCCGTGAGCGCCCCGCCAAACGGGTCAAGCGCAGAGGGCGAGTTGTGCGTCTCGACTTTGTGGGTTACAAGATACTGGTCGTCAAAGATGATCGCACCGGAGTTGTCGGTAAACACCGTCACGCAGATATCGTTTTCCCCCTTCTCCTCCCGGATCCTGTTAGTGGCTGCCTGGATGTACGTCTTGTAGAGCCCGTCCGGCACATCGTCGTCCATTGCGGAGGCAAAGATCGTGTGCTTGCAGTGCTCGCTCCATGTCTGGGCAAGTGCCTCCAGCTCCACATCGGTCGGCTTCCTGCCTTTTTTCCTGAAATAATCGCGGATCGCGTGAAGCTGGGCGAGGTCGAGAGCAAGCGGTCCCCGCCGCTGGCCGGACACAGAGTCAGGGATTCCTTCCTTTCCGATCCTTGTTAATTCCCGGTCATCAATATCAAGGTCAACCGTTTCTGCTGCCAGCAGTTCATGCAGCCTGACCCCGGGTACAATTACATCCATCCCCGTTGTACCATATTCCTGCCGGGTCTTCCTGTGTACCCGGTTCACGAGCGGATTTGCAAGGGTTGAAGCCAGCGCATCGAGAGCCTCCTCCGATTGTCTCCCGCAGATAAAATAGAGCTGTGAGCTGTAGACAGATTCGCCATCCTTGAATTTCATGGAAAAGAAGTCCTCGATGGTCTGCCGTGCGGTCGTACCCACGTTGTCAGTGACGCCCGGCAGGAACCCGACCTCGATGGCGTGATCGAACGGCATCCGGGTCGGTTCGTCTACCGAGCACTCCTGCACCACCGGGTTCATGAGCTGAGAAGCGATCTGCAGGAGTTCTTCCCGGGTAAAGTCCCTGGTGTCCGTAGCAATGGTATAGACATCGACAAGGTGCAGCTCCTCGATTAAAAACCCAAGTGTTCGTATCCGGTCAGTCCGGGTTTTCAGCCGGGGGTCCCTGGTATAGCGAACTTCGATCCGGTGGACAGAGGCTGCCATTGTCTATTCAGTTGATCGCAAATTACAAAATAAGTATCGTATGGGGATGGGAGGCAGTACTTCCCTGCACGACAGGTCAGATCTCGTCCTTCCTGAAGAGCCGGTAGAAACCGGCACCGATAACGATGAGGATGACAAGCCCTGCAAGACCGATGTCTACCACCGATGGCCTGAAGACTTTCCGGAGTCCCGTGGTGTAGTTCTGGGTCT
>Ga0182011_10002569_pt1 | contig 15236 bp, 11 predicted proteins | sample 711E1DmetaG_FD_120481 | JGI IMG/M metagenome (GOLD analysis project Ga0182011, IMG submission 120481) | Permafrost microbial communities from Stordalen Mire, Sweden - 711E1D metaG | ecosystem: Environmental > Terrestrial > Soil > Wetlands > Permafrost | place: Sweden: Stordalen | collected... | reverse complement strand
TATTATCAATTTGTTAAGATATTCTTCAAGACTTACCCCTTCATAGCCGATTGTAAACAATATTGTATCATTAAGCTGTGGTTTTGCATCTGACACAGCTTGATACTCAGTTTTACTTAACAATTTATGTGCTATGGTGCTGTTGATTGCGAAATATGGATATTTAGTATAGGTAAAATGTATCAGTTCATTTTGTGATTTTCCTGCATACAAGTTTTTAAGAGTAAGTAAAGCCTTACGGTCAACCTCTTTTAGTTCTGAAATGTAATCGACTTTGTCAATTTTTCCCCAGAATGTCTCACCTTCAACAACCTGTTTATATTTTACCATAGTTGAAAGATCAGCATTTGACTGAAAAGAGTAACAACCAAATTTTAAAGGGACAAAATGATAGTCAGGCTTCAATTGCAACTTTGTAAAAAGCATCAGCAATTTTTGCAAACGTATCTTTTCAAGTTTATTATCAAACACTTGTAGGAGTGACAGTAGTATTTTTCTTCTATAATACATTTGTCAAAAGTAGTAAATACAAGGTAATAATTCGCTACATTTTTTCAAATCCAACAATACTTCCACGAACAATCTCCTGAGGTAATTAAAACTAACCTCTGCACTATAGTTCTGCCACCCAAACAAAATAGTCGTGATATTTAAATAGATACAACATTTTGAGCCACGTTTTGAACCGAAAAAATAAATACCCTGTTATTCATTGGCGGGGTATTTTTATTTAAAAACATTGGTTTTGATCAGACTTAAAATGATGCGATTTAAAGCCTTCAAACCAATTCTGATATGTTGACATTACCTTTGTCATCATTGTCAATTCTGGCTTATCTGGTGAAGCCACTTTCTCACTGTGCCTGACAGTTTTAATATAATATCATTGCTTACTGGCAAATTTTTTATTCTGGTTCTATACAATAACTTTTTAATTGTGACCAGATTTCAGATAATTTTTAGTTGCGTAATAATACTTTTCATGTATTTTTGTAAAGCCAGTTGGCAAAGTCGACCAAAAAACACACAAGAGGATAGTTTAACCTAAGATGGTATGAAACTATTTTAATATGTGATTTTTGGTCATTTTCATTTTTATTAACTTAATATCAGTATTATGAAAACAAAATTTGAAAGTAACGACAAAATGATTTCTGACCAAATCTTAATTACGGTTGAAATATTTAAAATTATGAACAAAGATGACTTAGACGTAAACGTGAATGTAAAATACCATCAAGGAAAAAAGGCTGAAAATGGCGAATTATATATTGATACTTTTAAAATTAGCCTCTCTTCTGGTTATGATATTTATATAACTGGTGATAAAAATGATAAAGGTGAATATAATTTAATTGCTGAATTTGTCCATAATAAGAATATTGAAATTAACTCGGAAACAAGAGAAATTAATGAGAAAATAAAGACAATTTTAACTAAGTACAAATGCAATTTTTGAAAGCATAATAATGAAGATCAGTACTTTTTAATTAATCTCGATTATATAAACAAAATTTTTAATAACTTTTACCTGCTCGGCAAGAGATTTACCTTCCATTATGTTTACTAATTGAAGTTTCGGAACGGTTGGTAATACATCAATTAAATTTAATAAATAAGAAACTTTGACAGCATATGAAACGTTCTCAGCGCCTAAATGCCTTGCGTTAATAATCCCGATTAAGTTCCCTTTATCATTAAACAATGGTCCGCCACTATTCCCCGGTTGGACAGGAGCGGATATTTGGTAAGTAGTAACATCACCTTGAAAACCTGATTTAGAACTAATTATTCCATTTGTTAATTTTACTTCTTCACCCATTGTTGCTCTAAGAGGATAGCCTAAGCAAAAAATTGAAATGCCGACATCACAAGATTTATAAGGTAAAACATATGGAATTGTACCAAGTGATGAAAAACTTTTGTCATCAATTTGTATTATCGCTAAATCATTATTTTTATCCTCCATCAAGACTCTTGCTTTATATGTTTTTGAAAAATCACCATTAATGCCTCTTACATTAATATTAGTTGCTCCGTCAACGACATGGTGATTTGTTACAATAATTCCGTCTGAACTTATTGCAAAACCTGTTCCTGAAGCAGGAGCGGATGGAGTAGAGGACTTATAATCATTCTCTGTGGGAAACATTTTAATCCATTTGTCCTCACAAACAATTTTCATTCCAGATACATATTTATTGCCCATATTTTGCTTCATTACTTCTACTGGAATTTCATACGTAAACATTAACAGACTATTCCCGCTTAAAACCGCATTTGCTTTTGATGTTGAGTAACTTTCTTTATAATAAATATTACATAAGTATATATCAGGAGATGCTGTTTTATAAAATTTAGTATCCGATTTGCTCTTACTTCCTCCATCAGAATTACAAGTGAAATAGTAATCATTTATTTTGATTACCGCCACAGTCGAAACTTGTGGCAAGTTTCCAGTATTAAGTTGATTATTTTGGTCATAATATTTTACACCAGTTGAAATACTCCAAATCCCTTCAATTGGGTCAATCGTTGATATATTCTTTTTGTAATATTCCTTGAATGCTTGTTCAGAGTCCAAACATTGACCGAAAGTTTGCAAAGTAAAAAATATTGCAATGATTGTTGTAAAGATTATTTTCATAATGTTGTAGTTTTAGCAATTATTGTCACGATCATTTAAAAATCATATTGGTGCTGCTCTATTACAAATGTGTTATAGGCATCAGTTAGCTTTTTATTTGTCCTTTAATAATACCTAATGATTTTATAGCTGCTTCAGCTTTTTCTTTTTTAGCTAATAATTCTATTTTTTCATCCAGTATAAGCTCAATGCCAACTTTAACTACATCAAAATATTTCAAACAATCATTTTCAGAAAGCGAATGAATGCCAACGCTTAATATGGAATATAAAGATTTGTTATTAACTAAAAATTCAGGAAGATATGGTTTAAGTAAATCAATTTTTTCATCCATTCTTTTTGTTTGAAACTCTTTTATGTCAATAGATACCTTTATATTTTCATAGGCTTCATAAATTAAATTTTCAAAAATTCTTCTTAGGTAAACAAAAGAACCTATTCCGACACCATGAGTTACTAATCCCACTGCTTTTGATAGTTCTTTGTACTTTTCATCACCAAGAATTTTGCGATATTTTTTGATACTGTCTATGTTTATATCAGCAATTGAATAATGTTGTCCAATTTTTGAAATACATAAATTTTTTATTCTAAAAATAAAATACAATTTATGGTTTGGTTCTCTTGTACAACTTAGTTCAACCATGAAAATCTCGTCAGCACCTGTATTTTCAAACCCTGCTCTATTTTTTATAATAATGAATTTGTCCGATTGCCTAAAGGTGCTTTCTTTTTGACAATCAACACAAAAGATATCTATTGGTTTATCTGGATTTTTCAATGGTTCGATGTAATTAAAAAGGGCATTAACGTCCACTGATTGTTTGAGCTTCTCTAAAGGAAACTCTTCATAAAGAGGAATCTCTAATGCAAATTTGTTAAAGTCTGGGAAACTCATGTCTATTTGTTTTAATTGTTACCAACGATTGTACAAACGCCATAGTGGCGTTTATTTCTTATTTGAGTGTGGTGAATTTTTTTATCAGTCAATTCACATAGCAATTTACAACTATTTTGAATATCATTTGCTAACTCATTAATATATACATAATAAAGCATTGCTTTAATTACTAAATCTGGGATTGCCTCAATTCCTGACTACATTTATTGAATTTGAGGTTTAATCAATCTTGTTTAGTATCAAATACATTCTCAAGCTTTACTATCTTAGCAATTCGAAAAGTATTATGCCAATCATACAAGGATATTATTGTTTAGAGAGTTTTAAATACATTAATTAAATGAGCGAAGACCAGAAGCGACAATTGAACCAACAATTATGGAATATTGCGAATACCCTAAGAGGCAAAATGGGTGCTGATGAGTTTCGGGATTATATACTCGGATTTATTTTTTATAAGTACCTGTCTGAAAAGATGGAACTCTATGCCAATAACATTCTGAAAGAAGACAAGATAAATTATCTAAGTATTTCTGAAAACTCCAAAGAAGGCAAAGAGTATCTGGAAGCCATCAGGGAAGAATCATTGGAAAAACTTGGGTATTTTCTGAAACCATCAGAACTGTTCAAGCAGGTTGCAAAACGTGGCAATGGTAACGGCAAAGATGAAAGCAATTTCATAATTGAAGACATTCAGAAAATCCTCATTAACATTCAGAACAGTACCATGGGTACTGACAGTGAAGAAGACTTTGACCACCTTTTTGAGGATATGGATTTAAACAGTACCAAACTGGGCAAAACCACAGAACAACGCAATGAAGTAATCGCAAAGGTTCTATCTCACCTTGACAAAATAGATTTCAAACTGGAACAATCACAGATCGATGTTTTGGGTGATGCTTACGAATACCTGATCGGTCAGTTTGCCAGTGGTGCTGGTAAAAAGGCTGGTGAATTCTACACCCCACAACAGGCATCAAAGATTCTTGCACGTATAGTAACACTTGGTAAAACAAGAATAAAATCAGCATATGACCCGACATGTGGTTCGGGGTCACTAATACTGAGATTGGGCAAAGAGTGCGATGTTCTAAAGTTCTACGGTCAGGAACTCAACCGTACTACATATAACCTGTGTCGAATGAATATGATACTACATGGCGTGCATTATTCAAAATTTGACATAAGACTTGAAGATACTCTTGAACATCCACAGCACAGTAAGTTAGATGCTGAAGCAGTAGTTGCAAATCCTCCATTTTCAGCACAATGGAGTGCCAATCAATTATTCATGACCGATGACAGGTTCAGTGAATACGGCAGACTTGCACCATCATCCAAGGCTGATTTTGCATTTATTCAGCATATGATATACAATCTGGCAGAAAATGGTGTTATGGCAGTTGTGATGCCTCATGGCGTGCTTTTCAGGGGTGCAGCCGAAGGACATATAAGAAAGTACCTGATTGAAGAGAAAAACTATCTGGATGCTGTTATTGGACTTCCAGCCAATATCTTTTTCGGCACAAGTATCCCTACATGCATATTGGTATTTAAAAAATGTCGTGAGCAACCAGAAAACATATTGTTTATTGATGCCAGCCAGCATTTCGAGAAGGTTAAAACACAAAATTATCTACGTGATGAAGATGTTGATCTCATTATTGATACATATAGCAAAAGAATCAACATTGATAAGTATAGTTATGTAGCTGGTCTCAATGTGGTCAGAGAGAATGATTACAACCTGAATATACCGAGGTATGTAGACACCTTTGAGACTGAGGTAGACATAGACATAAATGCTATAGCGGATGGCTTAAAAGCACTGGAAATGGATATAAGAACAACCGATGAGGCTATTGCAGGATTTTGCAAAGAATTAAACATCAGAACCCCTTTTTAAGATATGGAAAAGCAAAAAAAAATGCCACAATTGCGGTTTCCTGAATTTGCAGGGGCATGGGAAAGTATGAAGTTAGGAAGTATTGCAAAATTCTCAAAGGGGAAAGGCATTTCAAAAAATGATATTTCTGAAGTCGGAGATACTGAATGTATTAGGTATGGACAATTATATACTCATTATCATGAATTAATTAATGAGGTAATTTCGAAAACCAATATTGCTGCGAAGGATTTAGTTTTAAGTGAAGAAAATGATGTGATTATCCCTGCATCTGGTGAAACACATATTGATATTGCAACAGCATCTTGTGTTTTAAAATCTGGAATAGCACTTGGTGGTGACTTAAATATTATTAAGACTAAAAACAATGGTGTGTTTCTATCTTTTTACTTAAACTATAAGAAGAAATTGGATATTGCGAACTTGGCTCAAGGTATTTCTGTAGTTCATTTATATTCAAATCAATTGGCTTTATTAAGTTTAAACATACCCACCCTTCCCGAACAACAAAAAATCGCATCATTTTTCACCGCTATTGACCAGAAGATATTCCAACTCAAACGAAAGAAAGACCTGCTGGAACAATATAAGAAAGGGGTAATGCAAAAAATCTTTTCGCAGGAGATAAGGTTCAAAGATAATGATGGAAAAGAGTTTCAGAAATGGGAGAAGAAGAAGTTGGGAGAAGTATATAATATAACTTCCAGCAAAAGAGTTTTTCAGGATGAGTGGACAAAATCAGGAGTTCCCTTCTATAGAGCACGTGAAATTGTCAAACTTAGCGAATCTGGATATGTTGATAACGAACTCTTTATTTCAAATGAGATGTATGATGAATACAAATCAAAATATGGAGTGCCTCAAAAAAACGATTTATTAGTTACTGGTGTTGGGACTATCGGAGTACTATATGTTGTAAAAGAAAATGAAAAGTTTTACTTTAAAGATGGTAATATCATTTGGTTCAAGTCTTCAGGTTCTATTAATAGCCAATTTGTGAAACATTTATTTCGTACAAGAATAATCCGTAAACAAATAGAAGATAATGCCTCTATTACTACTGTTGGTACATATACAATCGAATCTGCAAACAAAACAGTAGTTCCATTCCCAAATATTAGAGAACAAACCAAAATCGCCAATTTCTTATCAGCCATCGATGATAAAATTAACCATACCCAAGAGCAGATTGAAAAAACCATGATTTGGAAGAAAGGTCTGCTACAACAAATGTTTGTGTAAACAAAAGCGGTTAAAGAATATGACAAAGACCTATTACATTGACAAATTTGAACAGATTATTGAAATAGGCACAACCTTTGGATATAATTGGTACAGGGGGCATTCAACGGTCGTTGGAGAGTTAACACCTTGCATCTTCCGTAAAGAATATACCAGTGAAATATATCTTGCGCTGAATCCAAATCCAGAATTCAGAATTGCTACTGATTTCATGCGAAAAGCACCTTCAATTACGAAGACGTTACCAAAGAATAACAACTATCTCGAATGGCTTTTTATAATGCAACATCACGGTGTGCCAACAAGGCTATTGGATTGGAGCGGAAATATACTGGCAGCAACTTTTTTTGCTGTAAATAATAACAAAGAAAGTGATGGTGAGATTTGGTCTTTACTTCCATGGAAATTAAATGAAACCCATGGATTTTATGGCTTACCCCTACTCAGTAAAAGTAAAATTGTTAAGTTTCTATCGCATGAGATTTTTCATAATAATCCCGAACAGTTGAAAGAAAAATATAAACTTGAATTAATACCGAAAGTTCCATTAGCACTTCAACCACCGCTAAAACACTCAAGATATACTGCCCAGCAGAGTTGTTTTACAATACATCCAAAACCTATTGCTGGATTTACAATTCCTGAAACAATTACTGATGAAAACTACCTTGTAAGATATATCATTCCAAAAGAGTTAAAAAAATCATTTGAAATAAAACTTCGTTATTTAGGAGTAACATATTATACCTTATTCCCAGATTTAGAAGGACTTGCAAAAACTATTGTTCAACAAGAAGAATCTATGGGTTGGGGACAACCAAGACCATTGAAATATAGGGAATATAAGTAAGATAATTAACCAATAGTATTTATGCAACCCGAACTAATACTGGAAGAACAACTGATTGTACGACTGCAAGAATTGGGTTATGCGTATGTTCAGGTACGGAATGAATTTGAACTTATCGCCAACCTGAAATCACAGTTGGAAAAACACAACAATATTGCTTTTTCTGACAAAGAATTCGAAAAGGTACTAAATATACTAAGTAAGGGTTCTGTCTTCGAGAAAGCCAAAACACTCAGGGCAAAACAACATATCATAAGGGAAAACGGTGACAATCTGTATTTTGAATTCATTAACAGCGATCACTGGTGTCAGAACGAATATCAGGTGACGCATCAGGTTGCTATGGAAGGCATATACAAGAACAGATATGATGTAACCCTTCTTATCAACGGTCTGCCACTTGTTCAGATTGAACTAAAGCGTAGAGGTCTGGAACTCAAGGAAGCATTCAATCAAGTTAACCGCTATCAGCGTCATTCATTTGGAGCAAGTTCTGCTTTGTTTCAGTATATACAGATATTCGTTATCAGTAATGGCGTCAACACTAAATATTACGCAAACAATCGTTACCAGTCGTTCAAACAGACCTTTTATTGGACTGACAAAGAGAACCATCGTTTAACCAATATATTAAACGGATTTGCATCGGACTTCTTAGAGAAATGTCAAATTTCTAAAATGATATGCAAATACATAGTGCTAAATGAGACCTCAAAGATATTGATGGTGCTTAGACCCTATCAATACTATGCAGTAGAGGCACTTGTTGACACCGTTATGCATAGTCATAAAAATGGTTACATCTGGCACACAACAGGCAGTGGAAAGACCCTGACATCATTTAAAGCAAGCCAGATACTCACCTATCTACCAAAAATAAAGAAAGTGGTGTTTGTGGTTGACCGCAAGGACTTGGATTACCAGACCACCAAGGAGTTTAATGGTTTCAGCAAAGGCAGCGTAGATGGTACTGATAACACAAGACAACTGGTCAGGCAATTCACAGATGACACCAAATTAATTGTAACAACCATCCAGAAACTGAATGCGGCTATCAGTAAGAAGCATTTTATGGAGCGGATGCAGACACTTCAGAATGAACGCATAGTGTTTATTTTTGATGAATGCCATAGATCACAGTTCGGAGAAACGCATAATAGAATAACATCATTCTTTAAGAATATCCAGATGTTCGGGTTCACAGGTACTCCGATTTTTGCTGAAAATGCCGTTAAAAATGAATTGGGTAAAAGAACCACAAAAGAACTCTTTGGTGAATGCCTTCACAAATACGTTATTACTGATGCCATTAGGGATGAAAATGTCCTGAAATTCAGCGTTGAATATGTCGGGAAGTATAAAAATAAAAACAGTGCTACGGAGATCGATATTCAGGTAGAGGATATTGACATTGAAGAATTGATGGAGTCAAAAGAGCGTCAGGAAAAGATCGTTAACTACATTATTGCCAATCATGGCAAAAAAACCCATAACAAAGAGTTTACGGCAATGTTTTGCGTAAGTAGTATCCCAGCAGTAATTAAATATTATGAGTTGTTTCAGCGCAAGAAACTCCTTGGAGAGCATAACTTGAAGATCGCCACCATATTCAGTTATACATCCAATGAAGATGATTTAGATGCTAACGGCTTTATTCCTGAAGAAATATCCATAGCAGCCGAACCTCAAGTTGGTTATTCTGGCAACCCCCATACCCGTGAAAAACTTGATGAATTCATTGGGCATTATAACCAGCTGTTCGGTTCTGCTTATTCCACCAAAGACAATCAGAGTTTCTACAATTACTACAACGATATTAGTAAAAAAGTAAAAGAACGTAAGATTGATCTCCTCTTGGTCGTGAACATGTACCTGACTGGATTTGACAGTCCATCATTGAACACCCTGTATGTGGATAAGAACCTAAGATATCATGGATTGATTCAAGCATACTCCCGCACAAACAGAATACTGAATGAACTCAAATCTCAGGGAAACATAGTTGTGTTCCGTAACCTTAAGAATGCTACCGATGAAGCGATAACACTTTTCAGCAACAAAGATGCTATCGAAGAAATCATCATGAAACCCTACGATGATTATGTACTGGCATTCAATGATGCCTTCAAAAGACTTTTGGAAATAACACCCAGCGTTAATAGCGTAAATGACTTAGCCACAGAAGATGATGAACTTGAGTTCATCAAGGCATTCAGGGATTTGATGCGGATAAAGAATGTGCTTGTTTCCTTTTCAGACTTCAACTGGAGTGATTTGGAAATGAATGAACAACTCTTCGAAGATTATAAATCAAAGTATCTTGATCTTCATGATAAAGTAAAAGGCGAACATGAAAAAGAAAAGGTAAGTATTCTGGATGATGTTGACTTTGAACTTGAACTCATTCACAGGGATGAAATAAATGTTGGATATATTATCCATCTGCTTATAAGACTCAAAGCCAACCAGAAAAAAGATGCCAATCAGGTCGAAAAAGAAATATTTAATCTCCTTAGTACAGAGAGCCAATTAAGAAGTAAGAAAGAACTGATCGAAAAGTTCATCAGGGAAAACATGCCTGTTATTCTTGATACCGATGACATCCCGCAGGAGTTTGAAAAGTTCTGGACAATTGAGCAGGAAAAAGCCTTCTTGCAACTCGTAAACGATGAAAAACTATCAAAAGATCGTACACAAGCATTGATTGAAAACTACCTGTACTCTGAACAAGAACCCATGCGTGATGATATACTTGACCTTCTTCATGATGAAAAACCAACTCTTTTACAGCGTAAGAAGACTGGCGATAGGATACTGAGCAAGATTATCCGTTTTGTGGAGACCTTTATCATTGGCGTTACTGGACAATCAAAATGACCAGACCTATCACGTTGACATTAAATATGTAAAATGGCACAAATGATGGTCAAACTTTGCTTTTATGCTTTTTCATCGATCTAACGGTAGCATTATACCTTTTAAAAAGTTCTTCGTATTTTACATTCATATATCTTCTAATAGTCTTGGTGCTTAAACCCAAATACTTAGCAATGCGTTTTTGTGTTATTTTATTGCCATCCTGAAGCACATAGATCGCTTCTTCGAACCTTTTCTGGTTTACTACATTTTTCCCCTCATGAAATGTTCTGACAGCTTCAAGATGAGTTATTGAACGGTCTATGCTTGAAAACTGCTTTGACTTAAAGACGTACTTATGTGATGCTTCATTTTTCTTTGGCTTCATTCTTATGACTGTGCTGAAGTCAAGTTCTCCAACAAGAAAGCGGGTATAGTTTAACAACACAATATTCCTGACATCTTCATCAGTTGGTTTAGGATTGTATTCTGGATTTGGGTCTTCGCAAAAATAGTTGTTTATTCTTTGAACTTCCCTGATCAGATAATCGGGATGACAAAACGGGTTATTGAAGATTAGCTTCATTGAAAAACTGCCAAGAGTTTTAGCTCTGTAATGCTCTTTAATAATGTAATCTTTTTTAAATCCAATCTTGCATATTTCAATGCCATCATTACACCCAATGCTTAATACATTTAATTGCTTCTGCGGATGATCTTTAAAAAAGTATTCATCCAGTTTTGTATCCCAATCCAATTTATAAGGGTATATGTTCTTTAAGATAATTAACTCCAAAAAGGGGACAGAAGTATCCATTATACCTCTCTCTATATTATGATATCGATATTCATTGAAGATATTGGCGTATAGACCTATTTCTGTCCTCTTTTTTAACAAATTCAAGATATTTTCATAATGTTGCTCATAAGAAATTGAATCTACTTGAAGTAATTGTTTAGATGTATTATTTAATGATTTACTTATATTTAATGTAGTGCTAATATTATCCAATTGATTCTTCTCCAGTCTGTATTTGGATGCATGTGTATTAATAAATATGTCTTTGTCGTATGGTAAGAAGCATGTTCTTGAGATATTACTTCCAGATGTATCGATTTCAGTAATATCATGGTTTGTTTGCATGTATTCCATTATACTGTTAAAAAACGCCTTATGATCTGACTTTGATTCTATATTGGTTTTAACAACCATCTTAATTCCGCCACTTGGTGAATTAAAACACGCATACGTGTATTTATCTTTCTTCAAGTCTTTCTTCAGTTTTGTAAAATCAATGTCTGGATTCTTATCCACATCGATATCAATAATGATCAGACCAGAATGTTGTGTGACATTTGTGTCCGTTCTTTTGCCGTTTATCATTGAAGCTGAGAAACACGCTACAGAGAGTTCTTCCTTCTTTATACCCTGACGTTCGGACTTAGTTTTTATATCACCAAAGACTTCAGAAATGTGAACCTGACTTCCGTTGGTAACCTGCTTAAGTTTCGCATATACCATTACTTGAATATCAGCAATACCAGCTTTCTGTTCAATTTCATCAAGATATTCATTGAACCTTTCTCTGAGAGAACGATTATCATGAGTATTTATCTTTGATGCACCCATAACATTTACAGTTTTAATTGGTAGCATGGTTGGCTTTCGTATTTCATCCATGCTACCATTGTTTTTAAAGCAAAATCATCAATTTCTATTGAATCTTTAAGTTAATGCTTCCTGTGTTTTCACATTCAATTAGCAACCTTCTGACAGCTTCACGGATGATTTCTGAAACGCTTATTCCAGTTTTCTTCCTGATATCACGAAGTTTTGAAATCATTGTGTCGTCCATACGACTGTAGAGAGTTTTTACTTTTTTTTCTCTGAATTCCTTGTAACCCTGTACTGTATCCATACAAAATGTTTTAAATAAGATAATTTTTGTGAGGCAATTGTACCTCAATTGTTCATATAAATACGTACATAACAAAGAAAATCCTTTAATAATTGATTCTATCGTACTTATTAACTTGTAAGACACAGACAATCTTTAACTAAGATTACTTTTTTTTTATTTGTAACCTTTCAAAATTATCTCCGCATAATCATTTTTTAACTAAAAATCATGTTATGAAAAAATTACAATACCATTAAACTTTCATGGGATTCCAATTGTACCTCCAGATTCTTTCTACACCCATTGTGCCCGATCGCTTCTATATACTTTCCTTCAGCATTAATGGTTTATTGTCCTTAACAGTAATTTTGTTTCAATGTTTTTTGTTCGTCAATTTTTTAACAAACAAAACTTTTTTCAGTAAGTGATTTAATTACAGTGTTTTCAGTTTTCGTCAAAAAATTGACGGAAACTCCCTTTCCAGTTTGTTTCAGTGTTTTCAGTTTGCGACAAAAAATTGTCTCAAACTCCCTTTTCAGTTTGTTTCAGTGTTTTCCCTGTTCCACAAAAAATTGAGTAATAGCCTCATTTGTCCTAATTCAGTAGGTTTAATTTCAATCTTTATTTCAATTATTTTTAAACTCATTTTTATCAATCATTACCAGAACGTCAAATAGTTTTGTGATTTCCTTTTCATTTAAATTGGCGTTTTTAATTATTCTTATTATTCTTTTTAATACGCCACTCAATTTATTTTGACCGAGAGTTTCACCGTTAAAGTTTCTTGTTCTGTTTATAAATTGAATTGCTTTTTCAGTGTTCATTTTTTGTTTGCATATTTCTCTTGCTAACTCCAATGCCAGTTCTTCACCATTTTCATATTTTTCTCTAATTCTTCCAAGTGCCGTCATAATTGTTTTTCTATGTGCTTTCCCAGTCTTAAAATCTGCTAAATGTTTGAATTCTTCAGGTTTCTTACTGTCTGCCAATAATGCAATCATAATAGTATTATAAATTGTATCATTTAAATGCCTTATTGATTGTAGTCTGACATCAGTATTTTTTAACAAAGCCATTTCTAAAGACTCGTGTTTTTTTGGTCTACCTATCTTGTTTTTTTTATTTTCGGCAATGTTTTCCATAATTATTATTTTTACCTTTTGATTTAGTTCCTCAATTTTTTGAGGAGTCTCATTTTGATTTTTAGGTTAGTCAATTTTTTGTGTAACCTTATTAGTTTGGTTTTCAGTCTTTTAACCTCTATCACCCAAAAAATTGGGTGATAGCCTCATTTTTCCTTATTCAGGGGTGCGTAATTTCAGCTTGTCTTATTTCATGTTCGGTCTGATGTTGACTCTAAAATCCCTTACAAATATTTATCTGGCTTTTTCAACATACCAATATAACACAAATTCCAATACTCGGTTGTCGCATAGCGAAAGGCACAAATAAGCCTCGCCAACTAAATAATTAGATATAAATAAAACCAATATGCGACAGTAACTCTCGAATATTTCTAAACCGATGAACCTTTGCAAGACTTGTAAAAAATGAATCCGATTTGGTTGAAGAAGAAAGAAGAGAAAAACAATCAGCAACACAAGCAATAACAAAATCAACAGGGGGGTCTATTCGACAATTAATTGTCGAATAGACAGGCGTGAATTCTGTTCTACAATTAATCGTAGAACAGAATAACGAAGTGGATGAAAATAATACTAACACCAAACTTGCTAAACTCGAAGGTACTAATAGAACATATATTGTTAAAGCAAAGAAGCTAAAAAGGAAAATCCTGAGTCATTTGAAAAATTTAAAAAAAATGGCGAAAAAACTCTTAAAGATATAAGAAAAGAAAGTATAAAATCTAAAATTGAAAACTATGAAAAGTTTGTTAATTCCAATTACCAAAAAAACATAAAATTATCTTTCGAAAAATATGAAAAGTTAGCTTTATATATCATTGTAGATATAACAATCAAGATAAACCCAATTAAGAATAATAAGAAATTAAATGATTTTTTAATTTCAATATCATCAAATGACCTAGATAATGTCAATAATCTTATTGATGATTATATCAAAGTAATCCGTGAAAGTGATTTTATAGCTAAAGACGTCAATGATATTTATGAACATTTTAAAAAATCATTAATTACATCCCAAGTTGATATTGCTTAAAATAATACCAAATAGAATGTTACTCTTATTTATCACACACTCCAATTCATTTTAATTGCAGAAGCTGCAACTGTGTTTCGCACCCTCGCCCAGATTATCTTTAGTTGAATATCTATGCCTTAGTGGCTTAATAATAAATCAATTTACTAACATAAAGATAATGTACTCAACACAAGAGAAACGAGTTGACCCTGCTTTTTATTAATTCAACAAGCAGTGTCTCCATAAAATAGTAATTATCTGGGATATCAAGCGATACTATTTTCTTTGAAAGGGATTCAATTGGGTATAAATCAATAATAACATCTCTGTACTTGCTCTCCATAACAAATACAATATCTGCCCAGATTATTAAGTCTTCTGAAAGTTTAACCTGTGCATTTTTTGAAATACCAGCAGATTTTACAATATAGCGGCTATCATCTGAATATATTGATTCAGCAGTTCTACTGCGCATTTGATTATACTTACAGACAAAAAGTAGGTTCTTCATACCTTATATTAAATTCAAATTGCCAGATTCTAACAGAATTATTTTACATGTATAAGTGTGTTTCATTAATACACATTCGTATCATGGTTTGGAGAAAATCTTTTGCCGCTGAGTTTGTTAAAACAAACTTTCCTTTTACATCTCTTAGTTTTATGCATTCAGGTTATTTTATTATATCCATCCAATATTCCCAAACCATGACCATTGCCAATGTGTCAAGTTCGCAATACTTCAATAAACCCTTAATTATACCTTC
>Ga0182011_10002568_pt1 | contig 15237 bp, 17 predicted proteins | sample 711E1DmetaG_FD_120481 | JGI IMG/M metagenome (GOLD analysis project Ga0182011, IMG submission 120481) | Permafrost microbial communities from Stordalen Mire, Sweden - 711E1D metaG | ecosystem: Environmental > Terrestrial > Soil > Wetlands > Permafrost | place: Sweden: Stordalen | collected... | reverse complement strand
TCATAACTGGATTCCGCCGTCTACCTGCAAAATATGTCCGGTCACATAGGATGAATCCGGGGTGACGAGAAACTCAACTGCCTTGGCAACCTCGATCGGACGGCCATAACGGTCCAGCGTACCGCCGGTCATCAGTTTATCTTTGTCGATAGGTCTGGTGGCGACGAATCGCGGTGTGATAATTACGCCCGGCGCAACTACATTGGCATGGACATTATAAGGACGTAACTGAGCTGCCAAACACCGCGTATATTCATGAACAGCCGCTTTGGCCGAACAATAGATCGCCCCCTGTGCCATAGCCGAAAGCGCCCCAAGGCTACCGATGTTGACGATCCAGCCCTCTTTCCGCTCGATCATCTCCGGAGCCACTTCACGACAACATAGAATACAGGTCATCAGATTCCGATCTAATACAGCCCGTATATCTTCTACGGAAATAAAAACGGCATCATTCGCCATGGGTTTACCGTTATTTTTACCCATAGTGCCCTGCGCGCCGATATCGCCGCCGGCGCAGTTCACCAGAATATCGATTCTAACGAACGATTTACGGATTTTAGCGACGATTTGTTTCACAACGGCGGCATCGGTCAGATCGCCCGAAACTGGCAAGACTTCACCACCATGAGCTGCGGTAATATCTTGAGCCACTGCTTCCAGAGAATCAGCTTCGTTAAAAGCACGGGTTGAAGTGGGACTTGTACCATGAATAGCAATTTTTGCCCCCAAAGAGGCCAGATGATCGGCGATCACGCGTCCCATACCTCGGGAAGAGCCGGTTACCCAGGCGACTTTACCTGATAAACGTTTGTCCTTCATATTGGCGTCCATATTTCATCCTCCGGTGGTAATTGTAGATTTGTTCTATTCTTTGAATATCTCGTAGCAAACGATTTCATTTAATGATTTTCTTGTTTTTGGCGTTGGGGGCTGGTTTGGAAAACCGAGAGGGAGTAACGATACAACTTTATATTTCTTTGGAATACCGAGGAATTCATGCACTTTATCTTGTGAAAATGCGCCGATCCAACAAGTACCGAGCCCTTCGTCCGCGGCGGCAAGAGTCATATGGTCAACCGCTATTGCCAGGTCGACCGGATAATCGGGCACATCGCATATCATCATTAATTCAGGCATGGTAGCGACCGCCGCAATAATCACAGGAGCTTTAGCCATCCAGGTTTGCTCCATAGCGGCTTTAGCCAGTTTCTGGCGTGTTTTGCTGTCTCTTACGACTATAAATTTCCATGGTTGGCGATTGGATCCCGATGGAGCAAGGCGTGCTGCCTCGAGAACTCTAAGCAGTTTGTCTTCCGGAACCGGTGTATCTTTATAATCGCGAACGCTTCTTCTTTGTGTGATTACTTCTTTGAATTCCATGTTTGTACCTCTTCAGACGAATATTAAGTATCCTTCGGAATGAAAATTATATCACAGCTCTGAGGACGGGTGTATAATTGAAAAAGTAAATATAACTGTTTTTTAAAGGTGAAGAAATGGCTAAGATGAATGCGGCTGTCTTAAAAGGCGGTAAAAATAAAAGAAGTATCGCAGACCTGGAGTTAAAACAGGTCGATATTCCCGAACCTGAAGAGAATGAAGTTCTGGTAAAAGTCTGTGCCTGTGGTTTTTGTCAGACGGATTATAAGGCAATTGCCGGCATCAGGGAAATCCCGATTCTTGAAGACCATATTGTCGGGCATGAGCCTTCCGGAGTAGTAGCACAAGTCGGGAAAAAGGTTAAAGGATTTAAACAGGGAGACCGGGTTGCCGTCAGTCCGCTGTATTACTGCGGAGAATGCCCCGAATGCCTGAGAGGAAATGAATTTACTCATTATTGTGTTAATGCGGAAGTATACGGCGGCGACGGACCGAAAATTGTAAAGAATGGCGCCTTTGCGCAATATATGGTCGTAGATAAAAAATCATTGTACAAGATTAAGGATAACATTTCTTTTGAGAGCGCTGCGCTGCTGGAGCCAACCTCAGGTTCCTGGAAAGGTTTACATAACTCACAATTCAAACGGGGGGATGATGTTGTGGTAATTGGCGTCGGCGGGATCGGGATGCTGGTCGCACTGCTGGCCAAACACAACGGTGCAAAGAGGGTTGTTGCCGTCGATGTTTCATATTACGCTCTCGGAATGGGTAAGAAGCTCGGCATCGATATCATCATTAATCCCGCTGATGTAGTCGGGAAACCCAATTACGACCGTAGCGATTATGGAAAAATCACCAAAGCCGTTTATAATTCGCTGGGGAAAAACCCGGACCTTATTTTCGAATCGGCCGGACCGGTGTCCGCAACAGAACTATTCTGGGATATGGTTCTTTCCGGCAGAGGTATTCGAGGTAATGTTTTTGGCATCACAACCCACGAACCTATACCTGTGGACTGCGGCAAGCTTCATTTCGCGGAGCCAGTGATCACTTCGTCGTTCAATGTCAGTCGACTTTCATTGGAACAGGCGTTGAAAACAATTGAAGAAGGATTTGATCCATCCAAAATCGTCACCCATACTTTTCCGTTGAACGGAATTCACGAAGCTTTTGAATTAATGAAAACGCCCAATCGCAATAAAGTAATCATCTACCCGAACCCTGATTTGTATTCAGGTTTAAAACAGAAATAGGGTTTACTCACAATTCAATAAACAATAGTCGATTTAAAATACAATTAAATAACCTGTTCGATCATACCGGCACCTATTACCAGATCATCCTGATAGAAAACCGATGCCTGACCGGGAGTAATGGCTAATTGGGGTTCTTTAAATTTCACCCTGATATGTTCAGTATCGATTGTTGTTAGAACAGCTTCAGCTTCTTTCGGAGAAGAGCGGATTTTCACATTTACTGAAAAAGATTGATCCGTCTCTTCAAAAGACATCCAGTTTAACTCAGAAACGATGAACTCATCTTTATAAAGATCTTCTTTTACTCCTACGATCGCCGCATTTCTTGCGGGGTCTAATGATGTGACATATAAAGGCTTTTGTGTCGGTAGCCCTAACCCTTTATGCTGACCGATAGTGTAAAACTGAATTCCACGGTGTTGTCCAAGTATATTTCCTTTGTCGTCCAGAATCGGTCCGGGATTAGAGTCAGTATTGATAATCGAGGAATAATCCCCGCAAACAAAATTCTGGCTGTCTGGTTTAGCTGCAACATGCAACCCAAATCGGTTTGCTATTTCTCTAACTTCAGTCTTGGTATAATCCCCTAATGGCAGCATCAGGTGAGCAAGTTGTTTTTGAGATAGAAACGACAGAAAATATGATTGGTCCTTGGTTAAATCCTTTGCTTTCTTGAGTACATATCGACCATGTTTTTCATTATATTCGACTCGGGCATAATGACCGCTGGCGATGAAATCAAATTCGAGCCCGCTCTGGCGTGCTTTTTCGATTAAAGCCCCGAATTTTATCTGCGGATTGCATCTGATACACGGATTTGGAGTTCTGCCCGACAAATACTCATGGCAAAAATAATCCAGAACTACTGACCGGTATTCTTCGGTCAGGTCCAAAACGTGAAACGGAATATCAAGGTTTAGTGCGACTTTTCGAGCATCCTCTATGTCCTCTTCTTCTCCGGGTCCATAACAACCATGGCGGGTGGATACTTCATTCGATGTTTGTCCATTCCAAATTTTCATTGTGATGCCCACGACCGTATATCCCTGATCTTTAAGAAGAGCAGCGGCTACAGACGAGTCCACTCCACCGCTCATCGTCAACACAATCTTAATTTCAGAATTATCCATTTGAGCTCACCTGATACTTTATAATGCAATGTCTATTAAATAACCCACATATATTTCCCGGCAAATAACCGAGTAATATAGCTAGCGACAGTTTGTGTTTGAAGTTAGCTCGTGGAGGGCAGAAAGAACAATTTCTATTTCTTCATGCGTATTGAATATATGTGTGGAAATGCGTAGCGTGCCATCTAGTCCAAGACGATGATGTAAAATATGAGTGCAATGATAGCCTCCGCTAACGAGGATTTGGTAACGATCGCATAGAAGACGTGCCAGCGACTCCTGACTGAACCCCGGTGTATTAAGATTAAAGGTGACCAAACCAATTCGTTTTTCGATTGGCGCGGAAGAGGCGATAATTTTTATACCCGGAATTGTTGAAAGGCCTTCGAAGAGCTGAGATCCAAGAGATTGTGAATGTGCCATAACTTTACTCATTCCAAGCTTACGCAACCACGCAACGGCTAAACCCAGTCCAATGGCTCCCTCAATATTGGGAGTACCAGCTTCGAATCGGAGCGGTACGTCCTGTACCTCGAATCGATCCTCCCCATGGTAGCGCACCATGCCGCCGCCACTTTGATACAGTGAAAGATTTGCCAGTCGTTCTCGTTTACCATATAAAATACCAATTCCCGAAGGCCCCATTAATTTGTGACCGGATAGTACAAGAAAGTCGCAGTCTAGAGCCCGAACATCAAGCGGGAGATGACTCACGCTTTGTGCAGCATCGATAAGTACTGGCAGGTTATGGCGGTGGGCTGTATCGATCCATTGTTCGATCGGTGCAATGATCCCAGTGGTATTCGAGACGTGCGCCAGCGTCAGTAATTTTGTTCGAGGTGACAGGACACTTTCCACTTCATTATAAAGTGGCAGGCCATCTGGAGCCAATCCAACGGGCACTGTCTTTGCCCGTAAGCGCCAGGGAAGGTAGTTAGAGTGATGCTCCGCTACAGTGAGCACTACTTCGTCATCGGGAAGCAATCTCAAGCCGTTAGCAATGATGTTGATGCCCTCCGTGGCGTTGCGAGTGAATATAATTTCCGATGGTGATGCGTTCAGAAAAGAGGCAATTTCACGCCGGGCATTCTCATATGATGCAGTAGCTTCCTCGGCTATAGTGTGAATGCCCCTATGAACGTTAGCGGTTGTTTCGCGGTAAACTTGAGCAACAGCATCGATAACACACTGCGGCTTGGGTGCAGTGGACGCACTATCCAGATAAATAATTTGATTTCCATCTATCTTACGCCTAAGAAATGGAAATTCCTTGCGGGTGAAAGATAAAGAATCGGTCATTTGAAAATCTCCTCTGTACCCAGTTCCCACGCCGTATGTGCCAACCTGAATTTGCCTGACTGTTCAGGAGTGAGAGCTGAATTTTGGGAAATTTCAATAACTGCATTTTTACCGTATAGCGTGTGCAGGATATCCGATAAAACATCAGCTAAATTGCGCTCCGCACCTGGCTCTGCCTCAAAATACATTGAATAGTGCTGCGGGGCCGTTTGCACCACTTTATACCCTAATAAGGCTTCCGCTGGCTTCAGTGCATCGTCCAAATGTTTCACAGTCACAATGCGACCTTTTGTATCAAAGGTGATATCCCTGAGCCGTCCTTCAATTCCATCCACTCTGAGACCTTCTGAACGGCCGCAGGGACACTTGGCGATGGAGTTGACAGAGGCCAGGTCTCCAACATCATAACGCAATAAAACAAACCACGGGTTTCCTACGGTAGAGACAAGAATGCGCCCAGCACCGGGATTACCAAACTCCTCCCGAAAAGGCTGAATGTCCACATGGCATGTAGCTATGTTCTGATGAAAATTTCCGGTTTCACATTGCGTGAAAACGTGCCCGGTTTCGGTCGATCCGTAGGAGCTTATCACCGGAATACCGGGAAATGCCCGATGGATTTGGCGATAATGCGTATGAGACGGGAATTCATATGTCAAGACAATGCATTTTGGTTGATATAATGGATAACCCGCGATTAAACTCATCCGAGATAATATCGCCAGATAAGCCGGATCTGCTTCAATTATGTCTGGTTGAAAATATTTTAGTTCTTCTGTCATACGGTGGATACTCCGATTATCCCACGCGGTTGGGTCGAGGGTCTGATTGAGAAAAAGTAAGTTACCGATGGTGCGCTCCTCCATTGTTGCCTCGCCGATATGGCAAATATTGCCTGAGCACAATGGGGTGGTCAGTACCGCCTCACGATGGTTGCTTTGAAAAACAGCTTTTAGCGTGGTGTTCAGCCGAGCGGCTGCCTGCTCCGATTTATCCCACCATTTTTGGTACCAAACAACAGAAACACGCTCCTCAGCTGTACCGCTTGTACTTTCCATCTCGATCTCACCAGAAGCAAATCCTTCTTGGCATTTGTATTTTTCATGAATGAATCCATTGGGTACATTGGCACGCAGGTCTCTTTTAGTCAGAACAGGGAGCGCGGACATACGGTCTGCCAAGGAAAAGGACGACCCTTTGTCAAACACTTTCCACTGTTTATAAAATGGGACACAGGTCAACGTTTGATCCAAGTCGAATTTAGTTTGGTCGTTATAAGAGTCAGGTTTCGTATTGGTACTTCCTTTAGTTGTTTTTCTCAATAAGCACTATGTTATTTCGTGGACTGCACGTAAACCAGTAACGGGCGTATCTGACAAATCATAGTGTCTGATATTACTGCAGAAATTTTGGCATAATTTATGTCCGTTGTTCCGGCTCCGGAAATTTTCCACAAACTGAAAATGTTTCAATTGAATTCAGCGTTAACCTCAGCCATCTTCAAAAACGGGGATAACTAAAACCTTGTCTCCCTTTTTTAGTTTGATATCCTTTTTCTCAAAGGGGTAAACAATCTGCCCGTTCACTGCTAACAGTCCAGAGTCGGCAGTAAGTTCAAGTTCATTAATCAATTGCCCAACAGTTTTTTCTTCTTCGATTTCCATCTCTTTCATTCTGCTTCTTCTTCCAGATGTTTATGCTGAATTTTGTGCAATTTACGTAATGTGTCTGTATTTTTATCCGGGTTTTTAGATAAGTAGTCATCTATTGCGGAACTCAGTGCCTCTTCGGCCAAAACGGAGCAGTGCATCTTTATCGCCGGTAGTCCATCTAAGGCTTCGGCTACAGCTTTATTGGATATTTTCAATGCCTCTTCTAGAGTTTTACCTTTTACCATTTCTGTTACCATGGAACTGGTGGCAATCGCCGCTCCACAGCCGAACGTCTTAAACCTGGCATCGGTAATTACGTTGTCTTTCACTTTAATATAGAGTTCCATAATATCGCCGCACACCGGATTCCCGACATGCCCGATGCCGTCCGGATTATCCATTTCCCCGACATTCCGCGGATTATGAAAATGATCCATTACCTTTGCACTGTACATGATAAACCTCGCAGTTTATATTCTTTTATCATTCAGTTTTTGTAGAGAGGCGACATCGCCCTGAGCTTGGCAACAATTCGAGGCAAGATTTCCAAAACTTTATCGATTTCCTGCTCAGTCGTCCATTTACCAAGTGTAAACCGTAAAGAGCCATGCGCTTTCACAGGGTCGAGACCCATTGCCAGCAGTACATGGGATGCTTCGAGACTAGCCGAATTGCAGGCGGAACCGGTAGAAGCACAAATCCCTGCCATGTCCATATTCAGGCACATCGATTCTCCTTCCACAAAACTGACGCTAATATTGACATTATTCGGTAGCCTCTTTAGGGGATGGCCGTTCAGATGGATATTATCAATTTTCTTTAAAAACTCCGTAATTAATTTGTCCCGAAGATGTGTTAAACGTTTGGCTTCTTCGTTCATCTCCCGCGTTGCCATTTCCGTAGCTTTACCAAAGCCTACGATTCCGGGCACATTCTCGGTACTCGCCCGCCACCCCCGTTCCTGTCCGCCGCCATGCATAAAAGATACCAATTTAGTACCTTTTCTGATGTATAGCGCTCCGACTCCTTTTGGTCCATATAGCTTATGGGCGGACATGGAAAGTAAATCTACGCCAAGTTCATTCACATCGGCAGAGATGTGTCCAACTGTCTGTACGGCATCGGTGTGGAAATAAACGCCGGCTTCCCTGGCGATCTTGCTTATTTCGGCGATTGGCTGTATCGTACCGACTTCGTTGTTGGCATGCATCACGGAGATAAGAATAGTTTTAACATTTATTGCCTTTTTAACGTCGTCCGGGTCTACCAGTCCAGCGTTATCTACCGGCAGGTAGGTAATCTTAAACCCCAGTTTCGCTAAAAATCTGCAGGACTCCGATACCGCATGATGCTCAAGAGCTGTAGTAATGATATGGTTACCTTTTTTCTTGTTTGCGAAAGCTACTCCCTTTATGGCAAAATTATCTGCTTCAGTGCCGCCACTGGTGAAAACTATTTCTTCGTTCCTGGCGCCGATGAGGCTGGCGACTTTAGCTCTTGCTTCTTCAATAGCACTTTTAGCTTCCTGTCCGTAAGAATAGATGGCGGAAGGGTTGCCGAAGGCTTCATTGAAATAGGGCACCATCGCTTGCACTACTTCAGGTGCGGCGGGCGTTGTCGCGGCATAGTCAAGATAGATCTGTTTCATTCTTCGATCCTTTTAATTTCCGTTTTGAATTAGAAATATCCCGGTCTGAGCAAATACATTAGGAAATAGCCTGATTATCCTGTTACCATCCAGATAAATAGCTTTTTCGATGCGGTAGTTTTTTTTACGGCAATATTCAATAAAGTCGGAAATGCTTAAAAAGTGGAGATTCGGGGTATCGTACCACATATTTGGTAAAGAAGGGGTGACCGGCGTCCGGCCGCTGAAAAACATCTGCCAACGCGATTTAAAATAGACGAAATTGGGGAAACCGATTATTACTTTTCCGCCGACTCTCATTGTTTCTTTCAGAACGGCCTCGAGCTTCACGATTTGCTGCAAGCTCTGGTTCAAAATGACAAAATCAAACGATTTGTCTCCGTAGTCTGACAGACCGCCTTCGATGTCCTGCTGGGATACGCTTATCCCCAGCGAGGCGCATTTACGCACTGCTTTTTCATCGATTTCGATACCGCTGCCTCTGACATTCTTCAGGGTAACCAGAAGGTGCAGTAAATCACCGTCTCCGCAACCGAGGTCGAGCACCGAAGAGCCCGCCGGGATAAGGTCCATTATGACCTTGTATTCTAGCTTGATATGACGATAATCTGCAGATTCGGAATTATTATTCATCAGATATCCTTCGCAGGAAATTCTTTATAAAATGTTCTTGCTCGTCCGTTTCGACGAGAAAAGCGTCGTGTCCGTAGGTGGAGTTTAATTCACAATAACTGACATCAATTTGTGCCTGTTTACATGCCCGGACGATTTCTTTAGCTTGATAAGCGGGATACAGCCAATCGGATTTAAAAGCCATTACCAAAAAATTAACAGTAGACGCTGCCCTGAAAACTTTTTCCAGACTGCTGCCATTGGTAAGGTCGAAGCGGTCTATGGCTTTGGTGATATATAAATAAGAATTGGCATCGAACCTTTTTACGAAATTATCACCCCTGTATTGAAGATAACCCTCCACCTCGAAATCCGGGCTGAATTTTTTATCCGGCCTGTCTTCCTTGATGCGTCGACCGAATTTTTCCGCCATGGAAACATCGCTCATATATGTAATGTGACCAATCATGCGTGCTAATGCCAGACCTTTCACGGGTCCGGCATGGCCGTAATAGTTTCCATCTTTCCATGCGGGGTCGGACATAATTGCCTGCCGCCCGACCTCATTGAAAGCAATTTGTTGCGGCGAATGTCTGGCAGTAGTAGCAATGGGTATTGCCGTGTGCACCATTTCGGGGAAAGACACCGCCCATTGCAGAACTTGCATCCCGCCCATGGAACCACCGGCGACACACAACAGTTTCTTTATTCCCAGACTATGCACAAGATGGGTTTGAGCAGTCACCATATCTTTTATCGTGATAAACGGGAAATCCAACCCGTAGGGCGTGTTTGTTTTCGGATTAATTGAAGCCGGACCGGTAGAACCCATACAACCGCCGATCACGTTCGAGCAGATGACAAAGTATTTATCGATATCGAACGCTTTACCGTGCCCGACCATGTTATCCCACCAGCCCGGATGTTTTTCACCGGGACGGAAACCCGCCACATGCGCATCTCCTGAAAGAGCATGTAAAATCAATATCGCGTTGGTTTTGTCTTTATTCAGTTGGCCGTAAGTTTCATAAGCCAACGTAATGGGACCGAGCTTCTCGCCGGATTCCAGCAACAATTCATTCGGGGGATAAGCAAAGGCAAAGTGCTTCATCTCTACGAGCCCGATACCTTCTCCGTTTTCGGCTGCTTTAATTGGCTCCATGTGCTCCTTTCCTCTTAGGGTTTAGTGATTCCTTGAGAATCATCAGATTCCCCCACCGTCATTGAACTCCCGAGCCAGTTCGAGTCGTTTATCCTTAAAAATATCCGGTATAGTAGTAATCCCACTCAGCGTTTCAAGTTTGCTCAAGCGTTCTTCCAGTTTATCCTGCTCTTTCAATACTATCTTTATCGCTTCAGCTACCGGATCAGGCAATTTCCCATGCTCCAGATCCGTAACAAAATTATGGTGGTCTTCAACTATCCTGCCCGGAATACCCACCACGGTAGCACCCGGAGGAACCGGTTTGATAACCACCGAGCCGGCGCCGATTCTGGCCCCATCGCCGACAGTAATGGCGCCTATTACTATCGCTCCAGCCCCGATTACAACATTGTTTCCGATAGTCGGATGACGTTTTTCTTTTTTCAAAGAAGTTCCCACCAAACCAGTGCCCTGATACATTAAAACATTATCGCCGACCTCAGCCGTCTCTCCGATGACAACTCCTGATCCATGATCTATAAAGAACCTCCGGCCTATTCTGGCTCCGGGATGAATTTCTATTCCGGTCAGAAACCGGCTGATATGCGAAACAAGGCGAGCCGGAAACCTTAATTTATGTTGCCAGAGATAGTGAGCCAGACGGTGGGCCCATAACGCATGTAGCCCCGGATAGCAGAAGATAACCTCCGGCAAACTTCTCGCCGCCGGGTCGTTGGTAAATATATTTTGAATGTCTTCTTTAACAGTGGAGAACATACATTATCCTTTCGAAATTTAATATTGACGTTTTTCTGTCACTTATACCATTATTATCAAACCAACCTGCTACACAATTTCTTAAAATTTCCGGATTGAGTAACCCGCTCAGCGGCTTTGATGGTCAATTCAATGTCTTCTGCTAAGTTAAAATAACTAGGGCTGAGCCGTACAGTTCCCAGTGGGAAAGTGCCAATAGTTTTGTGTGCCGCTGGGGCACAATGCAGTCCTGTCCTCACCTTTATATCAAAAGCTTGGTCGAGGATGACTCCCACTTCTCCCGGCTCATATCCGCGGATATTGAAAGAAATGATAGGCGCTTGCTTGAATTTATCCTTGGCGGTATAAAGAGTTATTCCGGAAATTTGTGATAAGCCTTCTATAAGTCTATCAGTTAAAAATTTCTCATGAGCACGAATCTTATCTAATCCTTCGTTCAAAATAAATTTCAGTCCTGCACCAAGCCCACTGATACCAACACTATTTAAAGTCCCGCTCTCGTATTTATCAGGTAATTGTTCAGGCTGTTCTTCTTGTTCTGAATAAGAACCGGTGCCACCCTCACGCGATGAATCAAGGTTAACACGACTACCCACATATAGAACCCCGGTACCCGGCGGTCCAAACAAACCTTTATGCCCGGAAAAAGCGAGCAAATCGATATTACTTGCTTCGACATCAAACGGGTATTTGCCTATAGTCTGTGCTGCATCTACCATGAATATAATGCCATGATGCCGGGCTATTTGGCCATATTCCTCGATCGGTTGAATAACCCCAGTCACATTGGAGGCGTGAGTCACCACCAAGAGTTTGGTATCTCTGGTCATTGCGGTCTCAATATCCCTGGGAGATAAAACTCCGGTAACCGGCGACGGCAGGATTCTGGTTACCTTAACCCCTTGCCGTTCGAGTTTCCTGAGTGGCCGAACCAACGAATTATGCCCGATACAACTGGTCACCACATGGTCTCCCGGCTTTAACAGCCCCTTTAACCCCAGGTTGATAGAATCCGTGCAATTGAGAGTAAATATTACACGATCACTTTCTGAAGCATTAATCATGCGGGCGACTAGCATTCTCGTTTCTTCTACTGTCGCTCTCGCCGCTACGGCCATATTATGACTACCCCGACCGGGATTACCCCCTTTCGTTCTCAGAAACTCATCCATTGCCTTGTAGACAATTTCCGGCTTTGGCCAGGATGTCGCTGCATTATCCAGATAGATCATAAGTCATGCTCCAATATATTTGGCGTAAAGTCCGCGGGCTAAAGATTCATCGGCAGTATTTTTAACGATGGCGCGCCCATCCGGAAAGATAACCATTTCTTGAGAATCCACTGTAAAGTTGAGCATAAATTCGTTGTGGCTTACCTTACCGACCTCTTTGAGGCGAGTCTCCAATTGCTCGAAAGAGACCTCCTTAACTCCGGGATTTAAAACTTGTACCGCATTCTGACCGCAGAGTGATGTTGTTTTAGTCCCGAATTGCGCACCTAAAAACTCAAATTTACCATGACAACTGGGACAGTCTATACGGCGGTTAATCCTAAAGCGTTTTAATTCTGCTGTCCAAACGTCTATCGATATCAAGTCCCGGTTGATATTTTCCTCCCCAACCAGTATTTTCATGGCCTCAGTAGCTTGCAAAGAACCGATAACGAAAGGAGCCGGAGTAATCACCCCAGTTGTGTCGCAGGTCATTGCCAGTCCATAACCGGTCGGATTGTTCCAGACACACCTTAAACATGGTGTTTTATCCGGAACGATGGTCATTGTCATGCCTGAAGAAGAAACGGCTCCTCCGTAAATCCAGGGAATTTTATATTTTACCGCAACATCATTTAGGAGAAATCTGGTCTCAAGATTATCTAATCCGTCCAAAATCAAATCTGAGCCATGAACGAACCTTTCAATATTGGTGTAATTTACATCGGCAACTATACCTTCAATTTCGATGGAAGAGTTCACCTTCCTCAGGTGCCTTTCCGCAGCTATTGCCTTTGGTAATTGGTTTCTTATGTCGTCTTCGTCGAAAAGAACCTGTCGTTGCAGGTTATGGTATTCAATAAAATCTCTATCAATAATCTTGATCTTGCCTATTCCAGCACGTGCCAGAATTGTAGCAATTACCGTTCCCAGCGCCCCACAACCGATAATCACCACACTGCTATTATCCAGTTTATGTTGCCCTGTTTTACCAATTCCAGGGAAAAGAGTTTGTCTGGAATATCTATCCATGAAGGTAAGGGTACTCCTCTGTTTAAGAAAATATTACCTATCGGCTGTTTTAGATATAATACATCGCATCTTTGGGCGGCTTCTTATTTCTTTGTCTCTCTACCAGATTCTGTAGGGTTGTATTCTCCAGGACTCCATTCATAGCGTTCTTCATTTCTTCCCAGATATCGCGGGTTACACATGATTCCGAGCGTGAGCATAGATTCGGATTGTCGATACACTCTACCGGGGCTGTTGAGCCTTCCAGAAGTTGAAAGATTTCACTCAGCGCTATCTGCTTGGGGGGTTTGGCCAACGAAATCCCGCCTTTAGGACCCCGTACGCTACGCACTATCCCTGCGGCTATAAGAGGAGTTATAAGATGCTCTAAATACTGCAGCGATATTTGCTGTCTTTGGGCGATGTCCTTCAGGGAAATCGGCGCTTCGTCTTTATGGATGGCTAAATCAAGAAGCGCCCTGGTTCCGTATCGTGCTCGAGTCGAAATTTTCATTTGACCTCACCTGCTGATTATAATAAGATTTTAATATTGTTGACTGTTTTAATCTACATAGTAAGATTAACATATTGCCAAAAGTATTGTCAATATCTTATGGAGAATCAATAACAGCAATGGCTTCAATTTCTATAAGTGACCCGCGGGGTATTCTTGATACCTCAACGGTTGAACGCGCTGGCGCACTATTGGGAAAATAATCTCGATAAATTTCATTCACGGCGCTAAAGTCATCGAGGTTTTTCAGAAATATCGTGGTTTTCACCACATCGGCAGTAGATGCTCCTATTTCCACTAATATCGATTTCAAGTTTTCTAGAACCTGCCGGGTTTGAATCTTGATGTCACCCGTTATTTCACCCGTTGCCGGATTAATAGGAATTTGTCCGGATATGAATAATATATTCTCGGATTTTATTGCTTGTGAATATGGGCCGATAGCTTTTGGAGCATTTTTAGTTACGATAACTCTCTTAGACAATTACCTCCTCCTTACTCTGAAAATTCAAAATATATCATGAAAATATCTTGAATCGAAATTCAGCTATTACCACCCTCGGGTTGCCAATAACTCCTCCGGCTTAAGTTGTCTGATATCGTAGCCCGGCATTGCCTCGCCCAGGTCTTTAGAAACCTGAGCGAGTATCTCCGGATTGTTATAATGGGTTGTTGCTTTCACGATTGCTTCAGCCCTGACCGCAGGGTTGGCAGATTTGAATATTCCCGACCCGACGAAGACACCTTCGGCACCCAACTGTATCATCAAAGCGGCATCGTCCGGCGTGGACACTCCCCCGGCTGCGAAATTAACTACCGGTAATTTGCCTATCGTATGCACTTCTTCAACCAGATTAAAAGGTGCCCTGATTTCTTTGGCGAAAGCCATCAGCTCTTCCCTCGGAGTATTGACAAGTCTACGGATTGCATCTTGCACCGTACGCATGTGGCGAACGGCTTCGACAATATTACCTGTACCGGCTTCACCTTTAGTGCGGATCATTGCAGCGCCTTCCCCAACACGCCTTAGCGCTTCACCTAAATCACGGCAGCCGCAAACAAAAGGCACCTTGAAATCATGTTTCCAGACATGGTAATTCTCATCGGCCGGCGTCAGGACTTCCGATTCATCGATAAAATCGATACCGATAGCTTCCAACACCTGAGCTTCCACAAAATGCCCGATGCGGCACTTCGCCATGACCGGAATGGAGACGGCTTTCATGATTTCCTCTACAATTGTCAGGTCAGCCATCCGGGCGACTCCACCGGCTTTCCTGATATCTGAAGGAACACGTTCTAATGCCATAACGGCACAAGCGCCGGCATCCTCAGCTATTTTAGCCTGCTCAGGGTTGACTACGTCCATAATTACTCCCCCCTTGAGCATTTTGGCCAGACTGGTTTTAGTTTTCCATGTTCCTGTGTCTACCAAAGAAAATCTCCTGATTTGTAAATTTAGGCTATTGTTGCTTTCAACGCCTGATCCAGATCCTGTCTCAAGTCTTCAACATTCTCGATTCCTATAGATAAACGAATGTAGTCAGGCGTAACGCCGGTCTCCTTTTGTTCTTCAACCGTCAGCTGCGCATGGGTAGTA